>Ga0066793_10000665_pt1 | contig 14138 bp, 9 predicted proteins | sample PersoiDNA2013189_FD_83876 | JGI IMG/M metagenome (GOLD analysis project Ga0066793, IMG submission 83876) | Permafrost soil microbial communities from the Arctic, to analyse light accelerated degradation of dissolved organic matter (DOM) -... | ecosystem: Environmental > Terrestrial > Soil >... | reverse complement strand
GCTCTACCTCGCTTTATATATTGCATCACCGGCCAATTCTTTACCCCGTTATACGATCATATTTATCCTGGCGGCGACCTTGTTGACATTTGCCGTACGCATGTTGTATATCTCTATCTTCACGGCGCCAAGTTTTATGAGGCGCATTTTAATTGTGGGCGCCGGTAAGTCTGGCTGTTGTCTCTCAGATGTAGTCAACACAGCCACCCCTCCACCCTTTCATATTGTGGGGCTGATCGACGACGATCCTAAAAAGATCGGCACCGTATTAAACGGGTACCCCGTCTTAGGCGGACACGAATGCTTGCTCAATGTGATTCAAAAGATGGAAGTGTCCGATCTGATCCTGGCCATTTCAGGACAGATGGATGGCGGTATGTACAATTCAATCCTTTCCGCAGAAGAAAAAGGGGTTGAAGTCACCACGATGCCCATCGTTTATGAAGAAATTCTCGGACGGGTGCCTATCCTCTTATTGGAAGCTGACTGGATTATCCGTTCCTTTGTCGATCAGGCCCATGCCAGCGCATTTTATGAACTGACAAAACGCTTGATTGATGTTTCGGGAGGGTTAGTCGGACTTTTAGGCTGTGCGATATTAGCGCCCTTTATTGGCACAGCGATTGTGGTTGATACGGGATTACCGGTTTTGTTCACGCAAAACCGTCTGGGCAAAAGCGGACAAATATACAAAATCATTAAATTCCGCACCATGCGCAAAGATTCGGAGAAAGATGGCAAACCGCGGGTAACCCAGGAAGGTGACGAACGGATTACCCGATTTGGATGGCTGCTGCGGAAAACCCATCTGGACGAACTGCCTCAGTTTATTAATGTGGTAAAAGGGGAAATGAGTCTGGTCGGCCCACGGGCAGAACGGTCAGAACTGGTCGAAGATCTACAGCAAAAAATCCCGTTCTATCGCGCCAGACTCCTGGTAAAACCAGGTATCACGGGGTGGGCACAAATAAATTTTGGTTACGCCGCCACGGTTGAAGACACAATCGTTAAGTTGGAATATGATTTGTATTACATCAAACATCGAAACTTGTTAACTGACCTCGTCATTTTGCTACGGACGGTGGGGACCGTAGTTGGATTTAAGGGCCAGTAGAGCTGATCATGCAACGTATGAAGATACATCCAGCCATTCGCAATCGATATATTTTAATGGGGGATTTGCTGCTGATCATTGTAGCGATCTTGGGCAGTTATGCGCTGCGCCTGGAATTAGGGCCTCTGTTTTATTTTTATATTCCATGGGCTCCCATCATTGTAATCGTCAGCCTGCTGCTCAAGCCAATAGTTTATTATCTATTTGGCCTCTACCGCCGTATTTGGACTTACGCCAGCACACAAGAACTAAAAATTATTCTGGCGGCAGTGACCACGGCCTCATTGGTCATCTCAATCGTCATTATCGCGATGGTCCAGATGGGAATCATCGTTCGCTTTCCACGAGCAATTCTGGGGATCGACTGGTTGTTGTCGCTCATTTTTGTGGGTGGACTTCGTTTTACATTTCGCCTGCTCGCCGAAAACAGAATCTCTGCCGGTAGAGGTCGCCGCATTAAACAAGCCAAGCAGGTGCTGATTATTGGAGCGGGTGATGCCGGCGCGCTGGTAGTGAAGGAGCTTCAAAAGAACCCGCAGGTCAACATGCAGCCGGTCGGCTTTTTAGATGATGATCCCAGTAAATTGAAACACCAGATTTATGGCGTGCCGGTGATCGGAGCACTTTCAGACCTGGCTCGCATTCTGGACCTGCGCGCGATTGACGAAGTGGTCATTGCCATCCCCACCGCAACCGGGCGCGTGATCCGCATGGCCGCGGATGTTTGCCGGTTAAAAGGCATCCCCTTCCGCACTATGCCAGGTATTTATGAACTCTTAGGTGGGCGGGTCAGTGTTAACCGCCTGCGCGAAGTGGATATTGCTGATCTCTTGCGGCGTGAGCCCGCCAAAATTAATGAAGAAATGATCGGCGCCAGCCTCAACGGCAAAGTTGTGCTGGTCACGGGCGCAGGGGGTTCCATCGGGCGTGAATTATGCCGCCAAATCGCGCGCTGGGGCCCGGCTGAGCTGGTTTTACTGGGCCATGGCGAAAACAGTATCTTTGAAGCTTTAATCGAGCTGCAAGAAGGATTCCCTTCGTTACCGCTGCGCCCAATCATTGCGGACATCCGCGATATGCCCCGGCTCAAGTGGATTTTTAATACTCACCGTCCGCAAGTGGTTTTTCACGCTGCCGCGCACAAACATGTCCCTTTGATGGAAATCAATATCGAAGAAGCGATCACCAATAATGTCCTGGGTACGCTCAACGTGGTAGAAATTTCTCTGGCATCCTGTGTCCAACGCCTGGTGATGATCTCCACCGATAAAGCCATCCGACCGGCCAACGTCATGGGAGCTACCAAACGGATGGCGGAAATGCTTGTTCTGGATGCAGCCAAACGCAGTGGAAAGGCCTTTTCTGTGGTCCGTTTTGGCAACGTTTTGGGCAGTCGAGGCAGCGTGGTGCCCCTGTTTAAACGACAAATTGCTCGCGGCGGCCCAGTTACCCTCACTCATCCGGATATGCGCCGATATTTTATGACTATACCCGAAGCAGTTCACCTGGTATTGCAAGCATCATCTATGGGACAGGGTGGAGAAACCTTTGTGCTGAATATGGGCCAGCAGATCCGCATCCTCGATCTGGCTGAAGATCTCATCCGCCTGTCAGGTCTGGAACCTGGCCGCGATATTGAGATTGTATTCACGGGCATTCGTCCCGGCGAAAAGCTTAGCGAGGATCTGTGGGATGAAGGTTACTCATTCATCAGGACCCCGCACCCCGATATTCTGCGCATCGGCGGACAGGATACCTTAAACGGAGAAGCGCTGCAAAAAACGATCAACAAGCTGATCCAGATTGCCCAATCCGGGGATTCGGCCGCAGTCGTTACACTTTTGGATGAAATAATCCCCGGTTCAGCCGTCCGCAGCATGCCGCCTCCCGAAATAACCTCTATCGAATAATGACGAACCTGTCTGCCTCTGAATGGGAATCATTTCTCAGCCAAAAAGCCAACAGCCACCTGCTTCAGACCCGAGCATGGGGTGATTTCAAGGCCAAATTTGGCTGGACACCGCAGCGGGTCGTTTCCGGAGAAGCCGGCGCACAAGTCTTGTTCCGTAAACTTCCCCTTGGACTGGTGATGGCGTACATCCCACACGGACCGGTTGGCTGCGATTGGGCCAAGTTGTGGCCTGAAGTCGACGTTCTATGCAAAAAACAGAAGGCCTTTTTCCTGCGCGTTGAGCCCGATCTCTGGCAGCCCGTCCAACCCGGCACATTGGATCGACTTTTGCCAGGGTTTATCCCCGGTCTGCAAACGATCCAGCCTCCCCGCACCATTCTCATCGATCTCGCCGGCGAGGAAAGCCAGATCCTGGGCCGGATGAAACAAAAGACCCGCTACACCATCCACCTGGCAGAAAAAAAAGAAATTGTGGTGCGCGCCTCCAATAATCTGGCCACCTTTCACCGGCTGATGCTCGAAACCAGCCAGCGGGATAGCTTCAGCGTCCATAGCCTGGACTACTACCAGCAGGTTTTCGACCATTTTTATCCGCTAGGCGCATGTGAGCTGCTTCAGGCTGAGTATGCGGGCCAGGCCCTGGCGGCTTTACTTGTTTTTAAGTGGGGAAGGCGCGCCTGGTATTTACATGGCGCTTCCAGCGAAGCAGAACGCAGCCGCATGCCCGCTTATTTGCTACAATGGGAGACGATGCGTTGGGCCCGTTTGAAAGGCTGTACCGAATACGACTTATGGGGCGTTCCGGATGAAGATGAAGAGACCCTTGAAGCCGAATTTTCAAACCGGACCGAAGGTCTGTGGGGCGTGTACCGTTTTAAACGCGGCTTTGGCGGGCAGTTGAAGCGCACGGTGGGTGTTTGGGATAGGGTCTACGATCCAGCCCTTTATTTCATTTACCAAAAATGGATCACTTTTAGAAAAAGTCGAGAAGACTGAGTCTTGGTTCTCCAGGATTTCCCATGGTGTAGGCCGCATTTTGGGGTGTGAGCGCGCGTACGCGCGCTCACACCCCAAAATGCGGGGATTCACCACGACAATTCCTACAGACCCTGAGTCTTGCCATTCGATCTCGGAAAGATTGGACCCATCATGGAAGCCTTCAAAGTTCAGAAACCGGGTGACTGGAATCAAATCATTCAAACCCTCCCGGATGCTCATGTGCTACAAACCTGGCAGTGGAGCCAGATTAAAGCGCCGCTTGGCTGGCAGCCCTTGCCGGCCGTTTGGCGTGGTCCAGGCGGCCAAATTGAAGCGGCTGCCATGATCTTGCAGCGCGCCATGGTTCTACACGGCCTGCCCCTCCGTCTGAACATGCTGTACATTCCGCGCGGTCCGCTCCTGGATTGGTCAAATGGCGCCCTCGTTGAAAGGATACTGGACAATTTACAGGCTTACACGCGCCAAAATAAATCGATCTTCCTTAAGATCGATCCCGATGTGTGTGTGGCCACGGGGCCTCCGGATGAGCATGAGCCCAGTGCTTCTCCAGGTAAAAATTTAATTGCATCGCTTGAAAGGCGCGGCTGGATTTTTTCAAATGACCAGGTGCAGTTCCGTAACACGGTCTTGATCGATTTGGAGGCATCTGAAGAAGATATTCTGGCGCGTATGCGCCAGAAAACGCGCTATAACATTCATCTGGCAGAGCGTAAGGGGGTCACAATCCGCACGGGCGCCATCAACGACCTGCCCATGCTCTACAAAATGTATGCCGAGACCTCCGTTCGGGATGGCTTTGTCATTCGTGACCAGACCTATTATTCCAACGTCTGGCAGAGCTTCCTCAAGGAGGGTTTGGCCGAAATCCTGATCGCGGAAGTGGAGGGAAGCGCTGTAGCCGGGATCATCCTGTTCCGTTTTGGCGCCAAAGCCTGGTATCTTTATGGTATGTCCCGCAATTTGCACCGCGAAAAGATGCCCAATTACCTGCTCCAGTGGGAGGCCATACGCCGTCTTAAATCCACTGGCGGCCGTATATATGACCTGTGGGGTGCGCCGGACAATTTTGTTGAAACTGATTCAATGTGGGGGGTTTACAAATTCAAGGAAGGACTGGGTGGAACGGTGTTACGCACACCCGGAGCCTGGGACTACCCTGCCCGACCGAGTTTTTACCGGCTCTACACCCAGACTCTGCCGTATTTACTCGAGATCATGCGCAGGCGAGGCAAAGACAGGGCACGTCGCGATTCCGCCTAGGGGCGAGTCAAGAACATCGATCCCAGATTTAGGACTCTCTTTTTGCCTTGCCTCTACAAAGAAAAACAATCCCATATCCCATGAGGGTCGCCAGGCGGGCTGGAAATCAAAACCCAGATCGTTGGTCAGGTGGGTAACCCGCGTGCCATTCCGGTCCATGATAAATATGTCATGGTTTTGATTATCCTGCACGCCTTCAAAAACCAGCCACAACCCATCGCGTGAATAAGCCACATTCGCAACCGGCCTCAAGTTTTTAGCGATATCAAATTGCGCAAAACGGTCCGTCAGACGCTGGCCCAATAAACGGGGTAATTCCGGTGATGCGTTGTATACAATGACGGATCCATCCGGCGACCAGGCCGGGTTAAAATCACCCTGAGGCGTAGTAGCTATCGATGTGAGCCCGCTGCCATCCACATCCATGATAAAGGCTTGCACCAGGATATTCATCGGTCTTACACGCCTGGTGGTAAACAGGTTCTCCTTGACTGCGACTTCGTAATTTAAGCTTGCACCATGTGCGCGGTAAATCGATCCCATCCCGCCATGGGTTAGAACTTCAGTGAGGGTATAGCGATTGCGCAGTATTTGACCCAGTTCCAGTGGCATTTAACCCTCGCCTCAAGAAATTTAATTGCCCCTCCCCATGCAAAGCACTGCGAGATCGCAATTTCCTATAGAAAGTGTAAAAGACATCGTACCAGACCTTCTCTTATTTTATGATTGGGCGCCAGACCGGTGAATAATCCAGGTCTGAGTTGCTGGTAAGGCGCTGCCGTTCAGCCCCCGCAATTGTCATCACCCAGATATCGTGACTATCCGGGCCCGACCACCCTTCAAAAGTGATCCAATGGTTATCCGGCGAGATACGCACCTGGGCGATAAAACCAAAATCTGTCTGCCGTAGAGCCGGGATCCTGAATTCCTTGTTCGTGCCAAGATCTTCATACCGGATAGCCATTAACCATGGGAGCACAGTGTCCAGATCGGTCTGGCCGAAGAAAACGATCGATCCATCCGGAGTCCAGGCCGGCCACATATCATTAAGCTCATTACTCCTGGTGACCTGTTTGGGGTCACTCCCATCCACCTGGATGATCCAAATTTGATAGGTCCCATACAAACGCACAAAAGCCAGGAGCTTTCCATCGGGCGACCAGGCCGGCTGCCGGTCTTTAAAATTATTGTCAGATAGATGCCGGCGAATCTTGGTATCCAAATTTAAAAGATAAATCTGGGGGTGACCATCCTTTAAGGACGTAAAAGCGATCTGCGTGCCATCGGGCGACCAGGCCGGGTCAAAATCGCCTTCAGGCGCCAGGGGTAAATCCACCAGACCCGTACCATCTGCATTGATCAAATGCAAGCTCGAACCGGGGAACTGGACATAACGTCCAGAGGCCATGCTTGGGCAAGGGGAGATAAACACCAGGCGTTTACCATCGGGTGACCAATCGGGTTGGCAGGCGCCATCTTTCAGGTTCGTGACTTGGTGTAGATCGCTACCGTCTGAATTCATCAGCCATAACTGGGGTTTCCCACTGCGCTCTGATACAAATGCGATCTGTTCACTTTTATCAGCAACCAGAAAAGGGGTAGCCGACGCTGCCGGTGTATCTGTAGCAAGTGCTGTTCCTACTGAAAGCGTGGGTGTATCCATTAAAATCACATGCACCACCGTCGAGATAACCGCTGGCAGGGGCGTTGCGCTTCTCTTTGCCGGTAACGTCGTAGTCGTAGGGGAAGGCGTACTCGATGGCTGGCGAAATGCGCCGGTAAAGATAAACCCGGAACTACCCATCCTTGAGCCGTATACAGCAACGATCATCGCCAAGGCTAAAACAATTGATCCGCCCAAAACCCACTTCCATTGGGTTAATAAGAAGGCTTTAATCCCCAATAAAACTCCATTGACTTTAGGCTGGGAATTACCAGCCTCATTCAAAACCTCAGCAAGGTAAGGGGTGCTGGGGCGTGAAACAGGCCTCGAAGCGTTATTATGCGTATCCGACTGGGCTTCTAATAACGCCTGTTTAAAATCTTCAGCCGTTTGATAACGAGCATCCTGATCAACCGCGAGAGCCTTAACCACAACGGAGGTCAATTTGCGGTTGACGGCGGGATTAAGTTTGCGCGGGTTGGTGAGGACAGCATTCCCAGTCAGACGCGCCAGACCATCTTCAGGCACCACGTTGGTTAATGCCACATACAAAGTGGCCCCAAGAGAATAAATATCCGAACGGGGATCGGTATGGGCTGTGCCATATTGTTCCGGCGGAGAATAGCCTGGTGTCATGGCACGGGCGCCGGTCGTGGTCGATTCGTCGCCCATCATAATCTTAGCCAGGCCAAAATCTACCAGAACAACCTGCCCATCGGGGGTCAGCTTAATGTTTCCGGGCTTTATATCACGATGCACAATCGGAGGAATTCGAGTGTGCAGATAAGATAATGCGTCACAAATGGCAACGCCTACGCGAATGACTTCACTTTCAGCTAAAGGCCCTGAACGATCCATCAGTTGGCGAAGATCATCACCCTCGATGTAATCCATCACCAGGTACTGCCCCTGGCGATCGATGACAAAATGGTCTCCCATCCTGGGCAGGCTAGGATGCCGTAATCCAGCCAGGATATTAGCCTCCAGCCGGAACTGGCGCGCATATTCATCACTCAGAAAGAGATTTTCTTTGACAGCCACGCATACCCCCAGATTCTCATCGGTGGCGCGATAAACCGATCCCATCCCCCCTTGCCCGAGGATATCTAAGACGCGGTACCGATTGATGAGCAGTGTACCTGGCTCGAGTGGCATACCTGATCCGTTTCTGAATATAACCAAAATCGATTTTAACCCAACTCTATTGATTTGTGTGGCAGATCAGACCTCAAAATCGACTATAATTTCTTAAGTATTTTCTCCAAACCTGGCAGGTCATTTTTCTTGCCGAGATAATACTTTGGTTCTCCAGAAGTTACCGTGAAAGGGGCCACATTTTGGGGCTTCACCACGGCAATTCCCAAAGACCCAATACTTTTCTCAGGGAAACTGGTCAGGAATTATTTCTATGAACCTTGATATCCATTCAACGGTAGTGACTGCGTTGCTGCTCGCTCTCGTTGGGATTTTCTTTACGTTTTTGACCGGCGTCAATTCGATCCGTTCGGGAAGCAGTTTACCTTTCTTTCGAAAAAAACGCGATCGGATTGTGCGCGGCTGGCGCTTTATTTTTTCGGCAGGAATCCTCGGCCTGGTGGCTTTTTTCTTATATCAATACGCGGAGCCATCCATCTATCATTTCTTCCCGCCCACGCCCACCATCACATTAACACCGACCGTCACCCTGACACCGACCATTTCACAAACACCCACCCTCACTATCACACCCACTATTACCAATACGCCTTCAATAACCGATACACCGTCGTTACCTCAAGCGGTCCAGGCTGGTTTTCAAACGACTATCGTACCCAACCCAGACGCAGTTTTTAGCCCCATGCAATTTGCAAAATCGGTTGATAAAGTAAATCAACCCGTCAATCCATCCAAAGAATTCAAAAACCCGGTTGGCCATCTATATGGTACATTTAGTTTTGATAAAATGAAAGATGGGTCTCAATGGTCTGCGCTCTGGTACCGGGGCGCCGACCTGGTTTATTTTGAAACCTCACTCTGGAAAGGCGGAACAGGAGGTTTTGGCTATACAGATTGGGCGCCCGATTCGGATGCCTGGCTGCCTGGCGTTTATGAAGTCCAGATTTTCGTGGGGACGGATTGGAAATTATCCGGCCGGTTTACGGTAACCGGAAATCCTCCACCACCCACACCCACGTTATCACCTACACCGGAACCTAGCCAGACCTTCACGGCGTCGGCAACACCGAGTAAAACAGCCACGCGCACACTCCGGCCAACATTTACCCAGACGGGCACTCCAACCATCACCCGCACTTATCGGCCAACTGAGACGAGTACACCGACTAGAACCACCTGGCCTACCCCGGCGAAAGCGCCTACTTTAACGCCTTCCCCCACCCCGTCTGGGGGTTGAAAAGTGTATTTTTCTCGTTCCGACTCAGACCACTGTGAAAAAGACACTTTTTTCGCATGGTTGAGCAGTCACTTTTTCTCAATGGCTTAAGGCTACGGCAATTTGAGCGCTAAGCCGCGCATTATTACGCAGCAATGCCAGGTTAGTCTTCAAGCTGGCGCCACCACTCAGTTCGTTTACCCGGTTTAGAAGGAACGGTGTCACTGCCGCGCCATGCACTGCCTGCGTTTCAGCATCTTTAACCGCCACCTGGATGATGGCCTCAATTTCCTCCCTGGGAAGAGCGACTTCAGCCGGGGGAGGATTTACCACCAGGATGGCGCTGCATAGGCCAAGACCCCAATGAGCTTTGGCAATCGCAACGATTTCTTGAGGACTGCTTGCTCTGGCATTCACTTTCAAACCACTCTGGCGTGAGTAAAAGGCCGGGAATTCATCCGTTTGGTAGCCGATCACCGGCACACCCACCGTCTCAAGATATTCTAATGTGGCCGGCAGATCGAGGATGGCCTTGGCGCCAGCACAAACCACAATCATGGCTGAGTGGCTCAATTCAGGTAAATCGGCGGAAATATCAAAGGGCGCATTTCGATGCACGCCCCCGATGCCACCCGTCGAAAACACCCGGATACCGGCTTCTCTGGCGGCAATCAGGGTGCCGGCTACAGTCGTTCCCCCATTTCCATTTTCGGCGATAGCAATCGCAAAATCCCGCCGGCTGATTTTACGCACGTTCTTTTCTTGTGATAGGCGCTCCAACTCTGCCCCAGTTAACCCAATGTGGATTTTGCCATCCAACACGGCAATCGTGGCAGGCAAAGCCTGGTGAGAACGGATCTCACTTTCCACATCCCGGGCAAGGGTTAAATTTTCGGGGTACGGCAAGCCGTGAGTGATAACTGCAGATTCGAGGGCTACAATCGGTAGTTCAGACTGCATAGCCTGTGTCACTTCACTTGAGAATGTAAAATAATCAGGTATGGTTTGGGTCATTTTCATTCAACTTTATACGGGTTTAAAGACAACCAGGGCAACGCCCCGAATATGAAATCCTTCATTAAGGGCCGTAAATTCTCGAGGCTGATAGATTGGGTTGGTGCTCTGCGGCTCAAGAACATATTTTAAGCCCTGTTGAACAATGCTGAATCGTTTTAATGTGGCAAAGCTGTCTTCGGCGTCAATCTCCGCCGCTACAAGATCGCCATCATAGGCGCTTTCTTGCAATCGCAGCAGAACATAATCGTTTACGTCGACGCCCTCATCGCCTAATTTGCTTGGCTTGTTCATGCTATCGCCAGTTATTTTTACTACAATATATTTATTCGCGGGCAAAGAAACCACCTTGCCTGAACCGCGCAGGTTGGCCATGCGGTAAGCCACATTTTCGATGATCACCCGGTCGATATAAACTTCGCCGATACCCAATGAACGAAATCCAACCGGGCCAAAACCGCCAGCCGGGATTTTCTCCACCACCTGAAAAAGTTGGAGGAGGAGTGGACTACCCTCTTCTTTCGGGGTGGGCTGAAGATCGTCTACCCAGTCATTTGGCTGGCTGGGGTCCTGCTCAAGCGGTGCGATCGGCTCCAGCGGAACAGCACCTTCAGATGCACCATGCTCCTGGTTTAACTGCGTCTCAAACTCTTCACGGATCTTCTGGATGCGTTCCCCATACCATCGAGCATGTTCCCGATTAACACTGCAGCTTTGTAAAAGGCTAAACAATTGCAGGCATTGGCTCCAACTCTCATATGCGCGGATGCGATCTTCAGGTAAGTCCCATTGAACACAGCCAATCATCCATCGCACCACAGCCTGGTAATGTTTATTTTCGCCGTAGAGTTGTTCAGCCTCAAGTAACAATTGGATCGTTTTTTGTAGGTCACCCAATTGATAAATAACCAGAGCACATTCCAGGGTAGTTTCAGCCTGTTCGAGTGGGTCGCTGAATGTTCTACGAAGGTTGATTAATAAATAATGGGTTTGCCACAGGTGAGGCAGGTCGTTTTGTTTTAAAGCCAGCGACATTTTCTGGACCAGGCTGCGGGTGGACTGGGCCAGGTGTGACTCCTCGAGCAGTGTGAGCCATGTGTATCCGTCGATAGGATTGTGGGTCAACTTAATTCATTCCTGTTTGATCAAACGAGGGGTTGATATAAACAGCCTTACCGGATTTTTGGAGAGCCTCTTTAAGGAAATTACTCAGATAATTGATCGCTGCCTCTATTTCGGGCGAGTCGGGCTGTTCATCAGCCGAGAAATTATCGTGAACCGATCGCAAAACTGCCAGATAGGATGAAATTAGATCGATTCGGATTTCCTCATCACTCCTTGCCTGGTTTCGCGCCTGATAAGCCACCATCTGAATTTCGCGCACCAGCCGGATTAATTCCTTTTTACGGCTTTCTTCCGCGGCTAAACCAAGATTGAAACGTTCAACCTGATTCTCGCTGGACATCTTCCAGGCATCATTGTGTTCATTGATTATCAATTTTGGGATGTCCCACGAACCAATATCGATCCAGTTGAGTTGGAAACCCAGACCAGCCGCACGCTGTTTGAATTCTGAGTTCAAGAATCGTTGTTTGATTTCGGGGCGCGGGATAAAGTTCAATGACACAGTGGATAAATCTCGAATGTCGGCAGAGGCCAGAAATTCATTTAAAGTGTGGTTAGAGATAAAATCGCGCAATTCCCGGCTGACCATACGCTTGACCGAATCGGCCCATTCGCCCCGGAAACTGACCTTTTCTACATCTCCAACAATCTTGTGCCGACTGGAAAGACCACGCCCAAAAGTTAGTCGTAGAATAGCATCTTTATCGAAAGACAACTGGCCTCTCGGTGCTTGCGGTTCGCGTAAAACGCTAAATGCCACGCGCGCGTTTTGAACGGTGACCGGGATACCATCCCGGGTGCGTCCTTTGATCACCAGGCCTTTTTCCCGGGTAAATTGATCGCGTAAATCGATGACCTCGCGCAAACGTTCAAAACTCTGGATAGTCTCAACATTACCTGGCATGCTGCCCGTCGGGCCAATTAAGTGGGGCTCGCCATCGGTGCGCTCAAACACAGCAACATTTTCCAGGTTGACCTGGATCCAGCCAGGTCCACCTACTCGCAGAATAGGCGATGACAGATCTTTTTCAGTCACATCGCTATTCTCAATCGTCAGGCGATGGTAAGTAGTAGAAAAGGCTGACCCGGTGACGAAACGCGAGGCAATCGATTCTTCTTCAAGCTCAAAGATATCGGCCAGGTAGGCTGTAGCAATGCGAACAGCCATAAATACAGGTATGGTAACTGCCAGGACATGCCGGAGCACATCCGCTTGAAACAAATTGAAGATGAGCTCTTTTAATACCAGGCCGCCAAAAATAAAGATTCTGAAAAAGCTGGTTACCATGGTATTGATCGGATCAGGATAGAGATAGAATGTGAGCATCTGGCCGATAGAATTGATGAAACCTCTCCAAAAATTCAATGGATGAGCCGCCAGATCAAAAAAGATCCACATCGCAATCCCACCCAGTATAAAAACGGTAAACCGGATCGTACCGCCACGCCGGGTCATTAAAAAGACCTGGTTAAATATCTGGTCGATGGCCGATTGAAAAAACGACTGGATACCAGAGAGGGGTGGGAACGAATAATCGCGGCTAGGTGTTTTGGCGGTCATGGCGCTCAGGGCCTTTTCTGCAGCCAGTTGATCAGATCGAGCAGGATGATCTTTTCATCATTCATAGCCATATTGACTAGTGGATCGCGCACAATCAAACTTAATGAGGCCTCTGCCATGGTGGTTAACAGGTCCGTACTGTCGTGGGCAATACCGGGTGATAACCTGGTCAGAGACCGGCTCACCTCACGGGTATAATCTTGCATGGCTTTGGTTTGCCCCTGGACACCACTATCATTGATCTCCTTTTCAATTTGAGTTCGTTCAGCCACTGCCCGCTCCCTCCAGGTCGATTTCCAGCGGTGGATTAATTCTTCCTCAATGGGGTCATCAAAGTGAAGATTGACCACGAAGGCAAAGGAAACTTTGATCCCCCGGTCTTTGAGCTGTCTGTATTCAGGGCTGGGTAGCCTGCCAACGACATGCCCGTAAGAATCCAGTAAATCAACTTCCTCCTGAGTCATTCGCTGGCGCAGGTATGTGTTTATAAACTCTATACCGGTCACAGTCTTGCGCGGCGCCCGTTTTAATTTATCGGTTGAACCAGGCAAAACAATCTCAGCGGGCAGATCCTGAAACAACTCGTCTAGGGTGAACATAGCCACCGCTTCCCGCCAGATTTCCGCAGCCAGAAAACCTGGCAGATCATACCAGGCAACATCTTTGTGAGGGTTATCACTGGCCACATCCGGATCGATCCCGCCGGTCGTCAAAGCGCGGAAAACAGCGGTTTCATTATATCCAAACTGACTGCGCCCTTCGCCCGCAAAGGTGTCGAGTTGAAAAGTTACCATAACGTTCGGGACGACTTCGATACCATTGCGAGTGAGCCCGCGCGTTTGCCCACGGCGTTTTTGGCGCTCGGCAAAAGCCGCTGGCGTTTCATCTTCTCCCTTATCATTAAATGGATTTTCATCATCTCTGGGACCAAAGAATTGCGATTGGCCATGAAGATCCACTGTCTCGCCATCTCGGATCTGTTCGAGCATACCGCTGTGGGCACTATATAAGTTAAATACCACCCCAGGACCCACAGCCCGAGTATATTCGACATCCGTGCGTAAAACAGCGGCGCTGGCGGAATCTAACAAAGCAATCCCTGGTTGGTCTTTATCCATT
>Ga0066793_10000664_pt1 | contig 14139 bp, 12 predicted proteins | sample PersoiDNA2013189_FD_83876 | JGI IMG/M metagenome (GOLD analysis project Ga0066793, IMG submission 83876) | Permafrost soil microbial communities from the Arctic, to analyse light accelerated degradation of dissolved organic matter (DOM) -... | ecosystem: Environmental > Terrestrial > Soil >... | reverse complement strand
GATAGACGGGCAGCCCCTGTTGGAGGAGCTCCCCAACCCACCCGCCGGTACTCCCCCACCAGTTTGCTAGTCTCTTCTCGTGCCATGCAATTGCGTCCAGCCACGCGGTGCCCGCGAAGGGTTTGGTTTCCCAAGTCTCATAAGACTCAGAGACAGAGCACGTGACGATGATATGCCAATCGACCGCATGGATCGCTTGCACGATGCTCCTGACGTCCAGAGGAAAGTTCACAAATGGGCGGTTAGAGTCCCACGACGTTCGGTAGCGCGGTCCGTTCTCCAACTTGTTGGCTTCGTTCTGGATGTCGAAGAACACGTGCTTGTAAGCGGAACCGGCATTGCTCAGCACCGTCGCAAGGGCCACGAGCCCGTTGCGGAAGGGCACCAGGTTGAGCGATGAGATGTCGGGATCCCCAGCATGACAGTTGTTTGGGGGGCAGTACGCCACCGTCTCCGCGCTGAAGCTGAGATCGACGATCAGGCCCCATTGCTTGGCGAGGTTGAGGACCTCCAGCAGCTTGGTCAGCGGGGCGCTCCGCACATTACCGTCGGGATCGATCAGCGAGTCCTGAGGGTAATAGACCTCGTTGTATCCGGTTTGGTACTCGCTCACGTAGCGCCACCAGTTCGGGAAGATCCGAATCCCGTCGATCCCCTTACTCTTGAGGTACTGGAAGTCGCTGATCAGATTGGGCGTGCTCTCACGCAGCGCGTCGAAATGCGAGACGAAGACGAGGAACCTGGTCTGGCCGTCACGCTTGAAGTGGGTCCCCGAGATCGTCAATTCCATCCCCGCTGGCGGCGGTGGTGTCTGGCCCTCCACGCACTGGTCCGGCCCGGAATCGCCGGAGTCGAAATAGCATCCCGTGCTGCTCCACTTCCAGCGGCCAGTGGGCGGCGCGTTCGGGTCGCACTGGTCGGGCCCGCTGTCGTTGGCGTCCCAGTAGCAGGACGTTCCGCTCCACTTCCAGCGGCCCGTATCCGGTCCGGACCCCCTGTTTGCGGCCACGACGCCGGCCGCCATCAAGATCAGGACACCCACGACGAACCAACTCCTACGTGTGCCTGCTCTCCTCATTCTCACCTCCCACGCTGGCCAACACCAATGACGAACGAGATCGCTCGCGGGGGGCACAGACTAGGCGCGCGACAGCTGCAGTGACCAGCATTTACTATATCACGTCTGAGTGCGCGGCGTCAACTATTATTGCCGCGGCAAATCTAATTGTCGCCGCGCACTGAGAAATCCGCGTTGCGAATTCCATGCCGGAGAAGGGGCGAAGGGGCAGGAGGAGACAACCTCTTGCCACGTAAGCACTTCGAACAACCCTGCGCTACCCGCGGTGCGCTCGGCGGCAGATCAGTTGAGGCAACATCTTGGCCGATCGGCCAATCAGGAGGAGCGTGGCTCGAAGACTGGGACGGACCGCCGACCCTGGCTGCGGGATGCCTCGCCGGCCGAAGGCCGCTAATAATCCGGTCGAGCCTCTTTGGTTCCGGCTCGACCTGATTATGCGTCGTCGGCGGGCAGGGCCTCAGCGAGCTTGACGCCGGGGCCCTGTTTGGGTATTCACTATCTCGATGAGCGAACGACTTCATTTCCAGGCAGAGATCCAGCAACTGCTGGACATCGTCATCCACTCCCTCTACACGGACCGCGAGATCTTCATCCGCGAGCTCGTGTCCAACGGCGCAGACGCCTGTGAACGGCTGCGGTTTCTCCAAAGCTCCGGGCAGGCTGTTCTCCAGCCGGATGTGGATCCGTGCATCTCGGTCAAGGCCGATGAGCAGGAGCACACGGTCACCGTCGCCGACACGGGCATCGGCATGACCCGCGCCGAACTCGTCGAGAACCTCGGCACGATCGCCCACTCGGGAACCAGGGCCTTCCTGCGACAGCTCGCCGAGGAGAAGAGGCCGGACGCGAAGCTGATCGGGCAGTTCGGTGTGGGCTTCTACTCGGCGTTCATGGTGGCGTCACAGGTAACGGTGCTGAGCCGGTCGGGCGTGCCCGGCGAGCCGGGCTGGCGGTGGACCAGCGAAGGGGCCGGCGGCTACGATATCGAGCCAGCCGACGACCTCCCGCGCGGCACGCAGGTCATCGTCCACCTGAAAGACGACGCCCGGGAGTTTGCCAGGGGGGACACGGTCAAGCGCGTGCTCCAGCGCTACTCGAGCTTCGTGCAGTTTCCCATCGAGCTGAATGGCTCCCGGCTGAACTCGGTGCAGGCCATCTGGAGCCGGCCGAAGGGCGAGGTCAAAGAAGACGAGTACCACGAGTTCTACCGATACCTCGGCCACGACGCCGAGGTCCCCCTGCTGCGCCTCCACTTTACTGTCGACGCCCCGCTGTCGATCCAGGCGCTGCTGTTCGTTCCGCAGAGCAACTGGGAGAACCTGGGCCTGGGCCGCACCGAACCGGGCGTGAACCTCTACTGCCGCAAGGTGCTCATCCAGTCGCATGCCAAGAACCTGCTGCCCGACTGGCTGCGCTTCCTCAAGGGCGTGGTCGACAGTGAGGATCTTCCGCTCAACATCTCGCGCGAGACGATGCAGGACTCCGCGCTGATGAAGAAGATCAACAAGGCGCTGGCCGGCCGCTTCCTGAAGTTCCTGGAGGACACCGCGGAGAAGGACGCCGGCGCCTACGAGAAGTTCTACGCCGAGTACCAGCGCTTCCTGAAGGAAGGCGTCGCCACCGATTTCCAGCACCGGGAGTCGCTCGGAACGCTGCTGCGCTTCGAGTCCTCCGTGCGGGAGAAAGGCAAGGTGACGTCGCTCGCCGACTACGTGGCGCGGATGCCCTCGGACCAGAAGGAGGTGTACTACCTCCTGGCGCCGACGCGCGACGCGGCGGAGGCCAGCCCCTATTTCGAGGTCTTCAAGGCGCGCGGCTTCGAGGTGCTCTTCCTCTTCGACCCCTGGGATGAGTTCGTCATGGAGCACCTGCATGCCTTCGCCGGCAAGAACCTGCGTCCGGCCGAGACGACGAACCTGGATCTGGGCGACAAGACGAGCCAGGAGGGCGGGCTGTCAGACGACGACGCCAGCGGCCTCACCAGGTGGTTGAAGGAGAAGATCGGCGACCGGGTGAACGACGTGCGCGTATCGAAGCGACTGGTGGACAGCCCAGCCGTGATCCTGGAGTCCGACCAGGTGCTGACCTCCAGCATGAGGAAGATCCTCCAGGCGGTGAAGCGAGAGGGAGACGGCCCGGCCGGGGCGAAGCCGGACCTCGAGATCAACCCGAGGCACGTGGTCATCACCCGCCTGGAAGCGGTGCGGCACGTGGACGAAGGGCTGGCCACGATGGTGGGCGAGCAGGTGTTCGACAACGCCCGCGTGGCCGCCGGCCTGCTGGACGACCCGCGCACGATGCTCAAGCGGCTCAACGACCTGCTCGAGCGGACGCTGGCGGCCAGGGGCTGAGCTCATGCCGGAAGACCGGGAGCGAGACCCGCGCCGTGACCACCGACCTGGACGGCCGCTTCGGGTTCCAGCCGCCTTCTTCCTCGCTCGTGCAGCGTTCGAAGAAACGCGCATCGCTGACCTGGCGTACGCGGGGCGTCGCCACGCCAGCCTGGGCGCACAGCGCCGGCAGGCGATCCTTGTCGCGGCTGCGCAGTTCCGGGCGTCCCGGCAGCGGCATGCGCACGCCGCGTTTGGCCAAGTGTCGCCTGCAGCCCAGTATTACCACGTTGTTGCTTGACAAGGGCTGGCTCCTGTCATACTTGGGGACGGCAGGGCGCGTGTCGCCAGCGGACGATCCGACCTCGTCGATTCGCCACGCGCCCTCGTTGCTCGTGCTGTCGGTGACGGCCGGTCTTCCCGCTCGGGACGACGCCGCGTCCCGGCGAACTCGGTGTTGTGCGATTTCTCCCGGGCGGCCAGTTTCCGATGACACTAATGGCCTTCGTGACTTCTGCCCTCGTGGGCATTCTCTTCTGGAACGGGATTGCGGGACGGTTCGAAGGGGACAGGCTGGAGCGATCCCTCAGGATCCCGGTGGGCGGCTACTACGTCCACGTCCACCACTGGCTCTACTGCCTTGGGCTGATGGTCTGCCTGTACTGTTGCGACGTGCAGGCGGCCCTCGCCCACGGCTTCCTCTCCGGATCGATCGTGCACGGCCTGTCCTACCGTGACTGGTATCTGGTGCTGTACCGGCGGAGCGAGGCTCACGAGGTCTACGCCCACTGGAGAGAAGCGTGATCGGCCTCGCGGGGTTCGTGCTCCTCGGCGCGGCCGGCGCTGTGCAGGCCGTACCGCCCGCAGCCTTGGCCCCACCATCACCGACTGCGATCGACCGCGCGTTCCGGCGGATGTACGCTTTCGACTTTCCCGGTAGCCTGGCCATCCTGGACGAGGCGGCGCGGGAGGATCCGGACAACCCGCTGATCCCCGCGGTGCGTGCGAGCACATACCTGTTCATGGAAATGGACCGCCTCAAGATTCTCGAGATGCGGTTCTTCCTGCACGACAACAATCTGGTGGACGGAAGCGCGAAGCTCGTGCCAGACCCTCAGGTGAGGACCCGCTTCATGGCCGCGCTCGATGACACCAGGCGCCGCGCAACCTCGCGCCTGGCGGCCCACCCCGATGAGGTGGACGCCCTGTTCGCCATGTGCCTGGCGGCCGGCGTCGAGACGGACTACACGGCTCTCGTGGAGCGTCGCACCTGGCGCAGCATGAAGCTGGCGCCCGCGACCCTCGTGTACGCCAAGAAGCTCCTGGCGCGTACGCCGCCGTTCCACGACGCCTACCTCAGCTTTGGCGCGCTCGAGTACATCGTCGGCGACCTGCCGTTCTTCATCCGATGGTTCGCGCACTACGACGGCATCGAGGGGAACAAGCGTCGGGGGATCGAGCAGTTGAAGCTGACGGCGCGTTACGGCCGCTACCTGGGCCCCTTCGCCCGCATTCTGCTCGTCGTGGCCTCGTTGCGCGAGAAGAAGCTGGAGGACGCACAGTCGCTCCTCAATGGTCTCGTGCTGGAGTTCCCTGAGAACCCCCTGCTCCGGAAGGAGCTGGCGCTCGTCAGTGACCAGGTGCGCCGCCGCCCGCGAAAGTAGCCGGCCTGGCATCCCGTCCACCGCCCTCGATGACGCTGCCCCGCCTCATCGCCATCGAACTAAGGACAGGGGTTTCTGCGCGCTGGCCGTCTTTGTGCTGGCGCTCGGCATCTGCGCTGTGACCACGATGTTCGCCGTCGTCAACGCCGCCATGATCCGGGGGTTCTCATTCCCCAATGGCGAGCGGATGACGAACGTCACCTCGACCATGATCACCTTGTCCTGGTTTGTGGCCGGCTGTTCCGGCTGAGCGCCTTCTCCGCCGTGGCCACCCCGGCCTCCGCCGCCTCCCATGTCCGCGAAATCGCTGCGGCCCCCGCGGCCTCCGCGGCCGCCCATGGCCTGCGTCGAGATCATGCCGGCGGGGAAGACCATGGACACCGAATCGGGACGCACGATCTTGACCAGTTGGGCCTGCCGCAACGCCGTCGGGATGACGCCCTGATTCTCGATCGAGAGCTCAACCGTGTACTCATCACCCTGGCCGGTGATCTTCGGCTCCGACATCACCACCTTGGGTAGGCTGGCCGCCAGCATCAGGTTGAAGCGGGCTTCCTTCTCTGCCCAGATTTCAAGCAGCTCTGGCGGCGGATTCTGGCTCCAGAACTCGGGACGGAGGTGTCCATCGTGTTCACGACCGAGACGTTCGGATGAGAGAGAAGGAAGGTGACAACCGCGCGGGTTTCAATCTCCGACAGGGGATACTCGCCGGCGCCACTCTGGCTGAAGCCGCGAAGGGGAGGTCAGCATGGCCAAATGGACGATGCGTCTCTGGGGCGGCGCAGTGCTCGCCGCCATACCGCTCACGCTGTCGATTCTTCTGCAGGCGCAGACCGCGCCACCTGTGCGGCCGGCGTGGGCGGCGCAGGTTGACAGGGTCTTCGCCGAATGGGACCGCCCGGACTCGCCCGGTTGCGCGGTGGCGCTCTACAAGGACGGAAAGGCCGTCTACAAGCACGACAAGGCCTACCGCACGCGCTGAACGTCACCGTGGGGCGCGAGAGTGCCGTGCTGGCCAACATCCGCGACGTCATCCCGTTCCCGCGTGCATCGAAGAGCGCGGAGTCGGCTGACGGTTCAGCCGTGCTCATCGAGCGGCACGACCTGCACGGCCGCGTCACGGACCGCTGACAGGAAGCGGTCGGTGGTGGAACCGTGGCGGAGCAGTTCCCAGCGGGATCGCGCGCTCTGCCCGAAGATGACGTGCGTGATGCCCTCGCGTTGGGCGAAGGCGATCAGGCCTTCGGCGGGGCGCTCGGCGTGGACCCGGACCACGGTGGCCCCGAGGTTCTGCGCGAGGCTGACGTTCTGGTCCAGCGCCGCCGAATCCTGGGGCGCAATCCTGTCCTGGCGCTCGCGCGGCGTTTCGACGTACACGGCATACCATCTGGCGCCCAGCCGCCCGGCAATGCGCGCGCCCGTCCGGATGACCCGTGGCGCAAGCACGCTCGAGCTCATGCACACCATGACACGCTCCGGCATCAGCGCAGGCTGCAGGCCCTGGCCGGTCCGGTAGCTGGCCGCTTTCTCCGCCACTTCGTCGGCGACCGCCCGCAGCGCCAGCTCGCGCAAAGCCGACAGGTTGCCTTTCCGGAAGAAGTTCGTCAGCGCCTGTTCAATCTTCTCGGGCCTGTAGATCTTCCCCTGACGCAGCCGGTCCCTGAGCTCATCCACGGTGACGTCGACGTTGATCACCTCGTCCGCCCGGTGGAGGAATGTGTCCGGAACCGTCTCGCGCACGCGCACGCCGGTGACGGTAGCTACCGCGTCGTTGAGCGTCTCGAGGTGCTGGATGTTCACCGCGGTCAGCACGTCGATGCCGGCATCGAGAATCTCGACGACATCCTGGTAGCGCTTGTCGTGCCGGCTGCCAGGCACGTTGGTGTGCGCCAGCTCGTCAACCACACAGACCTGAGGCTTGCGCCGAATGATTGCGTCGATGTCCATCTCCTCCATGGTGACGTCGCGATACCGAATGGCGCGGCGCGGGATGACCTCGAGATCCTTGATCTGTGCCTCGGTGTCGCGGCGGCCGTAGGTCTCGACAAAACCAATCACGACGCCAAGACCTCGCGCACGAAGCGCATGCGCTTCCTGGAGCATCTCGTACGTCTTGCCCACACCGGGAGCGGCCCCAATGTAGATCCGCAAGCGCGCCCGATCCCGCTCCTTGATCCGCGCCAGCAGTGCGTCAGCGGTGGGTCGTTGTTCGGGCATGTGCGAGTCGTTCATACCGTAGGGGGTTGCCCGATGCATCGAATCAGTTTCACGACTGCATCTCCGGGAGTGACCGGCGTTCGGCTCGTCGACTAGGCCAAGCCTACGGCCACCAGGAACACGTCAATCGCCTTGATGCCGACAAACGGTAGAAGCACACCACCCACTCCGTAGATCAGCAGATTCCGCCGCAGAATTGCCGCCGCGCCGAGAGGCTTGTAGGCAATCCCCTTGAGGGCCAGAGGGATCAGCGCAATGATGATCATAGCGTTGAAAATCACGGCCGAGAGAATGGCTGACTCCGGTGTGGCGAGTCGCATGACGTTCAGCGCCCCAAGCTGCGGGAACGCCAGGATGAACATCGCCGGGATGATGGCGAAATACTTGGCCACATCATTGGAAATCGAGAACGTGGTCAAGGCACCGCGCGTCATCAAAAGCTGTTTGCCGATCTCAACGATCTCGATCAGCTTCGTCGGGTTCGAATCGAGATCGACCATGTTCCCGGCCTCCTTGGCGGCCGTCGTGCCCGTGTTCATGGCCACCCCGACGTCGGCTTGCGCCAGAGCTGGGGCGTCGTTGGTGCCGTCGCCCGTCATCGCGACGAGTTTCCCCTCACCCTGCTCGCGTCGGATGAGCGCCATCTTGTCTTCCGGCGTCGCTTGGGCCAGAAAGTCATCGACGCCGGCTTCTTTGGCGATCGACGCGGCCGTCAGCGGGTTGTCGCCGGTGATCATGATGGTCTTGATGCCCATCGCACGCAGCGCGACAAACCGCTGCCGCATGCCGCCCTTCACGATGTCCTTCAGGTGTACGACACCAAGCGGGCGCATCCGCTCGGCGACCACGAGCGGGGTGCCTCCGGCGCGCGCGATGCAGTCGACGATGGTTTGTAGCTGCGGCGAGACCACGCCGCCGTTCTCTTTCACATAGGCGCCGATCGAATCGGCCGCTCCCTTCCGGATTTCGCGGCCGTCGAGGTTGATGCCGGACATACGCGTCTGCGCCGAGAACGGGATAAACGCTGCCTCCTTGTCGGCCAGCTCGCGCCCTCTGATGAGATACTTCTCCTTCGCCAGCACGACGATGGACCGACCTTCGGGCGTTTCGTCCGCGAGCGACGCCAACTGCGCCGCATCCGCAAGCTCGCCTTCCGTCACGCCAGCGACCGGCACGAACTCCGTCGCCTGACGGTTGCCCAGGGTAATCGTGCCCGTCTTGTCGAGGAGCAGGGTGTTGACGTCGCCGGCCGCTTCGACGGCGCGGCCGGACATCGCCAGGACATTGTGTTGCACCAGGCGGTCCATGCCGGCAATACCAATCGCCGAGATGAGGGCGCCAATCGTCGTCGGGATCAAGCACACCAGCAGGGCAATCAGCACCGGTATCGGGATCTCCGTTCCGGCATAGTACGCAAACGGTTGCAGTGTCACCACGACCAGCAGAAAGACCAGCGTGAGCACGGCCAGGAGAATGTTCAGCGCGATTTCGTTCGGGGTCTTCTGCCGTTCCGCGCCTTCGACGAGCGCGATCATGCGGTCCAAGAACGTGTGCCCCGGATCGGAGGTGACGCGCATCTTGATCCAGTCCGAAATGACGCGCGTCCCGCCGGTCACGGCCGACCGATCGCCGCCAGATTCGCGAATGACTGGCGCCGACTCTCCTGTGATGGCCGACTCGTCGACCGACGCGACGCCTTCGATGATTTCGCCATCGGCCGGAATGAATTCGCCGGTGCGCACCACGACCACGTCGTTCTTGCGGAGGCTCGCCGCCGGCACTTTGTCCATGCGATCGCCGGCCGTCAGCCGGTTCGCGACGGCTTCGGTCCGCGTTTTTCGGAGCGTGTCCGCCTGCGCTTTGCCGCGGCCTTCCGCCATCGCCTCCGCAAAATTGGCGAACAGGACGGTGAACCACAACCAGAAGGCGACCTGCCCGGTGAAAAGCGGCCGTCCAGTCCCCGCCGCCAAGTCCTGGATGAAGATGATCGTCGTGAGGAGACTGCCGACCTCAACGATGAACATCACCGGGTTCTTGACCTGAATCCTGGGATCGAGCTTCCGGAACGAGTCCAGCATCGCCTGCCGGACGATCCCCGGATCCCAAATCGAAATCGTACGTGCGCGCTCTGACATACACGTCTTCCTGTCTTACCGGCCCGCGACCGCCTTCACTGCCCCGAGCGTCTCGTCGAGGGCGAGGTTCAGTTCAAGCACATTGACGCGCGCCCGGCCAAGAAACCCCAACGCTGGCGGCTCCGTGTGCGCGTGAATCAGTGCGCGCACACGCTCGATGGGCACGCCACGAGTTGACGCGACTCGCGTGGCCTGCAGCTCCGCTGCGCTGGGCGGAACATGCGGGTCCATGCCGCCACCGCTGGCGGTCACCATCTCCGACGGGACCTGGCCGACCGTCACTCCTTCTTGCTTCGTCACCGCGTCGAGCCGTTCCTGGACAGCCTTCAGGTGATCCGCGTTCGACGGCCCGTAGTTCGTGCCGCCGGTCGCCGCGGCGTTGTAGTCAACGCCCGAGGGCCGCGGTTGGAAGTACTCCGGCCGCGTGAACTTCTGAGCGATGAGCCGGGAACCGACGATGGTGCCATCGGCACGGCGGATCAGGCTGCCTTCCGATTGCGACGGGAACACCGCCCGGCCAATCGTCCACAAGACGACGTGATAGCCGCCGCCGAGGAGCACCATCATGACGATTGTGAAGAGGATGCCTCGTTTGAGCTCTTTGAACATGGTGATGTCTCGTTCCTAGCGCAAGGCCAAATGCTCGGCAATCGGTCCGAGGACCGCCACCGGCATGAACATCAGCAGGCCGAGGATGACGATGACGGCCCACAATGTGAACCCGAACGTGGCGCTGTCTGCTCGCAGCGACCCCGCGGTTTCCGGCGATGCGGGCTTGGCGGCCAAAGCGCCCGCCAGCGCCAACGGCGCGATGATCGGGATGTAGCGCGACAGCAGCATCACCAGACCCGTCGACATGTTCCAAAAGGGGGTGTTGTCGCCGAGCCCCTCGAATCCGGAGCCGTTATTGGCGGCCGACGAGGTGAACTCGTAGAGCATTTCCGAGAAGCCGTGCGCGCCCGGGTTCTTGAGCCATGCCAGCGCGGTCCCAGGATCGGCGGTGGTGGCCCAGACATAACAGGCAATGGCGGTGCCCACAAGAATTGCCAGCGGGTGCCAAAGGAGCGCGAGACTCGCCAACTTCATCTCTTTGGCTTCAACCTTCTTGCCCAGGAACTCCGGCGTACGACCGATCATCATCCCCGCCACGAATACCGCGACGATCACGAAGAGGAGCATGTTGATGAAACCGACGCCGACGCCGCCAAAGATGTTGTTCAGCCATATGCCAATGAGCGGCATCAGGCCACCGAGCGGTGTCAACGAATCGTGCATCGCGTTTACGGAGCCATTCGACGTCACCTTCGTCGTGACAGCCCACAACGCCGAGAGCCCCGCTCCGAAGCGAACCTCCTTGCCCTCCATCGAGCCGGTGGACTGGTCCACCCCCAGCGCGGCAATCGCGGGGTTGCCCCCGGCTTCCTGCGCGACGGCGAACGTCACCATCGGGAGATACACAGCGAGCATCGTCACGAAGATCACGACCGCGAGTCGGCGTCGACCCACCATGTAACCCAGCGTCCAGACCATCGCCATCGGGATGATGGCGATCGACCAGGTCTCGGCGAAATTGGAGATCGGCGTCGGATTCTCGTACGGGTGCGTCGAGTTGGGACCGAAATAGCCGCCGCCATTGGTGCCCAACTGCTTGATCGATACCTCAGGCGCCACAACGCCGCGGGCAATCGTTTGCTCCTGCCCTTCGAGCGTCGTGGCCTTCACGGCACCCTCGAACGTCATCGGCGTGCCCTGCCAGATCAGGATGACGCCGACAAGCAGCGCGAGCGGCAGGAATACCCGGGCGGTTGCACGAGTGAGATCCACGTAGAAGTTGCCAAGCTGCGTGAGGCGATTGCCAGCCAACCCGCGAATGATCGCAATGCAGGCCGCCACGCCGGTCGCCGCGGTCACGAATTGGAGGAAGGTGATGGCGAACATCTGCGAGAAGTACGACAAGCCTGTTTCGCCGCTGTAGTGCTGCAGGTCCGTGTTGGTCGTGAAGCTCGAGATCGTGTTGAACGAGAGCGTCGGCTCCATGTTGGCGATGCCGTCAGGATTGAGCGGCAGCACCTTCTGGATCGACACGATGGCGAATGTCGCGAGCCACATGAAGATGTTCGAGACCAACAGCGACACCGAGTACTGCTTCCAGTCCTGCTGCTCGTTCGGATTGACGCCCGTGACGCGAAGCACGAGCCGTTCGATCGGAAAGAGGACGGGATCCAGCAGCGTGCGCTGCCCGGTAAACACCTTGAACATGTACCGCCCAAGCAACAGGCTCGTCGCGATCGTGAACAGGATGGTGAAACCGACGGCGACGTATTCGGTGCCCATAGAAGCCTCAGAACCGTTCCGGGCGCAACATGGCGTACACGAGATACACGAAGGCGGCAATGCTCAACAAGAACGACAACAGAGTCATGGTTCAACCTACACTCGGTCACACAGGGTGACGAACCACAGCATGGCCGCGAACGTCATCAGTCCGAGCACGATCATTCCCAAGGTCAACATCACCCGCTCCCTTTCACTGCACCCCAGGTACGAGAATCCAATCCCGATGGACCCGACCAGCTTGGATCTGTGGAGTTCTGCCTGCTGCCGCGGAACATGTACTGATTCAGGAAGTCGACCCCTCCGGAGAGCGTGAGCGCACCCGGATTCGGATCAGTCGGCTCCTGGGCGCCGTCGCCGCTTGGGCGCGTCGCTCGGCTGTTCCTGGTCGTGCAGTGAGACGAGTTGGCGCACACCCACGAGCACTTGAATCAACTCATCGATCTCAGCCAGCACCTCAGCCCTGGTACCGGCGATCCGTCGTGCGGGCACAATGTATTCAACGTATTCAACCGAGCCTTGCGGCTTGAGTGCGAGGGTCATGAGACTGCGAGCTCCTTAGCTTCCAGAATAGGGACCCCGGCCTGAAAACGGGCTAAGAAGTTCCCAAAAAGGTCCTAAGAGGACAGCACGGCGTGGACGCTCACGCGTCGGTATCGGCCGGTCCGGTGGAGAACCGGTAGCCGACCCACGGCTCGCTGAGCAGATAGCGCGGATGTGAGGGATCGGGCTCGATCTTCTTGCGCAACTGCGCCATCAGCACCCAGAGATGCTCGGGCTGCGCCACCGCGTTCGCGCCCCAGATCGCTTTCAGGATGGTGCGATGCGTCAGCACGCGGTCGGCGCTGCGGGCCAGGAGCGCCAGCAGCTCGAATTCCTTGGGCGTGAGCCGGATGTCTTCCTCGCCCCTGATGACGCGGCGGCGGTCGTAGTCGATGGCCAAATCGCCGACCTGTATGCGTCCCGCGGGTTCCCCGTCGGAGTTGAAGACGCGGCGGAGCGCCACTCGGACGCGGGCAAGCAGTTCCTCGGGGCCAAACGGCTTGGTGACGTAGTCGTCCGCGCCGAGGTCCAGCGCCGCAACCTTGTCGGACTCGGCGCCGCGCGCGGACAGGACCACGATTGGAACCGACGATTCCTGACGAATCCGGCGGCAGACCTCCGTGCCGTCGATGTCCGGCAGACCGAGGTCGAGCACGATCAGGTCGGGCGGATGACGATGGACGAGATCAATCGCCTCCCTGCCAGTGCCGCACACGTCGATTTCGTACCCGCGCGATCGCAGCAACGGCGCGAGGGCCCGCTGGATCGGGACCTCATCGTCCACGAGCAGGATGCGGGCGGCGCGCGTCATCAACCCTCCGTTCCCGCGGCGGCTGGCCTGCTCGCCGCAGGCACCGCGATGCAGAACTCTGCTCCACCATCGGGGCGGTTGTCGGCCCAGACCCGTCCACCCTCGGCGCTCAGCACCCCGCGGCAGATCGCCAGCCCCATCCCCGTGCCCGACGCGCGCTGTTTCGCTTCCCGGCCCCGATAGAACCGCTCGAACAAATAGGAGAGGTCCACCGGGTCAATCCCGGGGCCGCGGTCCCGCACCCGGATCAATAATTCCTCCGACGACACCGTGACGCCCACGGCAATCGGCGAGCCCGTCGGGGAGTACTGGGCGGCGTTCTCCAGCAGGTGCGCCAGGGCCGACGCGGTGAGCCGCGGATCGACGCGCACCAACAGCTCGGAGTCCGAGTCCACGTCAACCGGATGGCAACGAATCGTGTGCTCGACCTGGTCGAGCGCCGCTTCGACGATCTCGGACGGGTGGACCCACTCCAGATCGGCGATGACGCCCCCCGCCTCGAGGCGCGCCATCTCCAGGATGTTCTGGAAGAGCCGGTTCAGGCGTTCGACCTCGACGAGGATGAGGTCGCTCTGCTCGCGGCGGTCGTCCTCCCCAAGCCACGATGCCTGGAGGTTGCTGGCCGCGACCCGGATCGCGGTGAGCGGTGTCCGAAGGTCGTGGCCCAAGGATGCGAGCAGTGCCGACTTGAGGGCCTCGCTCTGGCGCGCCATCTCCGCGGCGTGGCGCTCGTCGAGCAACTGGACGCGCTCGATGGCGATGGCCACCACACCCGCGAGCGCGTCGAGGGTCCCCGGCTCCACGGTCCGGCCGGACGCGGCCAGCAGGCCCACGGCCTTCGTGCCGACCCTCAACGGCACGAGACGGACGGCATGCCCATCGACCGTCATCGTCTGGTGCCCGGAATAGGTGCGCGACCGCGCGTCGAATTCGACGACGGCACTAGCGTCCGAGAGGGCTTGCGAAAGCGGCCCTGGTGCGAGATGCAAGTGGAGGACGCCCCCGTCGATGATCTCCCATCCACTCG
>Ga0066793_10000663_pt1 | contig 14140 bp, 6 predicted proteins | sample PersoiDNA2013189_FD_83876 | JGI IMG/M metagenome (GOLD analysis project Ga0066793, IMG submission 83876) | Permafrost soil microbial communities from the Arctic, to analyse light accelerated degradation of dissolved organic matter (DOM) -... | ecosystem: Environmental > Terrestrial > Soil >... | reverse complement strand
TACTTCCTGGTGCCCCCGCTCTACGTGTTTACGATCAATCGCTGGGAAGAATGGATTGCGCTCGTTATTTTTGTGTTAACGGCACTTTTGACCAGTCAACTGGCGATCATACTGCGCCAACAGACGACTCTGGCCCGTCGCCGCGAGCGCGAAGCGAGAATTCTGTACGAACTGATCCGCCTCACCAATTCTCAGGAGAGCTTCGAAGAACTATTAGGCTTCTTAGTAGAGTCAATTGTACGCGTCTTTTCCGCCTGGGGCGTCCAGAACTGCGCCCTGCTCCAGCACGGGCAGGATCAGACTTTGATCCTGCCCGCAGAAGCTGCTCTTAATGGCAAGGAGCTTACCCTCTCGCCGCAACAGCGCTCCCTGGCTATGGAGGCACTGCAACAGGGAAATATGAAGGAGATGCGTATCTCGCCAGCGCCCGATTTTCGCGATGGTGCCAGTCACGTCAGCCGCTACAGCAGCATCGGGACTGTAACAACCCTGCGCTTCGTTCCCTTGAAGGTGGGCGACCAGGTACTCGGTGTATGTGCCTTGCGGCTTCAGCATCCGGTCTCCTGGTTCGCTACTATTGCACGTATGCAGCAGGAGCAAGAGCGCTCTAATTCGCGCATAGACTTCTTCTGGACGTTTCTGGAACAAGCGACGTCGATCCTTGAACGTGCCCAACTCCGCTCGTCTGTCTCTACCCACAAAAAGTAGATTGCGGTTTGCTCGTTTTACTTATTGCACGTAATGACAATAGCGCTCATATCATCCTGCTTGGCGCGCAGGCACTCCTCGCGTGAGCGATCAAGTGCCTGCTGGACGATGCGGCGAGCGACGGTCGTGCGCGCTCCGCATCGCAGGATTGCTTCAATCTCGGCGTCCGTCAGATTATCGTGAATGCCATCGCTACAGAGCAAGATGCGATCACCAGGGAAGATGCTCGTCTGCGCAGTATGGATGGTGAGCGAGGTTTTTTTCGCGGTAAAATGGCCCAGGCTCTGCGTAATGCCGTTGCGCTTCTCAAAGATCTCAAGTTCCGCATCGGAGAGTTGATCAGCGTCCGTCGCCTGGTCTATGCGTAAAGCATCCTCCTCGCTAATCGTTTCATCCTGCACTTTCAACAGAAAATAGCCATCGTCGACCGTTAAGCGCTGCAAAGATGCTCCCTGGCGTAGGAGATAAGCGCGGCTATCCCCAACGTGAGCATACCCCAGAACATAGCCCTTCTCGTCGGGCTTCTTGCAGAGCGCAGCCACCACAGTCGTTGTCGAAGGATAGCTATAATTTGCTTGCGCCGCCTCTTTTGCTCTACGCTCCCCTTCATTGCTAATAGCAGTCTGCGCCTGCTCGAAAAGCTGTTGCAAGAGAGACTCAATATCAAGCTCCCCGTTCAATATGAGCAGGTCCGATTTGTTCTCAGCCTGTGACAGTACGCGTCTCCATGTCTGGCGCATAATGCGCGCACCAAGTTGAGAGGCGACAGCTCCCGCGCTCGATCCACCCACACCATCGAAGACGCCCGCCAGACCTCGACGCCTATCGACCAGCAGAGCGTCTTCGTTGCGCTCGGGATGCCCTTCATGCGCGATGGTACGATAGGCAAACGTGAAAGGAAACATATTAGAGGATTGCTGCCTGGATGATAGCCTGCGCGAGCTGGTCTCGCCCTGCTGTATATGCATAGCAATGCTCCAGATCTATCTAAACTTTTTAGTTTATAAACAATACCTCGCGAGTGCCTGACAACGCGTAACAGATCCAGCTATTTATTGAGAGGCATCGCAACACCATAAGGTCCCAGCACGCGGTCTGCGAGCAGGCCAAGGCAGCTCAGGTTGGGAAAGCCAGGCCCTTGAGCGACACCTGCCAACATTGGAAGGTGGAGGCGCGGTCTGAGGTCACGCACTGAGAGATCTTCTTCAATCGCGAACTCGAGGGTTCGATGCTCCAGGTTGTTCGTGACTGCACCCAGCCGCGCGCGGGTTTGCTCATCGAGCAGGTCGGTGAACCAGAGCGCGTTGAAGCCGATCGCTACAATTACATAATCGTACTGGTCACGCTCCATCCTTCCGTCGTACTCCATGTCGACGAACACACAATCGTCGGTCGTCTCTATGTTACGGGCCGTACCTACAATTGAACGCACATTCTCAGCGCGATTCACTTCGTCCATCGCGTGAACGGAGAAGACGCCGCGATCGGTACGCCGCACGAACTCGCGCCGATCGCCTTCGGTCAGGTCAGTCCATTTCAGCAGGTGTTCGTGCCCACCCTCCACGCGCGCCAGCCTGCCATCGGGATCGGAGAACAATCTGTTCTCACCGAAACCCTCGTCACGTGAGTAGAGCACGCCGTAACGGCTAATGACCTCGATATAGGAGGTGTCGTCGAGCGCGTTCACCAGAGCAATGACGGTGGCAGCAGCGGTCTCGCCCGTGCCGATGACGCCGATATGCAGGGGTTGCCGCGTTGTTCCACGCATACGTGCGAACTCATCAACCCTTAACCAGAACGAGCTACCATCCATCACGCGTGGATGCTGCGTAGGCTGGCCAGATATGGTAATCGGCGTACCTGGACCCGTCATGACGAGTCCGTCACCTTGCAGCGTAAGCTCCGTGCCATCCGCGATGGCTCTACAGGCAAGCTGCCACTGCGCGGCGTCTTCGCTGCACCCGATGCGGTAGACCTCGGCGTGCACCACGTCAATGCCAACTTTGAGCGCAACCCACTGGAGATAGCCTGCCCATTCTTTATGCGTCGGTCGCGAACGGCCCCGGTCTATCCAATCCGCGTATTTCCCTTCATGAATAAGATAACTCGGCCAGGAGAGCAGCAGCATCTGGTTCGCGACGGCCTTGTTCATCAGCTTGTTACCCCAGCAGAGCGAAGTATAGGGGAACCCTATATCCTTTTCGGGGCGCGTACCCAGCAGTTGCCGCCCGTCCGTAAAACCGGCGCGCCCGGACCAGTTTGAAACGATGCCCTTATTGTCAACAATGACGAGCCGTGGCACTGCATAACCCAGCTTCTTGAGCACGGCCCGCTTAGCCGCAATAGCGATCGCCTTCGGACCGGCTCCCAGGATCAGGAGCGTCGGGATGGAAGAGGAGTAATCCACTGCCAGACCGATAGCAGGTTGGGTCTGGTCCATGTTCAATCTTTCAGTCACACGATACCTCATGTATGTTTCCAAAGCGACAACGATAGCTGGCAGAGGATGCCTTATTTTATCACGCCTGGAAACAATTGTTGCGCAACATACTATTTTATGTCCCCATAGGATCTTTCACAAAGACATATTCCCTTTTCACATCTTGCAGGCTGGCATCTACCCCCTGCACACCGGCCAGAGCACGCAAGGCATCAAGTACATAGGCCAGCTTTTCCACATCTCTGCTTATACAGATAATATCAAGCGACTCGGTCCCTTGCTCCGCATGCACCTCTATCTTTTGCACTAAAAGACCTTTGTTTGTGCAGGTATCGTAAACCGCACTGACCAGTTGCTTCTCCGCACCAACCGCTTTCACATGGATATGCTGCACATCGGGCGCACGCTTCAATGAAAGGAGTCGCTCGACGTAACGTAGCAGAACCAGGACAACCAGGGCTAAGACGGTGACCAGGACCGCCACCCAGAGCAGGCCAGCCCCACACGCCATGCCAATGGCCGCAACGACCCAGATAGCCGCCGCTGTGGTGATCCCCTTGCTGCGCCCCTTATCCTGCATAACAAAGATGGCACCACCGCCCAGGAAGCCGATGCCCGCAATAACATAAGATGCGATGCGCGTGGGATCAAGCTGAATGTGCGGCTGCCCCAATAGGTCTGTGAAGCCGTCGACCGAGATAATCGTAAAGAGGGAACAGCCGAGCGCGATTAAGGCGTTCGTGCGCATACCGGCCTCGTGCTCCCGGCTCTCGCGCTCCAAACCAATGATGGCACCCAACACCAGCGCCAGGCTCAGGCGCAACACGATAGTTGGAAACGAAAGCGCCATTGCTGTTCCTCCTCAAAAGCTCAATATCTCACCAGAAGATAGCCTTATAGTACTAATGATTACCCAAGTGAACCTTTATCAGGTATACTCCTGCAAAGGTATTTAACCACAAAGTAGAGTGAGTTAACATGCAATCACTACGTTCCGCTACGACAGACCGCCTTGCTGATATTATTCATATTATCCGTATGGGCGAGAGAAGTGGTGTGCTCACAGCCGAACGTGGCGAAGGACAGACAAGAGAAGAAGGATTTATCGCGTTCAACAATGGACAGGTTGTCGAAGCAAAAGCAAACGGACAAAGCGGTCCTTCTGCATTTAATTATCTCAATTCATGGCAGGCGTGTCGTTTTTCCTTTACTACTCAAGCTACGCATAGACCCTCATCACCCCTCCAGGTGACGCAGCCTATGACACCACTGCATAATCACGCAGCAAATACAATATTTACCGACAATTCGCTCCATCCTGACAGAATGGCACGGACGACCAACAGATTGCCTGAGAATCATACCATGTCAGCAGGAACGCCACTCAATCTTCCTTCTCGTTTGCCTGCGGGTGAAGAGACGTTACAGCGTCCAGAACTCTGTGCCAGACTCCCTCGCGTCAGCCGTCGCCTACTATTACTAGTCAATGGGCAAAGAAGCGTCAATGAGCTTGCACGCTTAATGGCACGCAGCAACGATGAGTTACAGCAACTACTCGACGAGCTAGAGCGCTCTGGCCTCATTCGCCGGTAACATTATACACCCATGTACACAAAGGAGGAACTGCTATCCATGTCCTTAGCTCAACCACTGCGTTCTCCTCGGAGAAGATTTTCTCTTACTATGCGCGTTCAGTTTCTTCTCGTGTTGGCAGTTGTGCTGCCCTTATTTATCACCGCTATTGGCAGTGAACTGATTTTGCGTCCTACTTTACTTTCACAGGCCGAGAGCGCAATGGCAAGCGATGCTCAGCAGCACACGCAGGCCATAGATTCTCTGTTCGTCGCGCGTTTAGAAGATTTAGGGCTCCTGGGGCAATTTCTGGCTATTAGAGAGTTCCTCTCCGGCAACGAGGCGTATAGAAAACAGGCCGTCAATGAGCTGGCTGCGGGCTATCACCTTGACGCAAATTATAATACCTGGACCCTTTTTGACGCGAAGGGGAACGTAAAAGCCTCCTATCCCGCGCTCCCATCCCCTCGTGGGAAGTATACGATTCCGCCAGAGATTATGCAGCAGTTGCATGGTGTCAATAAAACCCTGATCTCGGATGTCTATTTCGATGACAGTATCCATGCAGCATTTATAGATATTTATACTTCGATTACATCTTCCAGCGGCCAGTTCCTGGGCTTCGGGCGCTCGACGCTCAATATGAATGATATATGGAACGCGGTAAACAGCGAAACAAACTCTGCTCCCGGCAGTTATGCAATGGTCATCGATGGTCACGGGGTGCGCATAGCGTATACGAATACTGACACGACATTGACCACCCTGCCACAGGCGCTATTCAAAGCCATCGCGCCCCTTTCGCCTCAGTTTCAGCAGCGCGTTACCAATGAAGATCTCTATGGCAATAGTTTCTCGCCGATCAAAGTTCTTCCAGATCCAATGCTCACTACGATGCAAACGGCGTCTGCATTCCAGCTGGTGCCAGCATTGCAGACGGAGTCATTCGAGGCTTACCAGGTGTCCTGCCAGATCGTTCCCTGGCGCTACATTATCCTCAGACCGGTGAATACGATTACGAAAGCCGCCAACCAGCAAGATATTTACCTCATTTTGCTTGCGGCCATCGTGACGCTCCTGGCGGCACTGGTCGGCCTCATAATTGGGCGCGGCATCACGCGGCCTATCCTGCGCTCGGTCTCGTCTCTGCTTGGCAGCAGTCAGAAACTGAAAAAGCTCTCAGACAACGAGCAGGTGACAGCGACCGAGCAACAGTGGATCGTTGAGTCGTCAGAGGTCGGACTGAAATCGGTGCAATATTACGCGAAAGCGACGCGTGTTGCCGCCAACAAGCTCAGCGAAATGAGTATAGACCTTATCCAGAATCTGGATCATCTGGACAGGCTGCAAACGAAGCAACGTCTGAATGAGATACTGCAGGCAGGACGCTACATCGAGCAGGCATCGGCTCGCGAACTACAAAGCAACGAGAGCCTGTCTACCGGCATACGCGTCACTACCCAGGTGACGGAGCAGCTCGTCTCTGGCGCGAAATCCGCCAATGATGCCGCTGCCCAGTTGGAAGAGGTTATTGGACAACTGCGACAGGTTGTCGGAGAGTAAAGTAGCAAAGAGGAGGAATATTTCACGTTATGAAGAGCTTTCATCTACCACACTCTATCGGTTATGCATTGATCTGCTTTTTTGCTCTCTCCGGTCTGTTGTTTGCATCCTGCGATAGTAGTAGCCCTGGCACGAGTGGAGGCCACTCGTCCGCTGCCGGTGGTAAGGGGTGTAACAAGGTTGGTATCCTCTTGCCTGAAACGGCCTCGTCCGTTCGCTATGAAACCAAGGACCATCCTCTCCTCGTGCAAGCAGTCAAGGCCGCCATTCCAGGCGTTCAAATCGACTATGACAATGCCAACGGCAATTCCGATACGCAGCTCACCCAGGCCAATGCGGACCTGGCAAAGGGCGATTGTATTCTGATCGTGGGACCTCATGATAGTGTCGCTGCGGCGGCGATCGTCACGAAAGCCAGGGCGCAGGGCGTCCCCGTTATCGCGTATGACCGCCTGATCGAATCCAAATTTCTGAACTATTATGTCTCTTTTGATAATTTCAAGGTCGGCCAACTCCAGGGCCACTACATCGCTGATCACTATCAGCAGTACCAGAATGCTGGCAAGGTAGGCATTGTTATGATAAGCGGCTCGCAGACCGATGCCAATGCGCTGATGTATAGCCTGGGTGTCCATTCGATCCTCGATCCTCTGTTCGCCAATAACTCGCTCAATTACCTCTCCGAGAACTTTACGCCTGATTGGAACAACAGTACGGCGCAGATCGAGATGGAGACCGCTCTTACCGATAATCAGAACAACATTCAGGTCGCGTATATCGCTAATGATCATTAGCGATATACGCGACCTGAATGTTGTTCTGATTATCGGTAAGAGCGGTCTCCATCTCGATCTGCGCCGTACTGTTGTTCCAATCAGGCGTAAAGTTCTCGGAGAGGTAATTGAGCGAGTTATTGGCGAACAGAGGATCGAGGATCGAATGGACACCCAGGCTATACATCAGCGCATTGGCATCGGTCTGCGAGCCGCTTATCATAACAATGCCTACCTTGCCAGCATTCTGGTACTGCTGATAGTGATCAGCGATGTAGTGGCCCTGGAGTTGGCCGACCTTGAAATTATCAAAAGAGACATAATAGTTCAGAAATTTGGATTCGATCAGGCGGTCATACGCGATAACGGGGACGCCCTGCGCCCTGGCTTTCGTGACGATCGCCGCCGCAGCGACACTATCATGAGGTCCCACGATCAGAATACAATCGCCCTTTGCCAGGTCCGCATTGGCCTGGGTGAGCTGCGTATCGGAATTGCCGTTGGCATTGTCATAGTCGATTTGAACGCCTGGAATGGCGGCCTTGACTGCTTGCACGAGGAGAGGATGGTCCTTGGTTTCATAGCGAACGGACGAGGCCGTTTCAGGCAAGAGGATACCAACCTTGTTACACCCCTTACCACCGGCAGCGGACGAGTGGCCTCCACTCGTGCCAGGGCTACTACTATCGCAGGATGCAAACAACAGACCGGAGAGAGCAAAAAAGCAGATCAATGCATAACCGATAGAGTGTGGTAGATGAAAGCTCTTCATAACGTGAAATATTCCTCCTCTTTGCTACTTTACTCTCCGACAACCTGTCGCAGTTGTCCAATAACCTCTTCCAACTGGGCAGCGGCATCATTGGCGGATTTCGCGCCAGAGACGAGCTGCTCCGTCACCTGGGTAGTGACGCGTATGCCGGTAGACAGGCTCTCGTTGCTTTGTAGTTCGCGAGCCGATGCCTGCTCGATGTAGCGTCCTGCCTGCAGTATCTCATTCAGACGTTGCTTCGTTTGCAGCCTGTCCAGATGATCCAGATTCTGGATAAGGTCTATACTCATTTCGCTGAGCTTGTTGGCGGCAACACGCGTCGCTTTCGCGTAATATTGCACCGATTTCAGTCCGACCTCTGACGACTCAACGATCCACTGTTGCTCGGTCGCTGTCACCTGCTCGTTGTCTGAGAGCTTTTTCAGTTTCTGACTGCTGCCAAGCAGAGACGAGACCGAGCGCAGGATAGGCCGCGTGATGCCGCGCCCAATTATGAGGCCGACCAGTGCCGCCAGGAGCGTCACGATGGCCGCAAGCAAAATGAGGTAAATATCTTGCTGGTTGGCGGCTTTCGTAATCGTATTCACCGGTCTGAGGATAATGTAGCGCCAGGGAACGATCTGGCAGGACACCTGGTAAGCCTCGAATGACTCCGTCTGCAATGCTGGCACCAGCTGGAATGCAGACGCCGTTTGCATCGTAGTGAGCATTGGATCTGGAAGAACTTTGATCGGCGAGAAACTATTGCCATAGAGATCTTCATTGGTAACGCGCTGCTGAAACTGAGGCGAAAGGGGCGCGATGGCTTTGAATAGCGCCTGTGGCAGGGTGGTCAATGTCGTGTCAGTATTCGTATACGCTATGCGCACCCCGTGACCATCGATGACCATTGCATAACTGCCGGGAGCAGAGTTTGTTTCGCTGTTTACCGCGTTCCATATATCATTCATATTGAGCGTCGAGCGCCCGAAGCCCAGGAACTGGCCGCTGGAAGATGTAATCGAAGTATAAATATCTATAAATGCTGCATGGATACTGTCATCGAAATAGACATCCGAGATCAGGGTTTTATTGACACCATGCAACTGCTGCATAATCTCTGGCGGAATCGTATACTTCCCACGAGGGGATGGGAGCGCGGGATAGGAGGCTTTTACGTTCCCCTTCGCGTCAAAAAGGGTCCAGGTATTATAATTTGCGTCAAGGTGATAGCCCGCAGCCAGCTCATTGACGGCCTGTTTTCTATACGCCTCGTTGCCGGAGAGGAACTCTCTAATAGCCAGAAATTGCCCCAGGAGCCCTAAATCTTCTAAACGCGCGACGAACAGAGAATCTATGGCCTGCGTGTGCTGCTGAGCATCGCTTGCCATTGCGCTCTCGGCCTGTGAAAGTAAAGTAGGACGCAAAATCAGTTCACTGCCAATAGCGGTGATAAATAAGGGCAGCACAACTGCCAACACGAGAAGAAACTGAACGCGCATAGTAAGAGAAAATCTTCTCCGAGGAGAACGCAGTGGTTGAGCTAAGGACATGGATAGCAGTTCCTCCTTTGTGTACATGGGTGTATAATGTTACCGGCGAATGAGGCCAGAGCGCTCTAGCTCGTCGAGTAGTTGCTGTAACTCATCGTTGCTGCGTGCCATTAAGCGTGCAAGCTCATTGACGCTTCTTTGCCCATTGACTAGTAATAGTAGGCGACGGCTGACGCGAGGGAGTCTGGCACAGAGTTCTGGACGCTGTAACGTCTCTTCACCCGCAGGCAAACGAGAAGGAAGATTGAGTGGCGTTCCTGCTGACATGGTATGATTCTCAGGCAATCTGTTGGTCGTCCGTGCCATTCTGTCAGGATGGAGCGAATTGTCGGTAAATATTGTATTTGCTGCGTGATTATGCAGTGGTGTCATAGGCTGCGTCACCTGGAGGGGTGATGAGGGTCTATGCGTAGCTTGAGTAGTAAAGGAAAAACGACACGCCTGCCATGAATTGAGATAATTAAATGCAGAAGGACCGCTTTGTCCGTTTGCTTTTGCTTCGACAACCTGTCCATTGTTGAACGCGATAAATCCTTCTTCTCTTGTCTGTCCTTCGCCACGTTCGGCTGTGAGCACACCACTTCTCTCGCCCATACGGATAATATGAATAATATCAGCAAGGCGGTCTGTCGTAGCGGAACGTAGTGATTGCATGTTAACTCACTCTACTTTGTGGTTAAATACCTTTGCAGGAGTATACCTGATAAAGGTTCACTTGGGTAATCATTAGTACTATAAGGCTATCTTCTGGTGAGATATTGAGCTTTTGAGGAGGAACAGCAATGGCGCTTTCGTTTCCAACTATCGTGTTGCGCCTGAGCCTGGCGCTGGTGTTGGGTGCCATCATTGGTTTGGAGCGCGAGAGCCGGGAGCACGAGGCCGGTATGCGCACGAACGCCTTAATCGCGCTCGGCTGTTCCCTCTTTACGATTATCTCGGTCGACGGCTTCACAGACCTATTGGGGCAGCCGCACATTCAGCTTGATCCCACGCGCATCGCATCTTATGTTATTGCGGGCATCGGCTTCCTGGGCGGTGGTGCCATCTTTGTTATGCAGGATAAGGGGCGCAGCAAGGGGATCACCACAGCGGCGGCTATCTGGGTCGTTGCGGCCATTGGCATGGCGTGTGGGGCTGGCCTGCTCTGGGTGGCGGTCCTGGTCACCGTCTTAGCCCTGGTTGTCCTGGTTCTGCTACGTTACGTCGAGCGACTCCTTTCATTGAAGCGTGCGCCCGATGTGCAGCATATCCATGTGAAAGCGGTTGGTGCGGAGAAGCAACTGGTCAGTGCGGTTTACGATACCTGCACAAACAAAGGTCTTTTAGTGCAAAAGATAGAGGTGCATGCGGAGCAAGGGACCGAGTCGCTTGATATTATCTGTATAAGCAGAGATGTGGAAAAGCTGGCCTATGTACTTGATGCCTTGCGTGCTCTGGCCGGTGTGCAGGGGGTAGATGCCAGCCTGCAAGATGTGAAAAGGGAATATGTCTTTGTGAAAGATCCTATGGGGACATAAAATAGTATGTTGCGCAACAATTGTTTCCAGGCGTGATAAAATAAGGCATCCTCTGCCAGCTATCGTTGTCGCTTTGGAAACATACATGAGGTATCGTGTGACTGAAAGATTGAACATGGACCAGACCCAACCTGCTATCGGTCTGGCAGTGGATTACTCCTCTTCCATCCCGACGCTCCTGATCCTGGGAGCCGGTCCGAAGGCGATCGCTATTGCGGCTAAGCGGGCCGTGCTCAAGAAGCTGGGTTATGCAGTGCCACGGCTCGTCATTGTTGACAATAAGGGCATCGTTTCAAACTGGTCCGGGCGCGCCGGTTTTACGGACGGGCGGCAACTGCTGGGTACGCGCCCCGAAAAGGATATAGGGTTCCCCTATACTTCGCTCTGCTGGGGTAACAAGCTGATGAACAAGGCCGTCGCGAACCAGATGCTGCTGCTCTCCTGGCCGAGTTATCTTATTCATGAAGGGAAATACGCGGATTGGATAGACCGGGGCCGTTCGCGACCGACGCATAAAGAATGGGCAGGCTATCTCCAGTGGGTTGCGCTCAAAGTTGGCATTGACGTGGTGCACGCCGAGGTCTACCGCATCGGGTGCAGCGAAGACGCCGCGCAGTGGCAGCTTGCCTGTAGAGCCATCGCGGATGGCACGGAGCTTACGCTGCAAGGTGACGGACTCGTCATGACGGGTCCAGGTACGCCGATTACCATATCTGGCCAGCCTACGCAGCATCCACGCGTGATGGATGGTAGCTCGTTCTGGTTAAGGGTTGATGAGTTCGCACGTATGCGTGGAACAACGCGGCAACCCCTGCATATCGGCGTCATCGGCACGGGCGAGACCGCTGCTGCCACCGTCATTGCTCTGGTGAACGCGCTCGACGACACCTCCTATATCGAGGTCATTAGCCGTTACGGCGTGCTCTACTCACGTGACGAGGGTTTCGGTGAGAACAGATTGTTCTCCGATCCCGATGGCAGGCTGGCGCGCGTGGAGGGTGGGCACGAACACCTGCTGAAATGGACTGACCTGACCGAAGGCGATCGGCGCGAGTTCGTGCGGCGTACCGATCGCGGCGTCTTCTCCGTTCACGCGATGGACGAAGTGAATCGCGCTGAGAATGTGCGTTCAATTGTAGGTACGGCCCGTAACATAGAGACGACCGACGATTGTGTGTTCGTCGACATGGAGTACGACGGAAGGATGGAGCGTGACCAGTACGATTATGTAATTGTAGCGATCGGCTTCAACGCGCTCTGGTTCACCGACCTGCTCGATGAGCAAACCCGCGCGCGGCTGGGTGCAGTCACGAACAACCTGGAGCATCGAACCCTCGAGTTCGCGATTGAAGAAGATCTCTCAGTGCGTGACCTCAGACCGCGCCTCCACCTTCCAATGTTGGCAGGTGTCGCTCAAGGGCCTGGCTTTCCCAACCTGAGCTGCCTTGGCCTGCTCGCAGACCGCGTGCTGGGACCTTATGGTGTTGCGATGCCTCTCAATAAATAGCTGGATCTGTTACGCGTTGTCAGGCACTCGCGAGGTATTGTTTATAAACTAAAAAGTTTAGATAGATCTGGAGCATTGCTATGCATATACAGCAGGGCGAGACCAGCTCGCGCAGGCTATCATCCAGGCAGCAATCCTCTAATATGTTTCCTTTCACGTTTGCCTATCGTACCATCGCGCATGAAGGGCATCCCGAGCGCAACGAAGACGCTCTGCTGGTCGATAGGCGTCGAGGTCTGGCGGGCGTCTTCGATGGTGTGGGTGGATCGAGCGCGGGAGCTGTCGCCTCTCAACTTGGTGCGCGCATTATGCGCCAGACATGGAGACGCGTACTGTCACAGGCTGAGAACAAATCGGACCTGCTCATATTGAACGGGGAGCTTGATATTGAGTCTCTCTTGCAACAGCTTTTCGAGCAGGCGCAGACTGCTATTAGCAATGAAGGGGAGCGTAGAGCAAAAGAGGCGGCGCAAGCAAATTATAGCTATCCTTCGACAACGACTGTGGTGGCTGCGCTCTGCAAGAAGCCCGACGAGAAGGGCTATGTTCTGGGGTATGCTCACGTTGGGGATAGCCGCGCTTATCTCCTACGCCAGGGAGCATCTTTGCAGCGCTTAACGGTCGACGATGGCTATTTTCTGTTGAAAGTGCAGGATGAAACGATTAGCGAGGAGGATGCTTTACGCATAGACCAGGCGACGGACGCTGATCAACTCTCCGATGCGGAACTTGAGATCTTTGAGAAGCGCAACGGCATTACGCAGAGCCTGGGCCATTTTACCGCGAAAAAAACCTCGCTCACCATCCATACTGCGCAGACGAGCATCTTCCCTGGTGATCGCATCTTGCTCTGTAGCGATGGCATTCACGATAATCTGACGGACGCCGAGATTGAAGCAATCCTGCGATGCGGAGCGCGCACGACCGTCGCTCGCCGCATCGTCCAGCAGGCACTTGATCGCTCACGCGAGGAGTGCCTGCGCGCCAAGCAGGATGATATGAGCGCTATTGTCATTACGTGCAATAAGTAAAACGAGCAAACCGCAATCTACTTTTTGTGGGTAGAGACAGACGAGCGGAGTTGGGCACGTTCAAGGATCGACGTCGCTTGTTCCAGAAACGTCCAGAAGAAGTCTATGCGCGAATTAGAGCGCTCTTGCTCCTGCTGCATACGTGCAATAGTAGCGAACCAGGAGACCGGATGCTGAAGCCGCAAGGCACATACACCGAGTACCTGGTCGCCCACCTTCAAGGGAACGAAGCGCAGGGTTGTTACAGTCCCGATGCTGCTGTAGCGGCTGACGTGACTGGCACCATCGCGAAAATCGGGCGCTGGCGAGATACGCATCTCCTTCATATTTCCCTGTTGCAGTGCCTCCATAGCCAGGGAGCGCTGTTGCGGCGAGAGGGTAAGCTCCTTGCCATTAAGAGCAGCTTCTGCGGGCAGGATCAAAGTCTGATCCTGCCCGTGCTGGAGCAGGGCGCAGTTCTGGACGCCCCAGGCGGAAAAGACGCGTACAATTGACTCTACTAAGAAGCCTAATAGTTCTTCGAAGCTCTCCTGAGAATTGGTGAGGCGGATCAGTTCGTACAGAATTCTCGCTTCGCGCTCGCGGCGACGGGCCAGAGTCGTCTGTTGGCGCAGTATGATCGCCAGTTGACTGGTCAAAAGTGCCGTTAACACAAAAATAACGAGCGCAATCCATTCTTCCCAGCGATTGATCGTAAACACGTAGAGCGGGGGCACCAGGAAGTA
>Ga0066793_10000662_pt1 | contig 14146 bp, 10 predicted proteins | sample PersoiDNA2013189_FD_83876 | JGI IMG/M metagenome (GOLD analysis project Ga0066793, IMG submission 83876) | Permafrost soil microbial communities from the Arctic, to analyse light accelerated degradation of dissolved organic matter (DOM) -... | ecosystem: Environmental > Terrestrial > Soil >... | reverse complement strand
GCTCGACCCCCTACCAACACAGCGTGCTACCACCGCCATCGCGCAGCTCTGTGAACACCTCACCGCCACCAAAACCCGCTACCCCGGCACTGATCTCATCCTGCGCTACGAGGTCAAAACCCGCCCCTGACCACACACGAAATATCACTCCATGTCCAGAGCCCTGGTGGTCAGGGTTCGAGACAGGTCACGATGGAGTCACTGGATCCGTTCGGCTGCTCTGTGTGTGCGGGTCGTAGATCTTGACGAAGTCCACCGTGGAGAACTACCGCGGGGACGGCTCGATTTCGCCTGCGATCGAGGCCGTGGAACCGCCGGCGTTGCACCCTGCGGTCAGCCGAACCCGCCACACTTGCCGACCGTACGGACGTCGTGTCCCGGTTCCAAGACGAATACGTCGCCGGGTCCGATGGTCAGCTCGGTGCCGTCGTCCGAGTGAACTCTCATCCGTGCGGACAGGCAAATCCTCGTGTGCCGTTCCGGGCACGACCCAGTCCCCACGATCGGCTTGACGTCCTTGGACCACGCCCAGTCCGGTTGGCAGGTCTCTCTGCCCAGCGTGAAGGTACCCAGCGTGACCACATCGACGTGGGCACTTGCCTGTGACTTCCGGGTCTCGTCCGCTTTGTCGATGTTGTGTGTCTGAAGCTGAGCCATCATCGGTCTGCTTCGAGGGACTTGGGTTGGGTGCCGCTTCAGCTGCGGCCGTTGCTCGTCCGGCCTCGAATAGCGCCATGCATCTTGGCAGAAACGCTCACGACTTCGACCGTGTTCAACGGCGGTGGGAGTGCCGGGCAGATGTCAGCCGCGAGCGAAGACCCGCGGAGTCGCGGTGGCCGCTTCGCACAGTGCGTCCAGCGCGGCCTTGACCGCCGGAACCCGTTGCAGGTCTGCGGTGGTGACCACATGGACCTCCCGGCGCGAGGCCGGCGAGATCGGGAGGGTGACGACGTCGGGGTGGTTGGCGCTACGCAGAATGAGGTCAGGGATGAGCGCCACGCCCAGACCCTCGGCTACCAGGCCCAGCACGGCGACGTAGTCCTCGGTCTCGAACGACACGTTCGGCAAGAACCCGGACTTCTGGCACACCTGCAGGAGGTGACCACGGCAGCGCGGACAGCCGGCGATCCACGACTCGTCGCTGAGCAGCGAAAGGTCGGCGACCTTAGCTTTGGCCATCGGGTGGTTCTTGGGTAGCGCGAGCCGGACCTCGTCGTCGAGCAACTTATGGATGACGAACATGTCGAGGTCTTCCTCGCCGCGTCCCAGGTCGGTGCCCTCGTACGCGAAGGCCACTGCGAGGTCGCACTCGCCGGCACGCAGCGCAGCCAGGGACTCCGGAGGCTCGGCTTCGGTGAAAGTCACCTTGATGTCGGGGAATCTCTTCTTGACCAGGGCCAGTGCGTGAGGAACCAGCGTCGCTGAGGACGAGGGGAATGCCATCAGCCTGACCCGCCCAGCCCGCAGCCCGGCGATCGCGGCAACTTCCTCCTCGGCGGCATCGAGCGCGGCCAGCACCCCCACGGCGTGCCGCGCCAGCACCTGGCCGGCCTCGGTGAGACGCACGTTACGCCCCACCCGTTCGACGAGCACCGTGCCGGTCCGCTGCTCGAGCCGGCGCACCATCTGGGAGATGGCGGGCTGGGAGTATCCCAGCGACAGGGCCGCCAGAGTGAAGCTTCCCTCGTCGGCGATGGCGCGCATCACGCGTAGCCCGGCAGCATCGATCATGCCTGCAAGTTTATAACGGCGAGTTACCGCTTGGCCAAGTATTCATGGTTTGTGTGATCTGGGATGGGGTGTCGGCTGACGATAGTCGCCTGAGGATCCGAGGTCCTTCCTGGGTGGGCGACGACTCGTCGCATACTTGATCACGTGGAAGCTGCGCTGACGACGGCTCTGGATCAGACGGCCTACGAGCGGCTGGTCGAGCTCTTGCGCGGGGGGAACGTCACCGTGCTGACTGGCGCTGGGCTGTCGACGGAGTCGGGCATCCCGGACTACCGGGGACCGGACGGCAAGCGGCGGGTGGTGCCCATGACATATGGCCAGTTCGTTGCCTCGCCGGCGAATCGGCAGCGTTACTGGGCGCGCAGCTTCGTGGGATGGCGACGATTTGCCGGAGCCCGGCCCAACGACGGACACCGCGCGGTTGCCGATCTTCAACGCCTGGGCCTGGTGCGTGCGATCATCACCCAGAACGTCGACGGGCTTCACCAGCTGGCCGGTGCCCGTGACGTTGTCGAGCTGCACGGCAACCTCGCGCTGGCCCGGTGCCTGGACTGCGGCGAGACCGCGCACAGAGCCGACCTGGAGGGGCGACTGCTTGAGGCGAACCCGCATTTCGAGGTGATCGCAGGGGAGTTGCGCCCTGACGGAGATGTGGTTCTCTCGGACGAGGCCGTGGCCGGCTTTCACACACCGCGCTGTCTGGTCTGTCAGTCGGACCTGGTCAAACCCGACGTCGTGTTCTTCGGTGAGTCGGTGCCCAAAACCATTGTTGAGCAATGCTTCTCGTACGTCGAGGCCTCGTTGGGGCTTGTCGTACTGGGCTCCTCGCTACAGGTGATGAGTGGTTATCGGTTCGTGCGACGCGCGGCCGCGAGCGCCATACCGGTGGCGATCGTGACGCGTGGGCCGAGTCGTGGCGACGACAAAGCGACGATCCGGCTCGACGCACCGCTCGGGGTCACCTTGAGCAAGATCGTCCAGGACCTGCAGAGGTAGACGCCTGCAGGATCAGAGAGCCAGGGACCTGTCAGACCAGGCCCTGGGATCAGACCTTGCGCAACACCGCTGTGACCTTGCCCAGGATGCTCGCGTGATCGCCGTCGATGGGTGAGAACGCCTGGTTCTGCGGCATGAGCCACACGTGGCCGTCCTTGCGCTTGAACGTCTTGACGGTCGCCTCGTTGTCGAGCATCGCTGCGACGATGTCGCCGTTCTCGGCTGTCGGCTGCTGGCGCACGACGACCCAGTCGCCGTCGCAGATGGCACCCTCGACCATCGAGTCGCCAACGACCTTGAGCAGGAACAGCTCGCCCTCGCCGACGATCTGCCGCGGGAGCGCGAAGACGTCGACCACGACCTCCTCGGCAGTGATCGGGACACCGGCGGCAATCTGGCCGAGCACCGGGACGTACGCGGGGGTGGGACGGGAGTCGCCGCTGCCGGTCTCGTCGACCTCGTCGCTGTGGGACTGGCGGTAACCGCGGCCGTCTGAGGCAGTGCTCGGTGAGAGGACCTCGATCGCGCGAGGTCGGTTGGGGTCCTTGCGCAGGTAACCCTTTCGCTCCAGTGCCAAGAGCTGGTACGAGACGCTGCTGGGACTCTGGAGCCCGACTGCCTCGCCGATCTCGCGCAGGCTTGGCGGGTAGCCGCGGCGGTCCACGGAGTTGCGGATCACCTCGAGCACCCGGCGCTGACGGGTGGTCAGACCGTCGCCGGACTCGCGGTCGGGCATCTCGTGGACCTTAGCCATGATTTCGTCCCCTTGTTCGTGCCGCGGGACACCCGTTGTCAGAGGCGTCTGCTGGGCTAGTCGACATGCGGACAGCCTATGTCGCTCGGACACGAGTTTCAAACACCTGTTCGACTCGTGTCTCGACATTGTCGGTGGCACGTGTTAGACATCGTACAAGCGTTCTATCGGACGCACGTTCGATAGAACGCTTGGAACTGCACCACACTGGAGGACGCCATGTCAGCTGGAGCCGTCGGGGTGTTCGCACCTCAGCCTGTCCGTATGCCGTCGCGCACCACCCGCCCGCCGCTGCGCCTGGTGGGTCCCGGCGAACGTGCGGGTCCGGGCGCGTGCGCTTGCGCTCGGTCACCGCGTACGGCTCGCTTGACCCGCAGGGGGCGTCTCGTCATCACTTTGGTGGCCACCGTCGCGGTGGCGACCCTGGCCATGGTGCTGGCGACCTCCGTTGACGCGGCCGCTCCCCAAATCGACCATGCCACCACGGTCTCGGCTGGACAGACCCTCTCACAGGTGGCCGCAACCCAGTTGCCGAGCCTGCCGATCAACAACGCCGTGGCACGGATCCAGCTCGTCAACGGGCTGAGTACCTCTCAAGTGCATGCAGGCCAGTTGTTGCTCATCCCGGCGTTGCCCTGACGGTTGTCGGGGGTCGGGAGGTCATTGCCCACCCTCGAGGCTGAACTCGCTGCCGTCTTTGATGTCGATGTGGCGCTTGAATCCCCCCGCCGCGGTGCACACATGGGTGATCTCGGGGTCGCGGATGCTGAGACCACTGTGCCGTCGGGTGCCTCGCCTAATCCGGTGTGCCGGCCTCGCCGCCGCCGCCGCTTCCGGTAAGCGGCGTGGGGAGCCGCCAGCAGAACGGCCAACCCTCGAAACAGAGCGTCCACAACCAGAGAGGTGCTCTGGGGGGCATGCTGCCATCCGAGACGGCAATCGGGGGCGTCGACAGGCCGCCGGAAGGGGCGCCGAGGGGCTACCAGAAGAACGACACGCCGACGTCGTGCGGGACTCGCTGATCATGTTGTGTCCCGGGCGGGATCGACGTAAGATTCCCACATATAGTAGTTACGCGGACGTAACTCATCCACATGTAGCCCACAGGGCCCATAGGCTTATCCCCAGGTCATCCACACGTTGACCACAGTTCGTCCCCAGGCGGCTCCTACAGGGGCTTCGGGTGGCCGTACCGCCAAACGCACGCAAATACCGCAGAGCCCGGCTCATCAACAGAAAGGGACCACCGCGATGCATTGTCCTTTCTGCCACTACCCAGACAGTCGAGTCATGGACAGCCGCACAGCTGACGACGGCACCGCGATCCGCCGGCGTCGGCAGTGTCCAGAGTGCAACCGACGGTTCACCACGGTCGAGACCACGAGTCTGTCGGTGGTCAAACGTAGCGGCGTTACCGAGCCATTCAGCCGCAGCAAGGTCCTGGTCGGCGTGCGGAAGGCTTGTCAGGGACGTCCGGTCACCGACGACGACCTGGCCAGGCTCGCTCAGCAGGTTGAAGAGATGATCCGGGCACTGGGGAGCGCCGAGGTTGACGCCCACGAGGTGGGTTTGGCCGTGCTCGGACCGCTACGCGAACTTGACGAGATCGCCTACCTTCGGTTTGCCAGCGTCTACCAGGCGTTCGAAAGCCTGGAGGACTTCGAGTCAGCGATCACCCTGCTTCGAGCCGAGCGAGAACCAACCGGTCGAGAACCAGACCCAGCCGACCTGCCAGCACCTCCCGCGCGAGGGAATGGCGGGTAGCTAGCCCCGGCAAGGCCCGACGACCGGTCGTGTCAGTGGCGGAGCGTCAACGACCGCAATGTCAGTGGCGCAAGCAAGACTTAAAACACCCAATACCAGGGCCAAGGAGGCCATCAATGACTGAGACGACCGGCGCGAGTGCAGGTGCGCGACGCAGCAGCGGCAAGAAGGGTGTGAAGGTCGAACGCATCTTCACCACCCCCGGTGTGCACCCCTACGACGAAGTCACCTGGGAGCACCGCGACATCGTCCAGCAGAACTGGAAGACGGGTGTCACGATCTTCGAACAGCGTGACGTGGAGTTCCCGGAGTTCTGGTCGGTCAATGCCTCGACGATTGTCACGACCAAGTACTTCCGCGGTGCTGTCGGCACCCCCGAGCGGGAGAAGGGGCTCAAGCAGCTCATCGACCGCGTCGTGCTGACCTATGTCAAGGCTGGCACCGATAACGGGTACTTCGCGACGCCCGAGGACGCCGAGCTGTTCGAGCACGAGCTGACCTGGGCGCTGCTGCACCAGGTGTTCAGCTTCAACTCGCCGGTGTGGTTCAACGTCGGTACCACCTCCCCTCAGCAGGTCTCGGCGTGTTTCATCCTGGCCGTTGACGACTCGATCGACTCGATCCTCAACTGGTACCGGGAAGAGGGGTTCATCTTCAAGGGCGGTTCCGGCGCCGGCGTGAACCTATCCCGCATCCGCAGCTCCAAGGAGCTGTTGTCCTCAGGCGGTACAGCCAGTGGTCCGGTCAGCTTCATGCGCGGCGCGGATGCCTCGGCCGGCACCATCAAGAGCGGTGGAGCCACGCGACGTGCGGCCAAGATGGTGGTCCTGGACATCGACCACCCCGACATCGAGGACTTCGTCCAGACCAAGGCGCGCGAGGAGCGCAAGATCCGGGCGTTGCGCGACGCCGGCTTCGACATGGATCTGGACGGCAAGGACATCATCTCCGTGCAGTATCAGAACGCCAACAACTCGGTCCGTGTCACCGACGAGTTCATGCGCGCGGTCGAGGAGGGCACGGACTTCGGGCTGAGGGAGCGCGGCAGCGGCGAGGTCATCGAGACCGTCGACGCCAAGGACCTCTTCGAGAAGATCGCCAAGGCCGCCTGGGAGTGCGCCGACCCGGGCATCCAGTACGACGACACGATCAACGACTGGCACACCAACCCCGAGACGGGCCGGATCACCGCATCCAATCCCTGCAGTGAATACATGTCGCTGGACAACTCCTCCTGCAACCTGGCCTCGCTCAACCTGATGAAGTTCCTACGCGACGACGACACCTTCGACGCCGCGAGCTACCAAAAGGTCGTCGAGCTCGTCATCACCGCGATGGACATCTCGATTTGCTTCGCGGACTTCCCGACCGAGCCGATCGCGGAGGTCACCCGTGACTACCGTCAGCTGGGCGTCGGCTACGCCAACCTTGGCGCGCTACTGATGGCGACCGGCCACGGCTATGACTCCGATGGGGGTCGCGCGCTGGCCGGCGCGCTGACGTCACTGATGACCGGTGCCGCCTACAAACGTTCTGCCGAACTGGCCGCGGTGGTTGGACCATATGCCGGGTACGCCCGCAACGCGGACGCCCACAAGCGCGTGATGCGTAAGCACCAGGCGGCCAACGACGCTCTGCGGACCCTGGACGCGATGGATGGTGACGTCCACCGGCTGGCCACCAAAGCCTGGGACGACGTCATCAAGCTGGGCGAGAAGAACGGCTTCAGGAATGCCCAGGCCAGCCTTCTCGCGCCGACCGGCACCATCGGTTTCATGATGGACTGCGATACGACTGGCATCGAGCCGGACTTCTCGCTGGTCAAGTTCAAGAAGCTGGTCGGCGGCGGCTCGATGGAGATCGTCAACCTCACGATCCCGCGAGCGCTGAAGAAGATGGGCTACACCAACGAGACCATCGAGGCGATCGTCGAGTTCATCGCCGACAAGGGTCACGTCGTGGACGCCCCCGGCCTCAGGCCCGAGCATTACGAGGTCTTTGACACGGCCATGGGCGAACGCTCGATCTCGGCCATGGGTCACGTCCGGATGATGGCGGCCACCCAGCCGTTCCTGTCCGGCGCGATCTCCAAGACGGTCAACCTGCCCCAAGACGCCACGGTCGAGGAGATCGAGGACGTCTATATGCAGGGCTGGAAGCTTGGCATCAAGGCGATGGCTGTCTACCGGGATTCCTGCAAAGTCGGCCAGCCGCTGTCCGACGGTGGATCGACCGCCAAGGAAGCGGCCGCCGACAAGGCTGCCGGCAAGGTCGAGCGGATCATCGAGTATCGCCCGGTCCGCAAGCGCCTGCCCAGGAGCCGTCCGAGCCAGACCATCTCCTTCTCGGTGGGTGGTGCCGAGGGTTACCTGACCGCCGGTTCCTACCCCGACGACGGCCTGGGCGAGCTGTTCCTGAAGTTCGGTAAGCAGGGATCGACCCTGGGCGGCGTCATGGACGCGTTCTCGATTGCAGTCTCGATCGGCCTGCAGTACGGCGTACCACTGGAGACCTTCGTCGAGAAGTTCACCAACCTGCGCTTCGAGCCGGCCGGCCTCACCGACGACCCGGACATCAGGATGGCGCAGTCGATCATGGACTACGTGTTTCGTCGCCTGGCGCTGGACTATCTGGACTTCGATACCCGCACGTCCATGGGCATCCACACCGCCGGTGAGCGTATGCGTCAGCTCGAGACCGGCTCTTATGCCGCGCCGGTGAACCCCGAGTCCGACGAAGCTGTCTCGGACGAGCTCGAGGGTTTCGCCCAGTCCGCCCAACTTGCCCAGAAGTCCGAGAAGCGGGACTGGACCAGGGCCGAGGCCATCGAGAAGTCCGGTTCGGGTGCTGCTTCGGCCGGGTCAGCCGAGGGCGTTCACTCCTCTGCCGAGCTGATGGAAAGGTTCTCGGGCAAGTTCGCGGATGCGCCGATCTGTCTGACCTGTGGCACCAAGATGCGGCCTTCCGGTTCGTGTTACGTGTGCGAGGGATGCGGCAGCACTAGCGGCTGCAGCTGAAACCCTCCGCTATTGCATCTGATGCAACATAGGGAGCACGCACCTTCAGCGTGAAAAGGCCAGGTCTCAGGGCGGTTCCGGAGAGTTCCGGGACCGCCCTCGGCGTGTCCGACCTGCAACAGCGCCTCCGGGACGTGAACAGATGCAATGATGTTGCATCTGGCACAACACGATTCTGGAGGGGTTGATCAGCGTCACCGTCCCGTGGTCGAGGTGGCGGCGCTGTCGACGCCTTCGGGCTGCGGCCGGGTGAGTTGTTCGAGTAGGAACACGAACGACTCGTACGGACGGCCGGTGGCGTGTCGCATGCCCATCTCGCAGGTTCGGTTGGCCGAGAGGTACGCCTGCGCTGGTGTCGCGTCCAGGGCGGCTTTCTCCTCGCGGGTGGCGGAGACGACCAGTTCGGGGTGCAGCAGTCCGCGGTCTCCGGCGGTGCCGCAGCACGTGGTACCGACCGGGACGAGCACTTCGGTGGCTAGCTGTCCGGCGATTTTCTCCAGCGTCTTGGTCAGCCCGAGATCCGTGGTGGAGCAGGTGGGGTGCACCGCGACTCGCTCCAGGGTGCCGCTGACGGTGAGCGCGGGGAGCAGGTCGTGGCACCAGACGATGGAGTCGAGGATGGCGATCTGGTCCAGGCGGGCGCGGTGCTCGTCGTCGAGGTAGTTCTTGACATCGTCGAGCAGGCCGTTCGTGCACGATGCCGCGTCGATCACGACGGGTATGGTGCCGTGCTCGCTCCACTGCCACAGGGCATCGCTCGTTTTGGCGGCCATCCATTCGTGACCGCGTTTGTAGCCCTTGCTGCTCCATGGCGTCGAGCAGCACTTGCCTGCGACGTCGTCGGGTATCCACAACGGCTTACCGGCCCGAGCGGAGACATCGACGAGCGCTTGGGGCAAGGACGGGTGCTGCGCCTGGTCGGGGTCGCGGCCGAAGATGCGGTTGATGCAGGCGGGGAAGTACACCGCTGCCGCGCCCTCGCGAGTCGTCGCTGGGAGCTTGCGTGGCGCGGAACGGGGCATCGGACCAGGGACAGAGGGAACCAGGTCCTTGCTGATCGCCAGTCGGGCGCTGGCGGTCAGTCCGGTCAGCGCCTTCACACCGATGGTGCGCTGGATGATGTCGGCGGCGCCCATCGCGGTGCGGGCGAGCTTCTCCACCGTCGCCCACTGCTTCGCGACCTTCAACGCGACCTTCTCCCGTGCCTCGGTGGACTCGGCGCGGCGGAAGCCTTTGATGAGCGTGCCGGTGTTGATCGAGACCGGGCAGGGGATGGCGCAGGCGCCGTCGACCGCGCACGTCTCGATGCTGTCGTACTCGTATTCGTGCTGTAGCTGGGCGAGCACCGGTGACCCCTCGGGCTGACGCGCCATCTCGCGGCGCAGCAGGATCCGCTGCCGCGGGGTGGTGGTCACGTTGCGGCTGGGGCACGCCGCCTCGCAGAACCCGCACTCGATGCAGTGAGTGGCGACGTCCTCGATAGCGGGCGTGGACTTGAACGCCTTGAGATGGATGCCGTCGTCGCGGGTGAGCACGATGTTCGGGCCCAGCACGTTGTGCGGGTCGGCGAGCGCCTTGATGCGCCACATCATGTCGGTGGCCTTCTCGCCCCATTCGTGGCTGACGAACGGCGCCATGTTCAGGCCGGTGCCGTGCTCGGCCTTGAGCGAGCCGTCGTACTTGTCGATGACGAGATCGACGAGCTCGGACATGAACGCGGCGTACCGGTCTCGGTCAGCGGGGTCGGCGAGCTTCGGGGTGAGGATGAAATGCAGGTTGCCGTAGGCGGCGTGGCCGGCCACACCGGGCAGGAACCCGTGCTTGGCCAACAGCGCCTGCAGGTCGAGGGCGCCTTCGGCGATGCGGGCCGGGGGGAAGCAGACGTCCTCGGTGACGAGGGCTGTGCCTTCGGGGCGCAGCTTGCCGATGATGCCCAGCAGCCCTTCCCGCACACGCCAGTGGAGTGCGATGAGCTCCTCGTCGCGGGTGAAGTCCAGCGGGTGCAGCAGGTTGGCGTCGGCAACGAGTTTGGTGACCTGCTCCTCGGCGGCGTCGAGTTCGGCGTCGTTGTTCGCGCCGAACTCGACCAGTAGTGCGGCCGCGCCCGCACCGAGGGTCTTCCAGTACTCGGGGGTGCCGGGGAAGAAATACGCGGCGGCGGTCAACGCGGGGGCGACCATCAACTCGACCGCTTCCGCGCCGAGCGCGACCAGGTCAGGCACCAGCGCGACAGCCTCGTTGATCGACGGCAGCGCGATCCAGCTGACCGTCGTCGCCGCGGGCGCCGGCAAAGTGTCGATGACCGCCTCGGCCACGAACGCCAGCGTCCCTTCAGAGCCAACGATCAGGCGCCGAAAGATGCCCAGGGGCGTGTCGCCGTCCAGCAACGCCGCCAGAGAGTACCCGGTCGTGTTGCGGATGGAGAACTTGTGCCGCACGCGCGCACTGAGCTCCTCGTCGGCAAGCATCTCGGCACGTAGCTGCATCAGGCCGGCGGCAAGCTCGGGTTCTGCGGTGGCGAACTGTGCCCCGGCGTCGGATGCGCCGGTGTCGATGACGGTGCCCGACGGCAACACGAGCGTCATCGCGGACACCATGTGGTAGGCGTTGCGTTCCAGCCTGCAGCGCATGCCGCCGGCGTTGTTGGCGATGACCCCGCCGATCGTGGCGACATCGGCCGAGGCAGGGTCCGGTCCCAGTCGGCGGCCGTGGCGACGCAGAACAGTCGTGGCGTGGGCGAGGATCGTGCCCGGCCGGGCCCGCAGTCGCGCGCCGTCGTCCTCCACAACCATGCCGTTCCAGTGCCGGCGGACCTCGATGAGGATGTCGTCGGACTGCGACTGGCCGTTGAGGCTGGTTCCGGCGGCGCGGAAGGTCGCGTGTCGGCCGTTCCGGCGGCAGTAGTCGAGGATCGCGACCACGTCCGCGACATCGCGGGGCACGACGACGACCTGGGGCAGGTATCGGTATGGGCTGGCGTCGGAGGCGTACCGGACCAGGTCGGACAATCGATACAGGACCTGGTCCTTGCCGAGCAGGCCGACCATGTCGTGCTTGAGCTGGTCGGGCGTGCCGTTGAGGTGGGCTTCGTCGACGGCGTCGTCGTGAGCCGGCCCGTCCGGGCGACCGATGCGGGCCGCGTTCGGGGTCGCGAGCTTCTGCATGGCGGACCAGCCTTTCAAGAGATGAAAACCTTCAAGAGGTGAAAACGCTGTCGAGGGCAACGGCGAGGCGCGGCGGTGCGGGGTTAAACGATCGGGGGGACGATGGCCTCGATCAGGTGCGGGCCGGGTTCGGCGTAAGCGGCGATGAGAGCACCCACGAGTTCCTCGGCTGTGTGGACGCGGCTCGCCGGCACGCCGAACCCGGTCGCGATGTCGACGAAGTTCAATGTGGGATCGGACAGATCCAGCATTCGCGCGGACTGGGCGCCGGGCTTGTCGCCAGCGCCGGTGCGGGCGAGTTCCATCCGCAGGATCGCGTACGCGGAGTTGTTGACCAGGACCGTGGTGACGTTCGAGTTCTCCCGCGCCTGGGTCCACAGGGACTGGATCGTGTACAGCGCGCTGCCGTCGGCCTCGATCGACAAAACGGGCCGGTTCGGCGCCGCCACGGCTGCGCCGGTCGCGACCGGCATGCCTTGCCCGATCGCGCCACCGGTCAGGGTCAGCAGCGTGTGCCGCGCCGCGGTGGTCAGCGCCGCGGGCAGCGCAAGTCCGGAGGTGTTGGCCTCATCGACGACGATGGCGTCCTGCGGGAGGGTCGCGGCGATCGCTGCGGCGAGGTTGACGATGGTGAGCGGACCAGGTTCCGGCGTGGCCGGGGCGTGCTCGGACGGCTCCGCCTCGGTGACGGGAGCGACCTGCTCGGCGAGCGCTGCGAGCGCGGCCTCGACATCCTGGCCGGTGTCCGCGAGCTCCACTACTTCACAGCCGTCGGGGACGAGGTCGCTTTCCTTGCCGGGGTAGGCGAAGAACGACACCGGTGAAAGGGCGCCGGCGAGCACGAGGGTCGTCACCCCGCTCAGCTGTTGCGCGGCCATCTCCGACAGGTAGGCAAGCCGCCCGACGGCGGGGACACCGGCACCGCATTCCATCCGGGCCGGGAATGTCTCGACGATTATCTGCGCGCCGGTCGCTGCCGCGATGCGGCTGGCCGCGTTCAGTCCCTGCTCGGACAGGGCGTGCCCGCCGAGCAGGAACAGGGTCTGCTTCCCGCGCTTCGCCATGGCTGCTGCAGCGGTGACGACGTCATCGCTCACGGGTATGGGAGCGGTCATCGCGCGCGGCGCCGAACGGTGAGCGCCGTCGGTCCAGGAGACGTCAGCAGGCAGGATCAGAGTCGCAATCTGGCCGCCGTTAGCTCCGGTCGCGGCAAGCGCGCGCATCGCGTCGGCGGCGACATCGCGCGTCAACCCGCACGTGTGGACCCAGCCGGACACGGTTCGCGCGACCGCTTCGATATCGGACTGCAACGGCGAGTCGTAGCGGACGTGGCCCGTGGCGTGTGCACCGACGATGCACAGCAGCGGGGTGTTCGCGCGGAACGCGTTGTGCAGGTTCGCCAAGCCGTTGCCCAGACCGGGACCCAAATGCAGCAGCACGGCCGCCGGCCGGCCCGCGATGCGCCCATAGCCGTCGGCGGCGCCCGTGGCGACGCCTTCGAACAGGGCCAGCACACCGTGCATGTCCGGGACGGAGTCCAGAGCGTGCACGAAGTGCATCTCCGACGTGCCCGGGTTCATGAAACACACGTCGACATCGGCGTCGACGAGGCTGGAGATCAACGCCTGCGCGCCGTTGAGGGGCTGGTCGTCGCGGTCGCTGGCGGTGTCATGCTCGGACGTGGTCACGAGGGTGCCTTCTTTGCTGGATCGGTTCGGGTCGCTCATGAGGTCAGGACGCTGTCAAAAGCGTTGCCAGGCATACCGCGGCGCTGCCGCAGTCGGCTGGCTTGGATGGCGATGATCGCGCCGGCCACAGCGTAGATCGCAATCACGATCAGGTGTCCGGTGATGTCATGGCTGTGGAACTGCCGGATGCACCGCAGGGTGTCAAGGTAGCGGCTCGGATCCGGGATCAGGTTGACCCTTGTCGGTATCACCCACATGCGCGGCGGCCTCCGGGACGAGATCGTAAGACCGCCGGTAGGTCTGGAGGATCGATACTCCGGCCGCCGCGAGCGGGATGCCGATGAGTGCCCCGAGGGGACCCCAGATGGCTGCACCGACGAAGACCGCGGCGAGCGCGATCGCGGGATTGACATCCATCGTCTTCGCGCTCACTCGGGGGGTGAAGTAGTAGCTCTCGATCTGCTGGTAGACCGTCGCGAACGCGATGATGGCGATGGCCTTCCACGGGCTGACGAACACGGTGGCCAGGACTGGCAACGCGATACCGATGTAGGTCCCGATCATGGGGACGAACTGGGCAGTCACACCGACCAGCAGCGCGAACGGGAGCCAGTAGGGCACGCCGATCACCGCGAAGAAGATCCCGTGGAAGAGCGCGGAGAGCCCGGCAAGAGCGATCTTCGATGCGACGTAGCCCCCGGTCTTTGCGGTCGTGATGTCGGTGATGGTGACGAACACCTTCTGTCGGCGTGGGTTCATCCCGGTGGCGAGAGTGCGGAAGAAGTTCGGCCCGTCCCCGGCGAAGTAGAAGCCGAACACCACGACCGTCAAGAGATCGAAGACGACGGACGCCAACGAACCCACGACGCTGAGGACCCCTCCGGACAGGGTTCCGGCCCAAGTCTGGATGTTCGACTGACTCAGGTTCAACTTGGACGTGAGGTTCGCGGTATCGAGCTTTGTGCCGAATCTGCCGTTGACCCAGTGGATCAACGACGTTGCTGTGTCAGGCACGCTTTTCACGAACGAGGC
>Ga0066793_10000661_pt1 | contig 14163 bp, 12 predicted proteins | sample PersoiDNA2013189_FD_83876 | JGI IMG/M metagenome (GOLD analysis project Ga0066793, IMG submission 83876) | Permafrost soil microbial communities from the Arctic, to analyse light accelerated degradation of dissolved organic matter (DOM) -... | ecosystem: Environmental > Terrestrial > Soil >... | reverse complement strand
CGGTTGCGGTCGGCGTGGCCGTCGGCGTCGAAGTACTGGTCGGCGTCGCCGTGCGCACCGGCGCGCCGCTGCAACCCGGTAGCTTGAAGGAGCCGATCTGCGTGCGCCAGTACCAGTTTCCGCTGGGATTGACTTCGTTGGTGTACCAGAATGTGCAATCGTCGCTCGGGTCCACCGTCAGGCCACTATAGTCACCCCAGCGGTTGGTGCCCGACTGGAAGCCGGTGCCCGCCAACAGGATGCTCTCACCCTGCGTCATCTGGCCCAAGGGGTCCGTAGCCAGGCGCCCCGCGTACGCAATCGACGGGTAGGTCGCGCTGCCTGAAAGGCTGAAACCCAGGGCAATGTTGCCGGCCGAGTCCATCGCCGCGCTACCCATCCAGCGGGAATTGCCGTCCGCCGGTGCGTAGGTGCCCTGCTGGTAGATGCTCGGGCTGCTGCGCGGGCTGCGGATCTCATACCAGCGCACCCCCGCCCTGCCGCTGCCGGCATCGACGGTGTGATTGACGACCAGCGCCTCGTGGTCACCCAGGTTGCGGTAGGCCAGGCGGTGCATCAGCCGGTCGCCGACGCCGTCCACCCTCTGAGTGGTGCCCTTCTGCGGGACGCAGTCACTCGTGGTCGGACACAACTCCGTGAACCCGGCGACCGGCAGGCTGGCGTTCTGGATGAAGGTCGTGTTGGTCGGCGTGGTCCAGTCCACATGGAACTGGAACAGGGTTAGCGAGCCGCCGAACTCGACGAAGGTGTTCGGCGCCCCAGCCGGAGGCAGGGTCCTGCCGTCAAAATCGGCCGGCAACATCGGGTTGGCGGAAGAGCCCAGCGGCGGGAACGTCTGGAAAGTAGCCGTCTGGCCGGCCAGCATCATGGCGCGATCGAAGACAAACGCCTCAGGACCGGCATAGGTCGAGCCGCCGGCGAACTCGTTGGTCGTCATATAGTAGCCATCTGGCCACACACCCAGGTGCGGGTAGTCCGGGAAGTTTGTCGAGCTAAGCTGGAAGGCGTAGCGGTTCCAGGTGCCGGTGGGATCGCTCGTCGCGGAGACGGCGATGCACTCATAGTACGGCGAAGCCGCGGTGAACCGGCTCACCAGCCAGCGGTCGGCGATGCTATCATACAACACGATCGGGTCACCGTCGTTGCGCGTCTGGCAGGCGCCGCCGAAGCCCGACCAGATGGTGTTGATGTTGGCCGGGCCGTAGAGCGAGGCGCCGCTCTTGTTCCAGATCTGGAAGGCCGTGTTCACCGTTTGCACGTAGTAATTCAGGCCAACGTCGCCGTTCGGATCCGGCGGAGCGCAGTTACACCCCCCGCCGCCCGCCCCGGCCGACGCGATGCCTGCCCAACTGGTGCTCGGCGCGGGAATATTCGCCGTCGGCCCCAGGATCTTGGCGGTCTGCACCACCTGGTCGGGCTGGTCCGTGTGTCCCGCGATCGGGATCTTCGGATTGCGCTCTGCCTCCGAGGTCGGCGGGCCCTTCGCGTTCACGGGGATGGGCGGGATGTCGCGCAGCGCGCGTGATACGTCGTGCCTGACTTCTCGGCCGCGCAGCACGCCGTTCGGACCGGCAACCGTGGGATCAGCAGCACCCACTTCGGGCGTGTTGACCACTGAATCAAGATCTTGGCCGGCCGGCCCAGCCGCTAGCGGGCCGCTGGGTGGCGCGACCTGCGCTTCTTCCCCAGCAGTGGCGGGAGCGACCTGCTGGGGAAGCGGCACGCAAGCCGCCAGGACAATGAGCGCCACCACGACTACACCCAGGCAAAGCAGAGCGAGACGATTGTGCGTGATGCGGGTGAACATGGGGAGTTCCTCCTGTTACACGGATGGACCTACGATGGATTTACGATGGACTTACGATGAACCCACCAAAGGCGCAAGTGATCACGCAAACGACTTACAACCGATAAACAATTCTAGCCGATGACATTGCTGCCGTCAAACAGTAAATCGCTTCTCGACTCCTCATGCTCTGTAAGAAAGATCACATTCTTACCCCAGTCACCGGGGCAGAATGTGGGCGCCTGCTGCGCAGGCTAGAAAAGCACTCAGGAGGATCCCCATGATCGACCGCGTTGAGACGGTCTGTGTCTTTGTCGCCGACCAGGACCGCGCCAAGCGCTTCTACACCAACACACTGGGGACCGATCTGAAGGCTAAAGGGGTAAAGTTCACGCAGGAGCCTGACCCGCAGCCGTGGGGCGCCTACGCCACCATCGAGGACTCCGAAGGCAATCGCCTGATCCTGGTGGAGCACCCGCGCGGCTGAAACCGGCCGGCGCCGCGATCGCGCAGCGAGGCCGCCGGATGCGTCTTCAAGCTGCCGAGAATACCCGGTCGAGGGTCCTGCTGACTCGGCCTTCTGTCGGCGCGCCCGGGGGCCTGGCCCTGCCGCGTCCGCAGTCGCGTTTCGCGCCTGGCCCTCCCGCCGGCTTCGGCTTGCGTCCTGGCTTCGGCGAACCAACAGCTCATGGCCGCGAAACGTTTGCCTGTCCCCCTGCATCATAGAGAAGATTGCGCGAAACAAGGAGATCAGTATTGGAAAACGCGTCCCGCTATAAATGGAAAGTCCTGAGCACCGTGATCTTCGGCATCTTCATGGTCATCCTGGACGGCACGGTCGTCAATGTTGCCTTTCAGACTCTGCGCCAGGAGTTCGGTTCGAATATCAACGACGCTCAGTGGATCATCAGCGTTTACGTGCTCGCCCTGGGCATCAGCACCCCATTGGCTGGCTTTTTGGCGGATCGCTTCGGCATCAAACGCATCTACCTCGGCGGCCTGATCGTCTTCGCTTTGGGCTCGCTGGCCTGTGGCCTGGCCCCCACCCTCCCGGTCCTGATCGCGGCCCGTGCCGTGCAGGGCTTCGGCGGCGGCATCGCCTTACCTCTCGGTCTGGCCCTGCTCATGAACGCCTTCCCGGTCGCCGAGCAAGGTATGGCGCTGGGTTTCTTTGGCATCGCCGCCATCGTTGCCCCGTCCCTCGGCCCCATTCTCGGTGGCTGGCTGGTCGATCGCGGCCTCTGGCGGCTGATCTTTTTCATCAACCCGCCCATCGGCCTGCTCGGCGTCATCCTCGGCACCCGCTTCCTGCGTGAGCACCGCAGCGGTCGGCGCCCGTCCCTCGATACGCTCGGGCTGGTCACCGAGATTATCGGCTTTGGCGCGATCCTCTACGGTGCCTCGATGGCACAGAACCTGGGCTGGAGCTCGCCCTCGGTCGTCATTGCCTTCATAGTCGGCAGCATCGGCCTGGTCGCCTTTGGAATCGTCGAGCTTTTCGTCGCCAAGGCCCCACTGCTCGACCTACGCCTCTTCGCCAAGCCGGTGTTTCTGAACGCCAGCCTTATCGGCTACGTCAGCGTCATCGCCCTGTTCGGCGCCGAGTTTCTCATGCCGCTCTACCTCCAGGCGTTGCGCGGCCTCAGCGCGTTCCAGACCGGGCTAGTGCTCCTGCCCCTGGCCCTGACCGGCGGCCTTTCCGTCACCCTGGCCGGCCGTCTCTATGACCGCCTGGGCCCGCGCCCGCTGGTTGCCGTCGGCTTCACTATCCTGATCGTCAACACCTGGCAACTCAGCCAGATCCAGGCCGACACACCGATCAGTTGGATCCTTCTCCTGCTCGCCTTGCGCGGCGTCGCCCTTGGCCTGACGGTGCAGACGACCATTGTCACCGCGCTGTCGGTGGTCCCCCTGCGTGATCTGCCGCGCGGATCGTCGCTGAGCAACGCCACCCGCAACCTGGTCCAGTCAATCGGCGTGGCCGTCCTGGCGACGATCCTGGCCAGCACCATCTCGCCCCAGATTCAACAACTGCAACAGTCCTTCGCCGAGGCGCCGCGCCCGACCAACGCGCCCACCCACATCGCTGGTATCTGCGAGCCGATCCAGCTGGGCAAGGCCACGCCCGGCGCGAGCCGCTCGGGCGGCCGCTCCGCCAGCCTGACCTCGAAAGGCGGACCCGCCTTCGTTGCCTTCGGGATGCAAGGAGGAACGGGCTCCGGCGCCGCCGGCAGCGCGCCGGTCCTGGTCGCCCCCAACGGCGGGACGCGCCCGCTGCCGGCTCTGCCGCCCAATGCCGGCGCGGTGCTCCAGGAGGCTTGCCAGGAGAACGTCGCCGGCTTCCGGAGGGCCTACACCATCACCTTCATCGCCGCCTTTATGGCTCTCTTCCTGGGCTTGCTCCTGCCCGGTTGGCCGCTGAAATGGGCTGGCCGCCGCGCCGCCGACCTGCCCGTCGGGGGTCACTGAAGACGCACGTCCCTCTGACGGCAGGCCGCGCCGCTATACGCAACGCCCACCTGCCTTTCTGGCGCGGATCTGCATTCCTGCGTATAATAACCCGCGTCAACCTCGTTAGATCTGCGTGGACTGACTAGCCCGCGTGATTGCGCCGGCCAGGCGCGACCCTGGCTCTCTCAAACTAAAACAGCCGGCACGAAGGCACCCAAAAAGCGCCTTCGTGCCGGCTGTGATTTTCCCACTATCTGCGCAGTATACCCCACCGAGGGACCCCATCCTCCGGCTCGTTCCTCACAAAGCGCGCATGGCCGCCGGCTTCCGCCTACACCACAACGCCCAACTCGCCAGCGCCAGATAACCCACGTACACCAGCACTTCCGTCAGCGCAGGATTGCTGCTATAGCCCAGCAGGCTCCTCAGCAGACCGCCTACGGTCGACTGATCGCTCAGCACCGGGTTTAAATTCCAGATGGGGTTGAGCAGGCCGGGCACCAGGCCGGCCTCGACAAACTCGTGGATGCCCAACGCCACCATCCCGCCTGCGAACAGGATCAGCACCACGTTGGCAATCTGGAAGAAACGCTTCAGGTTGAGACGTACCGCGCCCAGAAAGAGCAAGAGACCCAGCCCCGCCGCGCTGGTCAACCCCAGCAGCGTGCCCACCGCCGCCGCCATTAACGAGGATCCGAAAGCGGTGGCGGTCACCAGGAGCGCCAATTCGAGGCCCTCCCGTACCAGGGCCAAAAAAGACACCGCAAACAGGCTCAGGCCGCGATTGCGGGCGGTCGCCGCCGGCGGCGGCACAGTGCTGCCCGGCGATCCGTCCGCTTGCCCCGCAACCCCGTCAGGGACAGCCTCCGTCGCCCGCCGCACCTCGGCCGTCAGCCGGCCGTGCAGCTGCGCGCCCTGGCCACGCATCCAGAACAGCATGCCCGTCAGGACACCGGCTGCCAGCAGAAACACACTGCCCTCAAAAACCTGCTCGCCGCGCCCCTGGAACTCGATGCCTGCGACTGTCAACACGACGCCCACCGCCAGGCTGACGGCCAAAGCCGAACCCACGCCCAGCCAGACCCAACGGACGAGGTCGTTGCGCTCGAGCCGTCGCAGAGCGCTCAATAACATGCTGATCAGGAGGACCGCTTCGAGGCCCTCCCTCAGACTTAACAGGTACACCGCCATTCCCAATCTAATCCTCCCTCCGCGTACCTCCCTGTTCCTGCCCCGAGCCGGTCGCCCAGGATCTTCTTTTATTCTATAATTGTTATTCTATAACCGTACGTATTATAAATACAAATAGTTTATTCAGTTGTTTGCTGTCGCACGAGAGCGGGCGCTTCGTGCCGGGCCATGGCAATCAGTATCCCCGCCAGGATGGCCTCGATTACCGTCACGGTCAGGCTCAGCGCCGTCACGGGCTCGACTTTCCCGGCCGCGGGCCCGAAGAAAGGAATGCCCACGGCACGCGTGATGATGTACAGGCCGATGATCGCCAGGTTCGCAAAGGCGCCCGCCATGTACACCACCCTCGCGTATCCGCCGCTCTCACTACGCGAACCACCCGTCTCATCGTACGCCCACGGCCGCATGAAGAGCACGAGCCCGTAGGTTATCTGGGCCAGCGCCGCCAGGGTAAAGAAGAACCCGTAACCCCACCATTCACTCAGATATTCCGGCACCACCAGCGCGTGGACTATCCCCGCGGCCAGCGATAATCCTGCCGCAGTCACCAAAATCCTCGAATGTTCTGAGCCATCCTTCTCTCCCGTTTCCATCACCCACTCTCCCATTACGTTCTTGTCTGACGTCTAACCTTCCCCCCCGCCGGCTGGCGACGGCTGGGAGCGGCGACCGCACCCGGCGGCTGCCGCTCCCAGCAGCTTTTCCCGTCCCTGCTAAGGTCCCAAACCTCTACTTGACGATGATCTGCCCTGCCATGCCCACCCCGCCTTTGCCGCCGTGGTACATGCAGAAGTAGGCGAAGGTGCCCGCCTTGCTGAAGGTGAACTTGAACGTCGCCCCCTGGTTCAGATTGCCCGAATCAAACGAGCCGTCGTCCGCCGTGACAGTGTGGGCCGCGCTGTCGCTGTTCGTCCACACTACGGTCGTGCCGGGCGCCACCGTCAGGGTCTTGGGCGAAAAGGCGAAGTTCTTCAGGTCTACCTGCACGGTCTGGCCTGCCGCCTGCCCTCCCGCCGCGGCCGTCGGCGCCGGCGTGGGGTTGGTCGGTGTCGTGATCTTGTCGCCCTTCTGCGAGACTACGAACCACACACCACCCACCAGTTGGCCGGTGGTGTCGCCTGCTTTCTGATCCTTGAACCAGTAGTACAGCGGCCAGCCGTTGTAGGTCACCTGCATCTTGCCATCGGTGCGGGTCGTCGTGCCCAGCAGCGACGCGTCTACTCCAGCCCCGCCCGCCGGCGCGCCGCTCGTCAACAGCGCAGGCCAGGCCGTCGCACACTTGTCGTAGCAGGTGCTGGTGTTCTTGCTGTCCTTCGTGTAGAGATAGAGGGTCATGCCCTTGCTATCCACCATAAATTGTCCCAGCTTGTCGTTCTGCTTAATCGTCACCATCGCCGGTCCGGTCGGGCTGGGCGTGCCGCCGGTGCCCGTGGCCGGCAGAAGCTGAGGCGTTGCCTCAGAGGTCGGCTGCGCGGGCGCCGGTTGGGCGGGCGCCGGCGCAGCGCTGGGCGCCGCACAGGCCGTCGCTACCAGGGCTAACATTATCAGCGCAAACCCTGCCATCCGGAATCGTGGATACGCCACGCCGCTCTTCAGAGATCGGTAGAATCCTCGGTACATGTCTCACTCTCCGCTTGTCCCACACTCCGGTGGTCGATTGTTGCCAGTGATTCTGGCCATCTTGGAAAGCAGTCTACACTGAAAAGGGAGACGTGGGAACGGGCATTAGTCCTTCGTTTGTACCGACCTTGGCCCTCAACTGCCCTCCCCGACCCCACCTTTAGTCCCTGTCGTTTTGCGACCAAGGTCCCATTCATACCGGGCGCAGATGTGGTACAATTAGTGGAAGCTGATTGAGAGGGCATGATGAGGCAAAAGGTGCGAGGCACACTGAGAAGATTGAGTCTGGCCAGGCAGTACCAATTGGCCAGCCTGCTTATTTTGGTGCTCGGTTTAATCGGCATCGGCGCCTGGGTGGGGCGGCAGATCGAGGCAGGCATTATCCAAGGCACCGGCTCCACCACCGCCCTCTACGTCGACAGCTTCGTTTCGCCGCAGCTCAGCGACCTGGCCAAGGGCCAACCGATGTCACTCGAGAGTACCCGCGCTCTGTCCGGTCTGCTGCGTGACACCCCGCTGGGCAAACAGATCGTCGCCTTCAAGGTCTGGGGCCGCAACGGCCTTGTCCTCTACGACTCCGATTGGATCAGCATCGGCAATACCTTCCCAGTCGAGCCGCGCCTGGCCCAGGCCTGGCAGGGGCAGACCACCTCGCGTGTCAGCAACCTGGTCTCGGTCGAGAACGTGAGCGAACGCAAGCTCGCACGGCGACTGCTGGAGACCTATACCCCGGTGCGCGAAAGCAGCTCGGGCCGCATCATCGCCGTCGCCGAGTTCTACCAGACAATCGACGAGCTTTCAAGCGACATCGCCACGGCGCAGCGCTGGAGCTGGCTGGTGGTGACGGCGGCCATGCTGGTCATATTCCTCCTGCTCAGCGGCTTCGTGCAGCGGGCCGGCAATACCATCAAGGGCCAGCAAACCGAGCTGACCGCGCAGGTGGACCGCTTGCAGGAGCTTCTGGCGCAGAACGACGAGCTACACGAGCGCGTGCGCCGCAGCGCCGCTCAAACCGCGGCCCTCAACGAACGGTTCTTGCGGCGCATCAGCGCCGAGCTGCATGACGGACCGGCCCAGGAGATCAGCCTGGCGCTGCTGCGTATCGATCCCGGCGGCGTCGAGGCCGGCGAGGGTGATCAAACTTCAGCCGCCGTCCCGCTCAACGGCAGCACCGATTCCATCCGCACTGCCCTGCGCCACGCTCTGGAAGAGATTCGCGCCATCTCCGCCGGCCTGGGACTGCCCGAGTTGGAGCGCATCGCCTTGCCGGAGACGGTCCAGCGCGCGGTGCGCGCTCACGAGCGACGGACAGGCACTCACGTATCCGTCCGCCAGGAGCGAGTGCCCGACCGGGCGCCGCTGGCCGTCAAGATCACCGTGTACCGGCTGATCCAGGAGGCGCTGACCAACGCCTACCTGCATGCCGGCGGGGCCGGCCAACAGGTGTCTGTGAAGAGCGAGGGCGGCGAGTTGGAGGTGGCGGTGCGCGACGCGGGTCCCGGCTTTGACACCGCTCAACTGGCAGGCAGCGACAGCCACCTGGGCCTGCTGGGCATGCGTGAGCGGGTCCAGAGCCTGGGAGGACTGTTCAGGGTGGAGAGTGGGCCGGGACGGGGCACCCGCGTCGTGGCCTGTCTACCGCTGGGAGCGCAGGAAGGACCGTATGACCGATAAGATACACGTCGTGATAATCGACGACCATCCACTGTTCCGCCAGGGTGTGGTGCAAACGCTCAGCAGTGCGGCGGATATCGAGGTAGTGGCGGAGGGCGGGTCCGCCCAGGATGCGGTGCGCCTGGCATCCGAGCACCTGCCCGATATCCTGCTCCTCGACATTGACATCCCCGGCGGCGGCTTGACCGCCGCTCAGGCCGTCGCGGCGCGCGTCCCCGTCACTCGCATCGTCATGCTCACCGTCTCCGAGGAAGAAGAGCACCTACTGACGGCCCTGCGCGCGGGCGCGCGCGCCTACGTCCTTAAAGGGGTGTCGGGCCGCGATCTGATCGCGATCGTGCGCGGGGTATGGGCCGGCGAGGTCTATGTGACGCCGGCCCTGGCGACGAGCCTGCTGCTCGAGATGACGCGTCCTGCGCCGGGTGGCTCCGCCGGCGAGCGCGCGCTTGCCAGTCCACTGGAGGACCTGACCGAGCGCGAGCACGAGATCCTGGAGCTGGTTGCCGGCGGCCTGAGCAACAAGGAGATTGGCCAGCAGTTGCACCTGACGGAGAAGACCGTCAAGCACCACATGACGAATATTCTGCAGAAACTCCAGGTGCGCAATCGGGTCGAGGCAGCGCTGCTCGCGCAACGCACGGCCCAACGCACCCCGAAAGCTTTCTGAAAAACGAGGATTATGTGAACCTGATTGGCATTCACCACCTGACGGCGGTCTCCGCCAGAGCGCGCGAGAACCACTGCTTCTACACCCAGACGCTCGGGATGCACCTGGTCAAGCGCACCGTCAACCAGGACTACACGAGCACCTATCATCTTTTCTATGCTGACGCGAAGGGGAGCCCGGGGACCGATCTCACCTTCTTCAACTGGCGGGTGCCCCGCGAGCGGCACGGCACCCGCTCGATCACGCGCACGCACCTGCGGGTCGCGGGGCTCGAAGCCCTGCAGTGGTGGGCGCGGCGCCTGCGCGCGCAGGCCGCCCCCAGCGGCGAGATCAGCGAGCGCGACGGCCGCCTGACGCTCGACTTCACGGATCCGGAGGGGCAGCGTCTCTCGCTCGTCGATGACGACGGCGTGGGGGAGTCCCATCCTTGGCAGCGGAGCCCTGTGCCGCCTGCCTACCAGGTGCGCGGCCTCGGCCCGATCGCGCTCAGCGTGCCGAGCCTGCGGCCGACCGACTACATCCTGCGGACCGCGCTCACCATGCGCCCCCTGCGCACCTATCCGCACCCGGACAACCCAAAACACACGGTCCACGTCTACGAGATGGGAGAAGGGGGCGCGCGGGCCGAGGTTCACGTCGCCGTGCAGCCGGACCTCCCCATTACCTCGCCGGGCGCGGGCGGCGTGCATCACGTCGCCTTCCGCACGCCGACCTTTGAGGAGCACAACGCCTGGATCGAGCGCCTTAGCGAGCTGCGGATTCCCAACAGCGGGTTAGTCGACCGCTACTACTTCCACAGCCTTTACTTCCGCGAGCCGAACGGCATCCTCTTCGAGATCGCCTCGGACGAGCCGGGCTTCGCGGTGGACGAGGACGAAGCCAGCCTCGGCGAGAAGCTCGCTCTGCCGCCGTTTCTCGAGCCACGCCGGGCTGAGATCGTCGCCAAACTCGAGCCACTCGAGATCGCGGTGTGAAGCGGCGCCGTCACGCGCTGCAGATAGCGCCCGGTTACCGCGATTGCCACGCTCCCGGCCAGGGCAGCCAACGCGTCCCGCTCGAGCAACCCCAGCCCGGCGCCTGCCGCGGCCGCCAATCCGAACGCGGGCGCCGCGGCGCCCGCGGCCATCTTGCCCAGGTCGTAGTCGTGCATGTCACCCCCCTCGCTCTCCCCGGTCCTCGCCGGGTCGGAACCCGCAGGCACGGTCCCAGCTGGGCCTTTGGTCCTCGATTGCACCCTCAGTATCGCATACCGGCAGGCGCAATGTCATCCACCCAATGGCACATCTGGGGGTGCAAGACGCTTACTTATACGTTACCTTAACCTGCCGGGGCGCGCAATTTGCCCCTCCATCCGCTGCGGCTGCCCGGCATTCGGCCGGGCCCTAAGCTCGTCCGCGAAGAGCGCGCAACGACTTGCACCATGGGGTGTTCTTTTTCACAAGAACATAATTCTCTCTAGCGCAAGGACTGTCGAACATGCAAGATACAGCAGCGCCCGGCGCGCCCACCGGGGTCACATCCTTCTTCGACCAGCCGGGAGTACAACTTGAGGAGATCGCTATCGGCCCGGGGGTGCCCCTGGGGATCGAAGTCGTCTCGAACGCCGGCGTGGGCATCGGCGGGGCCTACGGCGCCTGGGGAAAACCCTACGATAACGCCGCCCTGCCCGCGCTGGTGGAAGATTGCCAGGGCCGGGCGATGGACGATGCCGAGAGAATGAACCTGGCGGAGCTGGGCTTCGTGTGCCGCCATCACGTGCCGAACATGCCGAAGGCGCTACAGACCGAGCTGGAGGTGCAGGTCGGCGCGCGCTTCCTGGTAGAGGCCGCGCACGCCAACGGCTGGGAGCCGGCCGATGTTGAGGGACTGTTGATCGGAGTCACCCTGCCGGTGGTGGAAGACTACACAGAGCGCATCGCGCGCGCGGCCGGCATACCCGAGAGCGCGCTTAAGGTAAGCGTGCACAAGGCCTGCGACGGCTCGGTGGCCGGCCTCAACCTGGCGCTGAATCCCGGTCTGCCCACCAGCCTGGGCCCGGCCTCGAGGCTGGCCGAGAAGCTGTACGGCAAACGTGTGTTGGTGGGCGGGATCGAGGGACTGAGCCGGGCGCTGCGCAGCTCGCGCGATATCCAGGCCCAACAGCTATTCGGCAGCGCGGCCGGCGTGATCGGCGTGATCCCCGGGCAGACGATGAAGTTCCTCGCCGGTGGGATGCAGGAGGTCTACGACCAGGAGGGCCTGCTGCAAGTCCACATGCTCTATCCCCACGCGCGCTCGGCCAGCGCCGACGCACCACTGATCGATGTCACGCGGCCGGGCGAGAACCATATCCGTGTCGCCGGCTTCCAACACGAGCCGGCAGCCGCCAGCGAAACGGTGGTGATGGCCGGGCCGATGGGCATGGTCAAGCTGTTTGTGCGCAGCGGAGTGGTGGCGGTGCGCGGGGTGGTGCAGTCCTACCGCCAGCTCATGAGCGACCTGGGCATGCCGGGCAAGGAGATCACGGTTACCATCGCGCACCATGCCAACTTGAAGATCAACCAACTCAAAGACCGCTATCTGCAGAAAGAAGGGATTAACCTGCGTATCCCCTGGCTGCTGAGCGAGTTCGGCAACGTCAGCGCCGCGTCCTGCATGATCGCCTTCTTGCGCGCCCTGAAACAGCTGCAGCCTGGCGACAACGTCCTGTTTGACGGCTTCGGGGCGGGGACGTATTACGATGTGCTGGCGGTGGAGCTGGGCGCGGGGGTCTAACCGCGTCTAACCGAGATACCCGCATGGCTAAGAACCGGACGACCTGCCCGCCCGATCATCTGCCGGCGCGTCGTCGCGCAGCCAGTAATGGTGGGATTCGCCGTCGTGGGCACGCACCGGCTGGCATCCCGCCTGGTCTGCGTCGCCGGCCTGCTGCGACCCAGGCCCGGCAGGCAGACCGATCTGTCGGTGCTGCGCGGGCGCAACGTGCAGAGTCGTCATTGGGCCCGGCGTCGCCGTGCTCGGCCCTTGCCGCACTGCCGCCCCACCAGAAACGGCGCTCGCCCCGAGCAGAAGCACTTGTACGATGTAGACGATCAGACGTCTGGACTGCATAGGATGGCCTCCGCTCTGGAATCAAACCCGGCTGCATTATAGTCGTTCGCTATAAAGACCTGATAAAGGCCGGCTTACATTTGCGCTACTTCTGCGCTACGTAAAACGCAATTGGCGGAACTTCGTTTATGCCGGCCCCGGGCCGGCCGCTGGCCCCAGGTCGGCCGCAAGGATCGGCTTTATGACCGAGACCCACCGGGCATAGCCCTTCTGGCTGGGATGTAGCCGGTCGAGGCGGTACAGAGACCGGTCCGGCCGGCCGTCTGGCCCCATGATCGCCTCCGTCAGGTCGATGAAGTGCAGCCGCTCGTCGGTCTCCGTGTGCGCCTTGATCAATCGATTCGCCTCGCTCGCCGCGCTCCAGTGCTTCCGGCGTGACGGCGTGGGCGTGATGCCGATGTAGTAGATCGGGACGCCGGGCAGCGACGCGTGGATGACCCGCACGAACTCCAGGTAACCCTCAAACACCTCCCACGGCGTCTTGGGCTTTGCACCGGAGAGATCGTTGGTCCCGGCAAACAGAACGACCGCGCACGGGTTATAGGGGATCACCGCGCGCTCCGTCCAATAGACCACGTCCCTCAGCCGCGACCCACCAAAGGCCCGGTTGAGCACGGGCAGGGGCGCCATGTCCTTCTTCAGCGTCTCCCAGAAGGTGATGCTGGAACTGCCGGTAAAAACGATGACACCCGGCGGGGGCGGCTCCGTCCGGTCCTCGCGCGTGAACCGGTCCATGTCCTCCCGATAGGCCTCAGGCTCATCCTTCAGCGCCTTGAGCAGCTCGTGGATGATCCGGTAACCCGGCACGGCGGCGATGCCGAAACCCACCCCGAGCGCGACTCCGAGCCCCGCTCCGAGCGCCGACTTCTGCCACTTCTTCACGCGTGCCTCCCTCCGAATATCAGGAACGCCTCGCTCGGCGGACCCCGCCGGAACAGATTGTGGTATTATACGCTCTCTGGCAAAAGCGGAATAAGTTTCATGGAATCCATTCGCGAACTGTACCGCATCGGCCATGGCCCATCGAGCAGCCACACGATGGCCCCGCGCAAGGCCGCGCAGATGTTCAGAGAACGCTACCCGGACGCAGCCCGTTTCGAGGTCACGCTCTATGGCAGCCTGGCCTCGACGGGTAAGGGCCATTTCACCGATCGTGCCCTGGCCGACACCCTGGCGCCGGCGCCGGTCGACATCCTCTGGCAGCCGGACGAACAGTTGCCGCGCCACCCCAACGGCATGCAGTTCCGCGCGTTCTCGGCCGCCGGCACACCTTCCGAGCCTTGGCAGGTCTATAGCCAGGGCGGCGGCGCCCTGAGCTTCGACGCCCTGGGCGCCGCCGAGGCAAGCCCGCGATGCAGCCCTTCAGGCGGGCCAGCAGGCGCGCGACCGGGCGACCGAGGCAGGGCAGCAAGCCGGGGCGCAGGTTCTACAGAGCACGCGCAAGACCGGCCGGCGCGCACGGGCGCGCATCGAAGACGCCGTGCCGGCTGCCAAAGCGGCGCTTCTGGAAAAACTCGCCATGGACGAACGGGTGATGGAGCGGGCGCGCGCTGCGCTTTCCAAGAACAAGCTCTTCGCGCCCGCCGCCGCGCCGCCTGCCCGGCGGTCGTTCCCTCCCTGGGGATTGCTGCTGGCACTCCTGGGCGGAGCCGCCGTGGGCGCGGGCCTGAAGTCCATCCTGGAT
>Ga0066793_10000660_pt1 | contig 14171 bp, 17 predicted proteins | sample PersoiDNA2013189_FD_83876 | JGI IMG/M metagenome (GOLD analysis project Ga0066793, IMG submission 83876) | Permafrost soil microbial communities from the Arctic, to analyse light accelerated degradation of dissolved organic matter (DOM) -... | ecosystem: Environmental > Terrestrial > Soil >... | reverse complement strand
CTGTGACCCCTGAGGAGGCCGGCCGGATCGCGCTCGGTTTGGTCGCTGAGGCGCCGCAATGAGTTTGAAAGGGCACTCAGCTCGCCTAGCAGCCGTTGCAGTTCCGGGACGGTTTCCGCCGTGAGCCGCTTCACGTCTGTGCCAACGAGTTCGACCGTCTTTCCCGCGCTTGTGCTGGCCAATGCGGCCTCGTTCCCCAGTCGTTCGACAGCTAGCGCGCTGCGGCTGATCTGCTCGATGACCGGGCCCAGTTGGGCGGTCACGCGGGCGCCGTTGTCGAAAGTTTGCGCTGCGCTGGCGATGCCCGCGTCGAGCGTCGTGTTGCGCGCAGCTAGCGTGTGCGAGACCGCCGCAATGTCGGAAAGGGCATGGGTAAACGCGGCTCGGTTGTCATCGCTGAGAATGGCATTGATGTTGTTCGAAGTCTGATCGAGTTTCGCCAAAACGGATGTGAGCACATTTTCCAGACGGGCACTCAGCGAGGGCTTTGTGCGAATCTCCGGGTATTGACCGGGCGCAGCGGCGCGCAGGGGTGCCGAGTCTCGTCCGCCACCCTCGAGTTCGACATAGGCGATGCCGGTTAGGCCTTGTGTCTTCAATACCGCGAGCGTGTCCTGATTGATCGGGGTGCCGCGCTCGATCGCGAACACGAGCCGGACGCGCTCCGGATTTTCAGGATCTAATTGAATGGTGCGGACCTTGCCCACATCGACACCGTTATATTTGACCGGCGCGTTCAGATTGAGCCCGGCAACCGGCTCGGTTTCGATCGCCAGATACAAATCATATTTTTTCTGGAAGGCACCCCCCGAGGCGAGCCAAAGCACGACGCACATCATCCCGGCGCCGAGCAGGAGCACAAACGCTCCGACCAACGGATAATTTACTTTGGTTTCGATGACGGCTCCTCGGCCTTGCCTGCGGCCTGAACTTCGGGCCGCCGCCCTGCCTGTTCATGTGCCGCTCTGCCCCGCGGGCCGTCGAAGAACTGCCGAACGGCGGGATTGTCCATGCGCGAGAGTTCGGACATCGAACCCACGGCTTGTACCTTGCCCTCGGCGAGGACCGCGACGCGGTCGGCGACCTGCCATAACAAATCGAGATCGTGCGTGATGATGACAATAGTCAGACCGAATAGATCGCGCAGCTTGCGCACCAGCGCATCCACACCGTCGGCGCTCTGCGGATCGAGTCCGGCGGTCGGTTCGTCGAGGAACAGCAACTCCGGGTCGAGCGCGAGAGCGCGAGCGAGCGACGCACGCTTCATCATCCCGCCGCTCAGTTCGGGCGGATATTGCGCGCCGACCGCCGGCGCCAAACCGCTCATCGCGAGCTTCCAGGCGCACAGGTCATCGATCAATCCATCTTCAAGCTCGGTGTGTTCCCGCAACGGCAAGCCGACGTTTTCCATCACCGTCAGGGAGCCGAACAATCCGCCGTGCTGGAACATCACACCCCAGCGCTGGCGCAACGCGAGAGCCTGGTCGTCTCCGAGTTGATTCAGATCAACGCCGAGAACCCGGATGGAGCCGGAATCCGGGCGGTGCAGCAGAATCATCTCGCGCAGCAGCGTCGATTTTCCGGAGCCGCTGCCGCCGACCAACGCGAAGATTTCCGCCCGGCGCACCTGCAGGTCGAGTTCGGAATGCACGACGTGACCGCCGAAGTGCGTCGACACCTTGTTGATCTCGATGACCGGCTCAGAGGTTTGCTGATTGTCTTGCACGTCACAGGTCCAGCGCACTGAAAGCGACGGAAAACAGGGCGTCCGCCAGTATGACCAGGAAGATCGATTGAACCACCGCACGCGTGGTCTGACGGCCGACGCTGTCGGCACCCCCCTGGGTGCGAAAGCCCTGAAAGCAGCCGACCACGGCGATGATGCCGGCGAAAACCGGAGCCTTGCCGATGCCGACCATATAGGCCGTGATGCTGACGGCCTTGACGAATCGATCACCAAACTCAACAAAGCCCACGCCGAGCTGCGCTCGGGCCATCAACATGCCGCCGAACACACCGAGGAAGTCCGCAAACACGATGAGCAGCGGCAAGGCGATCAGCAGCGCGATAATCTTGGGCAGAACCAGCTGCTCCAAGGGGGCGATGCCCAGCGTGCGCATGGCGTCGATCTCTTCGGTCACCTGCATCGTTCCAATTTGCGCTGCGTAGGCGGAGCCTGAGCGCCCGGCGAGGATGATTGCTGTAATTAAGGGCGCAAACTCGCGCAGCATGGACAAACCGACGAGATCAGCAACGAAGATATTGGCGCCGTATTGCCGAAGTTGATCGGCGCCCTGATAGGCGACCACGATGCCGAGCATGAACGACAACAGCCCGACGATGGGAAGCGCGTCGACGCCGGCACTGCGTACGTTGTAAAGCACGGTGCGCCATCGAAATCGTTCCGGGTGTCTGACGCAGCCTGCCAGCGCGTGTGCATTTTTGCCGATGAAGGCGAGCAACGCGATGGTCTGCGACAAGACTGCTTCGCTGCCGCGGCCGATGCGTTCAAGTGCCGTCGCCGGCGGTATCGGAGCGGGCACGTGATTGGCCGCTGCGGCGGCAATCTGTTGTGCGACGACGTCCAGCAGCTTTGCGAAACGGGGACGCAAGCCGCGCACGGTCACGACGACGTTGCCGCCGCGCAGCCGCGTCAGAAGCTTGTACAGTACCCAGGCTCCGGCGGTGTCCAATGCCTCGATATGCGTCCCATCCGCGACTGCATCCGTTTTGGACGCAAGACGAACGGTTTCAAGCTGGCGCTCAATGAGGCCAATGCCGCGCGCAGTCCAGAATCCCGACAATTCGAGGTCTTGGGCAGTGGGCTGCGAGAGTACTGCGGCTTCCACCGGGCTCGGTTTCATACCCGAACCAGCTTATCAATAATGTCCTACCGCGTATGTACGCCAGGAGACATAGGCTATAGACAAATCCGAAGCTCGAACCAGGGTGACCTCGGGATGGCATCCAGAGTTTACACGGGTCCTTTCACGGATTTACCGGTGATATAGTGCGTGAATGCAGCCGGGATCTTCGCCGACGCTTAACGACCAAGAGCTTCTCGACGCGAATCGTCGCTTCTATGACTTGCTTTGGTCCGGCGCTCGCTTGGTGGAACCGGAGCAATTCAACACCTGGCCGCTCGTGCGATCCCTGCTGTCCGATGGCGGTCGACGGCTCGAAGTGGCGCCCGGCCTGCGCCCGCGGCTGCCGATCGAGGGCACACAATTCGTGGACATCAGCGCGCCGGCATTGATGAAGCTTCGCGAGCGCGGCGCGCAGGTCGTCCTGAGCCAAATACGTTCCCTGCCCTTCGCCGACGGCGCCTTCGATCTGGTGTGCGCACTGGATGTGATCGAGCATGTCGATGATGACCACGTCGCCCTGTGGGAGCTGTCGCGTGTCACCAAGCCGGGCGGGACTCTCGTGATCTCGGCGCCCTTGCACCCCTCGCGCTGGACCGCTTTCGACGATTTCGTCGGCCACAAGCGGCGCTACGAGCCCACCGACCTGATCAGCAAACTGGCGCAGCACCAGCTGGTCGTGGAGCACAGCGCCCTATTCGGAATGCAGCCGCGTTCCACCCCGCTCGTCGACATCGGAATGTGGTGGCTCAAACATCACCGCGAACAGGCTCTATGGTGGTACAACAGATTGTTCATGCCGCTCGGATTGAGGTTCCAGAAGACATTGAAACTCGCCCCCGGAATGATCGCGCCGGACGCGGTCGATGAGATCCTGCTCGTCTGCCGTCGGCATAGCTCGCACGATTCGCTCCCCGGTTCGATCCCGCCGGCTCGACCGCAATGAGCAGCCCGAATTCATTAGGCGTGGAGTACCTCTCACGGGCGCAGTTACCGCTGCAGTCGGACTTATGGTGGGAGAGCGTATTGGGTTTGGCGCATTTTGGTTCAGAGCCCGTCGCGAGATCCCGAGAGCAAGTCCCGGTGGCGGAAGTGACCATTGCGCCCCTGGTTACCGCGGACGGCGTGTGCGAGGTCTGGCGCGCCGACGGACCGAAGACGAGTGGCCGCATCGGAGCCGTGCAATTCCGCGCCAGCGAGCAGCTGCTTTATGGGTGTATATCGGTACCGGAGAGCATCGTGCGATGCGGCGGCGCAGACAACGGACACAGCCCATTGGAGCTCGCGACGATGCGCGCCTACACGGAAATCTTTGCCGCGCTCGACGCTTTGGCGTATCCGCAACTGGTGCGCATATGGAATTATGTGTCTTCCATCAATCAGGATGCGGACGACGGAGAACGCTACTGGCAGTTCAATAAAGCGCGCCAAGAGAGCTTTCTCTCCAGGAAGCTACCCGTTGTTGACACCGTACCGGCAGGCTCCGCGTTAGGCACTCCAACGGGGAGCCCGCTGGTCATCTATTTTCTCGCTAGCCGCGTTGCGATGCAGGCCATTGAAAATCCGCGGCAAGTGAGCGCCTATCATTATCCATCACAGTACGGACCCAAAAGTCCGACTTTTTCGCGTGCCGCGCTGCTGAGGGAGCAGGCGGGAGACATGTTGTTAGTTTCGGGAACGGCCAGCATAGTCGGTCACGAGTCCGTGCATACCGACGATGTCGCGGCGCAGACTCGCGAAACCATTGCAAACATCAAAGTGCTGATTACGGAAGCCAATCGGCTTAGCCGGGATCCACGCTACGCCGCGGACATGCTTGCGTACAAGGTCTATGTGCGTAATCCGCAGCACCTGCCGACCATCGCGGCCGAGTTGCGGGCAGCCGTTGGACATCGGGCGACGGTCACGTACTTGCACGCCGATGTGTGCCGCCGCGAATTATTGGTTGAAATCGAAGCCGCGAGCTCTCGAATTCCGACTGCGCAGTAAAGGCCAGGAAAAGTTGCCATGTCCGCATTCTCGACGACGCATCTGGTGCTGGTGCCAAGCTACAACCCAGGCCACAAGGTCTACGATACCATCAGGGCGGCCCGCCAACAGTGGGCGCCCGTTTGGATCATCGTCGATGGCAGCACCGATGGCACCGGCGAGGAACTCGGCCGCATGGCCGCGGAGGATCCGGGTCTGCGGGTACTGCATCTGCCGCGCAATCGAGGCAAGGGTTCCGCGGTGATCCACGGTCTGCAAGTTGCTGCGCGGGCTGGCTTTACGCACGCGTTGACGATGGATGCGGATGGACAGCACCCAAAACAGTTGATCCGAACGTTCATGGCCGCATCGATGAAGTCCCCAACCTCGATGATCTTGGGCGAGCCGCAGTTCGATTCAAGCGCACCCACCGTGCGGGTAGTCGGCCGTCGCCTGTGCAACTGGTGGGTGAATGTCGAAACACTTTGGGCCGGTATCCATGACTCGCTGTTCGGATTCCGGGTCTATCCGATCGCACCGCTGCTTGAAATCATGCGGTGTCAATCCTGGATGCGGCGTTTCGATTTCGATGCCGAAGCCGCGGTGCGGCTGTCCTGGCTCGGTGTCATGCCGGTGAACATCGCCGCGCCGGTCAAATATTTTAGGGCCGACGAGGGCGGCGTGACGCACTTTCACTATGGGCGCGACAATGCTCTGTTGACCTGGATGCACATGCGGCTATTCGCGGAATTTCTGGTGCGGCTCCCGATCTTGATCGCGCGCCGGCGCCGCCACCCATGACTGCTCGGTCAATGGAGAGGCTTGCGAGCGCGATACTTGGAAAAAACGCCAAGCTCCACGTGGCGGTTCACTTCGGTAAAGCCCGCGAATCGCATGCCTCCCATGACGGCCGATGGCGATATGCACGCTTCGATGGTATCCCAGTAATAGCGCATCAGCTCCGGCATATCGCCGTGACGAGCCACTAACCTGGTCATCAGCGGTACGGCGCCCCTCATATAGGCTTTGAGCAATGCCCGGGATAGCACATGTTCGGGCTTGGTGATTTCCAGCACGCATAGCGTTCCACCGGGTCTGAGTACCCGGTAAAACTCGCCAAAAGCCACGGACAGATCGCTGATGTGCCGCAACGCGTAGCCCATGCAGAGGAAATCGGCCATGCCATCCTCAAGCGGCAGGGACTCGGCGCTGCCGATCATTAACGTGACGCCGTTCGGAACATCGGCATGTTCCACCATACCTGGGCTTGGATCTACGCCGATGACCAACCGCGCATCGCCGGTAATCGCGGCCGCCTCTCGAGCCACCTGGCCGGTGCCGACGCCGACGTCCACCACGATCATCCCGGGACGCCGACCACTCGCCTTTAGCGCATGGCGCCGATACCAGGATCCGGTACCAAGGGCCATGGCAGACACGACACGCTCGTAGTCCCCAGCGGTTCGGCTGAAAATACCGCGTACCCACGCGGACCGATCCTGCTCGGCTCCGTAGTACTTCTTCAAAGGCGGGTGTGGCGCTTGCATGCGACTCACGGCATCTTAAGGGTTCATGGATGATATCCCAGTCTGTGCGCGATTCCGCACCCTGATGGGGCCCCGCCGCTTCAGCGCTGCCCCGCTCGCCTGGACCGTGGCGAAAACGGCGCAAAGTGCGATAACGCCGTTCAATACTCTGCGTAGCGTTCGGTAGCGCACGGTCGAGCACAGGCGATGGACGTTAAAGTCCGGAAAACACCGGAGTTCGCCCATGAACATGACACTCAGCATCGCACCGATCATCGCGCTCATTGCCGGCGTATTGATTCTTCTCGTACCGCGATTATTGAATTACATCGTTGCGATCTATTTGATCGTTACCGGATTGCTCGGACTGTTCGGTACCGGGAATCTCCATCTTCATTAGTGTACGCGCGCAATTGCTCGCTCGCAGCGATAACCGGGGAACGCCTTAAGAGCGCTTCCTAAGCCGGTAATACGCCCCCTGCGCAGCGAACCCTCGTCCGCTGCGGCCGGGAGTCGCCGTACGGCGGCGATGATCGACTGCAATGTGAACAGGGTTCCAGCCATGAGCCGCAACCGGCGCCCAATGCTGACCACCCCTTTGTGATGTAACTGCGTGATTTCTGTTGATATTTAAGAGTCAATCTTGGTCACGCTTCAACATTGGTTCGGCCGAAAAAGCAGTCAAGTACGGGCACCTGTTTACAGCAGCTTGCCCCTTGGTGATATCTTCATATTGACATCCCGGGAGCGTGTCGTCTTTCGTGAGTGCGGAGGCAAGAAGATTAAGGATGACCGAGGTCTGGACCAAATGGGAGGGTGAGGTTATTAGGGGAGCTTTTCCGCTGCGCCGCTTTCTGAGCGGCTCGGATCACAGCGGAGTATTCCTAACCCAAGATAATGCACAAAACATTGCCAATGCCGCGGTAAAGATCATACCGACTGATCCGGCACATACACTGGCGCAGCTCTCGCAGTGGAGGACGGCTGCCGCCCTTTCCCATCCTCACCTGATTCGCCTTCTCGACACGGGTCGTTGCCAGCTCGGAGGTCGGCAATTTCTCTACGTCGTGATGGAATATGCCGAAGAGACTCTCTCTCAGATCCTTCCCCACCGAGCGCTCACTCCCGACGAAGTGCGGGATATGCTGCGTCCCACTCTCGACGCCTTGGCTTTCCTTCACCGCAAAAACTTGGTGTATGGCCAGTTGAAGCCGACAAACTTTCTGGTTGTCGGTGATCAACTGAAACTGGCGAGCGATACCATCCACCCCGCCGGCGCATCCAGGGCAAGCATCGATAAGCCTTCCCTGTACGATCCCCCGGAAGCGATAAATGGAAAGATCTCCGCCGCCGGCGACATTTGGGCTCTCGGCATAACCATGGTTGAGGCTCTCACCCAGTGCCCTCCCGTGTGGCCTGATAAAGGATCCGAGATTGTCTCCTTGCCCGCCAATTTTCCTCCAACATTCGTGGAAACTGTGCAGCGCTGCTTGAGTCACAACCCCACCGACCGTCCCACGGTTACCGACCTCGAAGGCGAGTTCAATCGGTCGCCGCAGGCAGCCGTGCTTTCGAGTCCTCAGCCTGTCGAACGCAGCGCAACCGGCGAAACCGCTTCTCCACAGAAGTCGCCCAAACAACGCTTGTTCGTGTCCATTATCGCTGTGCTCCTCGTAATATTGGCCGCTGTTTGGGCTGGCTTGCGCCTGTTTCAGAGCAATCCAAACTCCCAGCAACCCGCCTCACGTACTTCGTCCAGCGCAAAATCCACAGAGTCCGAGCCGGCGCCCTCGCGCCCTGCTTCTCCTCCGTCGAATCGACCCGCACGGCCGTTGGCGGACACTCCACCCCCCGTGCTCCATAAAGAAATCCCCGACATTCCGCGCACCGCAAGTAGCACCATTCACGGCCATATCAATGTCGCAGTTCGCGTGACCGTCGATAGCTCAGGCAATGTCGTCGGCGAGACCTTGGAAAATCCCGGCCCCAGCAAATATTTCGCCCGTTTGGCAACCGCAGCCGCCAAAAAATGGAAGTTCGCTCCCGCAGACAACCAGGACTCTCGAGAGTGGCTATTGTGGTTCGAGTTCAGTCGCGACGGCACCACCGGACACGCCACCTTCCCGCGGTCCTAGCCACATTGGTCGATTTACTGCATTACGAATGAAGATCGGTGAAGAGCAAATCGCCCCGTTGCCATGCCAGATAATGAATGCGCGCGCGGACGGATTACTCGGCGCTGCGCGTCGGCGTGGTCGAACCGCCGACCACCGGGTGGGGTAAAATCCTCGGTCGAGAGAGGGGCGCTCCCGCTTTGCGGCCAAGAACCCGTAGTCACGCTCGATACTCCAGAGATTTGCCGGCCGACAACCTTGCGGGCCAAACCCATTCACTCGTTGCCAACCGTTCCGGGTCCATGAGAGACGCCGGGTGGGTTCGGAGTGGGCGACGGTTTCAGAACGGCCACTTGCGGTCTATCGACGGCCACAAATTCCATCGAGAAAGCTGCCATACCGGATGCATGCTGCCCGGTTGCAGTTCGAGGCTTGATGACAAAAATCTAAGTGCAGATGGCGGGTCGCATAGCCTCCATCAGGGAATGACCGTTCGTCTACCCCCACGAGCAGCGCGCAGTGCTCGCCAAGGTCACCGAGCCCTTGCGGGCCGGCAGTGCTAGGCACACAAGACCTTCATCGAGACATGGCTCTTTGTGTAGCGGGTGTAGAAAGCAGGCGTGGTCTGTCGTAATTGGTGTGGCGTACAGCCTCGGATTGTGACTTGGCCAAAGAATTCGGAGTACAGCGCCTTCCGATCTGCGCTCAGCGCACGTGGCGTAACACCTCGGAAGGCAGTTCCTCAAAGAGGAGTTGATAGTCATGAGCCAAGCGGCCCAACTCCCAAACACCAAACTGGGTAGCTACTCCGGTGACAACGCACTACTCCCAGGCAGAACTCTCGAACTTGATCGAGGCCGCGGACAAGGTGTGCGAGACAGAGTCCCGCAAAGCCTCATCGGTCGCCACCCTTCCTCGCCTGCGATTCGAGCTTCCCAAGTCATCTCCCGCAAAGGCTTGCACGCCGGGCCGCTGGGCGCTATTGTGTATTGCAATTGCGATGCACGTAGGACGGACTGATGACCAACGTTAAATCTCGAACCATTCCCCCGCTGCGCGTTTCTGAGCAACTGCGCACCGACGCCGAGAGCGTGCTCGCGCCGGGTGAGACGCTGTCCGCCTTCGTGATGGATGCAGTGTCGCGCACCATTGATTTTCGCAAGTCCCAACAGGACTTCCTGGCCCGCGGCATCGCAAGCGCGGAGCTTGCACGAACCAAGGGTGGCTACGTCCCCGCCGATAAGACGATTGCCCGGTTACGCAGACGGCTTGCCAGCGCGCGGCGCGCCCGCAAGTGACTTATAAAGTCCGCCTCACGGCGGAAGCCCTCAAGGATCTCGATCGGCTCTACGATTTCCTGGTCAAACGTGATTTAGACGCGGCCGAGCGTTCGCTCGCCGCCATCGAACGTGCATTCGAGCTGCTTAGCTACTCGCCGTTCTCGTGCAGAAAGGCGCTTCTACAGAATAGCCCTCGCTGGCGAGAAATTCTGATCCCGTTTGGTCACTCGGGTTACGTCGCCCTTTTTGAGATCGACGACGGCCGTACCGTCACCGTCACGGCAGTTAGGCATCAACGGGAGGAAGACTATCATTGAGCCGTGCACAGGCTGTTCCTTGCAAGGCATTACCTAGCTTGTTGAATTGATTGGCGCGCCCGGACGGATTCGAACCGCCGACCACCTGGTTCGAAGTCGCAAGGATGATTTGATAGGTTCTTAATTTTCAATCACTTAGCAGGACCGCCCTCACTTGAAACAGGCACCGTAGCGCATGAAACGGCATCAAACGCTACGTTTCTGCTACGGTGCTGTTCATTCGGTTTGACGACTCACCCGTGTCTTCTATACTGGAGCCACAATGCCAACTACCGCAATAAAACTGCCAGCCGCGCTCGAAAAGTTCGTGGCCTTGCAAGTACGCGAAGGCACGTATCGTAGCCGCGAAGCCGCCATCGTGGCCGCGGTCTTGCATCAAAAGCGTCGCAGCGAGCAGCTTGCCTGGTTACATACGGAAATCCAGCAAGGCCTCCACTCCGGACCAGCCGGTGAACTCGATATTGAACATGTAATCCGACGCGGTCGTCGCCGGCTTGCCGCTCGCGCCCGCCGGGCTCGGAGCTGATGCCGCGTCGAATAGAACTCTCCCGCGCAGCGCTTGCCGACTTCGACGCCCTTTACGATTTCATCGCCCGCGACAACCCACGCGCAGCGGCTCAAGTGCTGCGCTCACTCGATCGATCGATCCAACTACTCGCGGATCAACCAAAACTCGGAAAGATCTTTCGTCATAGACGACTGCATTTAAGGCTGCTCACGCACGGTGACTATCTCGTTTTCTACCGCGAGCGTCCCGGCGTGATCGAGATTGTCCGAGTCATCCACGGCCGCCGGAACATCCCTGACATTCTTGATGAGTTGTGATCGCCCCCGAACAAGTCCCCACTTGGTGTCGCGAAATAGAGATTGAACACAACGCAACGGCGAAGAACGCAGTTTCGACGACCGTCTCAAACCGTTAACGGTTGCTCGACGCCTGCCCGTGAACGCAGATGCTGGCATGCGCGCTGAGGCCTGAGGGCAGGACATGCAGCAGGAAGCGGCGCATGAACTCCTGGGTTCCCAGAGTCATCATTTTGTAGCGGGTTCGCCCGTGTTCGCGGTAGTCCTTCCAGCGGAACGTGACGCCGCGATCGTCCGCGGCTACGAGCCGTGAGTTGGAGATCGCGACCCGATGGGTGTAGCGCGACAGATAAGCGAGCACCGCCTCGGGTCCGGCGAAGGGGCGCTTGGCGTAGACGACCCACTCACACTGGCGCAGCTCCACCGCCTGGGACACGGCCAAGCAGCGCGCCGGTATCGAGGACTTCCGCTTCCACGACCTGAGGCACACCTGGGCCTCGTGGCACATGCAAAGCGGCACTTCGCTGCCGGAGCTGATGGAGCTCGGCGCGTGGAAGTCGTACGAGATGGTGCTGCGCTCGGCTATGCGCACCTGGCCCCGGAGAAACTCTCCTCCGTGGCCGGACGCATCGAGCGGCAGGCATCGAGGTTCGTCGACGAGACGCTACGGGACGAAAACGTAGCAAAAAATGCTACGTTGGCGCTACGGTCGGTGCACTGATGTTCGGTAAGTTATTGATTAAAATGCGCGCCCGGACGGATTCGAACCGCCGACCACCTGGTTCGAAGCCAGGTGCTCTATCCAGCTGAGCTACGGGCGCGTTGCGGCAAGTTTAGCCGAAAGTTCGCGACACCTTTGTATTGGATGGCGAGCGCGGCGCGGAACTGAATCGATCGGCGATCAGGACTGCTCTTTGGGCGGTGGCAAGAGATTGACCAACAGCACCCGTAGCCCCCAGTTCGCCACCTTCGGATCGTACTGCCAGATCTGCACATAGGCATGGGTGCTGCGCTTGTTGCTGTCGGGGAGTTCGCCGACGGAATACATCAAGCTTGCATCGGCCGATCGACCGCGAGCCACTTCTTTCCAAGCTCCCTTGATGGGATGTTCGTTGAGATACTCGTTGGCCGCCCCTGCCCCGCCGATTGGCGATTGCCCATCCGTGAAAAATACAAAATCAACATCGCGGCCGTAGGTGCGCAGCGCTGCGGCAACTCCGTCGCGTCGCGCGGTGTCTTGGAAATCGCTCACCGCATGACCCGCGGCGTCTTGCGCAACGAGATTTGCCGGAGGCTGTTCGGTCGCGCTCACCGCCGCCTGGCCCGGCAGCAGATTAGGCTCGGCTATCTTCGGCATCGCGTGCGAAATTCCGCCGTCGATCTGCACGTGCCATTGGCACGCTACGTCGCGCTTCCAAATGGTCAGAAAATGCCCATAAAGCTTTTTGCCGCTATCGAAATTCGTGTAGACCCAAGGTCCGGCGGTAAAGCCGAGATCCTCGCTCGGCGCGACGTCGCCAATGGCCGGATACCACTCAAGGGTGTTCTTGCTCTCCTTGGCGGCTTGGTAGATCGGGCGACCCGGCGCAGGGGCCGGATTCAGCACCCAGGAATCCTCGGCCAGATATTCCAGAAAGGCACCGGCCACCGAGGTTTGCGCCTTTTGGCCGAACGCATATTCGGCCTCGAGCATCGCCTTGAGCGCGGCGCGCATGGTCGCGCAGGCCGCCGGACCCTTCTGCTCGGCCGCGGGCGCACCAAAGGCGATGCTCGTGAGCGTCAGCAGCGCAAACGCGGCAGTGCCCAGGCTGGCTTTGCGCATCGATAACTCCAACAAAATGCGATGGCGGCTCGCAGTATGGCCGCTTGGCTGGGCGATTACCCTGATCGATCAAGCTCATGGATCCGCCAAGCTACTGCGCCAGGTCGCCAGGGCGTCCAACTGCCGCATAATAGACCATATAATCAGTAACTTACGCAGCTATCGGGGAACGCTGGCGGCCTTACGCCCTTGGCCGTAAGATCGCATTGGTACCGATAAACGTTCGCACCGATAACTAGAGGACTCCCGATGAAGGCTTGGATACCGCTTATGCTGCTGGTTTCTGTACTTGGCTCCGTCGCTCATGCGCAGTCGACTTGCACTTATCCGCGCGCGCCCGACGCGATCCCCGACGGCGCCACGGCGACGAAGGAACAAATGATTGCCGCCAAAAACGACGTCAATCGATACAACACCGACATGAATGCCTACTTGGATTGCATCAAGCAGGCGCTCGATGCCGCGACGCCCAAGGATCCGTCCAAGCTCTCGGCCGACGAAAAGAAGAAAGCACTGGATCAGGAGAAGATGCTGACCCAGAAAAATAACTCTGCGGTTGACGAACTTCAGGCGGTGGTTGGACGTTTCAATGAACAGCTGAAGGCTTATAAGGCCGCACACACACCTTGAAGCGGGTCGCGGCGGATCACGTCCGCCGCGATTTTTCTAAACTATGCAGGCTGGCACGCTTATCACACCGCGTCTGGCCGAAGAGGCGATCAACTCTCGGCTGACGTGTCTACCCATCGAATCACTGCCGCTGACGCAGTGTATCGGGGGGACACTGCGGGAAAATATATACGCCGAGCGAGATCAGCCGCCCTTCGATCGCGTCACGATGGATGGGATAGCGGTGGATAGCGAGTCGCTGCGCCGCGGCGTGCGCCGCTTTCGCATCCAAGCCACCCAACCGGCCGGTTCGCCGGCGATCAGGCTAATCCGAGATGACGCCATCGAAGTGATGACCGGCGCCATCCTGCCGCTCGACAGCGACTGCGTGGTGCCGATCGAGCAGTATCAGGTCGAGGATGGTATCGCATCGATGAAATCGACGGTGGTTTCGACCCCCTATCACAATGTGCACCGCCGCGGCAGCGACAGCCGCCAGGGAACCCTGCTCCTCAAGACGGGCACGTTATTGCGCGCCCCGGAAATCGCGGTTGCCGCGTCGGCCGGCATGGCGCGGGTAAGAGTGAGCAGCCAGCCGGCGATCATGATCGTCTCCACGGGCGATGAATTGGTCGAGCCCGGCGATCCGATCGCCGAATATCAGGTGCGCCGCTCCAATGCCTATGCGGTCTTGGCGGCGTTGCGCAGGCGCGGCTTTGGGCGCGTGGGCGATGATCACGTACCGGATGACGAAGGTCTGCTGCACGAGCGGTTGTCAATGCATCTGACCACCCATGAAGTCGTGATCCTGAGCGGCGGCGTATCGATGGGTCGATTCGATCTCGTGCCCAAGGCGCTGGCGCAGCT
>Ga0066793_10000656_pt1 | contig 14190 bp, 13 predicted proteins | sample PersoiDNA2013189_FD_83876 | JGI IMG/M metagenome (GOLD analysis project Ga0066793, IMG submission 83876) | Permafrost soil microbial communities from the Arctic, to analyse light accelerated degradation of dissolved organic matter (DOM) -... | ecosystem: Environmental > Terrestrial > Soil >... | reverse complement strand
GCGACACCGCGATTATATTTCGACCTTCGGCGTCTACCATAATGAGAGCTACCCCGGTGGGGGTCTCTCGATCAATTTCGATACCGGTGACGTCGATATTCTCGCGAGCGAGGGTATCGATCATTTCTTTCCCGGTAGCGTCGTTTCCGACTCTTCCGATTAGCGCTACTTCGGCACCGAGGCGCGCGGCCGCTACGGCTTGATTAGAACCCTTTCCCCCGAAATAATCGTCTATTGCTCCGCCGAGTACGGTCTCGCCTTCGATCGGTAAGTGCGGGACGCGAAGTACGACATCTCTATTCAGGCTTCCGAACACGACTATTTTCCGCGCCACGCTTACCGTCTCTTTCCTTCTATAGAGCGGCGACGTACATCGCTCGCTAGGTCTCGCTTCGCCTCACCGGATGATTCACGAACGATAAGCTCCGGATCGCAAATCACCGTTCTGGTGGCTTCGGCCTTACCTCGCTCTCGTAGTCTGCGTATTTCTTCAATTACACACTCCGCGGCACGCGTTCCTAGCTCGTACACAGGCTGTCTAACTGTAGTAAGAGACGGCACCACATACGAAGCTGGGCTGATGTCATCGAAGCCAACAATCGATATGTCTCCCGGAATCTCTAGTCCGCGCTCTCTCGCAGCGGCCATAGCTCCAATCGCCATTAGATCGTTTGCGGCGAATATCGCCGTGCACTCCGGGTTTCTCTCAAGTAGTCGGTGTGCCGCTTCCTCGCCACCTTCTTCAGTGAAGTCGCCTTCTAAAACGTAGTCCGAGTCGCACATAACACCCGCAGAACTAAGAACATGGCGATAACCAGAATCTCGTTCTTTCGTCACTTGAAGTGAGCGCGGCCCTTGGATATGGGCTATGCGTCGATGCCCGAGATCTATCAGATGTTGCGTCGCTATTCGTGCGCCTTTGTAGTGATCAACATGAACATTCGGCACATCGGCGCGATCTATGTTTCGGTCTATTGCTACGACCGCAATGCCATCTGCGTGAAGGATATCCACGTTTTGCTGATCACCAGTGAGACCGATGAGTAAGACACCATCTACCTGACGTCCGCGTAACATCTTGAAGTAACGCTCTTCGCGCCTAGGATCGCTATCGGTATTACAGAGTAGAAGGGTGTAGTTCGCGCTATCTGCCGCACGCTGAACGCCCTTGATGAGTTTCGGGAAAAAGGGGTTTGCAATGTCCGGGCAAAGGAGCGCGAGCGACTCCGTCGAGCGTGTCATCAGAGTGCGGGCCGCTGAGTTTGGGTGGTACCCCAAGAGCTCGACGGCCCGCTCAACACTCGCTCTGACCTCTGCGGAGACGTTTCCACTATTCAAAGCTCGCGATACGCTAGCCGTCGAAACGCCCGCCGCTCGAGCTACATCGGCATTCGTTACGCGAGCGCCTCGCCGTATCACTCTTCCCGAGGTGGAATCGTTCTTTTTTTCTTCCGCATTCGTCACGTTTGTTCTTCCTCTACTCCTCACTCAATGAATTCGCACGCGATCGGTTCACTCTATCTATCGTCGCGCCGCTCGCGGCCTTTTCGTCAGTCGCCGGCTCTTCCGAGATCTCTACGCCGTACAGCCTCGCCGCGTTCTTATACATCATAAGGTCGATGTCTTCTTGAGTAAATGTTGGCCATCCGGCTTTTTCAGCGACTTCGTTAATACCGTTCTTCACCATCTCGACCCCGCGTCTAATGTCTTCACCAGGGTTTTCAGACCAAACACCGACACCGGGTGCATAGTAATCAGACGCCCACATTATACGATCCATATGCCGGTGTTCTTTCGCTTTGACAAGATTCCACGTAAGAATATATGGACGGTCGTAGTTCATCGATGTGTCTGTGTATACATTGGTTTCGAACGTGCTCGGGCTGTATCCCATCATGAAGAACGCTTCTTCATACCACGGGTAGTTGAGATGCTCGAGATTCACCTTGAGCTCAGGGAAATCGACAAGTACATTATTTATCGACGTTGGATTAACGTGTCTAAAAGGCGCAAGTCGCAAAGCGCCCGGCTGGGCACAGTGATGGAATTGCACGACGACATCTAGCTCTAGCGCTTTCTCATAAAACGGATATACGTTACGATCGTCTGAGTTATATCGTCCGAATGGCGGAACCATTAAGACGCCGTGAAACCCGAGCTCCTTAATCGCGTACTCGAAATATTCCAGATCTTTCCAGTTCGTTCGCCCGGCATTGTCGACCGGCTCGACACTCGCGAGAGGAAGGAAGAAATCCGGATACTGTTTATAGCACTCTAGAAGGTAGTCTTCGCCGAACGTCGTATTCCACGCCCGACGCATTTCCTGCGCCATAACCACGGCTTTCGAGACGCCGGCGTCTTTTAACCAACCAACGATCGTCTCGATTGGCGTGTTTTCGGGCACGGGCCAACCCAACTCGGCCATGGCCTCCTTGTCGAACCCTTCGGCTCTTAATACATGCATGTGAGCGTCTATGATCACTGCGCTCTCCTCCTTCGTTCACATTGCGTCTGCGATCGACGGAACACCGTGCGGGAAGGTGTTCATGACGCTTTCCTCCCCGCACGTAAAGTGCCTGTCTGGCGCTCTCTATGTTCCGTTATTACGGACACCACGATTTGACTCTCTGCAGCTCTCGCGGACGAATTCGCCCATCGCTACGCTGAAGGCACGTCTCCTTCCCATGCGGCGCACGCCTCCGGAAGGCCATCACAAACCTGAGGCTCGAACATACGGAGATACAGAGCGTTATACTTATCCGCTACCATGATATCCTTAAGCTCGATCGGCTTCTTTAATCTTCCAGTATCTTTGTACATCTTCACTAGATACTCATACCTCGGAAGCCAGTAGCGGTTACTCGCTGGATCGAACATCTTTTTATACATTTCAAGGCCGCTAGTGGGGAAATACTCTAGCTTGTTCCACACAGTGTCCCTGAGTTCTTCAGGAGAAAGATTACCGCCAGTCTGCTGATTCATATAGTCGGTAATAATCTTAAACCCGTCGATACCAGAGCTTTTCGCCACAATGTACGCCTGCTCTTGATACCACACTTTCGCGATCTTCGCGATGATGTCAGGATGATCCTTTGCGTACTGTGCCGTCGTCATGTACCCACAGTAAATCTCACCTTTCGGCAAGAGGTCGAATGCGGTGAGAATCGGGATATTTCCTTCGTTAGTCGCACGGAGCCTACCCGGCATATCACCAATGTAGATATCGCCGCTCCCGGATAGGAATGCCGCCAAGCCCTGAGCCGGATTGAGGTCGAGCCACTTCACGTCTTTGGTCGAATCCAGGCCGCCCGCTTCGAGCGCGAGAATGGCCGCGGTTTCCATATCGGTGCTTTTTGTTGTAACTATTGTCTTTCCCTTAAGTTGAGCCGCTGCGTCGTGAAGCGCTTGCGGCCGGTCGCCTCCATTCTTCTTTAAGAAGTAGGCGATAGGCTTGAGACCCGAATTCGGTCTGGCCATCAGCGCCGATCCCTCAAAGAAGTACATCGGCAATACCATTCGTTCCTCGGGGAAGTTGTCGTGCTGGCTAACGATGCTCGTATCGCACCCGTTGGTGATATCTACGGCGCCGGATGCGAGAATTGTACTGACATTACCGAATTCGACTTGCTTATTGACGAGATCGATACCGACGTCCTTGTACCAACCCTTTTTGACTCCTACGATCATCGAAACGAAATCCTGCGTGGGCGTTAGCCCCATGGTGACTTTCTGCGTTTTCGTACCGGACGAAGCCTTATCGGATCCTCCGCAGCCGCTCGTGATACCGAGAGCGAAGATTACAATTATTCCCGCAATCATCGCCCCGCGGAGTTCGAAGCGTCTTTTACTCGTCTTGCTTATCGTGCTCTTCATTTGTGCTTGCCTCCTCCTGACTGCTCCATCGGATCGTAAGATCTTGCTCTACGTAATGGGGGTATAGTCGATAACGAATTGGCTCGACGCTCGCCAAAAACCTTTCTCGTTGAAGCGAAGCGGTGAATCCGGGTAGTTATCGCTTTCGCCGAAATCAACCTTTGCGCTAAGAATGAGTGTTCCGTAAACCCTTTCCGCCTATTCGATTACGAAGTCTCCGCCCATCGCATCACGTAAGCGGCTATTAGCCGAATAAGTTTGTCGAGAGCGAAAGACACGACACCCAAGATAAGCATCGCCGTGAGAATCATCCCGGTGTCGAGCGTTCGACTCGCATTCATCACTAGATAACCAAGGCCTTTTTGAGCGCCCATGAACTCAGCCGCGACCACGAGACCGAAAGCCGCTGCAGTAGAAACCCGGAGACCCGCGACGAGAGGGGGTAATATCGCAGGGAATATAACGGTACGATATATCTGTCCCTTGGGCGCTCCTAGAGACAGTGCCGCCCGTACGTAGATCGGCGATACGTGATGTGCCGCTTCCACGGTAGTTACTACCATGATCATAAACACGCCGCTCGCGACGAGGAGCATTTTGCCGGTTTCCCCGATACCGAACCACAAAATGATGAACGGTATTGCCGCGAGTGGAGGAATTGGTCGCATCGACTCGATCTGTGGATCGAGAATGTTGTATACGACTTTGTAGCGAGACATGAGAAGACCAATGACGACGCCGCCGATACCACCAATCACGAGACCTACAACGACTCGGCCAAGAGTCCATTCAGTACCATTCAGTAGCAGTGCCGGCGAATCAACGAATACCCTACCGACCATTCGCGGAGTCGGAAATTTTAGTGGGCGGATGATGTTCAAACCATCGGCGGTAACGAGCCACCAGACGCCAAACAATAGGACCTGGCATATGAGTCCGAGTACGCGGCCACGAAGAACCCGCCGTACGAAGACACGCCATATACGAGCCACCCTCGAGCCTTCGGCACGATCACTCGCACGTCCGGGGGCGATTGGCTCTTCCTCCAGCGCGACGTCGATCTCAGCGACGTCCAGGCGAACGTGACTCAAGGCGGTACCTCCTAGTACGGGTGTTGCCTGCTCAAAATGAGAGGGTCGTAGTGATCGTGGTGGGGTTCAGCATTGAGGTTTTTGTGTCTAGTCGTGCGCGAAAGCGCTTACAGAAGGGCTGGCGCCCGCGGTAGGTAAGCGCTTACAGTACCGGAAAATAGCGCCACATCGCGCGCGTGTCAAGCGATAGGCCTCCTCGACGTCTCCGGCGCCTACGGCCGTTTTCCTCGTGGGACGCGGCTCGGCGAGCCATCCTAGGCCACGAGCGTGACCCCCTATTGGTCGATACCGCAAGCGTGGGCCAAGCCTTTGAGTTCGGCGCGTTTCGAAAAGCCGATCTCATGACCAGCCGGCGCTCAGGCGTCCCCCAGCCGAACAGAGCGCCTAAAAGCGTGAACTATGAGATCCCGTTCCGCTGCTAAAGCCGAGGGCATCTCGAAAGGTGTTCTGAAAGCCGTAAACGGACCACCCCCGCATGCACGCGGGGGTGGTTCTGCTTAGTGAGAACAAGAACCCTAGCCGCGGTGACCTCCTGAAGACGCGATGCGCGGAGGTTCTTTCGATCCGGTTCTTGACTTCGTTTGACTTCGCCCGCGCGCGATGACACTCTGCTTGACGGAAGGTAAGGATATGACGAGGAAGCTCTGGTCAACCTGCGCGTGATCCTCGACTATCCGCTGCTCTCGATGCCCGATCCGGCGCGTTTCGAAAGGCTAGTCTCGTGATCAGCCAACGATCAGAGGTTCCCGAGCCGAAGAGAGAGCCACGGGGCGGCGAACTGTGGGATCCGCATGTGTCGCAAAAGGGGCCCGCTTCCAACGACGCTTACGTCGTCGTCGAGGAAAAGGACGAGGGAACAGTCGTGTTGCTTGTCGCTCGCTGGCCCAAGCGCGACGGGCTCGGGCGCCTCGTCTTCCCGGATGAAGACCCACGCTTGGTCTGCATACTCGAGACTGAGCTCGAAGCCATTCTCAAGCGCCGGCGCAAGAACCAGCGCAGCGTACGGATCGGCGATGTCTTCTGGGTCCGGGGCTTGTTCGAGAACGAAACCAAGCTCTCGGGAGATCCCGCCGCGTGGGGATTCTTCATCGATATCACGCGTGCTGCGCGCGAAGCAGCGAAGGCGGCTCTGTACGGAGCGGCAGCTCCTCGCGTGCGCGAGACGCAGGTGGAGGAGCTCGGTCTTGTCGAGCAGCGCGCACGACCGCCTGAGCCGCCGCCTCAGGCCACGAGTGCTGGACCAAGCGTCTGACGATGGCGAAGCCAGAACCGATCCCCGCCGCACGACTCGATCCTCCGGACTCGAGCTTTCTCGCCTCGATCGGTGCTGACGATCTCGTCTACTTCCTCTGCAACATCGGTGACGGTGACGCACAGGTGCTCCTCGTCCCTGACGCGGGCCAGGGTGCGAGTGGGAGTCATCGCGCGGTCATCGTCGATGCCGGCGCTAAGAACAAGCTGCCGGCGCTGATCGATGCCCTGATCGGAGCGAACCTTCTCAAGCGCGAGCCAGGTGCGATCGCGCTCGTTGTCGCGACGCATCCGCATCTCGATCACATCGCAGGCATCGCTCAGCTGCTCAGCCAGTACCGCGGCGGCGTCGCCGAGTTCTGGGATCCTGGCTACTTTCAGCCATCGCCCCCCTATTTCGAAATGATGGCCGCGATCGAGAACGATCCCAATCTGCTCTACGCCCAGCCGGCGAGCGGGCTCCGTCGCTGGATCGGAAACGTAGCGGTGACCGTTCTTGCGCCCGCGATCGGACTCCGGAACCGCTTCGACACCTACGGAGTCGACATCAACGACTCCTCGCTCGCTCTACTGATCGAATTCCCGGCAGCGCGGGTCGTTCAGCGTGACAAGGAGCGCCGCTACGTGAAACAGCCTCGGACGCAGGCTCTCGTTCTCGGAGCCGACGCGCAGACGCTCTCCTGGTCGTACGTCGAGACCGAGTATCCCTACCTCCGCCCGTCGGAGTCCGCGACCGCAAAGGCGCTCCAGATGGCGACCGGTCGCGATCTGCTCAAGGCGCAGGTGCTGAAGGTCTCCCACCACGCCTCGAAGCACGGCGTTAACCTCGAGCTCGTCGAGCGCATCGTGGGCAAGGTGCCCGATCCGAAGAGCCAGGTCGAGCAGATCACTATCGCGCTGATCTACAAGCTCATGGACGACATGGACGCCGAGAGCGAGGAGTTTGGCGGGAAGCGCAAGTTCTTCGCCGGCGACTTCGCCCGCTACGGCTGGGCCAAGCTGATGCGCTCCGGACTGGGTGGCCACGAGATATTGAACCTCTACGCTGAGGCCATCGCCAAGATGCCGGAGAACCCCGGTATCCCGCCGCTCTTCCGCGACATCTTCAAGAATGCCTTCCTGCCCTACCGCGACCCGGAGACCCTGCGCGCCTTCCTAAAGATCATCGACGAGTTCGAGTACGACCATTCCGAGCGCCTGGGCGACGCCTTCGAATACCTGCTCTCGGTGCTTGGTTCGCAGGGCGACGCTGGGCAGTTCCGCACTCCGCGCCACATCATCGACTTCATCGTTACCGTCGTCGACCCGAAGAAGAACGAGACCGTGATCGACCCCGCCTGCGGTACCGCTGGCTTCCTAATCTCGTCCTACAAGCACATCCTCAAGGCCAACGTCGACGCCGAGGGCAACAGCACGCTGACGCCGGACGAGCGCGGGCGGCTGGCCGCCAACTTCAAGGGCTACGACATCTCGCCCGACATGGTGCGCCTGTCCCTGGTGAACCTGTACTTGCACGGCTTCACCGATCCGCACATCTTCGAGTACGACACCCTCACCAGCCAGGACCGCTGGAACGAGTACGCCGACGTGATCCTGGCCAACCCGCCCTTCATGTCGCCGAAAGGCGGCATCAAGCCGCACAACCGATTCTCGGTGCAGAGCAAGCGCAGCGAAGTGCTTTTCGTGGACTACATGGCCGAGCACCTGACGCCCAGCGGCCGCGCCGGCATCATCGTGCCCGAGGGGATCATCTTCCAGTCCGGGGCGGCCTTTCAACAACTTCGCGAAGTGCTTATCAACGACTTCCTCATTGGCGTAATCTCGCTTCCGTCTGGCGTATTCATGCCCTACACAGGTGTGAAGACATCAGTCCTGGTGCTCGACCGGGCAGTTGCAAAGCACAATCCCAACATTCTCTTTTCTGACGTAAAGCAGATCGGCGTGAGCCTCGGCATAAAGCGGACACCGACAGAACACAACGATCTGCCTTACGTCTTGCGCGACTACCGCGCCTACTACGACGGGCGTGAGCTGTCCCGGCACTCTTGGCTGACTCCGCGCGACGAGATACTGGCTAATGAATGCAACTTAACTGGCTTGCGATATCGGCCAGTCGCTGCGAACGGCGGCAAGCGGGTAGTCAAGATCGCTGATGTGTGCCGGATGACCAAAGGTACTTCCTCAAGCACAACTACACCTCCTGGGCCATATCCCTTGGTCTTGACCGCAGCGAAACCGAAGACGTCCTCGGAGTATCAGTTCGACGGGCCGGCGGTGTGCGTACCGCTTATCTCATCGACGGGGCATGGCAAGGCCACCCTCAATCGCATTCATTATGCGAGCGGTCGGTTTGCATTAGCCAACCTTCTCGTCGCACTTCAGCCTAGCGACAATTCGGAGCTCGATGCAAGGTTTCTCTACTACGCGCTCGACGAAAGGAAGATTGATATCGCCGCTCTCATGCGCGGCGCCGCGAATGTAGGCATGAAGCCCGAGGACCTGGCTCAGTTCGAAATACCCCTCCCGCCGCTGGAAGTGCAGAAGGAGATAGTCGCGGAGATCGAGGGCTACCAGAAAGTCATCGACGTCGCCCGCGCCGTCTCCGACAACTACCGCCCGCATATCCCCATCCACCCCGACTGGCCGATGGTGGAATTGGGCAAGGTTGCTCGCCTGATCAATGGTCGCGCTTACAAACAGGAGGAGCTTCTCGCGGAAGGTCCCACGCCTGTCCTTCGCGTCGGCAACTTCTTCTCGAACCGTGGCTGGTACTACTCCGACTTGGAACTCGAAGAGGACAAGTACTGCAATGAAGGCGACCTTCTTTATGCGTGGTCAGCGTCATTTGGGCCGAGGATCTGGGAAGGCCCGCGTGCGATCTACCACTACCACATCTGGAAGATCGAGACGTCCGGCGAGATCGACAAGAAGTTCCTCTTCCACCTCCTTGAGGCTGACTCGGAGAAAATCAAGTCCGAGGGCAACGGTATCGCCATGATGCATGCCACAAAAGGCGGCATGGAACAACGCAAGTTTCCCCTTCCGCCCATCGCCACTCAGCAAGCCATCGTCGCCGAGATCGAAGCCGAGCAGGCGCTGGTCAACGCCAACCGCGAGCTGACCGGCCGCTTCGAGAAGAAGATCCAGGTAATACTCGCCCGCGTCTGGGGCGAGGCCGAGTCGTCCCTGGCGGAGTCGTGAGCCATGGAAGAGGCCGCCGAACTAAGCAACTACTTGCCGCTCTCGTTCAAGAGCCCGAATGAGTAAAAGTACGTCGACTTCTTATGGGATGCCTTCGAAACCAACTACACGCACGGCAAGCACCAGTTCGCCTTTCTCGCGTACCACATGCTCACGATGAGCTTCGTTTACTTCAACATCTGGCAGATCAAGCAGACGGAGCCAAGGGACTTCGAGAATGAGGCGGTCGCGGATCGCGGCGCGAGCCTGCCTACGCCTTGCCCGAATACGCACGCGTTTTTTCACGATGGCGCCTACCGCCACAGCGCCGCCCAGCGCGCCAGGAGCGCCCAATAGTCCGGCGGTCGTAGCACCCGTAGCCTGACAGCCTTCTCGAGATGCGTAGCGTTCTTCGCCAGCTTCTTCTCCATCGTCAAGAAGGCGTCACACTCCAGGGCAAGCGCATCCTGAAGGAGAAGCTTGTCCTTCACGGAGAGATAACCGAAGCGGGGCTCGTCCAGCCGACCAGCGAGCGCGACGCCGGAGCCCGAGAAAGCCTTGCCCTTGTATTCCTGAACGCGGACGAGCCAGTGATCGAGCGCGTCGAGCGCCCAGCTTGTGTAGGAGGCGTCGTGCTTGTCGAGCACCTCCTGCAAGCTGTTCTTCGAGAGCACGATGTCGAAGCTCGCTCTTTGGCTCACCTGGAAGATGTGCCGGAGGGCGTCGATGTCTTTGCCCGCACCAGGTACGCGATGGGCGCGATCTCCCGGCGGCGGATCGACATTCTCGAAGATGAACTCCCCATAGCGCAGAATGGTCTGAAGCGTCGAAGAGTCGAGGAAGAGCCGTTTAGGGAGAGCGGCAAAGCTTTCGAGAGGATCATCTGCCACGCGCACAAACTACGCTCGTGTAACTTGGTGTAGCAACCAGCCTTACACCAAGTTATAGAGAAAAGTTGGTGTAAGTCCCCAATTGACGCTAAGTTAGCAGTATGGCGCGAGGCAAACGAAGAGCTGAGAACGATGGAAGGCCAGCGATGTCGCTGAGTGCGGCTGTGCCGTCTTCATCGTCGTCGTCATCAACGACAGAACCGCCGACTCTACTGGCAGAGCCGCAAGTAGTACAGCGACGCTGGGAGCCTTCACTAAGCCAGCTCGGCGGACGCCGCGCGCGCCAGTCGTTTGTATACGAGGCGTACGTCCCCAGGGCGATCGCCGAGCTGGAGACACGCCTCGACAGCAGCACAGTCATGGCGATCAGCGAGGCTGAGCAGGCTTGCCGAGCGCTCAACGAAGACCCACCAAGCGCCCTTAGTCTCGAAGCTCTGGCTCGCCAGCTCCTGCGCGCTGAGGCCGTCGCCTCATCGCGCATCGAGCACTTGGTCGTCTCACACCGCCGCCTCGCCCGTGCATTTTTCGACCCCGCTTCCCATGACACGGCGGCGGAAGTCGTAGCGAACGTGCGCGCCGCAGAGCGCGCGATCGAGCTGGCGGCGAGCGGCCCGATCACTCTGGCGACCCTAACTGAAATCCACCGCGTTCTTCTGACAGGCACGCGCGGCGAGCGCTACGCGGGCCTCATCCGCGAAGAGCAGAACTGGATCGGCGGCAACCAGCCGAACCCGCAAGGCGCTGACTTCGTCCCTGCGCCGAGCGAATACGTCAAGCCCGCCCTGGGCGACCTCGTCGTCTTCGCCAATCGCGACGATCTGCCTCCGGCTCTTCAGGCAGCTATTGCCCATGCCCAGTTCGAGACCATCCATCCGTTCTGGGACGGAAACGGCCGTGTGGGGAGAGCACTAATCCACGCCGTCCTGCGCCGGCGCGATCTGACGCCGCACTATGTCCCGCCGGTCTCGCTTGTGCTTGCTGGCCGAGCCGACGACTACATCAGAGGACTCACGGCCTACCGCTACGGCGATGCGGAGGACTGGTATGCGGTCTTCGCCGACGCGCTCGCAGCGTCGGCAGCAGGTGCACGCGAGTTCGCTAGCCGAGTCGCGGCACTTCAGACGCGTTGGCTCGAACAGGCTGGTAGTCCTCGCCGGGGCGCAGGAGCAAGGAAACTAATTGACGCGCTGCCCGCACACCCGGTTGTTGATGTCCGCACGGTGCAAGACGTGCTCGGGGTGCGCAGCCAGGAGACGGCCCGCGCGGCGATCATCCGTCTCGTCAACGCCGGCGTCCTTCGTGAGGTCAAGATTGGACGCAAACGCGGACGGCTCTGGGAGAGTGTTGGGTTGTTTGATCTGCTCGACTCGTTCGAGCGCGAGTTCGGCCCTGCCGAACGGACACCCTCTGCGACAAAGCACCCGTGATGGTTCTAGTCGAGCTTGGCGGCCGAGCGAAGTCTGAGCACGTTGCGAACGTGAGTGGCACCGTGGTCAAGGACGTGATCTGCAGGAACGTTCACCGTAGCGCGCGAATCATGACTGACTCCTTCCGCTTCTACACGGGCCTCGACAAGGAGTTCGCTAGCCACCAGACTGTCAACCACGTGACTGAGTACGTGCGCGGAGACATCTACACCAACACGGCCGAGGGCTACTTCGCCACGCTCAAGCGCGGGCTGAACGGGATCTACCTTCACGTAAGCGAAGAGCATCTACATCGCTACCTCTCCGGGTTTGACTTCCGCTACAACGCGCGTCACGTTACGGGTGGTGAGCGCACCCGCCTGGCGCTGTCTCAGACGGTCGGAAAGCGGTTGATGTACGCGGACTCAAGGTGAATCGTGGCCACTGACAGCAATGAAACGCTCCATTTCGAGTTCGATCCTGATCAACTCACGCTTGGTCAGCTCATGAGGATCGAGGGGCAGCTTTCTGCCGTGATTCGTTCGGTAGCGGCAGATGTCGCGCACGAGCGCGATGCCGTCGGCTGGGTTGTGGACTCCATCAGAAGTGGAAGCCCTATCGCCTATGCGCTGCGGGCGATACCACGCAACGAGAGGATTGCGCGAGCGTCTCTATCTGAGACGGTGCGCGCGATCGTCGACGGATTCGGAACTCTCGAAAAAGGATCTGAGCGCCCAGCTCACTTTCCCGATGAGGCGGTAGAGAATGCGAGCTACCTCGCCGACGCGCTCGGGAAGCAGGTGCGCTCCATCCGCGTTTGGGCGGGAGGGAAAATCAATCAGGCGGCGGTGGAAATAACAAAAGCCGTTGTCGCTCATGCAGACGCCCTCCTCCGGCAGGAAGTTGTGAGCAGTCTCGGCACCGTAGAGGGCCGGCTGGAGGCTCTGAGCATTCATGGGAAGATGTATTTCAATGTCTATGACGACCTCACGAATGACCGAATTGAATGTCTTTTCGCGCAGAGCGATATCGCTGCGGAAGATATCGGTGCTGCGATCGGGAAACGGGTTGCGGTGTTCGGAACGTTGATACACCGCGATGATGGAAAGCTCATCAAGGCGACTGCGGAGGATCTGGAGATCTTCCCAGATCCCGATCGCCTCCCGACTGTCGATGACGTCGCCGGGATTCTCGCCTGATGGAACTCCGCTACTGGGACTCGATGTGTTTCGGGTACTTCCTAGCAAAAGACCCAGTGGGATACGACCGCTGCCATTCAGTGTTGAAAGCCGCTGAAGCCGGGCGACTCAAGATCGTCACGTCATCTTTGACGCTCACAGAGGTCATCAAACTAAAGAGCAGGACGAAGCTCCCGCGCGACAAGGAGCCGATGATACGCGCGTTCTTCAAACAGCCATTCATCGTCGTCAGGCTCCTGGACAGGAAAACGGCGGAGTTCGCTCGCGATCTCGTTTGGGAGTATGACGTGCCCCATAAAGACGCTATTCACCTTGCGACGGCGCTTCTGGCTGGCGTCGTTCAACTAGACACGTTCGATGCTGATGATCTCGTTAAGTTCTCGGGAAAGCTTGGTGACCCGCCTCTTGAGATCGGCAACCCGCCGCTTCGCGAAGCGCAACTCGACCTCCTTGAAAAGGAGTGAAGACCAAAGCAAACCCGGCCGCAAGCTCAATATCCTCAAGGTGCCACTTCCCTTCGAGGGTCGCTATGGGTGTGTCTAGTTACACATCGCCCAAATTCCTCCCACGGCACCAGCGGCGGCAGGCGGGCAGGCACTCCCGTTTGTTAGTAAAACGGCCTCTCTCTATAAGGTACGAAGGCTCCAATCGGCAATAAACTGCCTCTTCTAGCCGGCAGCGGGGAAACATGTTGGCTTCCTCGTGTTGCCACAGTGTTGCCACACGTGCCAGCTCCGGCGGTGATGACACGCCGAAACACTAGGTATAGTCTCGAATTGACAGCTCGGAGGGGTGGCAGAGCGGTCGAATGCGGCGGTCTCGAAAACCGTTACCCGTCATTCGGCGGGTCGGGAGTTCGAATCTCCCCCCCTCCGCTTTCTCAGCCGGGAATCTGTGATTTCCGGCTGCGCGCAATCGGGCGGACGGCGGTTGGCGCCTTTTCCTACCCTTCTTTGTGTACGCGAAGCCGTGCCAACCGCTCCTGCGCACGACGGCGAGAGAACAAGAGGTACCAAACCGCGACGAGCGCGAGGATTACGACGATCGCCCCGGCGAGGCTCGCGTTGCGGAATCCGGGAGCATCGACGTCGAGCGTCCTCTCGGCCGCATGGGCAGCTCCGCCCCGCCCGATGACGACGCCGAGCGTGAGCAGATTCGGAGCCGCAGCGAGCACCGTGGCGGCAGCGAAAGCGGCCCAGGTCTTCCACGGACGGCGCTTGTGGAAGCCCCAACGCGCGACGAAAAGCGGAAGCAATGTGAAGACGAATCCATAGAAGAGCCCGAGCGCCACGCCGACGGT
>Ga0066793_10000655_pt1 | contig 14197 bp, 11 predicted proteins | sample PersoiDNA2013189_FD_83876 | JGI IMG/M metagenome (GOLD analysis project Ga0066793, IMG submission 83876) | Permafrost soil microbial communities from the Arctic, to analyse light accelerated degradation of dissolved organic matter (DOM) -... | ecosystem: Environmental > Terrestrial > Soil >... | reverse complement strand
GCCTATTACGACGACGTCATACAAACTGCCACCCAGTGTGATCTCCTCAGAGCCGCGCCGCCACCCGCCAGCCAGGGATGTTGTGCGCGAACCGCTTCATCGAGTGCTCCTCGACGGCGGGCAGCACCGAAAGCCCGGCCCAGACCAGCGGGCGCTTGATGAAGTCCGGCACCATGTCGAAGATGCGCTTGAAGACGTAGTTCGGATAATAGGTCGCCGTCGCGCGCCGGAAGTCGGAGTAGGCCACCGCCTTGTCGTCTATCGCCTTGGCCGCGATCTTTCCCGACACCAGCGCCCCCAGCATACCGAAGAACAGGTAGGGGTCGATGACGCCGGCGAGCGTCCCCGCCATTATTTTGTTGCCGTGGAAGAGCCTGGGGTTGCGGATGCTGCCCACCGGGCAGGCGCCGCCGACCAGGTCGCGCCACTCGGCGAACTCCCAGCCCTCGTTCTCGGCGAGCATCTGCTTGAACTTCTCCTTGGCGGCCAGAGACAGCGGCCTGCCCCGCTGGAACAGCAGCGCGAAGCAGACGCCGTTGATCGCGCAGTTGAACGCATAATCCCTGGTGAAGTCGTCCATCCACAGCGACACCACGGTCCGGTCGTGGTCGACCGTACCCTTGGCGTAGTAGCCACAGAGCGGAGAGTAAGGGATGCCCAGCGCCTCGTAGGGCTCTATCTTGAGCCCGGTGGCGAGGATGGTGTCCTCCGGCAGGCGGGCGTAGTCGCCCTGGGTCACCACCGGATGGTCGAACTGGACCTCGACCCCCAGTGAGGTCGCCTGCGCGAGCAGCAGGCTGTCCAGCGAGGTGGAGCGCGCGCCCCGCTCGACCATATACATCGCTGTGGAGGCTTTCATCGGCATCTCGAACTTGCGGCCCCAGGCGTAGGTGTTCGACTCGTCGATGATCTTTACCGCGGGAGAGATGTCGATGCCGGTGTAGCGCTCTATCGCCGCGAGGTCGAACGGGCTTCCGGCGGGATCGGGCCTGAACTCGGGCATCCCGCCGATGCGCTTCTCGCGCTCGAGGACGAGGATATTCACAGAGTGGCCTTCCTTGGCCAGGTTTATCGCCGCCACCAGCCCCGATATGCCGGCACCTACTATCGTCACGTCAGACATCTTCGTCTCCCTTTACCGAGCCCAACCTACTTGGGCAACTCCTGGTAGCCCGGCAGCGCCTTGAAGAAGTTGTTCATGAGCGGCATCAGCTGCTGCGCGTGGTCCTGCGAGAACTGGAGCTGGGGGCCCATGATCCTCTTCCTGATGGCGACCGGTGTCGCGTCGAACATCCTTCGCATGAACAGGTTGCGCTTGAAGTACCTGGTGTATTTCTTGAAGAGCGCATACGCGGCGGCCTTGTCGTCGTGGGCTATCGCCGCTATCTTGCCGGTGACCAGCGAGCCGTGGACCCCGAACAGGGCGAACGGGTCCATCCCTCCCGCCAGCGTGCCGGCGAGTATCTTGTTTCCCTCGAACAGCCGGGGGTTGTGGTAAGAGGCGGTCGGGACCTCACCCTCGTAGTAGATCCAGGAGGAGCACTCCATCCCTTCCTCGCCCGCGAGCTGAACCTCCTTGAAGCGCTCGAGCTCGCTGTCCTTCACGGGCTCACGCGCGAAGTAGAGGCAGAAGACGACGTCGTTGCTGGAGCCGTAGTAGGCGTAGTCCAGCGCGTAGTCATCCATCCAGACGCCTGTCCTGGGCCAGTCCTCGGTCTTGCCGCGCCCCATGTACCCGAAGACCTTCTGGTAGGGGATGTTGAAGGCCTCGAGGGCGGCGGCGGGGTAGAGCCCGGTGGCGATGATCGAGTCCGGTGGGAACTGGGAGTAGTCGTGCTGAGACGCGAATGGCTTGTTGAACTCGAACTTCACCCCGGCCTCGAGGCACAGCTCGTATAGCTGGGTGTCGAGCGAGGATTGGCGCGGCCCGCGCTCCACGCAGTGGAGGTTGACCTCTTTGACCTTCATCTCTACCTTCTGGCCGAACGCGTAGAAGTTCCAGTGCTCGCAGGGGACGATCTGGGGAGCGCCCAGCTCGACCCCGATGAACTTGCCTACGGGGCCGACGTCGAACGGGGTCACGTCGACCGCGGGCCGCACCTGGGGCATGCCGCCCACCTGGTCGTACTTCTCGAGCACCAGGACGTCCTTGCCGTCACGCGCCAGGTTGAGAGCCGCCGTCATGCCAGCGAGCCCCGCCCCGACGATGGTTACTTCCTTGGCCTTGTAATCTATTGTTACCCCCTGTTAGCGACGAGGCGGCCTGGTTCAGGTGAGCAGCCGCCGCGGCATCTCGCGCGCCTCGCGAAGCTGCTTTCTCAGGTGTCTCTTCGAGCCTTCGTCGAGCCTTATAGAGCGGTCGAGCGCCGCCAGCGCGGCGGCGATGCCCATGGCGGTAAGGATCAGCGTGCCCCTCCCGCGCCAGGCCGACTTGATGAGACCTGTCATGCCACCCCTCAAAATGCAAAATTGGTGCCTGGCACCTTTATCGCGTCTTAGAAGAAGATCTTCTTCATGCAGCCGGTGTCGTACTCCCACCTGCGGTTTGAGATGTTGTTGGGGTCGAGCGCCATCTTCATCTTGGTGAACGCGTCCATGAACTGCACCATGTTCGGCTGGGCCGCCTGCATGGCGAGGTCCATCATCGGTACCACTCCCTTGACCAGCGCGCCGCCACCGGCCGCGATGATCATTCCCTGGCTCATGGCGACGGCGGTCGCGCGCCCGTATCCCATCAGTATCCGCAGCAGGTCGTCCTTGTCGGCCTGGTTGGTGTAGACGTCGTACTCCATGTAGGCGCTGCGGCCCATGTGATAGGGCTGCAGGTAGGTGGAGGCGTCGTCGGGGGGAAGGGCGTCGTCGGTGGTGCCGACCTGGTTGGTGCAGGCCGTGCGCATCGTGGCCTCGATCCCCACCATGTTGTCGAGCTTGTCGATGAGGGCGCCGATCATGAACGAGCCGCGCACTCGCTGCACGCGCACGGTTACGTTGAAGAACTTGACCCACTTCTCCAAGTTCACGTAGTCGTAGTCAGCGGTCATGTCCTCTATGGCTTCCTTCGGGAGGTAGTCGAACATGGGGAACTTCTCCTCCAGCATCCTCTGGGTCACCTCGGCCTTGAGGTCGGCCTCCTCCTCGGTCTCGCCGCCGAAGATCGTCACGAGATTGTGGCGCGGCATGAGCTCAGCGACCTTGCTCGCCTCCTTGTTGGTGTCGCCCATGAAGATCCCATAGAAGGAGTTCATGAGGTGGGCGAGCTCGAGCGAGAGGTTGTCCTGCGCCACCTCGTAGAGAGCGTCGGCGAGAACCCCCAGATTGTCCTCCTCGTAGGCGGGGAAGATCTGCTGGTGGAACGGGGCCTCGGGGTAGAGGCGTATCGTCATCTTGGTGACGATGCCGTAGGTGCCAAAGGCGTACCTGAACAGGCATGAGATGTCGGGGCCGGGCCCTGGCACCGCGCCCTTGACCGCGCCGTACGACATCGCGCCGGTCTTCAGTATCTCGCCGGTGGGCAGCACCGCCTCGACGTCGAGGATGTTGTCCATCCCGAAGCCGTACTTGGATGCCATGGTGTTGATGTTGCAGAAGAGGTGGTTGCTTATGACCCCCGCGGTGGCCGAAGTGGACGGGTTGAGCAGCCTGCAGCCCACCAGCTGCGCTGCGGCCTGCAGCATCAGGTAGTTGACCCCGGGCTGAATGGTCGCCCACATGTTCTCGCCGTCTATCTCGAGGATCTCGTCCATCCTGCGCAGGTCGCAGAGTATGCCCCCGTAGGGTGGAAGCGCCAGACCCGCCGTGGTCAGGCCGGTGCCGAAAGGCATCACGTCCATGAGAAACTCGTTGGCGATGCGGTACACCTCCTGGACCTCCTCGGTGGAGGAGGGCATCGCCACTATGTGCGGGTAGGAAGCCGGGGTGAAGCTCTGGTCGCGCGCGTAGCCGCAGAGCACCGACGGGGCGTCGCTGGCCCATTCCTCCCCCAGTGCCTTCTTGAGCGCGTCGAGGGCCTTGCCGAGGTTCTCCGCGCGGTTGTGCTCGGGGTCCTTCTCCATCACCAGCGGACGGTGCACGACCCGCCGGGCGCGAAGCTCCTCGCGTATCCTGCTCTTTGCCATCGCTAGCCTCCTAAAGCGCTTTCTCTAGTATCTCGGCCAGGTCGTAGACCTTGAGGTCGGATTTCTTCTCGGCTATGGCGTCCTCGAACATGCGCACGCAGATCGGGCAGGCGGTGATTATCGCCTCCGCGCCAACGTGCTCCGCCTCGAACAGCCTCTCGTTGGTGACCCACCTGGCGAACTCCGGCTCCCAGAAGAACACCGAGCCGCCCCCGCCGCAGCAGAGCGCGTTCTTGCGCGCACGCTCGAACTCGACCAGCTCGAGCCCGGGAATCGCCCCCAGCACCTGGCGTGGCTCGTCGAAGATGCCGCTGCGGCGTCCCAGCCTGCAGGGGTCGTGGTAGGCCGCCTTCATCTTGACCGGTTTGGAAGGCTTGAGCTTGCCCTCCTTTATGAGCCCCGCCGTCATCTCCGGGAAGCTGACCACCTCGAGCTCGGCGGCCTTGGTGTACTCCTCCTTGATGACGCTGTAGGCGTGGCAGTCGGCGGTGACTATCTTGGTGGCGCCAGCCTTCTCGAAGAGGTCGAGGTTGGCGTTGGCGAGTGTCTCGAAGAAGTCGCGGTCGCCAATGAGCAGCAGGGCGCTGCCGCTGGAGACCTCTTCCTTGCCCAGGGTGCCGAAGTCGACGCCCGCCGCGGAGAGCACCTTGGCCACCGCCTGGATGCGAGGAGTCAACTGCTTGAAGCTCGAGTAGTCGTCGCCCACGAAGAGCAGCCACTCGACTTTTTGCTCGAGCGCGTTTGCAATGTCCATCCCCTTGGCCCAGGCGACACGCGCCTCGGCGGTCACGCCGTAGGGGTTGTCGGTCTTCTCCATGCTCTCGATCATCGGCGCGAAGTAATCCAGCGGCGCCCACTCGTCGGCGATCGCCTGCTCGCGCAGGAGCTGGATGACCCACAGCGGGTGGAGCTGCTTGACCGGATAGCACCTGTCGTCACAGGAGCCGCACAGCATGCAGGTGTAGACCGAGTGCTGCATCATCTCGTCCGGCTCGATCTCGACCAGGTCCAGGCACCGCGCCATCTCGAGCTTGCCGGGCGCGTAGTAGGCCTCATAGCGGAAGCGCGTTCCGGACGGGCAGTTCCGCCAGAACCGCGGATCGTCGCACTGCTGCGCCATGACTCCCTGACAGAGCTTGCACTTTCCGCAGAGCGAGAAGTCCTCGCGGAGCTCCGCCAGTGCTTCACGCGGGGCGGTGATTCTGCGCTGCATCGTCTAAACTCCTTCCAGTAGCTGATCCGGGTTCAGTAGGCCCTTGGGGTCGACCGTCCTCTTGAACAGCTTGATCATGTTCACGTAGGAGGGATCCATCCTGGCGTACAGCATCTCCGCGACCGCGCCGCGCGGCTTGTCGATGAAGGCCCCCTGATCGATGAGCGCCTCATAAGACTTGACGCAGGCGTCGGCAACGGAGCCGGCCGCCTTGGCTTCCTTGGCGTTGTAGTAGAAGTCGGTCTCGCAGTAGGCGGAGGACCCGAAGTACACCGGCACCACTATCTTGCCGGTCTCCTCGGGCTTCAACCCCGCCGCCTTCACCTTCTCGTCGATGACTGAGAAAGTGTCGGGCACGTTCTTGAAGTAGTTGTAGCAGTCGACCGTCTCGGTGCGGCCTTTGAAGTAGTCGCGGTCGTAGACGTTCCAGGGACCGGACAGGGCCTTCTCGCACATCTCGGGGACCTGCCCCTTGAGGAGCTTGCCGCCCATCTCCCTGGCGGCCTCCTTGATGTAGCGCTCCCAGACGTCCACCAGGTCCTTGTAGTGCTCCATGGTGAAGACCGCGGTCCAGGGGTTGAGCTTTTTCTTCATGCCCGCCACCGCGCCCGCGTCGCCGCCGGCGAGGATCACCGAGAGGTAGCGGTCGTTCGCGGCGAAGGACTCGAAGCACCACTCGGCCCGGCTGACCTTGTAGAGCAGGTCCCTGGCCGCCTCGAGGTTGTCGAACCCGAACGCCACCAGCCTGCGCTCCTCGCGGTTGGGGTAGGTGTAGACCAGCCCGTAGTAGGGGATCCCGAAGATGTCCTCGGAGGCCCCGAAGAACGGCGAGAACTGCGGCCCCTGGTCCTCGCGGAAATCCGCGTGGCCCTCGTCGGTCAGCTGTTGCGAGCCCGAGACCCACATCTGGCCGTCCGCCATCATCGCGTGGAACACCGAGATGTGGGGGTGCCTGTACCCGCCCTCGCCCATCAGGATGTCGCGGTCCATGTAGGAGCGCACGATGGAGGGGGAGGTGCCGGCCAGCGGATAGAGCAGCCGCTGGTTCTCACGCGCGAGCTCAGCCGCCAGTTGCTCGAAGGTCACGCCGACGAAGACGTTCGCGGTGAGGTTGCGCAGGTCGATCTTCTTGATCTTGTTCATCCCGCTCAGGTCGACCAGGATGCCTTTCTTGCCCGCGAGGTTGCCGGCGTCGGTTTTACGCCTGACCGAGAACAGCGGTATCTCGCTTTCGTAAGAGAACGCCGCGACGTCCGCCAGGCCATCGACGTCCTTGGGCGTCACCAGCACCAGGTCCGCGCCGTCCACGGGCGCCAGAAAGCAGGCCGCGACCGCGCTCGCGCCGGTCTTGACGTTGCCTTCGCCCAGCAGCCTCTTAAGCTCTTTTGCGGCGCTGCCGTTGCCGTTCAAAAGCCCCTCCAGTCTCCGGTAAGTCTTTCCTGCAAACGGATCAACTGACGTCGATTATGGATTCGAGCCCCTTCTCCGTGAGGATCTCGGGGTAGATCTTGAACGCGGGCTTGATGACGGGGAGCATCTTGAGCAGCTTGGGCACGGAGCCCTCCGACTCGATCTCCCCGCTGGTAAGCGCCTTGATGAGGTTCAGCTTGCCCAGCCAGAACTTGTGGGCCGTGTCCGTCGACATCCGCAGGGTGGCGTCGCTATCGGTGAAATCCTTGGGACCGGTGAGCAGGAGCATGTCGTCGCCCCGGCAGTCGATCCAGACCTCTCCGTCGGGGTCCGAGTAGATGAAGTGCACGAGCAGCTTTGAGGCGAGAGCTTTCTCCTTGATCGCGGGATCGGAGGAGAGCTTCTCGAAGAGCTCGCCGAGGGAATCGTAGAAAGGTTGGATGTCACTGAAGTACGGCATTCCTGCGTCTCCTTTCGTTACAACCTAGCGGCCGGCCGGAAGATGTGGAGCGCATTCAGCTCGGCGCAGCCTCCTACCCCCACTCAGCGCCCATAATTATTAGTTCACTAGAGTGGAACTGTCAATTGACCGCCCGGTGCAGTTATACTATCAGTTATCTTCAGCGAGGAGAGGTGGAGTCATGGCAGAGAGCGTGGTCGTCGGGGCGGGGCTCGCCGGGCTGGTCGCGGCGATAAACCTCGCGCGGCAGGGCAGGGACGTGGTGGTGCTTGAGAGGGAACAGAGGATAGGCGGTTCGGCGATCTACCATCCCTCACCCGAGGGTTCTCCCATCGACATCGAAGGCTTCAAAGAGTACAGCGGGATAGACCTCGAGCCAGCCCTCCATACCGGGGCGCTGGCGCCGTTCCAGGTGGGCCGGGCCATAGCCTACGGCGAGATAATCCCGGTGGACATGAACGCGATCTCCTCCTACATGATCGAGAGGGGACCCAGGTCGACCTCGCTCGACAGCTACCTGTATGGAATAGCCCGGGAGGCGGGCGTGACCTTCGAGTTCGGCCACGCGCTGGTGTCCAACGACGACGTCGCCGAACTGCCGCCCGACACGATAATCGCCACCGGGCTCTACTTCGAAGGCTTCGACGCCACTCGCGTCCCTTACTCACCTCGTTCCATTTCGTCGCGCGCCAGATGATAGAGGACACCGAGAGCAACCACGTGTCCGTCTACCACGGCGAGTTCACGCGCGACTACTCCTACACCTGCTCGGTCAACGGCATACAGTTCGCGCACGTGTTCCAGCGCAAGCCCATCGGCAAGGACACGCTGGAGGCCTTCAAGGAGCAGGTCTTCACGGCCGAGGGCATTCAGTTCAAGACCTGGAACCACTTCATGTTCCCGGTGCCGGCCGCCTCGATTCACAACCCCAGGCTGTTCGCCGGCGACAAGATACTGGCGGGGACCCTTGCCGGCTGCATGGAGTCCTACATGTTCTTCGGCATCCTGGGTGCGCTGGTCTCGGGGAAGATCGCCGCGATCGCGGTCCAGGACAAAGCGCGGGCGGCTGAGGAGTTCAAGCTCGCGACCTCTTCGTTCGCCTCGGCGTACGTGGCCAAGAAGCTGTCGAACCTGGCCCCGCACTCGGTGCAGAAGGTGATGATGCCGCTGGCGCTTCGTCACGGCCTTGACTACGCGATGGTGGCGGAGACGGTGAAGAGAGCGATGCCCGGCTGGAAGAACATCACCCGCGCGGAGCACTAGGCACCAGGCGGGCTCGCGGACGATTGGAGGGCGGATGAAGAAAGTGGTAGTGATCGGGACCGGGCCGGGGGGCAGCTCCTGCGCCGCGCTGCTCGCGAGCCGGGGAATGGACGTGACCGTCCTCGAGCAGAACGACTTCATCGGCGGTAAGTGCTCGACTTACGAGGAGAACGGGTTCAAGGTCGACACCGGCATCCACATGTTCGCGACAGGCGCCTCCGGCCCCCACGGGCAGGTCGCGCGCGAGCTCGGGGTGTCCCAGCCGTGGCTGGTGAAAGACCCCAGCGAGACGATGTGGATGAACGAGAAGGGGTTCTTCTACCTCCATCAGAAGACGACCAGCCCGGCCGCGCTCAAGGAGCTGGTGATGGCAAACGTCACCGGCAAGCAGAAGGTCGACGTGCTCAACTCGCTGCGCCGCTCGGTTAAGAGCTTTGGCTTTCCGGGGGTGCTGCGCGAGCTGGCGGGCGTGGCCAAGGCCCTGCCCGGCATAGTGGCCAAGTACGACGACACCACCGCGCGGGACTTCCTGAGCCTGTTCACCGACGACGTCGGAATACACCGCGCAATGAACTGCCTGTCGATGCTGCTGCTGGTCGACCCTTACGACAAGGCTTCGGCCGGCGAGTTCATCTACGTCATGTCCGACATATTCCGCTACGGGACGCTGGGTGTGCCCAGGGGCGGCGCCATAGGCGTGCCCCGCTCGTTCATGAGGGCTCTGGCGCGCGACGGCGGCAAGCTGGTGCTGGGGGTCGCGGCAAAGGAGATAACGGTCGTCGACGGCAGGGTGACCGGGGTGCTGGGCTCGGACGGCGAGACTTACCCGGCGGACGTGGTGATCTCCAACGCGGGGCTCAAGCAGACGGTGAAGCTCGCCGGAGAGGGCAGCTTCCCGGACGAGTACGTGGACTACGTCGACTCGCTGGAGCTGTCGTACTCCTGGATAGCGAGCAAGCTGTTTCTCGACACCAGGGTGATAGACCTGAAGGCTCCGTCGTTCTTTCCCATTCCACAGGTGGACCCCGAGAAGATGTTCGCCTACTGCGACGAGCCTGACGGGTTGCCGGTCGACCCGTTCATATTCGGCCCGATCCCCACCGAGTGGGACCCGACGCTGGCGCCTCCGGGCCACCAGCTCATCATGATCGGCGTCGCCACCTCCAACGACGTCGACCAGGAGGAGCGAAGCCAGAAGATGCTCGACATCGCCGAGCAGAAATACTTCAGTTTCTTCCCCGAGGCGGAGAAGCACATCGTCGCCAAGAGCCGCATCACCAACAAGGACACGAACCGCATCACCCGCAAGGGGACGGGCGAGTGCATCGGCCTCGCCCAGATACCGGGCCAGGTCGGCTCCTCCAAGCCGCACCCCGGGATGCCGGTGGAGGGCCTCTGGGCGGTGGGGTGCGACGCCGGCGGGCGCGGAGTGGGGACCGAGCAGGGGACGGCATCCGGCATGCTCGTCGCGAGCCTCGTCAGCTAGACGGTGGACGAGCGCGCCGAACGCGACGGCTGGTCAGAGTGGCTCACGCACGTCGATGAAAGCCTCACCGGGGAGGCCGCGTCCTGGCTGGCCAGGATCGCCGACTCCGTGGTGGACCGCGCCAGGCTCCGTCCCGGCGACCGGGTCATCGACCTCGGAGCCGGCACTGGTCTGTTGACGCTGAAAGCCGCCCGCGCGGTCGGCCGCCAGGGATCCGTCACCGCGCTAGACTCCGACCCATCCTGTCTCTCTTCCCTGATGTCTGCCGCCTCGGCCGCGGGGTACACCAACATCGTCCCCGTCGAAGGCCGCCTCCAGAGCATCCCGTCGGCTGCCGCGAGCTTCGATGTCGCGGTGTGCCGGTCCGCCCTCACCTATGCCGCGGACCTGGTCGCGGGCGTGCGCGAGATGCTGCGCGTCCTGGTCGCGTGCGGGCGCTTTTCCGTCTTCGAGCCGCTCCTCGGCGAAGTGGAGTGGGAGACAGGCGGATCGCTGGGCGAGTACGAGTCCGACTTCGCCGCGATGGAGCGAACCCTCGCGGAAAAACGGGCGTCGTACACGCATGACAGGGAATCAGTCAGGAGTGCGTTTACCGAAGCTGGAGTAGAGCGATATCAATCCCTGCCGGTGCACTTTAAGGTTAACATGTCAGGACGAGACGTCGACGACATAGCAGAGGATTATCTCGGCGACCTCCCGGGAGCGCTGTCGGCCTCCCGGGTCTTGATGGATGTGTTTGATGGATCGCGCGTCACTGACGTGACGCGGGCGTTTGCCGAGGCCGCGTCCGCGGGCAACGTGCAGGGTCACCTCCTGGGTCTCTTCGTCTGGGGGGACGCGCCCGGCTAGCAGGGAGCTTGCTTGATGACATCTCACGGGAAGATCGTAGCGCCGCTTATGGTGTTGGTGCTGGGGCTGGCTCTGCTGCTGCTGTTGGCGTCTTCAACGCCTGCGGCCGCCGCGGGAGCAGTGTCGGCGGCCACGGCGAAAGCAGCGGCGCAGAAGCTCATCGGGGACGTCTCCGTCTCCGAGGGCAAGCCCGGCGGCATGCGAGGCTGGAAGACCGCCCGCGCCGGGGAGCCCCTGCTGGTCTACAGTTTTGAGGGAGCCCCTTCCGAATACCTGGTGCCGGTGCTCGACCCATCCGGCCGTACGATATCGACCATCGGCCTGGGGGCGCAGAAGGCCGACTGGCACTGGTACTCGGACTACCCGCTCGCCAAGTTCCCCCTGGTCTCGGCCGGCGAGGCCGCCTCCAAGGTCAGGACGTACATGAAAGGCCGCGGCCTGTCGGCCAGCGTCCTGCCGGCCCCGCAGGCGAGGATCGCCCCGGACAACGTGGTCTACTGGTTCTTCCAGCCCGCAGGGTCGCAGGCCCACCAGATGTACGCGCCCGCGTTCATCAAGGAGAATGCGTCCAGCGACCTCGGAATGCGGCCCTGGGACGCGAGGATGAAGGGCGCCAACCCCGCGGTGACGCCGGCCGCGATCGAGGCCGCGGGAGCCGGCCTGACGGCCGCCCCGACAGCGCAGGTGGCAAAGGCTCCGGCCCCGAGCTCCGGCGGAACTCCGTCGGAGTGGGACATCGCCGGCGTCCCCTACCACGAGCAGACCACCGACTGGTGGTGCGGGCCCGCATCGCTGGAGATGGACTTCGACTACTTCGGCCCGGACATAGACCAGGGCGAGATCGCCAGTGTCGCCGACCATGGCCAGAGCTACGGCGTATACAACAACGAGCTTGCCAGGGCGGCCCAGTTCTCGTCGAGCAGCACTTCCGTGCAGGACTCGTCTCTTCGCGGTTACACCGCGAGGTCTCTTGGTTACGCGATGGCCCAGAACACCTGGGAAGACGGGTCGGCCCTCTACTCCAGGAGGTACTCCGACCTCAAGGCCCTGGTGTCACAGAACATCCCGGTGCTGGTCCTCACTTACTATTGGAACCCTCCGTCTTCAGGCCATTTCCGCCTGGTCAAAGGCTACAGCGACGCCCGCAACGTATTCATAGTCCATGACCCCTGGTACTCCGGCGCGCCGCACGGCCCGGACGTCAACTTCAACCAGACCCAGTTCGTAGACACCCTGTGGACCTACTCCCATCGCTGGGGGATGATCGCGACTCCCTGGCAGGTCAGCGTTTACAAGCCCAACTCCATCGGAGCGGGCCAGCAGTTCACGGTGAGGGCCGACGTGACCTATCCCGGACCCTCCCCGCTGGGCGGCGAGTACCCGGTGGCGAGTGCGGACGCGACGGTCACCTACGACCCCGCCGCTTTCCAGGTCGTGGGAGCCGGGACGAAGTCCCTGCCCTCGATCGACTACACGGGCTCGACCGGGTCGGCTTCCTTCACGCTGAAGTCGCTGCGCAGCCAGTCCACCGCCAGCGTGAACGTGACGGCGCAGGGCACGGTTGGGGGCAACACGCCGAAATACAACAACTACTCGGACTCGATAGGAGGCGTGGGAACAGTGGCGGCGCCACACCCGACTTCGCGGGTCTGGGGGCACGATTCCATCGGGGTATCGAGCCCTTCCAAGACCTGGTACCTCGCCGAGGGGTGCACCGACGGCGGCTTCGAGACCTGGGTGCTGGTGCAGAACCCCGACCCCTCACAGACCGCCCACGTGAACCTGGACTTCATGACGTCGAAGGGCCAGGTGAAGGGCCCGACGGTCGACCTCGGCCCTAACTCGCGCACGACCTTCAACGTGTCCCAATGGGTTCCCTCCGAGTACAACGTCTCCACGATGGTGACGTCGAACGTCGGCGTGGTGGCGGAGCGCTCGGTCTACGCCCGCCAGAGGACAGTAGGCACGGACTCGATCGGCGCGTTGGAGCCGGCGAACCAATGGTACCTCGCGGAGGGCTGCACCAACGGAGGCTTCGAGACCTGGGTGCTGGTCCAGAACCCCAACGCTACGCCCGCCCACGTCAGCCTGACGTACATGACTGACACCGGCCCGGTGAAGGGACCATCAGCCGTCGTCCCGGCGAGCTCGCGCATGACGTTCAACGTGGCCGACACCGTCCCCGGCCGGTGGAGCGTATCGAGCGAGGTCGCCTCGGACAAGCCGGTCGTCGCGGAGCGCTCGGAGTACTGGGCCAACCGGACGGCTGACGGGCACGACTCGGTCGGCGTCTCGGCGCCTTCGAAGGCCTGGTACCTGGCCGAGGGCTGCACCAACGGAGGCTTCGAGACCTGGGTGCTGGTACAGAACCCCAACCCGACCCCGGCCAGCGTAACCCTGACCTACATGACAGACCTCGGGCCCGTGCCAGGACCGACGGCCACCATACCGGCCAACTCGCGCAAGACTTTTAATGTCGCCGACTACGTCCCCAACACCTGGTCCGTGTCCACGCAGGTGACCTCGGCTCAGCCGGTCATCGCCGAGCGCTCGATGTACGGGAACAACAGGCAGTGGGGCACGGACTCCATCGGGGCAGCGGCTCCGGCCAACACCTGGTACCTTGCGGAGGGCTGCACCAACACCGGCTTCGAGAGCTGGGTCCTGGTGCAGAACCCCAACAGCGCGCCAACTTCGGTGACGCTCACCTACATGACGCCGGCCGGTCCGGTCGACGGTCCATCGGTTAGCCTGCCGGCGCACAGCCGCCAGACCTTCAACGTCGCGGATACCGTTCCCTGGGAGTGGGAGGTCTCGACAAAGGTGGTCGCCACCGCCCCGGTCATCGCGGAGCGCGCTATGTACGGGGATTCGAACAAGTAGGCGGCGCGCGTCACGATGAAATCAGTTGGGGCGATGCCAGGGGCAAGGTCTTCATCAGTCGGTGACACATACTCCTTCTGAAGACCTTACCCCTGCCATCTACCGCTTCAACATGTGTGGGACAACAATGAATCTAGATCCACTCGCGGGCTGGCATCAGTGGAGTGCGACCACCCCGTGCCGAGGGGTGGGAATAAAACAATGATGGTGGCGTGGTTGCCAGGAGGGTGGGGCTAGAGCTTGCCCGATAGAAACCTGATCATCGCCGTGAGGACCTCGTTGGCGGGCGTGTCGATCCTATTCGCCGCCCCCATCCTCACCACGGCTCCGTTGAGCGCTTCTATCTCGGTCCTGCGTCCCTGCTCGATGTCCTCCTGCATGCTGGAGCGGTGGTCGCGCGTGGGCGGGAGCAGGTCGCACTCGAAGCGCCGCAGGTATTCGCCCGGTCCGGAAGAGACCAGGTCGACGCCCTCGGCTGCGGCGACATCGTAGAACTCGCCCACCAACAGCTCGATGAT
>Ga0066793_10000653_pt1 | contig 14238 bp, 13 predicted proteins | sample PersoiDNA2013189_FD_83876 | JGI IMG/M metagenome (GOLD analysis project Ga0066793, IMG submission 83876) | Permafrost soil microbial communities from the Arctic, to analyse light accelerated degradation of dissolved organic matter (DOM) -... | ecosystem: Environmental > Terrestrial > Soil >... | reverse complement strand
GGTAACCCGTAAACAGGAGAAAAATCATGGCAACCGATACCCCTTCGAGTGCGCGTCATCTGGTCATTTATGAGATTTTTGTGCGCAACCATGGGCCGCATGGGACCTTTGCCGATGTGACCCAAGATTTACCTCGCATCCAAAAAATGGGGGTTGACATCATCTGGTTGATGCCAATCCATCCAATTGGAAAAATCGAACGGAAGGGAACCTTGGGGTCGCCTTATTCAATCTCGGATTACCGCGGGATCAACCCCGAATACGGCGCCCTGGCAGACTTTAAGGCGCTCATTGAGAAGGCCCACCAACTCGGAATGGCGGTGATGATCGATGTGGTTTATAACCATACCGCGCATGATTCAGTTTTGGTGGCCGGCCATCCAGATTGGTTCCACCAAACTGAAGCGGGCGTCCCGGTAACGACTGTCCCAGATTGGAGCGATGTGATCGATTTGAAACATCCCAACGATCTTCTGACGACCTACCTGGTTGATACCTTGAAGATGTGGGCCCAGGTGGGTGTGGATGGATTCCGCTGCGACGTGGCCCCATTGGTACCGGTTGATATTTGGGTAAAAGCGCGCCACCAGGTGGCCGAGTTAAAACCGGGTGTGACCTGGTTAGCTGAATCAGTCCATGCCAGTTTCATCATCGACCGGCGTTACAGAGGGCTGCCAGCCGCTTCGGATGGTGAGCTTTACCAGGCCTTCGACCTGACCTACGATTACGATATCTGGCCGGTGTGGCAGGCCGCGGTCTTGGGAGAAATTCCTTTAAGCCGGTATCTCGACCTGCTGCAGTACCAGGACTGCGTCCATCCCATGAATTCAGTTAAGATGCGCTGCGTCGAAAATCATGACAACCGGCGCATCATGGATCTGGCCGGGAGCACCAATCAAGGTCTGGCATGGACCGCTTTCCAGGCTTTCAATAAAGGCGCATTTTTAATTTATGCGGGTGAAGAATCGGCTGAAGAGAAAACCCCTTCGTTATTTAACACCGATAAAGTAAACTGGGGCAATTATTCCCTCCAACCGTTCCTGACCCGGCTGGCTTTGCTCAAAAAAGACGCGGTAACCATACAAGGCAAATTCGCCCTGCTGGAATGCTCTGCCGGTATTCAAGCGGTCTGGTCAGGCGAAGCCGGGTGTTTGTATGGGGTTTTTAATGTCAGCCAGGGAGCCGGGGAAATTGGGGTACAGCTCGTGGACGGCGTTTATACCAACCTGCTGGATGATACCCAACTGACCGTGAAGAACGGCCAGATGGATATGCCTTCCAGTGCCGCGATCGTCCGTGGGCCATTAGCGGGATCGCTCAGGCTTTTCCTCTCCGAGCTGTTGTAAATTCCCTTTCGTAAAATCTTATCCGTTCAGCCGAAAGGCAGGTAGCTTATAATGTAACTGCACTGCCGCGAAAAGAAGGTTACCGAATATCAGGTGTTTGCGTGTCCGAAGGACACGCAAACACCTGATATTCGGGTCTTTTTCACGCGAGACTGAGAAGTTGCAATTTAACCTGATTTTTCAGCGAATGGACAGGTAGAATGAATCAAAAAGAAGAGTATCATGTCTCCTGGTTTATTATCGTTTACAAGTTTACTTTGGGTCTGATTGAATTAATTTCAGGGTTGGGGATTGCTTTATTGGGAAAACAAATTTTGGCTGGATATATGTGGCAAATATCTCAAGAATTATCAGAAGACCCGCATGATTTTTTAGCCAATCTGAGCATGGGGATAGTTCCCAATATTTTTACCCATAACGCTTTCATTGTTTTATCTTTGATCGTGTTAGGGTTAACAAAGATTGCCGGGGCAATTGGTCTGGTTTATAAACAAAATTGGGGGGTCGATTTGTTGGTTGGGCTTACCATTATCATGTTTCCGTTTCAATTGACGAATTTAATCGCAAACCGGTCATTCTTTGATTTCCTTTATCTATTGGTAGGGATTGTGATTGCACTTTATCTGATACGATTTAAGCCCAAAGCGTGGATTTCACGTGTTTTACACAAAATTTAAAGTTACTACTCAGGCCCCAGTGAAAAAGAACCGAGTTTGATGTGTTTGCGGGTGCCTCGCACCCGCAAACACATCAAACTCGATAAGTTTCTTCGCATGGCTGTTAAATATTTAAATGCATCCGTTACTCCTCGCCGGTCGTTAATGTCCAGGTTAAAATGCGAACAGGAAGGTAAGGTCGTTTACGTTCGTGCCGGTTGAGCCGGTGCGGATCTGGTCATCGAGCATTTTGAAATACGCGTAAGAATTATTATCATCCAGATACGCCTGGGTGTTCAACCCCATGGTTTCTGCCCGTTTAGCCGTGCTGCCTGTCACAATCGCCCCGGCAGCGTCGGTTGGGCCATCCTCCCCATCCGTTGCCAGGGTGATCAACGCGACTTTTTCCACATCATCAAGATCCTTCACGGCGCCCAGGGCCAATTCCTGGTTGCGCCCTCCGCTTCCTTCGCCTTTAATCACCACGGTCGTTTCGCCACCCACCACCAGGCACGCCGGCCGTGGGAGCGGATGCCCGGTCTCGGCGATCTCGCGCAGGATAGCCGCTAGAAAACGACCAGCCACACGCGCTTCACCCTGCAAACGTGTGGTCAGCAGCAAACAATGGAATCCCAATCTCCTGGCTTCTGCTACCGACGCTTCAGCGGCCTGTAAGTTACTCCCTACGATCAGGTTGATGGTCGATTTTATCTTTTCATCGCCGGGTTTTACCGTCTCAGGTAATTCTCCCAGGATACCCTTCTTGAAAATTCCGATCACTGCGGGTGGGACGATATCCATGACCTGGTATTTCTCTATAATATTAAGCGCATCCTGAAAAGTGGTTGGATCGGCTACGGTCGGCCCAGACGCGATGACTTCCAGGGGGTTTCCGATTACATCCGACAGGATTAAAGTAACCAACCTGGCCGGGTAAACCAAACCAGCCAAACGCCCGCCCTTAACTTCGTCCAGGTGCTTGCGGATGGCATTGATTTCATCCACTGAAGCGCCGCAGGCCAGCAACGTGCGGGTCAGGTTCCGAAGCTGTTCCAGGGTTACCCCTTGAACCGGACGAGTGAGCAAGGCCGACCCGCCCCCGGAGATCAAACATAATACCAAATCTTGTTCCCCCAATTCCTTTACCATCTCGATTAAAACCTGCGTGCTCTGGATGCTGTCGCCATCTGGGATGGGATGCCCGCCTTTCAAGATGCGCACCGATGGATACCCGGGAAGAAAGTTGGACAGACTTACCGCTTTTGATATGATAGCGCCCTTGGCCAGCTTGTCTCCGATCAAACCCGATAATGCTTTGGCCATTAAAAAACTGGCTTTCCCCGCGCCGATGATAAACACACGGCGGTAGGCATCCAGGTTAATGTGGGTTTGCCCCACGGTGAGGTGGTTGCGATCCCGTTGGACAACATTTAAAACCGCTTTTTCAGGATCGACCGCCGCGAGAGCAGCGGCCAGCACACTGACGATTTTCTCTTCCTCTGGATGGGTGCGCAAACTCCACGCGCGGTGATTTTCAAAGATAGCCATGACTTTGATCATAGCATAACCAATCAGACTGGACAATAGGCCCGGTCTTGTGTTTTTTTTATCACGATTATATTCCGCTTTTTCTTTGATATTTGTCACAGCCTGACTGACGGGTCTTTTTAGATGGTATACTTATTAATGGTAGTTCATCGGGAATTGCGTCATAAATACCGCATTTTGGGAGGCAAACGGTTGCGAAGCACCCACAAACACCCCAAAACACGGCTCATTTCGCGGTAAATCCTGAAGAACCGTAATTTATTGAATATTTTTTGAAATGGTCTTTATTCAGGAGGAACCGTTGTGGACAATGTATTATTAAATGCTCTTTTACGACCAGAGACAATCGCTGTGGTAGGCGCATCCAGTGTACCGGGTAAAATCGGTTATACCGTCCTTGATAATCTGATCAAATGCGGTTACCAGGGGAAAATTTACCCAATCAATCCCACCGCTACAGAAATATTGGGTTTAAAAGTCTTCCCCAATATTATTGAGGTACCCGGGAAAATCGACGCCGCCGTCATCACCGTCCCAGCCAGGCTTGTACCCCAGGTGGTTGAAGAGTGCGGCAAGAAAAAGGTGAAAGGTCTGATCATCATCACCTCCGGTTTTGCAGAGTCGGGCCGCCGCGACCTCGAGGAACAGATCGTGGAAACTGCCCACCATTACGGGATGTGCATTCTGGGCCCGAACATCGTCGGCACCTTATCCAATTCAGATAAACTCAACGCTTCCTTCGCCCCCTTCCTGCCATTAAACGGGAAAGCTTCCCTGGTCACTCAGAGCGGCGCCCTGTTGATTGCTATTGATGCCGCCACTTATACGCGCAACGTCGGTTTCGATAAATTAATCTCCATCGGAAACATGGCAGATGTCAATATCGCAGACCTGGTCATCTGGCTTGACGAAGACCCGAATACTACCTGCATTTCTCTATACATTGAAGGTCTCAAGGATGGCCGCCAATTCATCGATGCCGGTTTAAAAGCACACAAACCCATTATTGCCTTGAAATCAGGCGTCTCGGCTCACGGTGCGGCTGCCGCCGCCTCACATACCGGTTCCCTGGCTGGGGCGGCCAAAGTTTATGGCGCCGCATTCCAGCAGGCGGGTGTTATCCAGGCCTCCGATCTTTCAAACCTGTTTGATCGCACCCTGGCCCTTTCCCTCCAACCCCCGATGAAGGGCGATAATCTGATCATCATAACCAACGGCGGTGGTGTGGGCGTGTTGGCTACGGATGCAGCCGAAAAATACGGGCTGCCTTTAAAATTCGCCCCCGAAGATGTACAAACAGAACTTAAAAAATATATGCCCGAATTCGGTTCCGCCAAGAACCCGATCGACCTGACGGGCCAGGCCGGCAATGAATGGTATTATGACGCCGTCCGCTACGCCATCGCGCAGCCCTGGGTGGATGGCATGGTAGTCCTCTATTGTGAAACCGCCATGACCAACCCGACCGAAATTGCCCATGGCATCAAAAAGGCCCTGAATGATTCTGGCATCACTGGCAAACCGGTCACCGTGTCCTTCGTGGGTGGTGAAAAATCAGCTTCGGCTATGACCTACCTGATCAAAGAAGGTATCCCAGCCTATGCGGCGCCCGATGTGGCTGTCAATGCCATGGCAGCCCTGCGCGAATATGATAACTTGCGCCACATGGTTTCAGAAGCCGCCACCCCATGCGCGCCATCCGATCAGGCTGCAGCCCGCGCGGTCATCCGCCGCGTGCGCGAAGAAGGCCGCAATACACTCACAGAAATTGAGGCCAAACAGGTGTTTTCCGCTTACGGTCTGCCTATCACAAAGACCTTGCTGGCCCGCACTGAAGCAGAAGCCGTCAAACTTGCCCAAAAGATCGGCTTCCCGGTGGTGATGAAGATCGTCTCTCCGGATATCTTGCACAAGTCGGACGCTGGCGGCGTGAAAGTGAATATCAAAGACGAAGCTTCTGTCCACGATGCTTTCCGCTCCATCCTGGCCAATGCACGAAATTACAAGGCCGAAGCCAGCATCCATGGAATCGCTATTCAGGAAATGGCGCCCTGGGGCACTGAAGTCATCCTGGGCTCCGTCAATGATCCGACCTTTGGCCCGACGATGATGTTCGGCCTGGGCGGTATTTTTGTTGAAGTCCTCAAAGACGTCACCTTCCGGGTCGCTCCGGTTTCCAAAGGTCAGGCCATGCGGATGCTTGGTGAAATCCGGGGCGCACCGATTCTGGCGGGGGTGCGCGGTGAATCTCCCCGCGACCGCGAAGCCATGGGTAACCTCCTGTGCAATTACTCCCATATGATCCTTGAGCTTGGCGATGAAATCGCCGAATCGGATGCCAATCCTGTGCTGGTTTATGAAGAAGGCAAAGGATTGAAAGTCGTGGATGCTCGCATCATTTTAAAGAAAAAATAAAAAATTATGCCTCTTGAACGTCCCGATCTCAGTTTCGTTAGCCCCGAAGTCCGGCGGTACATCGAAGAACTTGAAACTGAGCTAAAACGATATCAGATCCATAAGGAATCCCGAGCCACGTTAAAGGTCCTTGCCAGGCAAGGACCTTTAACGTATGAACCAGAACCGGTAGAAAATGATTCGACCGGCATCAGTGAGTCCCCCAATTCTTTAAACTTTGTGACCGTCAGCGCACTTGGGATGATTAAACGCACCCCTCGCCACAGCTACCTATGCCAGAGACGGGGTGGCATGGGAATCTTTGATCTGGACACTCATGACGATGACCAGCCGGCAATAATCACCATCGCGGATGAAAGCCAAAGTTTACTCATTTTCACCAACCTGGCCCGCGTGTTCCGTTTACCTCTAAGTAAATTGGCCGAATCGCCCATCCGCGCCAGAGGTGAAACCCTGGTCGAACGGCTGTCTCTAGAACTAGGTGAGCATCCTGTGAGTATTTTACCTGATCAAGCCGTGGGTCTGGTAGCCCTGGTCAGTCAAAGCGGGATGGTCAGATGCCTGCGCCATCACCTTTTTGGCGATTACCTAAAACCTGGCACAGTCTTGTTCAATATCCGTGAAAATGGGCCATTAACCACGGCCGGTTGGATCTCAGGCGATGCCGATCTCTTCCTGGCCACCCGCAATGGCCTGGCGATCCGCTTCCCGACAAAACTGATTCCCCCCAAAGGCGAAATTGGGATACGTCTGTCGGCTGAAGATGAAGTGATCGCCATCACCGAAGTCGATGATGACAGCAGTGTGTTCATTTTAGGCGCCGATGGAAAAGGCACCCTGCGTTTAATGACTGGCTTTGCTCCGAACAAGTCAGCCGGCGGAAGTGGTAAGCACGCGATGAAAACAAACCGGATCAGCGCGGCCGTTAAAGTAGAACCGCAGGATGACCTGTTTATCATTTCACAGCTTGGAAAGCTGATCCGCTTCCACGCGGATGAAGTGGCATCTTCTGAGGGTGTGGTTCAGGGGGTCCACGTGATCAATTTACGTGCCGATGAAGCCGTCGCTGCCGTGAAGGGCGCGCCGATCGCATAAATCGGCATCGTTAAGCCATGCAAGAACAGGATTTTTCAAAAAAACAGGATTTTCCCGGTACGACCGGGAACTTGTTTGATCTTGCCCTTCACCGGGCAATCGCCATTCAAAAAATCCCTGCCTACATTTTCGCGCTCATTTTGTTTTTACTGGCCTTCGCTATCGACCAGACCCGGTGGGCTTTGACCACCGGGTTATTTGCATTTTTTTGCCTCGATTGGCTTCTGATCACCAGCCTGCCCTGGGCCAACAAATCATATGGCCCCAGCCGGCCCACTGTTCTCATCCTGGCCGTCTTACGAAGCCTGGCTGCCCTGTTCCCCTTGTTCATTTCTCTGCCATTGGAAGGTTTAGGCACCCTCCTGGTCCTTTATGGTTTCTGGATCGAGCCGCACCGCATCCGGGTAACGCGCGTTTCGTTCATCAGCCCAAAGCTGCCCGCCGGACAGTCATTTAGCGTGCTCCACCTGGGTGACCTGCACCTGGAACGGATCACCGCTCGCGAACGTCAGCTCTCAAGCCTGATCGCGGAACTCAAACCCGACCTGATCTTATTTTCAGGGGATTTTATCAACCTCTCCTATTTGAGAGATCCGCAAGCCTGGCGGGAAGTGCGCGAGGTCATCCAGGATTGGCAAACCCCCCACGGCGCGTACGTGGTGACCGGCAGTCCGGCGGTTGACCTGGATGACGTCATGCCAACCCTGCTGGATGGCCTGCCAATCCATTGGTTGAAGAACGATAAAGTAACCTTGGATATTAATGGGTTGCCGGTTAACCTGTTTGGCCTCTCTTGCAGCCACAAGCCCTTCGTGGATGGTCCCCAATTGAAAGCGTTGGCCGCCAATCGCGAGGCTAACTTCAGCATTCTTCTTTATCACAGCCCAGACCTGGCGCCAATCACAGCCCAAACCGGAATCGATCTACAATTATCCGGGCATACACACGGCGGGCAGGTCAGGCTGCCATTGATCGGTGCGCTATTCACAGGTTCATTGTACGGCAAAGCCTTCGAAGCCGGGCGGATGCAGCTCGACCAGTTGACCTTATATATCACACGGGGGATCGGTATGGAAGGCGCAGCCGCTCCTCGGGTCAGGTTTTTATGCCCGCCAGAAATTATTTTGTGGAAAATATCCGGCCCGGGTCAATCATAACCTTTCAGCTTAGAAGGTAACTACTCAGCCAGGTAAAGAAAGTTACCGAATTTGAGGTGTTTGCGGGTGCGGAACACCCGCAAACACCTCAAATTTTGGGCTTTTCCACACAGGCCTGGTAGTTACCTTAGAAGTATAATAATCTTAGGTTCTCCAGGATTTCTCGTGGAATGGGCTGCATTTTGGGGATCCACCACGGCAATTCCTAAAGACCCTAATCTTTATCACGGAGGCAGCCATTGTCTGACCCGCATAATCCTTATCTTTTTTGCAAGGTGAATGTTATCTCGACGCCATGGGAGCGGGGGCTCCTGGTTATCGATCCGGCGCCGGCATCGAGCGATCCCTCACCCTGGCTACCCGCTGGGGAGGTTGGAGATGTCTTACTGATCCACCAACCTGACAACCAACCCAGCCGAAAATTGGTGGTTTCGCTTGGCGCCATAAGCAAAATCACGTTCGAAATCTTGCGCCAGGCGGGGAGCACTGCTGTTCGCTGGCTGGCAAAAAACCAGATCGGAGAGGCTGTTCTCGATCCAACCTATCTCATTGACTTTGGAGCGGATGACGCGGTGGCCGCCTTTATCGAGGGTATGTACCTTGGCGCGTTTCGCTTTGACCGTTATAAAAAGGCCAACGCCAAAACCCCCACCCAGCCGGTGGTCCATTTAATAGCAGGCGACCGCATATCACAATGGCGTAACAAAGTGGATGAAATTGAAACGATTGCCACGTCCACCAACCTGGCACGTGATTGGGCGCATGAACCCGCTAATATCATCAACCCACAAACCCTGGCCGAACGCGTACAAGCGCTTTTTCAAGGCACCCCGGTCAATGTCACCGTGCTGGATGAGACGCAATTAGAAGAGATGAAAGCAGGCGCTATTCTGGCCGTTGGACAGGGGAGTAAAACACCCGCAAGGATGATCATCCTCAATTATCCTGGCGATCAACAGCAAGCCTCCAGCCAACCCGTTATCCTGGTTGGAAAGGCCTTGACGTTTGATTCGGGCGGTTATTCATTAAAAAATACTGAATCTATCGTTGGGATGAAATATGATAAATGTGGTGGGTTGGCCGTTATTGCCGCTTTACAAGCCGCTGAACGGCTCAAGATCAGCCAGCCGGTCATTGGAATTATCGCCGCCGCGGAAAATATGGTCTCTGAACAAGCCTACCGCCCCGATGATATCATCACCACACTCTCGGGTAAGACGGTTGAAATTATCACAACCGACGCGGAAGGCCGGTTGGTCCTGGCTGACGCTCTCACCTATGCGCAAAGCCACTACCAACCCAAGGCCCTGATCGACCTGGCGACTCTCACAGGCGGGGTGGTTGTGGCACTCGGTCACGTGCGCGCCGGGATCATGTCCAATAACGACACCCTGGTCGAGGCCCTGACCCAGGCCGGCGAAAAAACCTACGAAAGGTTGTGGCGCCTGCCTTTGGATGAGGAATATTTCAAGCTGATCCAGGGTGATGAAGCGGACATCAAGAATTCCGGCGGCCGAGAAGGCACTTCTATTTTAGGCGGCATGTTCTTGAAACAGTTCGTGGAAGCCGACACACCCTGGGCGCATCTCGATATTGCGGGTATGGCCAATTCCGCCAAAGAATTGCCCTACTGCCCTAAAGGCGCTACCGGTTTCGGCGTTCGTCTTTTAGTTAAATACTTGCAAGCCCTTTAATCAACCCATTTCTGGAGGGAAACATGCCTGAGACAACCAATCCGAATTATAATATTTCACCCGACGAAAAAGTAGCCCCGGTGATGGCTTATATGTTAAACAGCATTGTCTGGGGCGATGTGATCGTAAAGAACGCGATACGGGTCGGCACCTGGCTGCGCACACATATGGCGCCCGATATGTTGTGTTTATATAATGCCAAGTTGCTGGTGACCAACAGCGGCGGTACGACCATTCACCCCTTGTCCCTACCTGAAATCCATATACCGACCGCTCAGATCCAGGCTTTTCTCATAGTTCCTCCCACTAAAGACCCACTGGATTACGATACCAATGAACCGAACCGCCGCATGGATCCTGTCACAGTCATTTCCGGCGCAGCCCGCATCGATGGATTTATGCGGTTCGCAACCATGTCCAACATGAAAAAATACCTGGAAGTGAACAAAGAGAACTTCTCCCCGATCTACGACGCTGAAATCACGAACCTGGCAATTCCATCGCTGCGCGCCATCCACGTGCAACACGTCATCGTCCGGCAGTCGACCTCCATGTTCATGGTCCGTCCCATCTGACCGAGGATTCAGGTCACAGAATGAAGAAGAATTTCCTGATCGATATGGACGGCGTGCTGGTCCACGGGAACCGGCTGGTCCCAGGGGCTGACGTTTTTATTGAGCGTTTGGTTGAGATCGAGAGTAAATTTGTGATCTTAACCAACAACCCACTCTATACACCAGGCGACCTGGCCCACCGCTTTCAATCGATCGGGCTTAGAATAACCGAGAAACAAATCTACACATCAGCGATGGCTACAGCGGCTTTCCTGCAAAAACAAAAACCGGTTGGAAAAGCATTTGTGATCGGAGAGAGCGGCCTGACGGAAGCTATCCATGAAATCGGTTACATCATTACCAATAACAATCCGGATTACGTAATCTTAGGGGAAACCGTCAGCTACAACATAGACCTCATAAAAAAAGCGATCCGCTTAATTGCTGAAGGGGCCAAATTTATCGCCACCAATCCCGATCCTTCGGGTCCAAGTGAAGATGGTTTAGTTCCAGCCTGTGGTGCGATGGCGGCATTAATTGAAAAGGTGACGGGCGTTACGCCATTTTTTATCGGTAAGCCCAATCCGCTCATGATGCGCTCGGCAATCAATTTTTTGGGTGTCCATTCCGAAGATACGATTATGATTGGTGACCGCATGGATACCGATATTGTGGCAGGCGTGATGAGCGGAATCAGGACCATCCTGGTTTTGAGCGGTGTGACCGAGCGAAAAGACATTGCGCGCTATCCTTACCAACCGACTTATATTTACGATTCTGTTGCTTCGATTGATTTAAGTGTGAATGAATAATCCAATCAACCACCGGGATTTCTTAAAATTATCTGGCTTCAGTCTGGCAGCGCTGGCATTTCGGCCCCTTGGCAATCTACCCCAGGAATTTTCCACGGGTAAAGTCGCGCGGGTTGCAATTTATTCTGTGAGTGTATACAGTGAGCCTGACGACAAAAGCCGGATCATCTGCCAGCGCATGCGGGATGAATTGGTCAATATTTATTACGAAGTGAATTCGGATAAGGGTCCAGGTTATAACCCGCTATGGTACCGGGTGTGGCGCGGTTATATCCACAGCTCACATCTGCAGGTGGGGAGGCTACCGGTTCCGTGATGGATTTACCCAAAACGGGTCTCTTAGCCGAAGTAACTGTCCCATATACCCAGGCTTATTCGAACCCTCGCGCAGGCGCCTGGGACCCGGTTTACCGGCTGTATTATGAATCCATGCATTGGATTATGGATATCGTCACTGGCCCGGATGGAAAACCCTGGTACCTGCTCAAAGATGAGCTTCTCGGCGTTAAATACTCGGTAAACAGCGCGCATCTCAGGCCGATCGGCGCCGGTGAACTTACCCCCATTTCCCCGGATGTCCCCCCCGAAAAAAAGCGCATCGAAGTATCCATCAACCGCCAGACTCTAGTCGCTTATGAAGGCAAACAGGTTGTGCTTCAAACCAAAGTTTCCACCGGCATACCCAGCCTGGATAAGACCCAGTTCAAAATTCCGACCGACACACCTACCGGCACATTTCATATCGAAAGCAAAATGCCTTCCAAGCATATGGGCGACGGGAATCTGACCGCCGATCTGAACGCCTACGAGCTGCCGGGGGTACCCTGGGTATCCTTCTTCGAGCCGATAACCGGGGTTGGCTTCCATGGTACTTATTGGCACCACAACTTTGGCATGACCATGAGCCACGGCTGCGTCAATATGCGCATCGCTGAGGCCCGCTGGATCTTCCGTTGGGCGAACCCAACCCCGACCATCGCGGACTGGGAGCGGCGCGGCTATGGTACGCTGGTGGTGGTCACCTGATTCCTGAGCAGTTACTCCTGGAAATTTTAAATAAAACGCATAAAGACCTGATTGCCCAACAGCCGGCCCCGGGTGGTCAGGCGCAAGCTCCGGCGCGTGGCCGGCGTCCATTCCAGCAAACCAGACCGGATCAGATCCCCAATCTCCCTGGAATAGCGATCCATTAAAGACAGCCCAAAGCGTCCTTTGAAGCCATCCTCAGACACCCCTTCCTGAACCAGGCGCAAGCCAACCATCATGGTTTCCTTTATCTCCGTCTCAGTGTCGATGGGAGTGGCGGAAGCATTGGCCGGAGAAAAGGGGAAATGTTGCCAATGGCCCGCCTGGGTGCGGCGGATGTAACCGGCGATACCATTGACATTAGCCATTCGGTACCCGCCCGCTGAACCATGCGCGCCAGCGCCAAACCCCAGGTAAGGCAGGTTGCGCCAATATTGCAAATTGTGACGGCAGGCCAACACGACTTGATCCGTTCCCATTTTGGCCCAGTTGGAAATTTCATATTGGGTGTAGCCCGCCGCCGCCAGGCGCGCGGTAGCCGCATCATACATATCCGCGGCCACATCCGGATCCGGCTCTGAGACCATCCCTTTGGATACCCAGCCGTAGAGGGGAGTTCCTTCTTCAATGGTGAGCGAATAAAGCGACAGGTGTTCGGGGTCTAAGGCCAGGGCAAAATCCAGGGTATGTTCCCAGCTTTGCATGATTTGTTCGGGAAGCGCATAGATTAAATCCAAATTGAGGTGGCGAAAACCAGCCGCCCGGGCCCAGTCCACCGCATGGATCACATCTTGCGGGTCGTGCTGCCGCTCAAGCTGGCGAAGTTCAAAAGGATTCGCGGATTGGACGCCAAAACTGATCCGGTTTACCCCGAGGGCATGGATATCTTTCAAGTAAGATAATGAGACAGTGCCCGGGTTGGCTTCGATGGTAATTTCGGATGAATCAAGCAGGTTATAATGAGCCTGGATCGTCTGGAAAAGCCGTTCGTAGGAAGCGGGTGGCAGTAATGATGGCGTCCCCCCACCAAAGAATAGGGTATGCACCGCCAGGCGCTCTCCGGAAGCCTGCGCCATACCCACCAATTCCTGGTTCAAAGCCTCTACGTATGCCGGGATGGATTTTGACTGACCCGCATAGGTGTTGAAATCACAATATGCGCAGCGGTGGCGGCAAAAAGGAATATGCAGATACAAACTGTACGGCAGCATCTTGAAAAGCTTATCATACCTTCCCGCGCCTGCGAAGGGCCGTGTATGACAGGGTCATTCAAGACCCCGCAAAAACGAACTAAAAAATATCTGGTATAATTTCGCAACTCGGGTAATACCCGTCAAATAATCTTATGACTATCGAAAAATCAACATCCAATACTAAATTGTGTCCGACATGCGGAACACGCCTGAGCGAAAATGCCACCCGCTGCCTGGTGTGTGGGAGCGACTTGAAATCTGCCGCGAACCCTCAATCCGCTAAAGCCGTCCAGGGAAGCCGTATGCCAGAAATAACCCTCAGCCTTCCGGCTGTGCTTGGCTTCCTGGCCCTGTTCCTTATCGTGGGTGCAGCGCTGGTGTATTTTTCTTTGTTCAACAAGCAAAATGCGCCGGCTACCGACCTAACTCAAACCGTCACCATCACCACCACCCCTACTGTGACCACGACACCTACCATCACCCTGATTCCGACCCTCGAGCAGACCGCCACACCCCTGCCGCCCGTCGATTACACTGTTGGGAAAAATGATACGTGTATCTCCATCGCAGCCACTTTTAAAGTGTCGGTCAATAGCATCCTGTTAGCCAATGATATTTCTACAGCTTGCATCTTATCCATCGGGCAAAAATTAAAAATCCCCCAGCCCACCCCGACGGCGTCACCCATGCCCACCAATACATTGAGCGCGGGGGAGGCCACCGAATCCGCTTGCACCAAGAT
>Ga0066793_10000651_pt1 | contig 14247 bp, 12 predicted proteins | sample PersoiDNA2013189_FD_83876 | JGI IMG/M metagenome (GOLD analysis project Ga0066793, IMG submission 83876) | Permafrost soil microbial communities from the Arctic, to analyse light accelerated degradation of dissolved organic matter (DOM) -... | ecosystem: Environmental > Terrestrial > Soil >... | reverse complement strand
TGTGCTGGTGGGCTGGCGCCACGCGTCGGTGACGGTCCTGTACGGCTGCCTCTCGCTGATCACCCTTTCCGTGGGTGTTGCGTGGTTGCTCACGGCGTCGGTCACCGCGGCATTCGTTTTGATAGCGGTTTCCTTGCTCCTACCGCTCGCACTCTGGCTGTTGGTCATTCGCGCCGAACGCCAGATGAGCCGGACTCCCAACCAACGCCCCTACGAGGCATGATTCCCGCGAAGGTGCCGGCCACTGAATCCGAACTGTCGACACTCCGCGACCTACGGCAATCGCCGGTCATCGTCTTGGGCGCGACCGGCATGGTGGGCCGGTTCCTTGTAGATCGCCTGGTATGGGACGGCGTCGAAACGATCGCCATCAGCCGTCGAGAACAGGCGCCGCGGCCACACGTCAGGTGGATCACGGCGGATTTCACGAACTTGAATCTAGGCGCGGATCGGTCCGCACGCGTCGCGTTCAACATGGGACCGATCTGGAAGCTGCCGGCCGCCCTGCCGGCCCTGCAGCAAGCCGGGGTGGTGCGGCTGGTCGCGATATCGTCGACGAGTCGATTCACGAAAACTACTTCTCCGATCAAATCCGAACGCGAAGTGGTCGACTGGCTGATCGAAGGCGAAACCCAGACGCAGGCGTACTGCGAGAAGCACGGCATCGCATGGACCATCTTGCGGCCGACGGTGATTTATGCCGAGGGCCAGGACCGAAGCATCACAAGACTGGCGAGCTTGATCCGAAAGTTTCGAGTGCTGCCGGTGGCGGGGCGCGCTCTGGGCAGAAGACAGCCGGTTCATGCCGATGACCTGGCCGCCGGTGCAATCGCCGCCGCGGTGTCGGCGGCTGCCGAGAATCGCTCGTACGACCTTCCGGGGGGTGAGACTCTCAGCTACCGCGCGATGTGCGAGCGCATATTCGAGGGCATGGGCTACCGGCCCCGTATCATCTCCGTTCCCCCCGCGATCTGGCGCCTGGGGCTGTCCGGAGCGTCAGTGCTGATGCCTGGAATCACGACCGCGATGGGCACCCGGATGGCCGAGGACCTGACCTTCGACGCGACCGATGCCGAACGAGACTTCGGCTGGCACCCCCGTGGCTTTAGGCCTCGATTTCAATTCAGTTGAGCAGGTCACCCCTTGCCAAGACGTTCATCTAACCTTCAGGTCGGTATGGCACCCGCACGCGAGAACCAATCGGTGAGCAGCGCGCTGCCAACCCGTACGAGCGAAGGACATGAAGCAAACGGGCAACCGGACGCGACTGGACTCGTAGGGGTGGTGGTCGTCTCTCGAGATTCGTCCTCGCGCCTGAGCGTTCTCCTCCCCCACCTCCTGGATGCCTTCACCCAGGTAGTCGTCGTTGACAACAACTCCAAAGACGACTCCGTCGAAATCGCCACAGCCGCGGGCGCGCGTGTGCTTCGCATGCCAACCAACGCCGGATATTCGGCGGCATGCAACGCAGGAGCACGTCTGTTGGGCTCGAGCGTGAATTGGCTCGCGTTCGTCAACCCGGACGTTGTGCTGTCTGCCGAAAACCTACGTGCCCTCACCACCGACGTGCCGAATGACATCTGGGCCCTTGCGCCGCTGACTGTCGCGCCTAATGGCGGCCCCGTGGCGGACGTCGCCAGACCTGCTCCGACTCCGTGGTTTGTTGCTGCGATGTACATGGGATTGACTCGGTCGGAAGCGCCGGTCGCGGGCTTGAAAGACAATCGCGACGATCGGTATTACTTCGCGGACGTCCTTTCCGGCAGCTGCCTTCTCATCCGTCAGGACCGCTTCAACGCAGTCGGCGGCTGGGACGAAGCTTTTTTCTTCAACTGCGAGGACATCGATATTTGCGTTCGCCTGGCGGCGGCGGGTGGCCGCATCGCGATCGACAAGACAGTCCAGGTGACCCACGAGAAAGGCCAGTCCTCTTCGGATGCCAGCGGCGAGGCGCGCCGGCTCGAGTGCGCGCGCGCCTACGCGACATATTTCCAGATCCACGGTTCGCGATGGGATACCACCCTCGTTGCCGCCACCGCGTATTCGGGGTGTCTTGCCCGTCATGTCGTCGAGCAACTCCAGGGCCGGTCGCGAGGTAACCCTGGTTCCGACCTGCGTTTTGGCCGCTTGCCAGAAGTCCTCTGGGCAACAGTGAAGCAGTCGTACCGCAAGAGCCCTCCCATCAGGCCTGCCCGTGCCGAGTTCCTCGACGCCTGATCGGGCTCGCCGCCCACAGTGGCGGCAGGGTCTCGCGGGCCAGAGCGTGGTGGTGCTCTGGATTGCAGTGGTGCTCCGGGTTGCGCTGCTTGGCCTCCAGGCGCTGATCGCTCGACGGTTCAGCGTCGCCGACTTCAACTTCTTCATCACGGCCAACATCATCGGCGCGCTGGCGTCAATTGCCTCGGATGTCGGGCTGACGACCACCGTCATCTTCGTTGCTAGGGGAGACGGAGCCAGCGCTCGATTGCTGGTGGCCTGGCTCCAGCGAAGACGCCTTGTAGCGGCATTCGCCTTCTGGGTCATCGGCTCGGCGGCCGTTCTTGCGTTGCGCCACGATCTGACACCCGGCGACGTAGAGGTCGCTGGGCTTTTGATCGCGAGCTACGTGGTTCAAGGCTACTCGCGCTACCAACGTTCTCCCCTCATTGCCGAGCAAAAGCCCGTTCCCGAGGCGCAGCTCGAGTTTCTTGACCGAGGCCTTGCCGTCGTGGGCGCATTTGTCCCGATGCTCTTCAGCCGATCCTTGATCTACGTCGCCGCCGGGCAGCTCGTTGGAGCGCTCGCTGGGTATGCGACAGCAAGAATCGCCGTGCCGGCGATTCCGAGACAAGCGATGAACTGGAGCCGGTCGGCAATGCGCTACGGGCTGAGCCTGTCCATCGCCGTGCTGGCGACTCAGCTTTATGCCCGGCTCGACTACCTGGTGCTGAGCCAGCTTGCGACTCAGAGCCGCGCTGCGACGTATGCCGCCACCTACAACCTGATTCTCGGGTTCACCCTTTTGCCGATCGCGCTGACTCGCGTAGCCACGTCGCATCTCTCTGCTGGAGAGTCGACCGCCAAAGCCCGCCGCGACTACTTCGCCATCGCTCTGGCGACCGGTGTGATTGGAGGCGCGGTCATCGCTTTAGCCGGCCCTATTTCGGTACGTAGTCTGTTTCGTCTGGACGATCCGCAGCTCCCAACTCTGTGCCTCGTTCTAGGACTGGCGTTTGTCTTCATGTCTGTCAACTCCACAATTGGCGTGATGGCTCCGAAGGGCGGCACCGAAGTCAGGTTCCTGGCCGTCGTGGGATTGGCGCTGGTTGTGAACTTGATTGCCTGCGTCGCCCTGATTCCCTTTTTTGGGATGCTCGGAGCGGGCATCGCCACGGCTTTGACCGAACTCTTCGTGGCGTTCGCATGGTGGATGGTGCCTCGGGGAACCCCGAGCGGTAACGTGAGTCAACCACCCGTTGTGTCGCTGATCGATCCGTGAGTTACACGGAAGTCAACGTCCCAGCCCGAACTCTCCTCGTAACTCCCGGGCGCATCAATGCGTGGTTGACCAACTTGCCAGGGCAAGGCGCCCGAGCGCGTTTCGGCCGCTGGCTGCTTTATGCGCTGATTGCTCTTCTTCCTGTTCATGCTGGGCTTGTTTCCGTTGGCTATCCCAGCTGGTGGAAAGAGGTCGTCGTTTGGGCCGCACTGCTGGTCTCGCTTACACTCCCCGCCCGTGCCCGGCTCGACCGACTGGACTTCCTGGTCGTTGCCTATTTCGCCATAGTCATCGTGTCGGCGGTAGTCCATCGTGTTACCAACTTCGCCGATCTTTCACCGTACTTCGTTTACGTGCCCCTTGCCATCATCGTGCCTCGCGTGCTGGTGACATCAAACGATGTCGCAATTCTGGTGGAGGTCGCAATCGGCGCTCTCTTGTTGAACGCTGCCTGGATGGGCACTGCTCATGTGGGAATCATCAACGTGCCAAATCTATTACTCGTCGACGGTCCACATTGGAATTCGACCGGCTCATTGACAGGCGACGCCTTGACCACAGCAACGCTCTACGGTGTCGCCGCGGGTGTCGCGTGGGTGGGTGCCGCGGTGTCGCGCCGCCATGTGACTAACGCACTCCTCGGCCTGGCGCTGACCGCCGCCGGCGCGATGACTGGATCGCGAGCCGCTCTTGTTGCATCGGCGCTCGGCCTATTCATTGCTTTGACCCTCACCGCGGCCCGCTTGCGGTCAGAACGCTTCATCGGGCCTCTGCTGATCTTCGGCTGCGTCTGTTTCGCGATTGCAGCCATTGTTGTGGGCCAACATGCCCTGAAAGCAAACGACCCTATTCGGGTCAGCAGATGGGAAGCCACAATTCAACTGGCGATTCACAACCCCTTGCTTGGCGCCGGCCCAGGTGCAACCGGTCAGGCCAGGGTCGAGAGGGAGCTCGGTTTGGCCCCCAACTCAACCTTGTCGGACAACCTCGTGGGTACCCGCGTGAGCGAAAGCTCAGTGCTCAAGGTAGCTGCAGAGGTCGGTTTCCCGGCCTTTCTTTTGATCAGCGCCTGGCTGCTGTTGGTCTTGATTCGAGCCGGCGTCCTCAGGCCGATTTCACTGTACGGCCGACCTTATGACTTTGTAGGCCCCGCGCTAGTCATTTTGACCATTGTCAACGGATTGACCGTCCAGAACATGGAGTCATTTGTAGGCGCGACTCTCTTCTGGCTTGGCATCGGACTTTGCCGGGCTCGGTGGACGGCGGCGGAGCATGACTCTATCCAGGTACCCGCGCTGGCTGACCTGGGCTGGATGTCTCTACTCGATCGGACTCGCCGTCGCATCCTTAAGCCCAGCAGCACGCCATGAAAGGCCTCGGGACAGGAGTCCTAGTGCTGCAACTGCCACAGCCTGTTCGACCAGAAAGACAAGGAACAGGTATGGAAACTGCATTTGGGCAACTGCGTTAGCCAGGGTCATGGCAACGATCGAGACTGTCAAGGCGTTTCCCGAGAGGCGCGATGTGATCATCTCAAATGCAAAAAGCAAGGCTGTGAGAAGGCCCATCCCGAGTGCGACGATCGCGAGAGAACCGCTGTAGTAGAGGATGGCTACGGTTCCCGGCGTAGTGAGGAACTCATATTGGGCGGTGGTGTGATACGTCGATCCGGCGAGACGTTGGTAAAACGCAGCTTCGCCGATCGACGGACTTTCAGTCAGGGCATGCCGAAAGGTGTCGACACTCAACCCCGGATAGGACGATACGGCCATGGTGCCTTCTATCCCAATCCAGCGGCCAACCACAAGCAGGCCGACTTCTCTTGTCGCCTCCTGAGACCTGGTGATCCGAACCGGAACACTACCGGCTGTTGGGCTTGGTGTGAGCACCAGGCTTGATGTCGTCGCCACGCTCGGGCTCGGGGTCGCAATCGCTGCCACGGTTGGAGTTGGCGTAACCAACGCAGGTTGGAAATAAGCTGCATAGATTCCGAATCGCAGCAATGAAACGCTTGCCACGGTAAACGCCAAACCGAACGGGACTAGGACCGCTAGAAACAATCGCCAGCGTCGGGTCAGCTGAGCACGAAAGAAAGCCGGAAACTCCGCAGCGACCAGTAGATACGAGAGTGCTCGAAAGAGATACGCCGCTCGACTGAGCGTTGAGAGAGATGCTACTGCCTCACCGAACGCGACGATCAACAGCGAACCGAACCGTCCAGGACGCACCTGCGCCTCCCAGCCAACCAGAGTTGCCACCCACATCGCGAATCCGCCAACGAAGAGCCACTCCACGATCACGCTCAGGTGAGCCGGGAGGACAAGCTTGGGTGTAAGGCCAATCTGGTAGAAAGTCAGAACGAAATTGAGCCCGTTCAGGACGACGAATCCAACGAATGATGCTGCCAGGATGGGAAAGCGCATCCGCACGTACCACGCCGGCGGAGGGCTTCCGAATGGAAAACGCGCTTCATGCGCACCCCTGAACATGACCAGATGGATCAAGCGAATTGTGATAACCGCGGCTGAGCCGGCCATCGCCGGCAGGAGGGCAGAATCCCAAGCGTGCCCGCTCCCGTCAAACTTGCCCGTCGGCTCAATAAGAGCTACTCCGAGACCCAGATAAGCAATTGACTTTGCGCAGAATCCCAGGAAGAGGAAGGCGGCCAGGAACGTGTATCCATAGAGCCTTGGTTTCGGGAGGATCAGCGCAGCCATAGACGTGTAGACCAAAACGAAGGTCAGGAATAGAAATCGATTTCCAGGGTAAGCCCGTGTGGCGGCCAGTACGAGCGCTATCCAACCGACGGCACCTAATCCCAGGCATGTCCCCAAGGCCAATCTGAGCCGAGGACGATGGTCTGTTCGCGGGGTGGAGAGTGTTCTCAGGTTCATCAGCGACGTGGGCAGCACGCAATGTATCGCAATCCGAGATGACCTCCGCAGCGGCCTCGATAACAAGCGGACCGTGAGTTAGGGTTCGCGAACACCCGGCGGCGAACTCGACTCCAGGCGAGATTGCCGAGACAGCCACCTATTTACGATGATGTGCGGGCCGATTCTTATGAACATACTTCTGGTCGCTCACGGTGTTACGGATCAGTCGCTCCTGGGTGGCCCTGGTCGGGTGGCTGCCGCGCAAGCAAATGCCTTGGTCGCGGAGGGCCACCAGGTCACGGTCGTCACTACGGATGTAACCGCCAAGGGAGCGCGCACCTCCAGAGCGACCTTTGACCTGCTGGACGCCCGTGTAACCACTCACTGCATCCCCGGTCGTACGCTGCGTTTCTGGCCTGGGGGAGTGGGACCCATTTTTCACGCTGGCTCGATAGGGGTGCTCGCGGCCGCGGTGAGCCAGACGGACGTGGTGCACTGTCATGAATGGCCCCATGACCTTGTTCAGCAAGCGCTGAGCCTCAGTCGCGCGCAAGGAAAGCGCCGTTTCATCCAACCCCACGGCTCGATTCAGCCGCGCAGAGGCATGAACTGGTTGCTCCACGCTCTGTATGGATTGTGGTACCCACCTCGAGCCGGCGATGTATTCATCGTGGGAACCCCCGCTGAGGAGGCCGAGCTGGTGGCTGCGCTGGGTCCGGGTGTTGTCGTGCGCCAATTGGTCAACCCGATGCCCATCCCTGATGATGACCGTGACGGCTCTCAGGCCGCCGCCCGGCGGAGATCGTGGGGTTTCCCAGACGGCACGACTGTGCTCTTGTACGCGCATCGAATCTATCCCAACAAGGGCCTTGACCTGTTGGTGGAGGCCATGGCATCGGTTCCGGCGTCAGTGCGGCTGGCGGTAGTCGGCGCGGTTGGGGATGCGACCTTTCAGAAGAAGTGCTCGGACATCATCGACCGGTTGGGCCTGCGCGACCGGGTAAGGTTCTTCAGTCCGGTGGGCCGCGAAAGTATCAACGAGGTCATTCGCGCCGCGGACATCTTCGTCCTTCCAGCCCGCAGGGACACCTTTCCCCTCATGGTTCTTCACGCGATGTCATGCGGGCGTGCCGTGGTAGTGACGAACACATGCCAGAGCGTCGAGCTTCTCGGCCAGGCGGTTGCGGTTGCCGAACCTTCTCCCGCCGGATTGGCCGAGCGCATCCGTGTTCTGCTCGATCCGGCTGAACGGGCCCGCGTCGGGCGCCGCGGTTTCGAGCTCATTCGTGACGAGTTCGGACCCGATGTGGTGGCTCGAAAACTCGTGCAAATCTATACGTGCGGTCAATGAGAACGAAAGGGAACGAGATTGTCCTGGTGGTCGGTGTCAGCGGACTGATCGGACGCAATACGGCCAAGTTGTTTCGGGACAACCACTCCGTCGTCCGCGGGGTGTCGCGTGGATTCGGTGAGTACCGGACGGCCGCCGCGATGCATGAAGACCTGGCTGGAATCGACCTGAGGTTTGGCGACATTGCCGACAACGCCTTTGCCAAGGAGGTGCTCCAGGATGTAGGGCAGGTCGTGTTCGCGGCCGGCGTTTCCGGAGTCGCCGCGAGCATGGCCGACCCGGTTGCGAGCCGCCGCGGGACCTTCGAGCCGTGGTCGGTGCTCGTCGAGAACAGCAACCCGGGGACGCGAATCGTAATGATGAGCTCACAACTCGTTTATGGCCCTTCCCCCGGCCGGCCCTTCAGGGAAATCGATCCGGTGGCTCCCGTCAGCCCATACGCCGAGAATCTCACGCGTATGGAGAAGGAGGGTCGGCGCCAGGCCGAGATTCGAAAGCTCGAGGTGATCTCGATCAGGCTCGGAAACGTGTTTGGCGACATCCTATGGATCGATCAGCCCCGCGCGCACGGAATGGTCGCCCTGATGGTCCGCGATCTGGTCAGGCGACACGAGATCCGACTGTTCGGCGGCGGGTTTCAAACGGTCAACCTTTTGCATGTCGAAGATCTCGCTCGAGCGATCTCGCTACTTGTGCAAGACGAATCGCTCAACCACTATTCGGTCTTCAACGTTCGCGGCGAGCGAGTGACCGTGCGATCGGTGGCAGAATCCATACGCATGGGAGTTGGAGAGGGCCTCCTGGTTTCCGTACCGTGGCCCGCCGGACTTGAGCGGACAGTTGCAAACGACATTGACCTGGATGACTCTTTGTTTCGCGCTCGCTTCGGCTGGAGACGGGTCCGCTCGGTAACCGAAGAGCTCGAACGCGTAGCTCAGCAGTACGCGGCTGCGCCCTTAGATTCGAGCCTCGACACCTAACGCGAAACGAGTTGACCACATTCGCGACCTGAGCCACCTGCGTCGCACCTCATCACGCGATGCGCAATCCCGGCCGGCTGGATCCTGACCAATCTCCATCATCCCGGGAACGGTGCCACTGTCTCCCGAGATGCGACTTGAGCGTTCTGGCCGAGGTGCTCGACTATGCGGTCCGCGGCGTGACCATCCCCGTAGGGGCTGACGGCTCGCGCCATCTCGGCATAAGCCTCCTGATTCTGGAGCAGCCGCTCCGTTTCCACTACGATCCGCTTGCGGTCGGTGCCGACGACTCGAACCGTGCCTGCTTCTACGGCCTCCGGCCGTTCTGTCACCTCTCGCAGAACGAGAACCGGCCTTCCGAACACCGGCGCCTCCTCCTGAATTCCACCAGAGTCCGTAAGTACCATGTGGCACCCTCGCATCAGGGCCACAAGGCTCCGATAGGAGACCGGCGCCATCAATTGAACATTCGGTTCGTCCTGGAGGATCTTGTACACCACGTCGCGAACCGCCGGGTTCGGGTGGACCGGATAAACGATCTGAAGGTTCGTGTTGCGGTGAACCAGGTCGCGGAGGGCCAGACAAATCTGCTCGAGTGGGCGTCCCAAATTCTCACGACGATGCGCAGTCACGAGGATATACGGCTTTCGAACGCCCTCTGGAAGATCTTCCACCTGCTCGGCGATGCGCAGCAGCGCATCGACGACGGTGTTGCCAGTCCTCACGACAACGTCCTGCGCAACGCCCTCGCTGAGAAGCCTGTTCACTGCGCCTAAAGTCGGCGCGTAGTGCCATGTGGCAAGCGTGGTAATCATTCGGCGATTGATCTCTTCGGGGAATGGCTGGTAGCGGTCTAATGTCCGCAAGCCTGCTTCTACATGGCCAACTGGAATTCGCATGTAGAAGGAAGCGAGCGCACAGCTCATCGCTGTCGTCGTGTCGCCCTGCACCAACACAACGTCGGGCCGGAGTTGACCGAGGAGCTCGCTGAAGCCGTCCATAGCGGACGACGTGATGTGGGCAAGGGTCTGTCCGGTCGCCATTAGAGCTAAGTCGTAGTCAGGCGAGAGGTCGAAGTCCGCGAGCGCCAGGTCCAGCATCTCTTTGTGTTGCCCTGTGGAAATAAGGACAGTCTTGAATCTGTTCGGTCGCTCGCGTAGCTTGAGCACGACCGGACTCATCTTGATTGCCTCAGGTCGAGTGCCTACGACGACAGCGATCAAAGAGGCGCGAGGCGCCGGTTCCTCGATCACCCCCGTCCCACCGTGAGCACGGTGAAGCCTGCCCGCTCCCACGCCTCGCGGGGAAGGCAATTTCGCGTATCGAAAAGAATCCGATTTGCAACGGCGGCGGCCGCGCGATCCGGATCGAGGTTGCGAAACTCAGAGTGATCCGTAATGACGAGTATCGCGCTAGCGTTGTCGAGCGCCTCCTCCAATGTCACCACATCGATGCCGGCCTGGCTAACAACGTATGGATCGTGCGCTTTGACCTCAACGCCCCGACTCTCGAGCTCTTTTATCACCCGAAGAGCGGGGCTCTCGCGAGTGTCGCCGAGCCCGGCGCGGTACGCGAGACCGAGCACCGCGACGTGAGTGCCAAGTGCGGGCGCATTGGCCAGAAGCCTCTCGACGACAAGCCTCGGCATGGAATCGTTGCGCTCCCGTGCGCTCCGAATCACTGTCGTGTCATCTTGTGTCAGTTCGACGAGGAACCACGGATCCACTGCAATGCAGTGCCCCCCCACTCCGGGACCGGGCTTGAGGATGCTCACCCTCGGATGGTTATTTGCGAGTTCGATCGCCTCCCAAACATCTACTCCCAACCGCTGCGCCACCAGGGCAAACTCGTTTGCTAGAGCGATGTTGACGTCGCGGTAAGTGTTTTCCATGACCTTGACCAGTTCCGCAGTTGTCGCATCAGTAATGTGGATTCGGCCTCGAACGAACGTGCGATAGAGTGCAGCGGCTCGTTCACCCGATTCTCGGTTGATGCCTCCGACCACTCGATCGTTATTAACGAGCTCAACCAGGGTTGAGCCCGGCAGGACGCGTTCTGGGCAATGAGCCACCAGGATGTCAGGACCCGCGCGCAGGCCGGACATTTCGAGCTCGGGGACGATGACGTTTTCAGTGGTTCCCGGGGGCACGGTCGACTCGAGAATGACAAGGCTGCCCTTGACTAGATGGGGTCGCAGAGCCGCGATGGCCGTTCGAACGTAGGTCAGGTCGGCCTTGTGATCCGGACCTACCGGAGTAGGAACTGCGACTACGTAAGCGTCGCATTCCTCTATTGCGCTGCTTACTCGGAGCTTTCCACTGTTGAGAGCGGCCAGCGCGAGCGACTGCACGTCGGGTTCCAAATTCTCAACGTCGCCTTCGAGAAGTCGGTCGATCATCGCCTCGTTCGTGTCAACCCCGACGACGGTCAATCCTCGCGTGGCGAACATGCTCGCCGTGGGCAGTCCTACATAGCCAAGGCCGATTACGCCAACCCGAACATCGATGAGAGATTGCGACGATTCAGTCACTAGGCCAGGACCCTTTGACGTCGATTGAATGCAACGGCGCCTGGAATTGTACCGTTCGGATGATCGGACCGGAAAAAGCCCGGACTCACCATGCGGCCATACCTCTGTGGGGCCCGGCCAGTCCCTCATGGCTTGTCATCATGGGTAGTATTGCGTTCGGCATTGAAGTCGAAGACGTTCGGTTGCATGGCTATCCGGTTGGCGCCATCGCTCGTTTGTCGTCTGCGTTGATGGCCAGCCTATCAGTCGCGCACCGCGGGTGCGGTCGCACTCGAAGCGGCAAGACGGTCCGCATCGTGATTGTCTTTGCAGGTCACCGACTCGAGAGGTCAGAACCGTGACGCGTATCCTCGTAACTGGAGGCCTCGGCGCCGTTGGAAGGCTGCTCGTTGACGAGCTGCGAGGTCGAGGCAACGATGTGTATGCGTGCGATTTGTCGCATCAGCCTGGCGAGCTTGGCATTTCGGTGCGCTCCGACGATGAGCACCCTCATTACCTGCGGTGCGATGTGTCCGAGTATCGGCAGTTGCTCCGGGTAATGGAGCGCATTGGGCCCGTCGACTATGTCTTCCATTGCGCCGCTGAGTTCGGTCGCTGGAACGGTGAGGACTTCTACGAGCGGCTATGGTCGACAAACGCGGTGGGGACAAAAAATGTCATCCGTCTCCAGGAGTCACTCAGGTTCAGGCTCGTCCACTTCTCGTCCTCGGAGGTATATGGGGACTTTGACGGCCTCATGACAGAGGACGTCATGGACACAGTTCCGATCAAGCAGCTCAATGACTACGCAATGACGAAGTGGGTCAACGAGATGCAGGTACGCAACTCTGCCGCACAGTTCGGGACTGAGTCAGTTGTCGTCCGTCTCTTCAACACCTACGGACCAGGAGAGTTCTACAACCCTTATCGATCGGTTAACTGTCGCTTCCTGTACTGCGCACTTCAGGGCCTGCCTTGGACCGTCCATCGCGGGCACCTTCGAACGTCGACGTTCCTTCTCGATACAGTAAAAACGCTGGCTACGATTCCAGAGCGGTTTGCGCCGGGCGAAACGTACAACATCGGCGGCACCACGCTCCACTCGATGGAGGAACTCTCCGATCTAGTCATCAAGGTAACCGGTGCCCGCCCAGACCTGGCGCAATACGCGGACTCAGAGATCCTAACGACCAAGTCAAAGGTCGTGGACGTCAGTAAAGCCGTGAACCACCTGGGCCACCGGGACACATGCACGTTGGAGGAGGGCTTGCGGGCCACCGTGGAGTGGATGCGAACGGTTTATGGAAGTGGCGGTGCGTCCAGGCTCACCTAGGCGATCAACCCGCCACTCCATCTACCGAAGTTCCGCGCGTGAGCAAGCTCTCGATCCGATGCACACCAATCTTCACGGCGAACTCGGAATCATAAGCAGCCCGCGCTGATTGGCCGATCTTCTCGAGCTCAACATCGGTGGCTTGGAGGGCAGATCGGATCGATGCTTCAAGCTGGTTCGGGTCTCCCGGTTGACACGTCCAGCCCGATCCTGAGCGCGAAACGACCGCTTCCGCCTCTCCTCGGGCGGCCACTATCAACGGCTTGCCACACGCCAGGCTTGCGGGAAGTTTGCCGGGCATGGCTACCTCAGCCAGTGGATCGGCGCGAAGGCTCACCAGGTGGACATCGCCGATTGACATCAACCGCGTCATGTCTCGTGTGGGCCAGCGACCAAGAAAGGTGATGTTGGGCAGTCGTCTGTCCGCAGCTTCTTCACGAAGTCGAGCTTCCGCGATGCCGCTGCCGGCAATCACGCAATGAAAGGCCGGAGTGTCTTGGACCCGATCACATGCTTCGAGAAGCACGTCAAGCCCTTGAGCTTCGCCAAGTGCACCCGCGTATAGCAGTACCCTCTTCCCCGTAAGGCCTAGAGTGGCTAGCAGCGCGTCATCTTTGGGCACCGGGCGAAAGATCGTCTCGTCAACCCAGAGTGGCGCGTACGACAGTTTGTCGCGTGATACTCCCCGCTGGACAAGCAGGTCTATTTGACGCCGTGATGAACATGCGATTGAATCCGCCATCGCATAGGTTTTCGACAGCCACATGTCCAGGCCACGCTCCAGCCACTTCGATTTGACCATCGAGCGGCCGAACCCGCTCACCGTGAGACTTTCAGGCCAGAGATCCATGATGTGGAGCACGATGCGGGGGCGATAGCGGGCCTTGATCAGCCAGGTCGGCAAGCCAACCGTTGGGGGCGAGTTGTATACCCAGAGCGCTTCGACGTCCTTGAACCAGCCAGTGCCCCACAAAGAAGCCGAAGCGGCGAATGTTCCGTAATTGGCAAGCCTCCCCAGTCTCGAGCCGTCATGGCTCGGAAACAGGGCAACCCTCCGCACTGGCACCCCGGACACCACCTCATCCTTTCTCCAGGACATCCGGTAGCCGTCAAAGAGCCGGCCGAGCGGATAGTTCGGAAAGCCGGTAAGCACCCTCACCGAGTGGGCGCGGTTTGCCAGTTCGCGCGCGAGCACCTGTGGCAGGGTCTGCGGCTCCGGCTCGTACCATTGCGATAAGAGCCCAATTCTTCTTGACTCGTGGGGTTGGGTGTCTACAGATGCCGTAGCTGGCTCGGCTTCCGCTAGCACGGCCTGAAGGATAGCGTGGACGCGGCTCAGTGCTCGGGCGCGGGGCTGCGGGGAGTGGTCCTTGCCCGTATGGCGTGCAGTTGCCGGTAGGTACTCAGCCGAGGCTCAGGCTCGGCAGCTGGGCTTGAGCCGCTCGGCCGGCCGTCAGGGTGACTCCACGAGACGAAAAGGTGATGACCCGATCCTGGCCAAGATCGCCGGTTGTGGAGTAGGCGTGGCCGCTGCCGTCATTCCATTTCACGGTGATTGCGTCGTTCAATGTCCCAGGCTGTTTCTGCCAGTAGATGGTGGACTCTCCTCGACCGTCTGACGCCCACGGCGTGTCATAGGTGAAAACCGCCTCGCCTGTATGGCCATAACCGTGGAAGAGCGGCACCCAACCATCGATCATCTTGGTTCCGGCCGGCGGAG
>Ga0066793_10000650_pt1 | contig 14264 bp, 13 predicted proteins | sample PersoiDNA2013189_FD_83876 | JGI IMG/M metagenome (GOLD analysis project Ga0066793, IMG submission 83876) | Permafrost soil microbial communities from the Arctic, to analyse light accelerated degradation of dissolved organic matter (DOM) -... | ecosystem: Environmental > Terrestrial > Soil >... | reverse complement strand
CACGTGGTTCTCAGCCACGGGGAGCCTTGCGTAAACGGTTCGCGATGGCGGTATCGTCTAACGGTTAGGACGGATGGTTCTCAACCATTAAATCGGGGTTCGATTCCCCGTACCGCTACCAACTCAGACCGCATAGGACGCCTCAAGGGTCACACCGGGGACACACCAGAAAGGCTCTAGCGCGCGTCGCGCCATTTCGTCCGCGATATTTCGCACGGTGTACTGGAAGGATGTGTGAGGTCGAACTGCCTCCCCGCCGGGTGTCGCCCACGAGCGACGTCGAGGGGCGGCCCAAGTTCGTGCTCGACGTCTATCGCCAGTTGACCGGCAAGGAGCGAACTGCCGAGGGCCCGGCGAAGGCGAGGGCGACACCGGGAGCGAAGAAGCCGCAGGAGTGCGCTGGCGGGGGAAGCGTCTAACCCCAATGCCATTAGGGCCATATTGGCTTGAGTGAAGTTCGAGACTTTGAAGCCGATGCCGTCAACGATGTCTCCCTTCCAGGCCTTCAGCTCAGCGCGGCGAACAGGTCGCCGACGTCAACGTCCAGCGCCGACCGGTGCGTTCGTGCACCAGCACGCACCGCGAGCCGCTCTTGACCAGCCGGAAGTGCTCGGGCCGGCCGGTCTCGCGTCCGGCAAGGTCCACGCCTTGTGCGTCGCGATGTGGAGCCCGCTGGACGATCAGCGTGTCGTCGGCCGTCAGCGCGGCGTCGGCGAGGGTCACCGACGCTCCGTTCATCGCTCGGCTCACTACGCGCACCAGATCCGCGTGGCTCTGCTCCGTCGGGCTTGTGAGCACGGCGGGTACATCCGGCGGCGGCAACCGTGGGGGGCAACCGGCCAGGGCCAGCGTTCCAACAACGCTCACAGCGCTCGTCAAGCGCCTCATGTGAATCACCTCCGCAGAATGCGGTTCTCGCGCCAGGGAGACTTGTAGAGCAGTCCTTCGCCCAGGATCGGTGCCTGGATTGTCCTCACATTCGAGCGACTTGCAGACGCGGGGGACGCGGCGGGGCAGCTCCGGTTGACCAGGTAGCCCAGGGCCGCCGCCAATCTGCCTTCGTTGCGATCGCCGAGGGCGTGGCCGAAGTCGTCGTCGACAGCGCAGCCGGGCATCTGGACGCCGACCGTACCCGTGGCGTTGGGGGGGGAGAACCCGTCCGGGTAGTCCCCGAACGCCTGGTCATTGACGCCCTTGAACTCGATCGAGAAGTACGTCGTGGCGCAGTTGTCCTGAGGATAGAAGCCATAGGGCTTTCCACAAGTCGTCGATCCGATCTGGAACACCTGGACGCCCACGCCTCCCAGGCTGTTGAGGATTGATTCGCTGGCCGAGCAGGTGTTCGCACCCGTCAGGACCGTCACCCGCGTGAGGTTCAGTGACGGCAGGGCCTGACCGCTCGGTCCGGAAAATCCCTGGGAGGTCGCGTGGAACGGGATCGGCACGATCGCCTGTCCAGTGACCGGATCCAGCGTCGGGTACTTGTCACTGAACACGGTCTTCTCGAAGGTCCGGCCGGTCGTGGCCCCACGCCCCGCAACCATGTAGGCCACCTCGCTGGCGATGTCGAGGTAGCCGCCGCCGTTGTAACGGATGTCGAGCACCAGGTCGCTGACGTTCGCCGCCGCAAGCTGGCCAAAGGCGGCCACGAGTTCCTGCTCCGCGATCGCGATGTGGTCGTTGAAGAGCATATAACCCACCGTGCCCGTGGCGGTGGTGATGGTCTCGACGTTCTGTACCGGCGTCGACGTCACGTTGGCGGACACCATCGTGATGGTGCGAGGCGTGGTCGCTCCGGGATCGAGGATGGAGAACGTGTGGGAGGCGCCTGCCGAGGACGGGAACAGGCCCTCGTTCAGCTTGGCGACGCTTCCGCTGTCGCTCGCGTTGACCAGGTCCACCCCGTCGACGGTCAGCACCTTCACGCCGCGAGAGAGGTTCGCGGGCGGGGTCGTGGCGGGGGCATTCGGCTCCGTATAGGCCACCACGACGAGGCGGGGCGGCGTCGATGCGACAACGAGGAACTGCGCGCCATATCCCGCTTCCACGCCGGACTGCGACAACGCCTCCCACTGGGCCGTCGGATACGTGAAGTGGAACCGGTCCTTCGGGTTGCCGGACGGCGTGGTGGCCGAGGTCTTCAGGATGTTGAAGTAATCAGGGGTCGAGTACGACGCCGGATTGAGGTCCGGCACTTCGCGGTACCAGAGATACAACTCGTTGGTCCACGAACGCAGGAAGCGGTTCTCGGTGAGGGTCGAGCCCTGGACGTCGGGATAGCGCTTGCCGGTCGTGGGATCCGTGCCGGTGCGAGGGCTGGCGCACTGGTTCGCGAAAGTAGCTGACGGCTCGAACACGCCCGCCGTCCAGGAACCGGGACTGCCGCTCGAAGTGCTCCCGTTGCTCCCGCTGCCACCTCCGCAACCGGCCAACGTGACCAGACTCGCCAGGATGATCCAGCGAAGCTCTGAAGGCATGAAACCAAGATAGCATAGCCGCGGATCGGGTGACCGGCCGCCGCCATAGCGCTGGCCGCTGTCCGTTCCCGGCAGGCCGACCCGACGGCGTGATCGCCAACGATGCCCTGCGGCGCCCCAATAAAGTCGGCGTCACCAGTCGTCTCACTTCGTGTCGACCACCAACGTGATTCGCTGGCCATTTCGCAGGACGGCCACCTTCGCCTGCGGCATAATCTGGAGTTCGCCGAACAGCCGCATGACGGTTGCCACGCCGTCCAGCGGCTGGCCATTGACTTCCAGGACGACATCGCCGTTCCGGAGTCCCAGTTGGTCGGCGACGCCGCCCGCCTTGATCTGGCCGATCTCGTACCCGTCGATGAGCCGCTGCCCGCTCGCCGTATCCCGGTACCTGGGGGTGGCGACCGCCGATTCCAGAAGGCTGGGCAGATCCTTCAGATAGCGATCGACCGCGCCTTTCGCAAGATCGACGACCACGACATCCGGCGATGCGGTGAGGACTGTGTTCGGGGAACGGGCCCGCGCGCCCGCTGGAGGCTGCGTGTCCGCCGGGTGGATCGCGGCGGAGAAGACCAGGAGTTCGGGGCGATTCATCAGGAGGTTCTTGATGAGGACGCCGTCCTCGCGAATTTCCTGGATCTCCGCGAGATCGCACGCCTGCTGTCCGGCAAAGAACATCCCCCGCCGCTGAGAGGCATCGGCGCAGCGGATGAGACACGCGGACCTGGCTGGTGTTTCCTTGTCCACGATGACCCCGGTCAGGTGGAGCGGGAGAACCGAGAGCGGCACTGGCTTGGCAGGCTGCTGCGGGAGACCGGCGACCAGCAGGCCGACCGCCGATGCGGCGAGGCTGCCACAGATTCCGGTCATGAAACCCATCGACATCCCTCTTCCGCCATCTGCATGGTGCGCCCCCTCTGCTGGCAGGCAAGGACGCAGCGCAGGCGCGACGCGACCTGCGAATCCAGGACAAGTCTGCGCGGTACCGCGCACCCCGTCAATAGGGCGCGTAGGACTCGAGCAGCATCCAATCCGGCAAGGGAACTGAGTCGATCCCAGGTTGAGTTGGGCCGCTACGAGTCCTTGCTCACCCGCCAAGCGATACCACTTTGCGGCTTGGATGGAGTCCTGCGGCACTCACTCAGACGCGGACGACCACGGGGAGGATGCGACGTGGGAAGTACAACCGGGATCATGCGCCTCGTGACCACGAATCGAGTCAACGAACTCAGTGCTGACGCATGCTTCGGCAAGTGATGTACTGGCAAGCGGTTAGAACGCGCCTGCGGTTTATTTCGGCGCAATACACGGGTGCTTAACGGTTTTGGGGAAACCCACTTCGTTCGCCTCAGTGTCTGGTCGGATGGGACCGATCCCAGGATAGACTCACGGCCGTCCCGCGTCACCAGGACGTCCTCACGTGTCAACACCGTCGACCTCGCGGCCAGTCCCCCATCCCCGTCCTTCCGGCCCCGATTGCGCTCCTGCAGGAACCTCTGGTACTCGCGCTTGAGCTCGTAGTCGAGGACCACTCGACTGACGCGGCCGCCGTGGCTTCGCAGACGCTCCTCTGCTCGGAGGTAAGCCCGATAGATCCGGGAGTCGTGTGCGAGCTCTCGCGGCCTTCTGATGCCCGCGTAGAACGTCTGGCGGCCCTTCCAACGCGGTTCCTCCCGATCCCACCGGTTCGCGTCGAGGAGATCGCGACCACAATTGGAGAGGAACGCAACACGCTCATCCGGTCCGGACGAGGTTCGACCCAGCAGGCCCTCGGCTTCGAGGTGCTTCAGGCTCTCGCGAGCAGATGCGCGGCCCTTGAATGCCCGCTCGATGTCGCTCTCGGACACGACTCGGAAGGCGCCGACCGTTGCCAGCACGCGGCTGTCGGTTCGATTGACCCCATAGGTTCGGTCCCGGTCTCGCACCAGTTCCCGCTCCGGGCCGAGAGGCAGATCAACCTCGCGCACGAAGACGTCTGGTGAGTCCAAGGAGCGGTCGTCATCTCGGTCGCTACGACCGCCACGGCTCCCTCTAGGCCGGTCCCACGAACCAGCGCGTTGCCGGTCTTCGGCGTCTCTTGGGTCGTACCTGTCCCACATACTCGGGTCCGCTGCCCTCCGCGATTGCTGTGGCAAGGAGGTTCGTCCGGCCGCAAGTATGTTCGGCTCACCGGGAAGCAGCAATGCTCGGTCGGGTAGCGTTGGGAGCCTGTGGGTGGTGTTGGGTCCCTGGTCGATCCCGCTTGTCTCGGCCGACAGTCTGTGGCATCGTTTGCCGATCCGGAAGGCGTCGCTCTTTCCATCCGTTCGCTGCGTTAGGGAGGGGGACCATGCGGCTCTCGGGCTTGGCTGGTGACATCCGCATCGCGCTTCGTGGCTTGCGCAAGGCCCCGGGATTCGCTCTCGCGACTGTGATCACGCTGGCCCTCGGCGTGAGCGTGAACACGTCGGTCGGCGCAGTCGCCTACGGCATCCTCTATCGCGCCCTGCCATACCCCGAACCGGAACGTGTCGTCGTCCTCACGTCCGTCTACCAAGGGACCGAGTATGGGCTGCCGCTCGAGGACGTCGAACAGTGGCGCTCGCGTCTCCGTACGGTGGAGTCTGTTGCTGGGTACACGAGCGTTGATCTGACGTTGCGGGGCGACGGTCGGCCGCGTCTCATCAGGACGGCGCTGGTCACGGATGACTTCTTTCGAGTGCTGGGAGTCCCAGCCGTTCAAGGCCGCCTCGATGCGGGTTGGTGCGAGAAAGACTACGCGGCCGTCAGCCAGCGTCTCGACCGGTCCGGTGAGCGGCCAGCGTTGGGCATCGGGCAGAGGGAATACGAGGTGGCGGCCATCTTGCCGGCTGCGTTCGCATTTCCGTCCGATGACGTGCGCGCGTGGATCCCTGCGAACTCGACTGCGAAAGCCACGCCGTGGAGCACACGTGACCAGGCGGTCTACTTTCGTCTGGTCGCCCGCATGAAGCCCGGCGTCACGTTGGCCCAGTTGCGCGAGGATGCGGTTCGCGTCGCCAAGGAGGTGTCCGCCGCGGGCGGCGCGACCGGCGATCCAGAGGTGATGTTGATCGGCGAACGACTGTTGGGCCACGTGCAGCCTCTGCTCGTGGCGTTCGTCGTCTCGTCGGTGCTCGTTCTTCTGGTCGCGTGTGCGAACGTCGCGTCTCTTCTCGTCGGGCGTGCGATGCTGCGCCACGGCGACCTGGCGATTCGCCTGGCTCTCGGCGCATCGCCAGCGCGCCTGGTGCGAGCAGCGCTCGTCGAGAGCGGCCTCGTGGCGATCGCCGGTTCTGTCGCGGGCGTGGTGTTGAGCGCTTCACTGGTGCGGTTGTTCATCAGCGTCGCCGGCGGTCTGCTCCCCAGATTGGAGACTGTCCGGGTCGACGCCGCGGTCCTGGCTGGAAGCGCTCTCGTCTGTGTGGCGATTACCCTCCTTTGCGGTGCCGCGCCCGCGCTGTTTGCCGTGCGGAGCAACCTCTCCGCTGCGCTCGGGCGGTCGTCGTCGAGGGCCACCCGCACGGGGCGACGATCGCGGCGGCTGCTGGTCGCCGCGCAGGTTGCGCTGTCCGTCGTTCTCTTGACAACGGCCGGGCTCCTGTCCCGTACCGTCGTCGTCCTTCTGCAGCAGGACGCTGGTTTCAAACCCGATCGCGCCCTGACCATGACGCTCCCTCTGAGCGACATCCCAGGAAGTGACGGCATCGAGGGACGACGCCAGGTGGCCGAAGTCCTCGCGAGGGTTTCGGCCATACCCGGCGTCGCCCGCGCCTCCGTTGCCAGCAACCTGCCCCCGCGAGTGTCGCCATTCAAGATCGGCATCACCTTCGCCTCATCCGGCCGCGGGTTCCACACCTTCAGCTTCGCATCCGTGACGCCCGGTTACTTCCAAGCGCTGGGCATCCGTCTGCTGAAGGGGCGAGAGTTCGAGGAAGGAGACGGGGACCAGGGAGAACCGACAGCGGTGTACAGCGAGGAGGCGGCACGAATCGCGGATGTGCGCGTCGGCGATCTTGGGTTTCGGCTTCCACGCGGGCTAGGTATCAAGGCGAGGCCCAGAGTTGTCGGCATCGTGGCTGACGTGAAGTATGCGGGCCTCGATGCGCCTCTCGGTCCCGCCATTTACGTGCCGTGGGCGCTTCTGCCGTCGGGCGTCTCGCGGCTGATCGTCAGGACCACGATCAACGACCCACTCCTGATTGCCGGTCAAGTCAGGTCCGCCATCCGCGCGGTGGAACCCAGATTCGCGGTGACCGAAATCCGCACGATGAGGGAGGAGGTCGCGTCCTCGATCGCCGATCGGCGCGCCAGGCTGGTGCCAGCGCTGGCGTTCGCCGGGATCGGCCTCGTCATCGCCCTCGTGGGCCTGTTTGCGCTGACCGTGCGCAGTGTTGCCGAACGTCGACGGGAATTGGCGATCCGCGCGGCGTTTGGCGCGGCGCCTGGTCAGGCTGTCGGCCTCCTGATGCGGGATGGCGTTGGGACCGTTCTGCTCGGAGCCGGAGCGGGTTTCGTCGGCTCTGCGATTGCCGCCTCCGTTTTGAGACCGCTTCTGTACGGCGTCACCCCATTCGACCCAAAGACGTGGATAACGGTCGGCGTCGTGATGGTGTCGGTCGCGTCCGCGACCACTTTTGTGTCAGCTCGGCGGGCGGCTGCGATTGACCCTGTTGAACTGCTTCGGAGCGAGTAGGGCTAGGGCTCGACAGCAGGTTGTGTGATCGCCGCCCGACGCTGTTGAGCCGGCGCTGCGCTGAACGCGCGGGCCTGATCTCGGTCGCTCCCACCGCCGCGGCTCCCGCGAGGGTGGTCCCAGGGAACCGCCACGGTCCCGATCTTCGGAGTCTCTCGGGTCGTACCTGTCCCACATGGTCGTGTCCCGTCGCCGGCCCTGCCCCTTTACCGTGTGCAGGCGGCCTCCGGCCGCAAGTATGTTCGGGCGCTTGCGGTCCGGCAATTCTCGGTCGGGGGATCCCGGTCGGTTTCGGGTGGGATTGGGCGCTGGGAAGCGCGCGGGGGCCCGCCGGCTCGCTACTTCTGAGGAACCATCGCTTCGAGAGTCGACAAGAGATTCTCTCCACGGAGACTGAGGTTGGCTCCTACCGAACGTAGCGTGAGGTCGGGACCGACCAGTAGATTCGTCGGGAACCCTTGCACGCGAAACCGTCTGCGCGTGAGGTCGTTGGTGCTAGCGGGAGTGGCCTGGGGCCAGGATACCCCGAGCGACGCAACGAGTTTCCTTGCTTTCTCCAGGGAAGCTGCAAGACCCGCAGGAGAGTCGTCCTCGATCTCGAAATCGATTCCGATGATCTCGAACCCACGCTCATGCAGTTTCTCGTAGGCGGCTTTCAGAAATGGGATTTCCCGAAGACACGGGGGGCACCACGTCCCCTAGAAGTCGAGCAGAACATACTTGCCCGCGAAATCGGAGAGCTTGCGCTCTCTGCCGTCGAAATCGGTAAATGTGAAGTTCGGTATCGTCCCGCCGATGACGCGGTCGATCGTTATGTAATCGGACGCTGAACGTTCCTCGACGACGACATCGCCTGTGGCCGGGTCAACCGATTTGACAGTGACGTAACGGTTGCCGACCTTGAAAACGAGGTCTTCGTTCTCCGCCACACTGGATTCGAGTGGTGGCCCGTTTCCGTCGATCTTCCCATTTCCGTTCCCGTCCAGGCCGACCGTGGTATTGCGAGGATCTACGAGACCGCCCTTTGACAGACTCACGCCCATCGTGATGAGCGTCCGTTGTCCAGCGATGTCGACAGCGCCACGGGCGTACACCGAACCCGTGTACGTCAGTTTGGGATAGCCCGCATCCTTACCAGCGTCACCAACCGCTGGCAGCATCAGCACGAGCGGGAGACGCCGAAACGGACCGACGCGAGACGGGACCGAGAACCGAACTTCCGGGTCGGACGAGTCCTCCTGCTTCCCTGGAACGAAGTATCCGCATTCTTCGATCTGGTACTTGGAATCGCCATCCAGGTCGGCACAGGCGAACCATTTTCCGGACACAGCTTCCGCTACGACGACTCTGATCTTGCCGTCACGACCTGCTGCACTCCACTCGATTTCATCGGTGTAGACGGATGAGGCCCGGGAAAACGAGGCAGGTAGGACCGGCAACTTGCCGTGCTCGACTCGCTCCAGTCGGACGCCGCCCATGATCCCAGTCGCGAGCGCCGCAGGATCCAGTCGGCCGCGATAGAGTGTGCCGGGTTGAGCAACTGCAGTCACGGCCGACCATAGGAGCAGCGCAAGTGCCAGTGTCGATAGTTTGGATTTCACCCAACGCCCTCTAGTCCGGAAGGGATGGAGTATGAACCCAATTCCCAAGGGAACATCACCCTGCCGCCGGCGTTCGCCGACATGCCGTGCGACCTTCGGGTGCGTCCTAAAACAACTGGCGGCCCATTTGTGTCAAGAAATGACTGCGTTCATTAATAATGAATGTAGTAATATAATGAACACGAGGCCGACATGGACGACACCGACGAGGCTCCCTGGACCGCGTATGCGACGGCCATCGCTTGCTGGCTTCCGCGCGCGAGGATAGCAGCCGCCGGAAGAGTCGGGAGGCAACAGTACGCGACTGTCCGGGCCAAACAAGGCCGGTGGACGGCTCAGGTGCGCGCGCACTTCGCCAACCAGGACGCCGCTGTCATTGCAGATCGCCTACAGGAGATTACCGGCCCCCAGGGCGGACGCGGATTGCTCCTTGCGCCGTACATCAGGCAGACGCAGGCGCAGGTGCTGCAGGATGCGGGAGTCGACTACGTCGATCTCGCCGGGAACGCGCACATCGAGACGCCAGAACGCTTCATTCACGTCGAGGGAAGGCGCCCCCTGCCGCTTTCTCATCGACGCTTGCGGCTGACCAAGGGGTGGGTCAAGACGGTCATGGCCCTTCTAGTCGAGCCGGAACTCCTGCATCAGCCCTACCGAATCGTGGCGTTGCGCGCCGCTGTCGCCGTGGGAACGGTGACCGCCTGCCTTCAGCACCTTCGGGAGCACCGTTACCTGGTCGTTCGAGGAGTTGACCGAACGCTCAACGAGGTCCCGGACCTGATTGCGCGGTGGGTGGCCGCTTACGCGGACGTCGTGCGCCCGAGGCTTGCGGAGCGGCGACTACAGGTGCCGGCCGGTGACAAGCCCGACCTGTGGGAACGACTGCAGACGAGGCTGGCAGAGCGGAAGATCGCCTGGGCGTTGACGGGAGCAGATGCGGCCGAAACGACGGTGGGGCACTTTCACGCGGAGAACACCGAGATCTACGCGCCGGTGACGCCCTTCGACGACCGCCACTTGCTGCTGGCCCTGCCCGCCCAACCTGCGGCCCGGGGCAACCTGCTTGTCATCGAGCCGCCCGGACCGCTGGCCCTCGGTACCCAGGAGGCAGCCGTCCCGATTGCCCCGCTGCTCCTCCAGTACGCGGAGCTGCGCTATCGAGGGACCGAGCAGGCGCGCGAGGCGGCCGACCTACTCCTGCCGAAGCTGTTGGAACATGCCTAAGCCTAACCCAATCCTCGAACCCGTCCTGGTGGCGCTCGCACGCGCGATGCAGGCGCTGGCGACGCCGTACTGTCTGATCGCCGCGCTCGTCCCGGAGCTCCTCCTCGACGTCCCTCTGCCTCGCCGTACCAACGATGCCGACGCCGTGGTCCTCGTTCCAACGCTCGCGGATTTCGACCGCATCAAGGAGGACCTCAAGCGTTATGGGTTTCGCGCACTCGAGCTTCCGTACCGCCTTCTCCACGAGAGTGGCGGTCGCCTCGACTTACTCCCGTACAGTCGCCAGATCGCGCCAAATGACACGCTGGTACTCGCTCCGGAGCTGACGTTCACGGTCACGGGCTTCGATCAAATCGCAGCCGCGGCGATACACGTTGAGCTGCCGACAGGACACCGGATTCCGCTCGTGCCCGTGCCGTTGTACGTGCTTCTCAAGTTGGTTGCGTTCTCCGACCGGGTCAGATGGAAAGATCCAGCCGGCGCGCTGTGGTGCCTCTATCACTACGCCGCTGACGACGACCGACGATTCGGTCTCGAACACGGCGCCGCGTTCGTCCCGTACGAATTCACGACGGCCTACCTGGCCGGCCTCGATGCACGCGCCTACTTCTCGAAGGAACTCCGGCGGGTCGTCGAGCCTGCGCTTCGGAGGCTCGAGGAGGATCCCGTCGCCGCAGAGATGATTGCGGCGGAAGTCGATTGGCGCACCGCAGAGGGCGAGAGCCTCCATCCCATTGGCGGCGCGTTTCGCTGGTTCCGTGCAGGGCTTGGGGTGTGAACTGATTGCGGCACGTGTAGGCCGTCGACCAGGGAGAACAAGGATGGCGCGAACGTCCAAGACGGCACGGGGCAACATGAAACGGCCGAAGCCCGCATCAACGGCCAGGCTCGACGAACTGATTGAGGAGGCTCTTGTCGATGCCTACGGCGAGGACGAGAAGGCGAGTGCGTTCCACTGCATGCTCGAGGACCATCTGGCACTGCCCTTTGCGACCGAGATTCTCGGAGTCGAGGTGGTCGTCGAGCGCGTCGAACTGACTGTCGATGGACGCATCGTTGCCGTTTGCAGCCGCGCGGGTTATCGTCAGCGTGTCTCGATTCTCGATCTTCCATTCCCGGACCCGGCGCCGGACGGCGTCGAATGGATTGAGGCGTACAGGCGGTGGGCGGGCGGTACTCAGCGGTGAGCGTTGTCCATGCGAATCCCAGCGACCAGAGGTGAGTGCGGGCGGTGCGGATACCGAGCGACCCGAGCGGCGGTCAGGAAACACCTAAGTGTGTGCACGCAGCCGATACCCGAGGCGAAACGCGCGGCCAGCCGGCGGTTGCCGGACGTCCCAGGCCTTCTAATCGAGGTCGTCGGCCGGCCCAAGGCCTATTGGCTGTTCCTCGCCATCGCCCACGACGCCAAGCTGTCCGACGTCGACGCGCTCCTGCGCGCCACGTGGCTCGAGTGCTGCGATCACCTGAGTGAATTCGCCATCGGGTCAACCCGGCATACCTCCCAGCCAGAGCCGCCACCGATCTTCTCGTCTCGTCCGCGAGCGCAATCAATGCACATCGAGGTGGGCAAGTTGCGGCTGGCGACTGGTACTGCCTTCGAACACCGCTACGACTTCGGCAGCACGACCGTGTCGGACCTGTCTCTCGTCGGGCCTCTTCCGTTCGCCGTGCCCAGCAAGTCGGCCATCGTGCTGGCCCACAATGAAGCACCTGGCTTCGCCTGCACGGCATGCGAAGCGCCGGCCGCATGGGTATGCCTCGAGTGTGACGGGCCGGACGGAGAGGGCTTCTTCTGCGCGGCGTGCGCCGAGTCCCACGAGTGCGACGAATACCTACAGCGGCCCATCGTCAACTCTCCGCGGATGGGGATCTGCGGCTACGCGGGCCCCGGTGCGGGGTAGATTCCATCCAAGCCTTTCTCCTTCACCTCCCACAAGCCTCGAGCGGACGACCCGGCACAGCGGCGGCAGCGACATCGGGAGCCTGGTTGACTCGCGCACACACGAGAATCCTGTTATAGTCATATTGACTATATTGACTATTACCCGGAGGACACGACATGACTCCACGCCCATCCGCCGCCTGGCCCCTCGCTGACGCCAAAGCCCGGCTGAGCGAGGTGATCGATCGGGCCATCGAATCGGGCCCACAGTTCATCACGCGCTATGGTCGCCCTACGGCCGTGCTCGTCTCGACCGAAGAGTGGGACCGAAAAGCGAAGCGCACAGGCAATCTCGCGGAGTTCTTCGCAGCGTCTCCCCTTCGTGGTTCGAACGTCAAGATCCGGCGATCCAAGGACCGGCCACGGGACATCGGCCTGTGAACTATCTGCTCGACACCAACGTGGTGTCCGAGTGGGCGAAACCCCACCCGGAACCTGGCGTCGTTCGGTGGTTGGCCGACGTCGACGAGGATCGCGTGTTCCTCAGTGTGATCACCATCGCTGAACTGCAGCGAGGAATCGATCTGCTGGCTGCTGGTCCGAAACGGGACAGGCTGAACACGTGGCTGGCCGGCGACGTGCTCACGCGGTTCGAAGGCCGCATCCTTGATGTCACGCGCGACGTGGCCCACCGGTGGGGCACACTGTGTGCCGAGGCACAGCGGAAGGGCCGCATCCTCAGCGCGATGGACGCCTTCTTCGCCGCCACTGCCGCGGTTCACGGGCTCACGCTCGTGACACGAAACAGCAGCGACTTCGAGGCGACCGGAATAACGTTGTTCGATCCCTGGACAGTCGAGCCGTAGATGTCGTTCGCTCGCACATCTGCGTGCTCCACGACATCGGGTCGGAGGGCGGCACCCCACAGGCGTTCGTGCTACCCTTCTCACACCGTGCGCAAGATGCTCATCGGCGCGATCCTTGGCGTCGCGGCTGCCCTGATTGCCGCGCTCGCCGGACTGACCCCGTTCGTCGAGACGATCGAGCGCAAGACCTACGACTGGCGCATCCAGTGGACCGCCGACCCCGCCTCGGCCCGTCGTGACATCGTCCTGGTCGCCATCGACCAGTCGAGCCTGCGGAACCTCGAGCCGCTCGTCGGTCGCTGGCCGTGGCCGCGCATGGTCCACGCGACACTGCTGGATTTCCTCGCGCGCGCGTCTGCCAGGGTGATCGTGTACGACGTCATCTTCGCCGAGCGCGACCGGCGGTCGTTCACGGTTGGCGAGGACGAGTGGAGCGGCGAGGAATCGGACCGCGCACTGGTGGACGCCACCTCGCGTGCCGGCAACGTGGTCCACGTGGTGGACGTTGCGGGCGAGGCCGGCGGCGCCGCGCAGGAGGCACTGCCGGTGCAGGCGCCTTTCCGGCTGGACGACCGCGTCGAGGCGCGGCCGGTCCTCACGCCACCCTTCCCGGAGCTGGCGAAAGCCAGCCGCGCGCTGGGCCACAATCTGGTGGTGCTGGATTCCGACGGCCCGGTTCGCCGGGCGGTACCCTTCGTTCGAGGCGCCGGTCAGTACCTGCCCTCGCTGCCGTTTGCCGCGGCGATCATCGCGAACGCGGTTCCGCCGGCCGCCGTCAGGACCGACGACGCGGCATTGCACATTGGCGACCGGGCCGTGCCGTTGATCGACGCCGAGCTTCCGAGCTACGACGGGCGCGCTCATCCAAGCCGTCGCACCCTGATCCGGTATCCCGGGGGCCTCCTCGACCCGAAGACGCGGCGGCCCACCTATGCCGACTACTCGTTCTACGACCTGTTCTACTCCGAGAAACAAATCGAAGCCGGGGAGAAACCGCTGGTCGATCCGGCGCGCTTCCGCAACGCGATCGTGATCGTGGGCACGACGGCGCCAGGCCTGTTCGACCTGATCCCGGTGCCGTTTGCGCAGGGCAAGATGCCCGGCATGCAGATACACGCCAGCGTGCTCGACAACGTGCTCTCCGGCCGCTTCATGCAGCCGGCCTCCGCATGGGCCGGGGCCTCGGCGTTGCTGCTGTGCGCGCTCGCGGCCGGGATCTCTCTCGTGCGGTTCGGCGTCTGGCCTGGCCTGGCGGTGGCCGTGGCGACGGCCGTCGTGCTGGCGGCCGCGGCCATCGGTCTCTTCCAGCAGGGCGCGTGGCTTCGTGTCGTCGAACCCGCGCTGGCCCTCTCGCTGGCCGCGTTCGGCGGCGTGTCCTATCAGTACTTCGTCGAAGGGCGCGAGAAGCGGCAGGTGAAGCGGCTCTTCGCGCGATACGTGTCGAAGGACGTGTTCGACCAGTTGATGATCGACCCGACGAGGGCGAGGCTGGGCGGCCAGCGCCGCGAGATGACCGTG
>Ga0066793_10000648_pt1 | contig 14271 bp, 14 predicted proteins | sample PersoiDNA2013189_FD_83876 | JGI IMG/M metagenome (GOLD analysis project Ga0066793, IMG submission 83876) | Permafrost soil microbial communities from the Arctic, to analyse light accelerated degradation of dissolved organic matter (DOM) -... | ecosystem: Environmental > Terrestrial > Soil >... | reverse complement strand
TTAAATCAATATCCAGAGGCCATCGACCGAATTAAGGCCTTGCAGGCGCTTGAAGATGAATCGATCTTGCCCAAGTCAAAAAGCCAGCTTTTTACACATGGGTACAAAACCCGGCGGGTGATCGTTTGGTTCCACGGATACACCAACAGTCCGGCACAATTTGAACAGCTTGGTCAGTTATGTTTTGACCAGGGCGATAATGTGTATATCCCCCGGACTCCATACCATGGATTAAAAGACCGGTTAACGCTTCTGACCGGCAAATTAACGGCGGAGATATTAATCGAGTTTGCCGATTCTACAATTGATATCGCGGGGGGGTTAGGTGAAAGCATCATAGTGGGAGGTTTATCCATGGGGGGCGTGATCACAGCCTGGTTAGCGCAGCAACGCCAGGATGTGGCACGAGCAGTCGTCATTTCACCGGCGTTTGGGACAAAGACGATCCCGACATCGATGATCCGGCCCATAACGGAAGCGCTGTTGATCGTGCCAAATACTTTCCGTTGGTGGGATCCGGATTCGATGGATTTTACATCAGAACCTTTACATGCTTACCCACGCTATTCAACCCGAGGATTGGCGCAAATCTTCCGTCTCGGTTTTGCTGTACAAACGATGGCGCGTCTGGGGGAACCCAACGCAGGATCGATCTGGATGGTAACCAATGCAAATGATAGCTCCGTAAATAATGAAATCGCTGATCAAATCTGTCAATATTGGCGTGAAAATGCATCTCAGTCTGTTCATGCTTATACATTTGGCGCAAATTTAAACCTTGGACACGATTTAATCGATCCGCTCCAACCCAACCAGAAGGTGGATCTGGTATACCCGGTACTGCTTGATATCATGAAGTGAAAGTTGCCGAATTTGAGATGTTAGCGGGTGCGAAGCACCCGCTAACATCTCAAATTCGGAGCTCCTTCACTGGAGTACTGGAGTAAATATGACAACTAAGATAGAAAAAATCACGAAGATCCACGTAATTTTCAAGACGCATCTGGACGTTGGCTTTACCAATTTCGCCGCGCGGGTTGTCGAAAATTATTTCACCTATTACATTCCTTCCGCGCTGGAGCTGGCTAAAAAACAGCGGTTGGCGAACCATCCTGAACGGTTTATTTGGACAACGGGTTCGTGGCTGATTTTTGACTATTTGGAACGGGCCAATCCTGCTCAACGGGCATCGATGGAAGAAGCGATTCTGGCAGGGGATATTGCCTGGCACGGTTTGCCTTATACCACCCATTCTGAGCTGATAGATGCTTCACTTTTCAGATATGGCCTCAGCCTTTCACATACATTAGACATCCGGCTCGGAAAGCATACCATCGCGGCCAAGATGAGCGATGTTCCTGGTCATACGCGCGCAATCGTGCCACTGCTGGCAGAGGCAGAAATAACGTTTTTACATATCGGGGTCAATGGCGCATCCACCCCCCCCGCTGTTCCACCTCTATTTGTTTGGAGGAATCCTTCAGGCGCAGAGGTGATCGTGATGGTTCACAAGGGATCCTATGGGGATTTAATGCTCGTGCCTGGATTATCCGACGCAATCGCTTTTGCCCATACCGGTGATAATTTAGAACCCCAATCTGAAGAACAACTTCATCAGGCGTATCAGGAATTGCATAATAAATTTCCAGGCACTCAGGTAGTCGCCTCTACCTTGAATGCTTTTGCTGATCAACTTCAGAGAATTAAGAGTTCATTACCCGTGATTACGGCTGAAATTGGTGATACCTGGATCCATGGGGGCGGGACGGATCCCCTTAAAATATCCCAATTCCGCCAATTACTGCGCTGGCGAAACAAATTATTAGAAATGAAACCAGTGGATTTTAATGAGGGTGCATTCAATGAATTTAGCCGCCGGCTCTTATTAATCCCAGAACATACCTGGGGAATGGATATCAAGACTCATTTGGGTGATTTCTCGGCATATTCAGCCAATGATTTTAAAAATGCACGCAGCGGCCCGGGGTATAAAAAGGTTGAACAATCCTGGGCGGAACAGCGCGCTTATATTACCCAGGCGATCGATTGTTTGTCCCCGGAAACCGTAAAACAATCTGCCAGGGCTGCTTTGAAATTAACTGAACCCACCCCACCTGATCTGGCGGATTACGAACCCCTTGCTAATCCTACCGGACCCTATGAGACGGCCTATTTTAAAGCTGGGTTTGATCCGGCAACCGGCGCGCTTATCCGGTTGGATTCGCGCCAATCTATAAAAAGATGGTCTGCTCCCGATCGTCCGTTTGGAATGATCCGTTATGAGACATTCTCAAATGAAGATTATGCGCATTTCCATCGCGATTATGTCAAGAATAAACGCGAGACTGCGGAATGGTCCATACCAGATTTTACCAAACCTGGTATGGGGGATGCCGCTTCTCTGCATAAAACCTGGCTGCCATGGATGGAAAAGGGATGGAAAAAAGAAGAAAATGGGGCTATCGATTTTTATTCAGCTTATCTCTGCCAGATGAGGCCTGGCATAACTATGGTGGTCCAAAGCGCCTGATGATCAGCTATTTATTTGATTGTAAGGAACCCGTTATTTATTTAACCGTAAAATGGTTTTATAAACCGGCTTACTGGCTGCCCGAAGCGATCTGGTTATCCTTCATCCCGAGGGTTGCGCATCCAGGAAATTGGCGCCTGGAAAAGATTGGGGAGTTAATTTCTCCGTTGGAGGTGATTAAAGATGGAAACCGATGCCTGCATGGACTTGGGAGAGGGATTATATACGAAGATCAGCAGTGTGCTTTGCAGATCGAATCGCTAGACGCGCCCCTGGTAGCGCCTGGCGAACCTGCCCTACTTCATTTTACCAATCGACAACCAGTGCTCAGGCGGGGGATGCATTTTAATTTATACAACAACGTCTGGGGAACTAATTTCCCGATGTGGTACGGAGATCCTGCTTGTTTTCGTTTTATCCTGCGATTTACAAGTTAGAGAACCACCATCCAGTTATGGATCGCGTGGTAAATCGCCAGGCCAGCGATATTGCCACTTTTTTGCATGATCCAGCCCTGTAACAAACCAAAGAGTAATGGGATTATCAGGCTAAACGCCAGAGCTTCCAGACTGACATGCTCGATCAAAAGTTTAGAGGGAATGTGGTATAAGGCAAAAGCGACGGCCGTTAAAATCCAACCCCACAGGGGGCCCAACCAGGAGGTCAGGCGCAACTGGATAAAACCACGGAAAATAACTTCTTCGGCTAATCCAACGCCTGCCATAGCGATCAGATAATTCCCCTGTGTAGGTCCGACTGAATTTATTATGGTATAAATTTTTCCACGCAAAAAAATCGTTAATAACCCTAAAGCGACGCCCAAGGTCAAGGAAGGTCGCAGAGTTTGTTGGCCTAGACCAGTACTGAACAGGGGCTGCTGGCGGACCAATAATACCAACGCAAACGGCGCCAGGCTTAATGCGCTGACCGTGAGCTGGCGCAATAAATCGTCTGGCGTATAGGATTTCGCACCCGCCGCAAGTGCTTGTGAGCCCAAGCCAGACATCAGCCAGTTTATGGGTAGATGGAAATTTGCAGCTCCTTGGACGACGGTTGGCGCCCATTGCGCTTGGGTAAAGATTAAGGCCAGACCCCCCACCAGGAGGGCATATAAAACGGATGCGACAATCCCTTCTCGTTGTGGGTATTTAAAAATCAACGGCCTGCGCTTAAACGCTGGGCTGAGGGCGAGGATCATGGTGACCGCGATGACGCCCATCCACTCAACCAGAATAGGGAATATTGATTTAAAATCAAAATAGGCGCTCATGCTTCACCATCCATTTCTTGCTTTTCAGGGTTTAAATCACTGTTCTCATTCGATGGCGACAGGTTTAAATCGACCTTATCTTCCATGCGGATCTGTCCGCGTAAGAAAGCACCTTCTTCAGTTGAAAATGCACCCGTAACGACATCACCCCATACACGCCCGGTACTTCGGATCTCAAGCTTTTCGGCGACAATATTCCCTTTGACTGCCCCGGCGATGATCACCGTGTTGGCATGAATAGATTCACAAGTAACCCGGCCTGTTTCACCAATCACCACTAACCCTCTTAAGGCGATATCCCCTTCAAATGTCCCCTCGATGCGTACACCCCCGCTTCCGCGCAGACTCCCGTTCCAGTTTATTCCAGGACCAAGTACAGATGTTACCCTTTCAACCGGTGTATTTTGTATGGGGACTGGCGCTTTACGGCGTTTAAACATGTGAATAACTCCTGCAGAGTTTGAAATAATATAGCTACTCAGCCTTGGGGTGAAAGTTGCTGAATTTGGGGTGTTTTGCGCTTACCAGGTAAGCGCCTACACCTAAAATCCGGGTCTTTTCACTAGACTCTGGGTAGTTACACACACTAAAGATTAATGGTCCTCATGCAATCAGGGGCCAGATACTGCCAGCGTGAACCATGCTGCCTGAAGGAACATCGGTTTTAACTGTGGCTCCGTTACCAATATGCACGTCAGCACCGATGGTGACCCCCAGGTTGATGGTCACTCCCATCCCAATCAGGCTGCGTTCGCCTATTTTTACTCCTCCGGCGAGGATTGCCCCCGGTGAAATGTTGGCATAAGCTTCGATCACGCAATCGTGAGAAATGATCGAGCCGGTATTGGCGATGACACCATAACCCAGGCTGGCAGAGCTGCCAATATACGCAAAGGGGAAAACTTGGATTCCACCTGATAGCGTCGCGCTGGCTTCGACAAAGGCTTTGGGATGGATCACCGTTGGGCAGATGAAGCCGGCCGCTTCTAACCGTTTGAACACATTTAAACGGGGACGTATATTTCCAATTCCACCGACGGCATTGATGGCCAAATGGACCCCGCAGGAAGCTAATTCCTCAAGAACCTCACCGCTGCCCAAAACTGGAAAGTCCAAGATCCGGGTGTCTTTTGCCAGGCCGTCATCAATCACCCCGCGTAAGTTGTAATTGCCAAGACATTGCACCAGGTCGATTAATGATTTACCGTGTCCACCACCCCCATAAATAATCAACCCGGTGGGATCAATAGGTTTTTGGACCGGTCTATCGGGTAATGCCTCAGGTCGCAATGGTGTGGCTTGAAGCAGAGCTCTGATCTGGATTTCGGTCACCAGTGGACCGCGAGGTAAACCTGCCAGATCCAGGCTGTACTGCTGCGCTAAAAGGAGGGCTGGTTTTGAGATCCGTAATCCATCCGGGAGTGTGGCGCGGTCAGTTTTTGACGTCGAGAGACTGACCTGTAATCGGGAGCCAGAGATGGCTGGTTGTGGAGGCTGGTCGGTAGGCGATGTGCCAAGATAGCAAAATACATCTCCACTATAAGCGCTATCCCCTTCAGATAGGGACAACCCGATCACGTAACCATCACTCTCAGCGATCAATTCACAGGTCGATTTGGTCGTTTCAAACGTGGCGAGAGCTTCCCCGGCCTTAATGGCTTTACCGTTATATACAGGCAAGCTGGCCAGACGCACTTCGATTTCGTTGGGATTTAGTTGTGGGATATAGATCAGTTTAGGCTCAGACATTTTTTAAAATACTTTTAACCAATTGTATCATGTCTGTTACACCTGGCAGGATGTTCTCTTCTTGGATACGGGATGCAGGGATTGGTTGATCGGGAGCGGCTAACCGGTGGGCATAGATGAGTTTCCCACCCATCTTTTCACTGACCCGAGCGACGATCTCAGCACCCCAACCCAGAGTCAATGTGCCTTCTTCGATGGTAATCAATCGCTGGGTTTGGCTGACCGAATCGAGAAAAGGATCGACATTGAATGGTGATAACTGCGTAGGAACGATCAACTGCGTAAAAATTTCTTCTTCATAGGCCAGCTTAAGCATGGCCTCACGCGCCAGGTCTACCATTCCACCATACGCTGCCAGGGTCGCAACTGGAGCAGGGGCAGAGCGGATATTGAAAATGATGGTTGGGCAGGTATTGCCAATCTGGCGAACGTCAAATTCATTGAGTGAGTCTTCATCGAATAAGGCTGCCGGATATTGGACTTTGTTTTCAATAAAAACAGTCGGGGTATCTTGTTCCAGAATGGCCCAGGCCAGCAAGGCGCCTGGGCTGCCAAGCGCATGGTATCTTGGATTAATCGCCAGATGTGCCAGGTTGACCGGCGCTAATACCCGAATACCTGGAATAGCCATCACCATTTTTTCCAGCGATTGGCTGTGGGTTGGGCCATAACCGCGTCGGCCTCCCATCGGAGTACGGATGACCAGAGGAAGCTGAACCTGCCCAGCGTACATCCAAGGGTATTTGCTCAGGGTGTTGGTCAGCGCGTCGGCAGCCAGGGTAATAAAATCGCCAAACATAATTTCAACCACAGGACGTAATCCACGCAAGGCCATGCCTGCCCCTAGACCCACCAGTCCCCCTTCTGAAATAGGAGTATTCAACACGCGCTGTGGATATAGGGTGGAGAGACCTTTGGTAACTTTAAAAGCACCCCCATAAGGATCGATCATATCTTCACCCATGAGCAGGACCCGGTCATCCGCAGACAACGAGTAATTCAACCCTGAATTAAGCGACTCAACCACACTCAACGGCATTCAAGACTCCCACATGGCCTGGTTAAAAGCAGCTCGAATCTCTTGCTCAATCCGATGGTTTATTTTTTCAAGCAGGTTTATTGGCAAGCGAGATGCATGAATGGTGAGCGGATCACGCTTTTCGGTCAAGACTTTCACCATATCCTCAGGGCGTGTGTCATCGCTTTTCGAATGGGGGCCAAACCGTTCAGTATTCAGGATTAATGCTCGTGGTTCTTTGCCTGTCCGTACTTGCTCGATCAGGCTTGAACTTACCGGTAGAATCGCCATCACATCACTGGTATCCAATTCCACCACTGGGATATCAAAGGCTGCAAAGCGGCCCGATATCGATCCGGCGAGAGCCTGAGTTGTGGGTGTGGTCTGGGCGATGTGATTATTTTCAACGATGAATAAAACCGGAGCCTTCCATAGGCTGGCGAGATTAAACGCTTCATACACAACCCCTTCTCCCAGGGCGCCATCTCCCATAAATGCCAGGGTGATAGTGGGTTTACCCAGGCGTTTTTCGGCTAAAGCCGCCCCGACGGCCACCGGGATAGTGCTGCCAAGGACCCCATTCGAATAAAAGTTCCGCCAATGGATGTGTTGGGACCCACCCCTTCCTTTGACAATCCCCGATGATTTACCCATCAATTCCGAAAAAAGCCGAAACGGGTCGCCGCCATAAGCTAAAAAATGACCGTGACAGCGGTGATTGCTAAATACCAGATCCTCACCATCGATACCGGCAAGTACCGCGGCTGCATTGGCCTCCTGGCCCAAATAAGTGTGTGTGGTTCCGGAAAATATCCCGCGCTTAAATTCATCCAGAACCATTTGCTCGAAAACTCGGATCTGGCGCATGGTTTGATAAAGCGATGTATTTAACTCTTCAGCAGATTTTTGCAGAACCAATGGCTTATTCCTCGTGACTACTCAGCCTTGGGATGAAAGTTGCCGAATTTGAGGAGTTTGCGGGTGCGAGGCACCCGCAAACTCCTCAAATTCGGGTCTTTTTCACATGAGCTTGAGCAGTGTTTATTCCTCAGTCAATTCTGTTAATCGATCCAATGCGGATTGGACCGCGGGGAAAAGGCCGCGATAAACTTCTTCGTAAAGCTGATGATAAATATTAGTATTTTGAGGATCGGGTTCGATGACCAGTCTGGGAGTGCGCGTCATGCCAGTGATGGCGGAGGGTAAATCTGGAAACCAGCCCACCCCACAACTCGCCAGGATCCCTGCACCTAAGGCGGTGGCTTCAACGACAGGCGAAAGCAAGATGGGCTTTCCGGTGATGTCTGCCAGGATCTTGCGCCACAAAGGACTTTTCGATCCTCCCCCAAAGAGGATGAAGCTTTTAGGCGCTGGATAAGATGAATTTCCTGAAGCCAGAATTCTTTCAACACCCTCAATTTGTAAAAGGAGCTCGTAAGCAATCCCTTCCAGGATGGCGCGGTAAAGGTGCGCAGGTGTGTGAATCCCGCGCCAACCCACAACCATGCCGCTGGCTCCGGCATCCCAATAGGGACTCATGACACTGTTCCAGTACGGAACCAGCATCAGGCCCTGGGCGCCGGGTGGCAGCACCGCAGCTGCAGCTTCCCAGGTGTCTTCCGATTGGGTGAGTCTGGCATCAGAAGTGGTTAATGGGTGGGCGAATTGCTCGATGAACCAGGAAACCGTATAACTGCCCCCCAATAAAACGGTTTCTAATAAAAATGAACCAGGAAGGCCGGCATAGGTCGTACGGAAGGCTGGATCAGTCATATATTGGTCTGAACCGGTCGCACTCACCACGGCAGTACCCAGGTTGATGCAGGTTTCTCCTGCCAGAGCCAGACCGGCGCCAAGTGCTCCTGCCTGACCGTCACCAATCCCGGCAAAAACTGGTAATCCTTGCGGCAGACCACTCAACCGGGCAGCGATAGCGGTCACTTCTCCCAGGTAGGTCCCTGGTGGGTAAGCATCTGGCATTTGGGCGGGTGAAACGCCAATTCCCTGGAGTAAATCGGCGCTCCAGGTATTTTCTCGCATATCAAAAAGGCCCATCGGATCGGCGGTACCCCAACTGGTTTTAAAATTTCCCGTAAATTGAGTGACCAGGTAAGCATGAACGTCTTGATAATAAGCTGTTCTTGAAAATATATCTGGCTCAAACTGCCTGATCCATTCGATTTTACTCAGAGAAAGATTGCCAGAAAGGGGTTTTCCTGAGATGGTATGGACCCTTTCCCGTCCAATCCGGTGACCAAAATCAGATAGGATCGTCCGGCTCCGCTCGTCCATCCAGACAATGCCAGGTCTCAATGCTCTGCCCTTGTCGTCGACCGGCACAAATGTTTCACGTTGGACCGCGATAGCCAGACCCGCTAATCTGGATAGACCGATTTGGCCAGATAATTGGTTTATGGCATGAAGTGCTGCCTGCCACCACGCGTCAGCCGGCTGTTCATGCCAGCCGGGCTGCGGGCGTTCCAGCGGTATGGGGAAACGTCCCTGGCCAACAGCAACCCCTGATGAATCCCACGCAATGGCTTTGCACGCTGTGGTTGAGCAATCAATCCCAATAACGAGGTCCTTTTTCATCGTGTGGGGTAATTGTACCAGAATCGCCAGGGGATGCTTTTCCAGGGTTCAGGTACGCTAAATAATCCGATTCTTGGCCCAGATAAAACGGCATCTTGAGGAATTTCATCGGCTGGTTCAATCATTAATTCCCCATGGCTGTCGAGCAGATCGGTCTCATTCAGGCGTCTATCGATCCCAAAGGCCTGGGTTAATTTAGCTGGTCCATCGGTCCAATGGGGTGTGTCTGCCAGGTTGGGGCGGTGCACGCGCATAATTTCCTGGCCTTCGAATGGTTTAATTGCGCGCAGAAGTACAGCGGCTGGAAAACCTTCGCTCATACAAACAACATTCAGGCACCAATGCATCCCATAAGTAAAATAAATATATGCCTGTCCTGCAGCCCCATACATGACTGAATTTCTGGGTGTACGCCCGACGTGAGCATGGCAGCCTAAATCGGTTTCCCCATGATAAGCCTCGGTTTCAGTAATGATACCGCTCATCCGATTGCCATTTTCGGTTCTGACCAGGCGCTTACCCAGCAAACTGCGAGCGACGATGGTCGCATCACGTTCAAAAAATGAGCGGGAGAAAGTATCCACTTATTTTATGCGTCCCCCTTGCATGACCAACCATTTGCCGGTATCCCAATCAACATTGGGATCGTTTTGAGCATAAAAGAAATCAAAACGGATGTTGATGTTTGGCCAGGGATGGGCAAGGTAAACAGAGCGGCAGGTATCTGCCCCAGGTAGGTTAAAACCCAGGGGCGCCGGGAGCCGCGATTCGATTTCATCTTGAGTGAGGTCGGTTTGTACGGTAAATTGGATGGCAGGTAAGGTATTGAAGGAGTCATAGGCTAATTCGAACTTGGGTGAGCGTAACCCGGTGAAACGGGTGATTTCACTTTCGTATTCAGCCTGGCTGGCTGGGATAATGAAATTCCACTCTTGACCCATGGGGTAGCGGTATAAGTTGGTGAGTGGGCCAAGTTTAGCCATCAAATTTTGCCACTAATTTTGGGGTAATAGCATCGGGGGAATATCAACCCCGGTGTGGTCTAAGCGGACGATATGGCCTCGGAAGGACTGGAATAATTCATCGGGATTGAGGCAGTTATCTCTTCTATTCCGGTTGGCCAACGGTTCCGTTTCAGATTGGAGTTCAAGCAGGCTGCTCTTTATAAAAAGGTGCCCGATATGTGTATAGATTCGCTCATCTGTATTCAATACTATTTTTGGAAAACCGACCTGCTCCAATTCAATGGTAATGGATGGTTGGGCGTTGATGAGCGCATTGGAATTAAATGTGATCCGGTCTGTCTGGATGCGGCTGTTCGGATCCTGGGTTAACAGAGAACAAATAACCCCAAATAACTGAAGAGACAAGGGTTGGTACTTTGAAAACAAGATGCGAATATTGCTAATTCTGGTAGGGGACATTTAAACGGCGGTTAAAATGATTGGTTTGCCTTGGGTGATGATGACGCTGTGTTCGTATTGGGCCAACCGGCGACCATCCGCTGTACGAATGGTCCAGCCATCGCTGGCGTTAACCACCTGTCCATTCCCTGGAGTCAGGAAGGGTTCAATGGCGATGACCATCCCTTCTTTCAGCAAGCGTTTATCATTGGGATTGAAATAATTGGGGATGAAGTGGGGATCTTCATGCAGCGAATGGCCAACCCCATGACCATTAAGCGCATTTATGATGTTGAAACCGCATCGCCTGGCTTCACCTTCAACCGCTTTACCAATCGCATTTAACGGATTGCCTGCTCGGGCAACTTCAAGGGCTTTTTTTAAGGCCTCCAGCGTGCAAGCACACAATCTTTGGTCTTCGGCTGAAATCGGCGGAATAGGAATGCTCGCACCCGTGTCCGCGAAAAGGCCATCCAGTTCTGCTGAAACATCGATATTCACCAGATCGCCTGGATGGATAATCCGACTACCTGGGATTCCATGGGCTGCTTCTTCATTGATGCTGATGCAGGTCGTTCCTGGAAAATGATAGACCAGGATTGGGGCTGACCGGGCGCCTTTAGATTGGAGAAAAGATTGTCCGATCAAATCCAATTCCTTGGTAGTCATCCCCGGTTTTACGGATTTGATCATCACATTTAAGGTTAAACCAACAATGTGTCCAATCTTTTTTAGACCGTCAATTTCGGCTTGTGATCCAGCCGTCATTGGATACCTCCTGGTAGATCGTGACTGAAGAGAAACGATTGAAATCCACCAGGGTAATTATACACACATCGAATCGAAATGTTAGGAAATCAAGGTTCTTCGGGATTTCCCGTTGTATGGTCCGGACGGTAAATCTAAAAACACAGTACCTACTCAGCCATGTAAAGAAAGTTGCCTATTCTTGACCAATTCTATAAAATATGACATCAGAGGCGAGGAGACCCTCTGTACGCGACTCAACGTCCAAAACCAGATGGGGACCCATCCTTTTTCCGATCATATCCAGGGTTATTTCTTGTTTCGTTGAATTGAAATACACTGAAGTGTTAAACCAGATGTCATCCCCCTGCATGAAATATAATCCCCTGGCAAGCTCAAGCTGTGCCTCACGGTTGAACCATTGCTCGATTTGTTGCCTATCCCGGATCGGATCATGGCAGTACAACCCGGTCTGTAGGACAAGCCCATCCGGATAAAAACGCAGGAACTGGTATGCGGGTGTGCCATCTGTGCGGATGGTGGGCGGTTTTGCGCTCACAAATATCCCTTCAATCCCACCCGCTAAAGCACCGCTGATAGGGTCTGTGATTGAATCGGGTGGTAAAGAGTCGCGTTGTCGTTGTTGAATAAACCATAGGATGTCTTCCCTGGGATCATCTAAATCCGTAAAAATGGGTAAGCGATAGGGATCGAGCAGAACCCCATTTTTAAGATTCCCAATGGTATGGCCAGAATAAAGAATGACGGCTTCAACATTCTGCTCAAAGGGGTGCAGAGTAACCGACAGAGGATCGGTAAGCCCCACCAATTTCAACCCGGTTTGAGTTTTTATGTGGTGTGATAATGGAAAAATCAAGTTGTTAGGCTGCCTGGGTAGGGCAGGCAGATCGTCTGCTATGACTAATCCACCTGGTAGGCGCCAGCTCCCGTTGGTCTGGTAGCCAACTACAGACCCATTCCATAAACAGGCAATATAAGCACGCACGCGTTGGACAGGTGGATCATTAAAAGTAAAGTCCCGCGTATTAACCTCGTCAATGGTAAAAGATTGATCAGGAAGAGCCTCTATAGTCAAAGGGTAGCGGGTAAATTTATTTCGTGCTGCGATTTGGATGACCCCTTGCCTGGCTTTGACCCCCGAGATCCCATTAATCATCACGTATAAATCGACATGAACATGACTGCGAGCCATAGCACAAATGCCGTTAATGCGGTATGCCCCTATAAAGGTGTTTCGCGATGTTTGCGGATTATTACCTCGAAAGAGAAATATGTCGATCGCTTCCTGAAAATCATAGGTTGTGATCAGGGTCGTAGATTTTAAAATTGGGAGAATATCTCCCGACGTAATAAAAGGCAGTGTTGTGGAACCTCGTCCCGCCTGGACGAGATGTAGCGACTCCATGATCAACCCTTCTTGCGAAATCATCGCCAAACCGGCTTCGATTACGAGGGCATCACGGGGATTGAAAGTTTCTGTCCCTTGATTTAGATACGGATTATTGGACTGCTGGGTGTTAATTGGTTTTGAAGATGTTAAAAACCGTTTGAAGAGCGCCATACCCTAATGGCATGCAAGAAATGTACCGGATATTTTTTAACCTTATCGTGGGGGATGGAGCACGAATTGGGTATGTTCGTGGTCGCGTGCGCGGTTTATGTGAACGTGGTCCGGCGCAAGGTTACATTCAACCAGTAGAGAATGATCCTGGAGGAGCTTTTCGGGTTCTCCTTCGGTGATGATCCGGTGGTTTTCATCGAACACATAGACCCGGTCGGCCACAGATTCGGCCAGGGTGAGGTCATGGGTAGCAATCACGATAGTCTTTCCCATCTCGCCCTGCTCATAAATAAAATCGTCTAACCAGGCCTGACTGTGCGGGTCTAAACCGGCGGTAGGTTCATCCATCAGCCAGATTTCCGGATCCAGACTTAATACAGAGGCCAATGCGACGCGCTTCTTTTCACCCCCAGATAAACGATGAGGTACCCGATCGCGTAATTTTTCTATTCGTAATGATTCAAGGGCAGTTTCGACCCTGGCGCGGACTTCCTCCCTGGGTAGACCCAGGTGGAGAGGAGCGAAAGCCACCTCATCCCAAACCGAGGGAGAAAATAATTGGACATCGCTATCTTGAAATATTAAACCAACCCTCCTCCGGTATGAATAATTGAAGTCTTCATTTTGAAATTCAGATTCGGTAAGGATTTGACCAAACGCCTCAAGTGTCCCGGTTGTGGGAAAATATAACCCATCCATTATTTTCAGTAAGGTACTTTTTCCAGAACCGTTTGCGCCTAAAATGGCGATGCATTCACCCTGGTTAACCTGTAAACTGACCTGATCAAGCGCGATATATTTATTATCATAAATATAAGAGACATTGTTGGCTTTAAAAATATTATTTTTATCCACAGTAGATCCTTACCGTCCAATCCATATCGCGGTAGCAGAAATAATTACCACAACCGATCCAAAAACCCAGTCAATCGTTTTTATTTTAAAATTATCCATCGTTCGAGGAGTCCGGTAAAAACCACGGGATTGCATGGCCATATAAACCTCGCTGCTTATTTGTAAACTTCGCGATAACAAGACCCCTGCAGTTGAAGCGACCAATTGCCGCTCTTCTGCTCCGGATAAACGACCTACAATGCGGCTTTTCCGAGAAAGAAACATATCGATACTGGTGATCAAAAGTAAATAAATATAACGGTAAGTCATTCCAAGGATCAAGATGATCACGTCTGGCACGTAAAGCACTTTAAATGCCTTTAAAAGACTGTTCCATGGTGTGGTGAGGATGATCAGAATAGTCATGGAGACGGATGTACCTACTCTGAAGAGTAAAAATAAAGTGGTCAACGCCCCACTGCGCGTCATGATTAACCCAAGGGGCAAGTGAAGCAAGGCAGGGCCTGGGGTTAAAAATAAAGCCGG
>Ga0066793_10000646_pt1 | contig 14291 bp, 11 predicted proteins | sample PersoiDNA2013189_FD_83876 | JGI IMG/M metagenome (GOLD analysis project Ga0066793, IMG submission 83876) | Permafrost soil microbial communities from the Arctic, to analyse light accelerated degradation of dissolved organic matter (DOM) -... | ecosystem: Environmental > Terrestrial > Soil >... | reverse complement strand
GAGCTGATCGCCGGGGCCGATCCGCAGGCGGCACGCGACGCGATCGCAGGCGGCGCGGTGCGCACACCGACGATCGCCTGCGAGGCCCTCTCCGAGCTCGCCGCCACGCCGGTCGCGCTGAAGGCCGAGTGCCTGCAGGGGACGGGCTCGTTCAAGCTGCGCGGAGCGCTGCACAAGGTGGCGGCGCTGGGCGAGCACGCGGCCGCCGGCATCGTCACGGCGAGCGCCGGCAACCATGCACGCGCCGTCGCCCGGGCCGCGCGCATCCGGGGCGTGGGCTGTGAGGTCTTCATGCCGCGGGACGCCACGGTCTCCAAGGTCGCCGCGGTCGAACGTCTCGGGGCGCGCGTGCAGCTCGGGGGTGGCTCGGTGGACGAGGCCCTCGAGCTGGCCGCCGAGTTCGGCCAAAGGACGGGGGCCGCGCTCGTGCATCCCTTCGACGACCTCGACGTGATCGCCGGCCAGGGCACCCTCGGGCTGGAGCTGATCGAGGACGTGCCCGATCTGGCGCGGGTCATCGTGCCGGTCGGCGGCGGCGGCCTGGCGAGCGGGATCGGGATAGCGCTGCGGCGGGCGGGTGCGAAGGTGGAGCTGATCGGGGTCCAGGCGGCGGCGTGCTCGCCCTACGTGCGTGCGCTCGAGGGTCCGGGGTCCGGCGCCGAGCACGAGCCCGCGCCGGGCGCCACGATCGCCGACGGCATCGCGATCAAGCACCCTGGCACCCTGACGCTGCCCCTTCTGCGGGAGCTCCTGCAGAGCGTGATGACCGTATCGGAGGACGAGATCGCCGACGCGATGGTGTTCCTCGCCGAGGATGCCAAGCTGGTCGCCGAGGGCGCCGGCGCGGTGGCCGTGGCCGCGCTGATGAGCGGGCGCCTCGCGCCGATCGGGGGGACGAGCGTGGCGATCGTCTCCGGAGGCAACGTGGACAGCGGGCTGCTCGCCGGGCTTCTGCTCCGCCACGAAACCCAGGAGGGCCGTCGCGTGCGCATCTTCACACGCGTACCCGACCGTCCCGGCGGTCTCGCCGAGCTGCTCAACCTCGTCGCGCGGGCGCGCGCGAACCTGGTCAGCCTCGAGCACGTGCGCGAGGCGGTCCCGCTGCACGTCCGCGAGACCGGCGTCGAGCTCACCCTGGAGACCCGTGGGCCGGCGCACACCGAGGAAGTGCTCGCCGCGCTCCGGGGCGCGGGCTACGAGGTGAACGTCGAGTAGGAGGGTCCCGCGGCCTGCGCGTTCCGCACGGTGCTGCTAGACGGACACGTTCTCCGCCGAGCTCTCGGCGAGCGACCCGCGGGCGACCGACGAGGTCCCGCCGAGCAGCTGCTCGATCTCCTCCGCCGGCCCCGGTCTGCCGAGCAGGAATCCCTGGACCCTTTCACAGCCCATCTCGCACAGCATGTCCAGCTGGCTCTGTGTCTCGATCCCCTCGGCGACCACGGCCAGCGAAAGGGCGTGCCCCACGCCGAGGATGGCCTCGAGCAACTCGCGGCTCTGGCCGCCGTCGCTCAGCGCCGCGACGAAGCTGCGGTCGATCTTCAGCACGTCCACGGGCATGCGCTGCAGCTGAGAGAGCGAGGCGTAGCCCGTGCCGAAGTCGTCGATCGCGACACGTACGCCAAGGGCCTTGATCTGATCCAGATGCTCAGCGGCGGCGGCCACGTCGCGCATCAGCGTCGTCTCGGTGATCTCGAGGGTCAGCGAGGATGGGGGCAGCCCGGAATCCTCGAGCGCCAGGCGCACGTCCTCGGCGAACACGTCGCGGCCGAGCTGATGGGCCGACACGTTCACCGAGACGCAGATCGCGTGCCCCCGGGCGTGCCAGGCCGACGCCTGACGGCAGGCGTCGGCGAGCACCCAGCGGCCGATCGGCACGATCAACCCGGTTTCCTCGGCCAGCGGGATGAAGTCCCCGGGCGGCACGACGCCGCGGGTCGGATGGCGCCAGCGGACCAGCGCCTCGACGCCGAGCACCCTCCCGCTCGGCAGCTCGAAGATCGGCTGGTAGTGCAGCAGGAACTGCCCGCCGCGGACCGCGGCGGCGAGCTCGCCTTCCAGCTCCAGGCGGTCACCGGCTCTTGTCGTCATGCTCGCGTCGAACAGCATGTAGCGGTCCTTCCCCGCGGCCTTGGCGGCATACAGGGCGAGATCCGCGTCGCGCAGCAGCGCGTCGGGGGTCGCGTAGTGTCCGGCCGCGATGCCGATGCTCACGGTGAACGAGAAGCTCTTGCCGCCGCCGCCGAGCTCGACGGGCCGGCGCAGGACCTCGATCAGGCGGTCGGCGAGGGCGTTCAGCGGCGCCTCGCGAGATGAGGACTCCACTAGCACCACGAACTCGTCTCCGCCGAGGCGCCCGACGGTGTCCTGCTCGCGCATCACCTCCTGCAGCCGCTCGCCGACGGCCTTCAGGACCTGGTCTCCGGCCGCGTGTCCCAGCTTGTCGTTGACGTGCTTGAAGCCGTCGACGTCGATGAACAGCGCGCCGGCGACGATCCCCGGCTCGCGCGCGGTCCGCGCGAGCATCTGCTCGGCGCGATCGAGCACCAGCACGCGGTTGGGCAGTCCTGTGAGGAAGTCGTGGAGGGCCAGATGGGAGAGCTCGCGCGTCTTCTGGCGCACGAGCGACAGCGCCCGCGTGCGGCTCGTCCCGAGCACCAGCACGAGAAGGCCGACCAGCAGGCTCATCAGGGTCCCGCCGATCAGCATCGTCAGAGCGTGCGAGTCGGCAGTCAACCCGCCTGCCGCGGCGGCTCCGACGTCCTGCACGGTCCAGCCGTTGTGCAGGTCGTTCGTCGTGGTCTGCCCGTGGCGCGGGGCGACGCCGGCGGTGAAGGTCACGTGGGAGAAGCCGCTCGAGTAGCGGAACGTCACGGCCGTGTTGGCGTGACCTTCCAGCGCCCGCTGCAGGACCACGCCGGGCAGCAGCAGCTCGCCCAGCCAGCCGACGAACTCCCGTCGCCGGCTCGCGACCGTCGCGGGCACCACGCCGCCTTTGTAGACCGGCGCCTCCACCGCGAGGGTGGTGGCGCTTCCCAGCTGGAACGGCGCGTAGCTCGTCAGGCCCGTTTCCCTCGCCGAGGCGAGCGTGGGCGCCACCGCGCAGTAGTCCACGCCGCCGGGGAGGAAGTGTTCGAGGTTTCTGGCAAGCCCGGCGACGGCGAAGCAGTAGTACGGCCGCGAACCCTGGGGAAACAGCTGAAAGCGTTCGTGGGGGGGCACGGAGCGCGGTCCCAGCGGCCGGATCGGGTTGGTGGCGATCCATTTTTCGAAGGCGGCGAGACGCTGCCCCGGGACGACCCGGACCAGGCCGATATCCTGGAGCTCGGGGTAGCGCCGCATCGCATGCACCGATTCCGCCCACCTGTCGAACGCCGCGGGCGACGCGTTGGGGTTGCCGGCGACGAACGCGCTCGCATTGATCGCCAGGTCTTCCTCGTGCTGGATCGCGAGCTTCAGCGTCGTGGCGGTCTTGTTCGCGCTCAGGTGGACCGCCAGCCGTTCCCTTTCAGCGTCCGTCTCGGCGACCGAGTGGGCTCCGAGCAGCGATGCCGCGGTCCCGACGGCCACGACCAGCACGGTCAGCACCGCCCAGAAGCGGCGGCGGCCGTGCGTCGCACGCGCGAAGCGATCCCGCGCACCCTTCGGCAGGGCGGACACCGGGAGGCTGGTCAGGAGGCTTTGGTGGGTGGAGTGGCTCATCGTCAGCGCGAAGGCGTGTTCTGGGGCGCTCGGAGGCGGGCCTCGAATTCCATATCGGGCAGGGGGTCTCGGGCCTTTCTCGATGCACGCACGCGGTCAAGTTGCCAATCGGGCACGTCGGGCGACCATTGTCCGAATCCTCCGGCTCCTAGACGAATGTTCGACTGTCCCGGCGCGCCTGCTCAGCCCGGCGCGCCTGCTCGGAATTCGGCGAAGCGCGCCGCCCACGGCTCGGGCTCGACCCGCGCCGCCCTGATCACGAAGGAGATCGTGTGGTACCAGCCGCTGGTCACCACGAGCTCGAGGATCTGCTCGGCGCTGAAGTGCCGCTCGAGCTCGGCGAACAGGGCGTCGGAGATGTCGCCGCTGTAGTGCAGCTCGTCGGCCAACCGGTACACGGCGCGCTCCGTGTCCGACCACGCCCCACCCTCGGCGTCCCCGTGCACGGTGGAGGCCAGCTGCTCGTCGGTGAAGCCGAGCGGCCGGCCGAAGGCCACGGCGTGCACCCCCCACTCGTACTCGGCGCCGCACACGGCGCAGGTGCGGTGGATCATCACCTCGCGCAGGCGCGCCTCGAGCAGTCCGTGGCCGAGTATCCCTGCGCCGAGCGGACGCATGCGCGCGGCCAGCTCGGCGTGGACCCCCAGGGTGCGAAACAGTCGCAGGGGCTCCATCCCGCTGTTCGGGGGCATCCACTTGCCGAGCATCGACTCGACCGCGGGCTCGTAGGGCGGCTGCAGCGGCGCGATGCGAGGTGTGGCAACGTCGTCGGTCATCGGTATGCTCCTGCTCCGGAAATAGGAGCGCCAACGATATCGCTTCGCGAGCCGGAGCGCGGGAGGGAGCGCGTGGTCGACATCCCCAGGCCCGGAGCACCCGTGAGAGGATCGGCCACCGGGCGGCCGATCATGGCGCTGCTCGACCTGCTCGGCCGGCGCTGGAGCCTGCGCATCGTCTGGGAGCTGCGCGAGCGTGCGCTGACCTTCCGCGAGCTGCAGGGCGCCTGCGGGGCGAGCAGCTCGTCGGTCCTCAACGAGCGGCTCGCGGAGCTCCGCGCGGCCGGCGTGGTCGAGCTCGGCCCGGGCGGCTATGCGCTGACCGCGGAGGGACAGCGCCTGCTCGCGATCTATGCGCCTCTGCAGTCCTGGGCCGAGCGCTGGGCCGAGCGGGAGTGCGGCTCCCCACCGTCCACGCCGTAGCATCCTGATGTGGAGATCGCCCCCTTCGCGATCGAGCGCTACTACGAGCGCTGGGAGTTCCGCGCGGAGCTGATGCTCTCGAGCAGCGACTGCGAGTCGCTGTCGGTGAGCGACCTGCTCGCGCTCGAGCCCGACGCCGGGGAGCGTCTGGAGCAGCTGAGCCTGGGCTACACCGAGGTGCCGGGCTCGCCCGAGCTGCGCGCCGCGATCGCCGGGCGCTATGAGCGTCTGGAGCCCGGCGATGTGCTGGGCCTCGCCGCGGCCGAGGAGGGGATCTTCACTGCCTACCACGCGCTGCTCGGCCCGGGCGATCACGTCGTGGTCGAGGCGCCCTGCTACGGAGCGGCGATCGAGGTCGCGCGCAGCACCGGCGCCGAGGTCGGCCTGTGGCAGCGTCGCCAGGAGGACGGCTGGGCCCATGACCTCGACGCGCTCGAAGGGCTGCTGCGGGCAAACACGAAGCTCATCTATCTCAACAGTCCCCACAACCCGACCGGCACGCAGATGCCCAGGACGGCCTTCGACAGGCTCGTGGAGATCGCCGGCGAGCGCTCGATCGTGCTGTTCAGCGACGAGGTGTACCGCGGCCTCGAGCACGATCCGGCGGACCGTCTCCCGGCCGCATGCGACGTCTACCGGCAGGCGATCTCGTTGGGCACCGTCTCCAAGGCCTACGGGCTGCCCGGGCTGCGGATCGGCTGGCTGGCGAGCCGCGACCCCGCGCTGCTCGAGCGGATCCGCGAGCTCAAGCTCTACACGACGATCTGCTCGAGCGCGCCGAGCGAGCTGCTGGTCGCCCTCGCCGTGCGTCACGGCGAGACCCTCGTCGAGCGCTGCCGTCAGCTGATCCTCGCCAACCTGCCGCTGCTCGATGCCTTCCTGGGGCGCCGTCACGGCCTCTTCGAGTGGGTTCGCCCGACGGCGGGACCGATCGGCTTCGCGCGCGTCGGCGGAGACTTCGACGTCCAGCGCTGGTGCGAAGAGATCGCCGCGCAGGCGGACGTCCTGCTGCTGCCGGGCGCGGTCTATCAGCAGCCGCGACACGTCCGCTTCGGCTTCGGCCGAGCGAACCTGCCGCAGGCCCTCGAGCGCCTCGACGCCCACCTCGAGCGATCTCCCAACCCGGCCGCCCCCCGGCTCGCCTAGAGCACCTTCGAGAGGAACGCCCGGGTGCGCTCGTGCTGCGGGTTGCTCAGCACCTCGGCGGGCCGTCCGGACTCGACGACGACGCCGCCGTCCATGAACACGACGGTGTCTGCCACCTCGCGCGCGAAGCCCATCTCGTGCGTGACCACGACCATCGTCATGCCTTCGCCGGCCAGCTGCTTCATCGCCGCGAGCACCTCTCCGACGAGCTCGGGATCGAGCGCCGAGGTCGGCTCGTCGAACAGCATCAGCTTCGGCTCCATCGCCATCGCGCGGGCGATCGCCACCCGCTGCTGCTGGCCGCCGGAGAGCTGCGAGGGGTAGGAGTCCAGCTTGTCGGCGAGGCCCACCTGTGCGAGCAGCTCGCCGCCGCGGGCGCGCGCGTCGGCGCGGGGGATGCCCTTGACGCGGATCGGCGCACAGGTCACGTTCTCGAGCGCCGTCATGTGGGGGAACAGGTTGAAGTGCTGGAAGACCATGCCGATCTCCGAGCGCTTGCGGGCGACCTCGGATTCGCGCAGCTCGTGCAGCTTGTCGCCGCGGGGGCGGTAGCCGACGAGCTCGCCGTCGACCGCCAGCCGGCCGGCGTTGATTTTCTCCAGGTGGTTGATGCAGCGCAGGAAGGTCGACTTGCCCGAGCCGGAGGGCCCCAGCAGGCAGAGCACCTCGCCGGGCATCACCTCGAGCGTGATCCCCTTGAGGACCTCGAGACGGCCGAAGCGCTTGTGCACGGCCTCGGCCTTGACCATCGGCTCGGTCATGACCACCCGTGCCTGATCGAGAGCAGGCCCGTCCGCACCCGCTGCAGCGCCGTCAGCGCCTGTTCGCGCGTGGCGCCGCGTCCGTAGTGGCGCTCGAGGTAGAACTGCCCGACGTACAGCACGCTCGTGCAGACGATGTACCAGATGCTCGCGACGATCAGCAGCGGGATCGTTTTGAAGTTGTTCGAGTAGATCCCCTGGACCGCATACAGGAGGTCGCCGACGGCGATCACGCTGACCAGCGAGGAGGTCTTGAGCATCGAGATCGTCTCGTTGCCGGTCGGCGGGATGATCACCCGCATCGCCTGTGGCAGCACGATCCTGCGCATCGTCTGCAGGCGCGTCATGCCGAGCGCCTGGGCGGCGTCCCCCTGGCCCTCGGGCACCGAGATGATTCCCGCGCGGACGATCTCCGCCATGTAGGCGCCCTCGTTCAGGCCGAGCCCGAGGATCGCCGCGGTGAACGGCGGGATCAGCTTGTTGGCGTCGGCGTGCACGAACGACGGGCCGAACGGGATTCCGAGCGCGATCTTCGGATACAGGGCGGAGATGAAGTACCAGAAGAGCAGCTGCACGAGCACGGGCGTGCCGCGGAAGAACCAGATGTACAGCCAGCTGGCGCCGGCGATGAGCGGGTTCAGCGACAGCCGCATGACGGCGAGGATGATCCCCAGGACTATCCCGATCGCCATCGCGATCACCGTCAGCTCGACGGTCACGCGCAGCCCTTCCGTGATGCGCTGGTCGAACATGTATTCGCCGATGACGCCCCATTCAAAGCGCGGGTTGGTGACGGCCGAGCGCACCAGCGCGACCGCCACCACGAGCACTATGGCCGCGGCGATCCACCGGCCGGGGCGCCGCACGGGGACGGCCCGGATGTCCTCGGGCCGTCCCTCGGCGTCGCTTGCCTGTGCGTCGGGCACTGCTTCGATTCAGCTGGTCGCCCCGTTGATCTTCGGCGTCGTGAGGGCGCCCGACTGGACGCCCCACTTGGTGAGGATCTTGGTGTATTCACCGTTGGCCATCAGCGCCTTCAACGCGGCGAGCACCGGCTGGGTCATGCCATTCGTCTTGGGAATGGCGATCCCGTAGGGGGCGAAGTTGTAGCTTTCCCCGACCAGCGTGAGCTGGCCGCTGAGCTGCTTGACCTGGTAGGCGACGACCGGCGAGTCGGCCATCGCGAGTTCCGCGCGGCCGCTGACCACGGCGAGGCTGACTGGGTTCTGGCCGGGGAAGCTGAGCACGTTCACCGCCTTCTTCCCAGCTTTCTTGCAGGTGGCACTCTGTTTGGTCGCTTCTTCGAGCTCCACTGTGCCCTTCTCGACGGCCACCGTCTTGCCGCACAGGTCGGCCAGCGTCTTGACCCCCGGGTTCGCCGAGGCCTTGGCGTAGAAGGAGATGCCCGCTGTGAAGTAGTCGACGAAGTCGACGACCTTCTCGCGTTCCTTCTTGTCGGTGAACGAGGAGACCCCGAGGTCGAACCTGCCGGACTGCAGGCCGGGGATGATCGCTTCGAAGGGCGAGTTGACGAAGCTGACTTTCAGTCCCATCACGCCTGCCAGGGCCGTCGTCAGGTCGGCGTCCATCCCGATCACCGTTTTCCCGTCGCCCGCGAGGAACTCGTTCGGGGCGTACTGCGCTTCGGTCCCGATCGTCAGCGTCCCCTTCGTTTTGATCGCCGACGGGACCGTCGCCGCCACCGCCGCGTTGACGCTGCTAGGTTGCGCAGCTTCGGGCGTGGTTGTCGTCGTACTGCTGGTGCTGCTCCCACAGCCCGCGAGCGCGAGCACGGCTATCGCGGGCGCGCCCAGCCTGGTGACCAGCTTGCTCATCGGAACCTCCTCCGTTGACAATTGCCCAGACCGGCCCACGCCGGGTCGAGGCCGCCCAAGTATAAGTTGGTAGTCCCGCGTAGTCATCCCGCCATGCCGTCGGGCGCGGGCAGCGGCGAGGGGGCACTGCGGTAGCTCGCCGGGGTGACGGACATGCTGATCGGGTTGCGCGGCAGCCGCGCAGAAGGGCCACCCGCTCGGGCGATCTCGACCACCGGGTCCAGTTCCAGGCGCTCTGCGAGCGCAAAGGCCCCGGCGATGTCATTGACCTGGCCGGCCGGCACGCCCACGCCGTGAAGCACCTTCACCCAGTGCCTGGCGGGGCGGGCGGCGAGATAAACCTCGAGCTCCTCGCGCAGGCCTTCGCGGTTGGCCACGCGCCCGGCGTTGGTGGCGAAGGCCTCGCTGTCGGCGAGCCCAGGGTGCCCGATGGCCAGCGCGAGCGCGCGAAACTGCTCGTCGGTGCCCACCGCCAGGACGAGCTTTCCCTCGCCGGTCGCGAACAGGTCGTAGGGGGCGACGCTCGGATGGGCGTTGCCCATCCGCACCCCCACCTCTCCCGCGAGTGTGTACGCGGCGGCCTGGTTGACGAGCGCGGCGAGCAGGCAGGAGAGGAGATCGAGCTCGACCCGCTGGCCCTCGCCGGTACGTTCACGGTGGCGAAGCGCCGCGAGGATGCCGACGCTGGCGAACAGCCCGGCGATCACATCGACCAGCGCCACGCCGACCTTCTGTGGCGGACCCTCGGGGGTGCCCGTGATGCTCATCAGGCCGCCGACCGCCTGGACGAGCAGGTCGTAGCCGGGGAGATCGGCGCCCGCTCCCGTCCCGAATCCGGTGATCGAGCAGTAGACGAGCCCCGGGTTCTGTGCGCGCAGCTCCTGATAGCCCAGACCGAGCCTGTCCATCACGCCCGAGCGGAAGTTCTCGACGAGCACGTCCGCGCAGGACGCGAGCCGCCGCGCCCGCTCCAGGTCGCCCGGCGCATTCAGGTCGAGAGCGACACTCGTCTTGTTGCGGTTGACCGACTGGTAGTAGGTGCTGATGCCAGTCTCGTCGTAGGGCGGCCCCCAGGCGCGCGTGTCGTCGCCGACGCCCGGGCGCTCGACCTTCGTCACCTCGGCCCCGAGGTCGGCGAGCACCATCGTCGCCAGGGGCCCGGCGAGCACGCGGGAGAAGTCGAGGATGCGGAGGTTCTCGAGCGCCTGCGCCACGCCCCGAGCGTACTTCCCTGCGTCATACTCCGCGCGGTGCTGGCGGCCGCCACGTCGTTCACGCGCGAAGCCGAGCATCTGCTCCGCGCTCCCGGCCTGTTCAACTGGTCGACGGTCACGCTGCTCGCCCTGGTGGTCTACGTGTACGCCGTGGAGGTCGAGCGCTCCAACTGGAACGCCGTGCTCGCCGGCATCGCCTTCTGGTTGATGGATTGGGCGAACGAGATCGTCAACGCGCTGGTCCTCCACTTCGACGGCCACGCCGCGCTCTGGACGGTGACCGGCAACAGCAGCTTCGTGATCCTGATCGGCCTGACCGTGGAGATATCTCTGTTCTTCGCGATCAACGGCGTGATCTTCGCGAAGCTGCTGCCGGCCGACCGCGGCGTTCGCGTGCTCGGCCTGCCCAACCGCTGGGCCCTCGCGATCGCCCTCTCCCTCGTGTCCGTGGGCGTCGAGCTGCTGCTCCATGCCGACGGGGTCTTCCACTGGTACTACTGGTGGTGGAACGTCGCGAGCTTCCCGGTGATCGTCGTGTTCGGCTATCTGACCTTCTACGTGGTGGCGTTCTGGGTCCACGACATGCCCAGGCGTGCGCGGCAGCTGGGGGTCGTCGGCTCGCTCGCCGCGATCGATCTGCTGGCCGGCCTGGCGTTCGGGCCGATCCTCGGCTGGATCTGAGGCGCGGGCGGCGCCTGCCGCGGCGCGCCGCAGCCGGCCGGGGGTCCGGTGAGTGGGGATAACATCGCAACGATGCTCTCGCGCGGCGCTCTGACCCGGGTCGCCCGCACCTGCGGCGTGGCACTCGTCCTCGCAGGCTGCGGTTCGTCCACCAGGCAGGGCTCGACGCCGGCGGCCACAACCGCCGGGCAACAGGCCCCCGGCGCCGTCGCCCTGTCATCCGTGCCCGCCGACGCCACGCGCGGCGCGAGCTCCGCCGGGCACCCGGCGAAGGGCAAGGCTGCGAGACGAGCCCTGCCGCAGCCACCGAGCAGCCCCAAGGGAGAACTCGTCCGCAAGGAGGTCTCGGGCAAGGTCGGCAAGGCCGACGCGCTGCCCGCCGCGGCGACCGCGGACGGCAGCTACGTCGCACCGGGCGCCCCATCCGATGCGCAGATCAAGGCCGAAATAGCACAGGCGCGCAAAGCGGGGATCATCCTGCCGCAGGGCAATACCGCACAGTCCTTCGAACAGGGGGCCACGTATGTCGGCGGCGGCGGCGGCGGCGTCTGGGCCTTCCCGATCCAGCCGCTCTCGCTCGTGCTCGGCCCGTCGACCTGGAGCGAAGACCAGGGCGTGGACATCGCGACCGCGCACGGCGCCTGCGGCGCCGCCGCCCTCGAGGTCGCCGTCACCGCTGGCACCATCGTGCAGGAGGGCATCTCCGGCTTCGGGCCATATGCGCCGATCCTGCGCATCGAAAGCGGCCCCTATGCCGGCTGGCTGGTGTACTACGGCCACGCCGCCCCGGCGCTCGTGCCGGTGGGCACCCGGGTGTCCGCCGGGCAGCCGATAGCCGAGGTGGGCTGCGGCATCGTGGGCCTTTCCTCGGGGCCGCATCTGGAGATCGGCATAACGCCGCCCGGCGGCTCGACGTGCTGTCCCGCCCGCGGCGTGACCTCGTCGGTCGTCGAGGTGCTCCTGCGCCAGCTCTTCGGATCCGCCTGAGCCGCCCCGGACGGTTGCGCCCGGGTCCTGCCTGCGGTTGCGCTAGTCTTTCCCCCGCCTAATCCCGGACGTGTGTCCGGGAGCGGGGGAACCGAGTTGTTGGGGCGAGTTCCGTGGTAGTCCGCGGAAGGCGTACATCGCTAGCCCGTCAGCTAACCCCGCCGGCCGACCAGAGAGGCGATCTTGCGGCGAGGAACGTATGCGAGCAGGCTGCTTGTGGCTTGTCTGCTGGCCCTCGCGGCGATGGCGCCCAGCGCCGGCGCCAGCACCGGCGCGACGGGCGGCACGACGATCTCCGGCGCTCCCGCCTCCCCCGCGCCCTCGGCGCCGGGCAGTTCGAGCTCCGGCGCGACCGGCGGCACGACTCCCAGCGCCAACGCGCTGCCCCCGGGATCGGTCTTCGCGCGCAGCCCCTATCCCGCGGGTCCACGCGGCTGGGTGTTTCCCCTGTATCCCCTCTCGCACGCCTCGGCCAGCAGCTGGTGGTCGCTGGACCAGGGCGTCGACCTCGGAGGCGACGCCAACCAGTGCGGCACGCAGCTCGTCGAGCTCGCCGTGGCGAGCGGCACGATCGTCCACGAGGGCATCGACGGCTTCGGCTCCTGGGCGCCGGTGATGCTCCTCGACAGCGGTCCCGATGCGGGCCGCTACGTCTACTACGGGCACGCGGCTCCCGCACTTGTCCGGGTGGGCGCCCACGTCAGCGCGGGACAGCCGATCGCGGAGGTGGGCTGCGGCATCGTGGGCATCTCCTCGGCGCCCCATCTGGAGATCGGCATTCTGCCGCTCGGCGCCGCCAACTCGATGGACCTGCCATCCGTGGGGGAGACCGCTCACGAAGCGCTGGCCAACCTCACCGACGCCTATCGGACGGCCGTCAACGCGCGCCGGGCACAGGCCGCGAAGGCGCGCAAGCACCGCCGGGCGCGCAGCCGGACCCACCACTAGCAGCGCCCGTCGCCCGCCGATCGGTGAGGTGGTCCAAGGGGGCTAAGGCATCCGGCGCGCCGTGCCGATGAATGGCTCGTGCTCCGCGTTAGTCGCCTCTTCTCCACGCGCCTAGCCACGCGATGGCTGGCGCTCGCCGTCGCGCTGCCCCTCGCCGTGCTGGCTGCCCTGCTCGTCAACGCGATGCCCGCCGGGGCCGTGGTGGCGAAGGAAGTCGGCGGACCGAGCGGACCGACGGTCGGCCTGCAGCCACGCGAAGCCAACTCCGTGTTCGACGGTACGCCCACGGCCGCCAAATTCGAAAACGAAAAATGGGGTCCGGTACTGCACGGGTACGCCACGGTCGCGGTCTATTGGGATCCGACCGACCACTACCACGGAGACTGGCAGCGCATGATCAACCCGTTTCTGCAGGCGGTCGGCTCCGCCAGCGGCTCCCTGGACAGCGTATTCGCCGCCGACACCCAGTACACCGACAAGTCGAACAGGCCCGCCACCTACAGCTCGGTGTTCCGCGGCGCCTACACCGACACCAAGGGCTACCCGACCACGGAAAACTGCACAGACCCCAATCCGCTCGAAACAGCTGACCTGATCGGGCCGCTCAACGGCGGAGGCGAACACACGGAAGTCTGCCTCACCGACCATCAGCTCCAGGAACAGCTCGAAGAATTTGTCAAACAGCACGAACTCCCCAAGGGCATGGGCACGATCTACTACCTGCTGACGCCCCCCGGTGTGACGGTATGCATAGACGAAGCCGCCACTCGCTGCTCCGACTACTCTGGAAAAGTCGGTGAACCAAGCTACGAAGAAAGCTTCTGCAGCTACCACTCGGCCATCAACCCGGGCAAAACCACAGCGGGCGACGCAAACACGATCCTCTACGCGGCGATCCCCTGGACCGCCGGAGGGCTCGGCGACTACCACCTCACGCTCAACGATCAGAACACGCCCGCCTACGACTGCCAGGACGGTGGCTTCGACCCCAGCACCACCAAACCGATCGAGCAGCGGGAGAAAGCCAAGAAAAGAACTGAAAAGGAACAGAAAGAATTCGAAAAAATGGACCCAGAAGAAGAAGCGGCGGTCCTAAAGCGCGAAAAACTCGAAGGCCCCCGCCAACAGGAGCCCAACCAGGCCGGTATCGGCCCTGACGGCTCCCCCGATACGGGCCTGGCCGACCTCATCATCAACCAGATCGCGGTCGAGCAGCAAAACATCGTTACCGATCCCCTGCTGGCATCCTGGCATGATCCCGCCAACAACGAGCTCACCGACGAGTGTCGCAACTTCTTCGCGTCCGGGTCGGTCTCAGGCAGCTCGGCGGTCAACGAAGAAACAGGCGCAGGAGCCCTCTCCAACCAATTGCTGGGAGCCAAGAGCTACTACCTGAACCTCGCCTTCAACCTCGCGGCGCTGCGACTTCCCTACCCCGGCGTGCCATGCGTGGGAGGCGTAAGCCTCGAGCCGCGGTTCACGGCTCCCAATCCGGTCAAAGTTGGAGAAATCGTCGGCTTCGATGGAATGGAGTCAACCATCAGCCTCGATGCGGCGATCGGCGACCCTGTCGGTGAAAAAGTCAACGCCTGCGGCCACGAACGCGCGGGTAACGAAGCGAACTACGCCACTTATACCTGGAACTTCGGCGATGGCAGTGAAAACGTGTGTGGCTACGCGCCGGGCGCCCCGGCGTGCAAAACGCCATGGCTGAGCCCGTGTGCGGCGAGCGTCTTTCACCCTTATCAGAACTACGGCACCGTCACATACAACGTCACGCTGACCGTCACCGACGTCGGCGGCAACACCGCCAGCACAACG
>Ga0066793_10000645_pt1 | contig 14292 bp, 9 predicted proteins | sample PersoiDNA2013189_FD_83876 | JGI IMG/M metagenome (GOLD analysis project Ga0066793, IMG submission 83876) | Permafrost soil microbial communities from the Arctic, to analyse light accelerated degradation of dissolved organic matter (DOM) -... | ecosystem: Environmental > Terrestrial > Soil >... | reverse complement strand
GTCATCCATACCGTCGAGTCGACCGACACGATGGGCAATGTGGGCGACCAGGTCACGCTGCAGAAGACGCTTTCCGCTGCGAACCTGCCGCCGGGCTTGTACAAGATCGAGATCAAAGTGAACGACAACCTTTCCAAGCAGATGGTGGATCCAACGGCGACCTTCGCCGTGGAGTAAGCTGCTGCCTGGTTTCCCAGAGGTGGTGGGCGAGATGTTCCGAAAGCTCGGGTTCCTCGTAGTCGTCGTGAGCATGGCTCTTCCGGCATGGTGCGGAACTGCCTCAGGCGCGATCTCGGGTGCGATATCTGGATACGTTCGCGATGGGAGCGGCGCGCCGCAAATGGGCGCGGCGGTGGAAGTACTCGGTTCGGCCGCCCAGGCGCTGAAGGTCTTCACCGACGATCGTGGTTTCTACTCGGTTGCGAGCCTTCTGCCCGGAACGTACAGCGTCAAGGTAAGCGCGCGTTCGTTCCTCCCTTCGCTGCGCGAGAAAATCGACTTGCGTGCCGGCGCGAAGCTGATGGTGAATGTCACGTTGACCACGCTGTTCGAGGCCATCCAACTTGTTCCGCTGCGGAGTCCGGTGGACGATGACGACTGGAAGTGGACGCTGCGCTCGGTTTCCAACCGGCCCATCCTGCGCGTGCTTGAAGATGGCACTACCGTGGTCGCGCAGAGCGGGGAGTCAGCGGCTGACCGCGACTTGAAAGGTACCTTGACCTTTATCGCCGGATCGCCCGGGCAGGGTTTCGGCAGCCCCGCGGATATGAGTGCTGGTTTTGCCGTGGAGCGTTCGCTGTTATCGAGCGGCACCCTGCGGCTGAACGGCAACCTCGGTTATGGGGCCGACGGCCTGCGCATCCCAGCGGCAGCGCTCCGAACGTCCTACACCAACCGTTTCAACGGTGTTTTTGAACCTTCGGTGGCGATTACCGCCCTCCGGCTGAATTCGCCTGAACACACCATGCCCGGCGCCACGCTGCAAGCGCTGTCGGTGACCAGTTCCGATCGGATCGTCCTGGGCAATGTGCTGGAGATGAAGCTCGGCAGCGAGTTGCAAACCATCCAGTTTATGGGGCGGGTACACGCCTTCAAGCCCTTCGGGTCGGCCGATTTGCACATCACGCCGAACACCGTGCTGGAATATCAATACGCGAGTTCAGTCCCGAATATGCGACTGGAGGATCGTTTTGGCGAGGATCGTTTGGATTCGGCTTCGTCGGACCTGAGCGAAACCGCGCCGCGCATGAGCATCACTGGGTTTTCTCCTGCGGTTGAGCGGGCCCATCACCAGGAAGTGTCGATCTCCCAGCGTATCGGCAAGAACAACATGCAGGTCGCATTCTACTCGGACAGCATCGTCGATCCGGTGCTTACCGGAGTTGGCGAAATGACGGGCGAATCCGGTGAAGTGCTGCCCGATGTGTACTCCGGGACTTTCAGCTATCAGGGGAACGATTACGCGACGCGCGGGATGCGGGTGGTGCTGCAGCGGAAGCTGTACTCCGATGTGACCGCAACCTTAGACTATGCCTACGGAGGCGTGCTCGATTTGTCACGCCCCGACGTCCAACTCCAGGACGCGCGGGATTGGATTCGCGCGGAGCGGCGTCAGGCTGTGGCAGCGAAGTTCAGCGGAACTTTGCCCAAGGCGAAGACGCGCTGGATCGCCTCCTACCGTTACACGGGCGGTCGCGCGTTGACGCCGGTCGACCTCTTCAATAGTTCGGCGGGCCAGTCCGATCCTTATTTGAACCTGTTCATCCGGCAACCGATTCCGGCCAGCTTCCTCGCGGGACACATGGAAATTCTCATGGACCTGCGAAATCTTCTCGCGCAGGGGTATGTGCCGGTGATAGGACGGGACGGACGCACTCTTTATCTGGTGCAGTCGGCGCGCTCGGTGCGCGGCGGCGTGGCCTTCAGCTTCTAAAATCTGTAGATTCGCAATCCGTGATTCCATAGATTTCCGGCGAAGATTTCCGGCGATTGCCCCCGAGCGCTGACCGTCCACACTTTTCTGCCGACCCCCGGTCGCTTCCCGTTGACGCAGATTCCCGCGCTGATCCTCTTTCACCAACTCTTCTGTGAAGTTCGACACTGATCTTTCGCGCGCACTCGTTTATAATTCCGCGAATCTCAAGTGGAACTGTATTTGCTGCTCGCGGAGCGTGGGTCTGTTTCACTGCCCGCGACGACTGAGGAGAACCGGAAATGAAACTGCGTTTATTGGTGGTGTTTGTTCTGCTTTCGACGACCCTGCTCGTGGGCCAAACGTTTCGTGGGACAATCCTCGGCACGGTCACCGATCCTTCAGCAGCAGTGGTGGCTGGGGCATCAGTGAAGGTTCGCAACGTGGCTACCGGGCTGGAGCGCACGACGGCCACCAGCGCCGACGGCAGTTACACCGTCTCTGAGTTGCCCATCGGCACCTATTCCGTGACCGTGTCGCTGACTGGCTTCCAAACCGCAGTCACCAGCAACGTCGAAGTCAACGTGGCCGCCGAACGCAGGGTAGACGTAGCGTTCAAGACCGGCAAGGTGTCGGAGCGAGTGGAAGTCTCGGGCGAGGAACTCAGCCAGGTCGAGACGACCTCCGCCGAGTTGGGCGGAACACTGACCAGCGAGACGATCACAAACATCCCCGTCAACGGCCGCGACTACACGAAGCTGATCTATCTGAATCCGGGTGTAGCGGGTTCTCCTGACCAGATTTCGGATTCTCCCGGATCGTTCGGCACGTTTTCGATGAACGGATCGCGTGGCCGCGCTAACAACCTCCTGCTCGACGGCACGGATATGAACGACGGGTTCCGTAACGACCCGGCCATCAATGAGGCGGGTGTTTTCGGCGACCCGGCGACGATTCTGCCGATTGACGCCGTGGCTGAACTGCGCGTGCTCTCGAACTACGAGGCGGAGTACGGCAGGAACTCGGGCGCGGTCATCAATATTGTGACCAAGAGTGGGACGAACCAGTTGCACGGGTCACTGCTGGAGTTCAACCGCACCAGTTCGGTAGGTGGCGCCCGCAACTTCTTCAATACAGCGGGGTCGCAGGACCCGTTCCACAACAACCAGTTTGGTGGATCGCTGGGCGGCCCGATCGTCAAGGATAAGACCTTCTTTTACGTGAATTATGAAGGGCAGCGGGAATCGGGAGCCCAGGCGGGATTGAGTTGCGTGCCCGATCAAGCGGCGATCAACCAGGCTGAAGCAAATGCTGCCGATAATGATCGAACGTTGAGTCAGCCGATTCTAAATCTGTTAGCTCGCAACCCTTGGCCAACCCCCAATATTGCGGGAGCGACAGCGAACTTGGATGGCACCTGTAATGCCCCAGCTGAGGGAGCGGCACCTGACAACCTGGCAACGGCAACCAGGTTCAAGAACCGGGTGGACAGCATGATTGCCAAGGTCGATCACAACTTCAACCCCAACAACCTACTGACGGGACGCTACTACTTCGGAGACAGTGACCAGAGTTTTCCTTTCGCACAGTTGGCCGGTGGACTGCTGCCGGGCTTCAACACAATCACTCCCACGCGCGTCCAGTTAGTATCGCTGTCATACGTGAAGGTGATGAGTTCCAACCGGGTGAACGAAGCCCGACTGGGTTGGAATCGTTTCGTAGAGGGTTTTTTCCCGGAGGATCATGGGTTCAATCCTTCGTCGATTGGTCTGAACACGGGTGTAACATCACCGTTTGACTTCGGTCTGCCCAAGATCTCGGTAGGGGGATTTTCGGTGATTGGGGCGACCAACTCGGTTCCGCGTTCGCGAGTGGATTCCAACTGGCACTTCATTGACAACTACTCGTGGAAATTCGGACGACACGACGTCAAGTTCGGGTACGAGTTCCGCCGGACAACAATCCAGTTGATCCAAGACAATACTTTTCGTGGGAAGCTCAGCTTCGGCAGCATTACAAATCCTCCCGACGGCGGTGAAGACATATCGGCGCTGGAGGCTTTTCTGGAAGGCGTACCCGGCAGCGGAAAGCAGGCGCAGGGCAACGCCCGCCGGCACTCCTTTGAAAATAACCACGGCTTCTACCTCCAGGACAGCTTCCGCTGGACCAGTCGTCTGACTTTGAACTATGGCATGCGCTGGGATTACTTCGGCGTCGTCGGCGAGAAGAGCAACCTGTTCTACCGGTTCGACCCGACGATCGGGGATGTGGTTCCCGCCGGTCAGCTCTATGACAAGGACCTCAACAATTTTGCTCCGCGTGTCGGATTCGCTTACGACGTGACCGGCAAGGGCAGGACCGTCGTCCGTGGCGGTTGGGGCCTATTCTACGATGCCTTCGCGCAGGATATCTTCCTGGGCCATGCACCGTACAACTGTGCGTTTTGTCCAGGACCCGCCTACACGCAATTTGCCCCCGCCGCGATCGGATCGGCAGGACTCTCCGGCAATCCGATTAGTACTGACCAGCCTGTGTTCGGCGACTTTTCAGGCTTGGGGGACTTCTTTGGCACAGACCGGCATATCCGGACGCCTTACACTCAGAACTTCAACTTGAATATTCAGCAGCAACTGGGCAAGGCTGTGATTCAGGTGGGATATGTTGGAGCCAAAGGCACGAAGCTGTTCCGCTTCCGCGACATCAACCAGCCTAGCCAGGCACAAATCACTGCCTTCGACACGTCTACCGCGCCCGGTGGGCAATGCGCCGTGAACGTTGCACCGAACTGTCCAATCGCTGGATTCGACGGCCCGGATAGAATTAACTTCAACGTTGCCCGGCCTTTCAGTAGCAAATTTTATGTGAACCAGGAAGAATCCTCGGCGAGTTCTACCTACCATGCCTTGCAAACCAGCCTGCGCATGAACAACTGGCGTGGGCTTACCTCGGCTGTAAATTTCGTGTGGTCGCACTCGATTGATGATGCCAGCGACAGCGAGGATTTCATCCCCAACGCAGCACAGCCGAACAACAGCCTTGCTCCTCAGTTCGAACGTGGGAATTCCAACTTCGACATTCGGCGGCGCTTCAGCTGGAACTTCGGCTATGATCTCCCGAATTTCGGTGGCAACTGGTCGAAGCTGAAGAATGGCTGGGGTTTCAATGGGGTGGTGAACCTGCAGGATGGTCAACCCTTCCAACTCAACTACAACTTTGAAGGCGACTATTCCGGTTCCGGGGAGGGATTTGATCGGCCGGACGTGGTAGGTCCAATCCGGTACGGCAGTGGAGCATTTAGTGTCGATCTCGCAAACTTCCAAGTGCCTTGCACTTTTGGGAATAACACCGCGATCAGCGACTCGGGCGACAGCAACTGCGGAGCCGGCACTCGCCACTTCGGCAACCTGGGCCGCAATACCCTGCGCGGTCCCGCGTTTAAAGAGTTGAACTTCTCGATCTTCAAGAAGACGGCTCTGACGGAGCGTGTGAATCTCCAGTTCAACGTCGATTTCTTCAACCTTTTCAATCACCCCAATTTTTCCAATCCCAATCTCCCGAATTTCATCACCGATCCGGCGACCAACGGGCTCGACCCTAGTGGTCGAGGTGCCCCGACTAACCTGGCAACGGGCACTTCGTTCCTGCCCCTCACGGCTACCGGCGATGTTGGCATCGGCAACCCCTTCCTGGGTGGAGGTGGGCCGCGGGGCGTGCAGTTCTCGGCTAAGATTACGTTCTAGCTCAGGTATCCAAATTCTTTACCCCGGCTCCTCCCGCGAACCTGCGGGAGGAGTTCTTTTTTGCGAATGTTCCGGCTCCCACGTTTCCGGCAAACTGGGGTACACTTCCTCAGCATGACTGAGAAAACTACAACTACTGAGAGGCGTTCGCGCCAGCGGATGCCGGTTCGTGTCCCGGTCAAGGTGCGTCACGAGGGCAGTGAGCACCAGGGCTTGACTCGCGATCTGAGTTCATCGGGCATCTTTCTCTATTCCGAGCCGGGGATGAAAGCGGGCTCGAAGCTGGAACTGGTCATCATGCTGCCTCCCGGCCTGGGATTGGGGCCCGGAGGATGGACGCTCTGCCAAGCCTCAGTCGTGCGGGTGGAGGAATCGGATGGCAAGGGCATGGGCATTGCCGCTACCCTCGACCGCATCGCATTGTTGCCGGAGATCGGCTGAAAGTCAGTGGATCGTGCTCCATGCCACGCCGCCATCGGGCGCCTTTTCTCAAGTTGATCCAGGCGACGCAAATAAATCCTCCCCTCAGATAAAAAGATTGCTTCCCAATGCCCCGTCCTTGGTGCAATAATGGCCCGCTTTAAGGCAAAGGCGGAATTGGCCGTCTTTTCCCAGGTGGGCTAGGTTATGTGGATTGAAAAACTTTCCGATGGCGTTCTTGAACTGGACACGCCGATCGGTCCTCGATATGTACAACCGAATCTCTTGCAGCGCGCGTATCTGATTTGGACGTTCCGAAATTTTTTCTCGCTGCCGCAGCCAGTGCTGCACCCGTGGGAACGCCGATTGATTGATCGTCTGTGGAGCGAGAATAGGTTCGTCTCCGTGTCCGCAGCGGGCGCACCCGACAGACCGGTCATCGGAAGAATCGAGCGGCGAGCGCCGGCTCAGGCAGAAGTTCTGCCGATTCGCAAACCAGCGTCCGGTTCGACGTCCGCCGTAGCGGAGCAAAGCCGGGAAGCCGCCTCAGCGTAATCGCGAAACCGCACTGGCGCCGCCGCGGGATCACACGGCGTTCAAACTCAAGTCAGGCTCAAACTCAAGTTGCGCCCAAATTCAATTGGACTTGGCCGTCTCGTGCGGAGGCGTTTCGTCCTCCTGCTGCTGCGGATGGGGCTTGTGCCGAACCGACATCTCACTGCAGGGTCCGCCGCGCCCGCCTCCGACATGTCCGCCGCCGCCGTGACCAGCCGCGTCCGAAATCAAGATTGTGTCGAGTGAAGTAGCAAAGCGCAGGCTCAGCCGCGAACAGGGCGGCGCAAAACGGATGGTATAATCAAAGTTTCCCCACCTTGCCGTTGGCAGTGGGCGCGTAGCTCAATTGGCAGAGCAACTGACTCTTAATCAGTAGGTTGTAGGTTCGATTCCTACCGCGCTCACCACTTAACCCCTTTAAGCACTTCTCGTTACAACCGCGTGTCCGCTTCCGTCCTTGAGACGCAAAACCGCAGTGCGCCCAAAATTGTGCCCAGTTGAGATTTCCCTGAAGGCCCGCTCAATCGCATCTGCTTGCGGGTGGCAGTACCGCTGAGTAATGGTGATTGAACTGTGCCCCGCGATTTTTGCTAGAACGTGTTTCATAAATGGTTCTTTGAAAGGGCCCGGCTTCAGCCGGGCCGCTACGGGCCGCATAAATACTGGGCTTTAGCCCCTGAGGGAACTACCCGTCCCCTCCGAAACCGGTTTATGAAACAAGCTCTAGCGTGAAAGCATCGCATCCAGCTTCTGCAAGTCGGGTCAGTGCCGAGTGGCGGAGGCAGTAAGGTTCAAGCTTGCAGTCCGGACGATGGGTGAACTGAAACCGAAAGTGTAGCTTGGCCCAGAGACCAAGTTGGTCTCAGAGGTTCTGACGACGAACGCCCACTTGCTATTCAGTTTTACGGAGTGGACGACCTGGACTCGGCGGTTGGCCATCGGCCGAGATTATTGCAAAGTTTTGGACTAACAAAGGTAAAACTTCGCAGGAAGGTTATTATCGGGTGTGGAATCATAGGGTTGTAGAGGCTGGTGCCGGGAGGGGGAGTCGAACCCCCAAGGGCCGAAGCCCGGCGGATTTTGAGTCCGCTGCGTCTGCCAGTTCCGCCATCCCGGCTTAGTGCATAAAACTACTTGAAGAGAGGACTAGCTTAATTGACGATTTGAGCGTTTGCAACCGCGACCCGTTCCGGCCCAGCCGTTAACCGAACTGTCGCTGTCCTGGGTAAGAGTTGTAAACGCAGTATATTCGCTGCCTCGGCCCCTGAAGGAGCCGTTGAACAGGAGGCGGCTTACGGCATCGCTAAAGCGATGTCCTGATACGAAACCGAGTCTTTCCGAGCCTGCCAGGCGCGCAAAAGGCCGCCTGCGGGCGGCCTTTCCGGTATTTCCCTTTTGCGTGCTTCGGTCTTGCGTTCTTGTTTCGAGCGGCTGGCGACTACTTCAGCCCAATCACACCGAACGTCCCAGTCAGATTGTTGTGCGGACCGGCGGTGAAGAACAGTTGATTTGTCCGGCCGTTGTTTGCCGCACCTCCGCCGAATTTAATTCCCCACAACTGGTCGATGACGACATTCTTGCCGTTCGTTTCCCTGACTGCGCCAGGGCTGCGCTGGAGACCAACATTACTGCGAGCCCGAGGCAAATTGTGAAAGCAATCTTGCGCCGCTGCATACAGAATCCTCCTTTGGAGTGTCCGAGGCCGGAGTAGGAAGCGAGTGAGTCGGTGAGGCACGACGCTCGAACGACAATTTCTCAGTCCTGCTGGGCAATCGAACGGTAGTTCCGCGGCTTCAGGCAGGTTGTCAATCGGGTGTCATCTGTTTGCACAATTCTTGTCGGCAAAGCGGAGACGTTGGCAATATCCGTTGCCTACACGAAGGATCGTACTCTGCGCAGACGGGCCGATAAGTCGTTTGTTTCCCGTGGCCGGACCTCTCTTAGTACGGGTAAGGATATGTCCTAAAGTCTTGGCGCGAGAGTGCCGATAGCATAGACAAGCGGGAGTAGGCTATGGCTCCCGGGCAGGTGAAACAATGGCAATTGGTTCGATTTCGGCCGCAAGCCTCAGTGAGTACGTGCTCTCGTCAAGCAACTCCAATCAGCTGCAGCAGGCATTCCGGACTCTGCAAAACAGTCTTGCGTCGGGTGACCTGAATGGCGCCAAGGCGGCATTCCAGACCGTGCAGAAGCTGAACCAAAACTCGGCGACCGCCGGTGGAAGCAGTCTGTCGAGCAGTTCTCAACTCTCTACCGATCTGGCAGCGCTCGGCGGCGCGCTGAACTCGGGCGATCTATCCTCGGGCGATCTATCCACCGCCCAGTCTGCTTTTGCGGCCGTTCAGGGAGACCTGAAAAACGCTCCCTCGCCATCGCAGACAAACGAGACAAACGCCGCATCCCAATCCGTGCAGTTGGTCGCAGAACTGCTCAGCACGTTGAATGTGAGTAGTTCTTCTTCCAGCAACTCTGACATCACGAATTCCGTGTTAGAGAGGGTCTATGGAAGCCGGGACAGCGTTAACGTCCTGGCCTAGAGCCTGTGGTGAAGCTTGAATTCCGAAATCTAGCGCCTGAAGGCGGATTTATTTTAGAGCGCTTTCGGCACGCCTGAAGGCGATGCCCTGATACGAATCGCACTTTTTCCGTAGCCTGTGACCATCGGCGATATCGCCAGATACGCCGGACGCCAAAAATTGTGTGAAACGATCCACGCGCTTTCTGCACTATCCCAATAAGTGGAAGACATCGCGCTGTACGGCGATGAGCCACAGTTTAGGATCCCAACCTGGAAACTCCCGGCTGGGATCCAGTAAAGTGCCGGAGCCGTCGGGGAAGCGGTTCCGGCGCTTTGTGTGCAGTCTTCTCCAGAGGGTGCAGATCAGAGGGTGCAGATCGATCCGTCTGCCCTAAAGTCACAGGAGTTTCACTCTTCCCAGTGCGCGCCGCCCGCTCCATCCCGCCGACCGGACGCCTTCGCAGCAGCCACACGGCTCTGAAACGCCAGTCGCTTACACTCGTCCCGGAAAACAGCCACGGTTCGCCACCCCAAGTGCTACACTGTCTGCCACTTCCGGGTTCCCGGGGCAAGTACTTGCAATTTCAGTCCTTTGACGAATCCTACGTCGAGCGTCTGCGGGCAGGAGACTCGCGCACGCAAGAGCATTTTGGCGCGTACTTCAGCACGCTGATCCAAGTGAAATTGCGCTCTCGACTGCAGTCGCGGGAGGCCATCGAGGATGTGCGTCAGGAAACCTTTGCCCGATTTTATGCGGCGCTGCGCGACGGGAAAATCCTTCACCCGGAGCGCCTGGGATCGTTTGTGAACTCGATTTGCAACAATGTTTTGCTGGAGCACTATCGCGCGGCCGCGCGCCACAGTTCGCTCGATGATGAACAGAAGGACCTCCGCGCCTGCGCGATCGATCTGCTGGGCGCCCTCGCCGCCAGAGAAACGGAAAAGAAAGTCCGGGAGATTCTGGACCAACTTTCAGAACGCGACCGGCAGTTGCTGCGCGAGGTTTTCCTCGAGGAGCGGGACAAAGACGAAGTATGCCGTGACTTCGGGGTAGACCGGGAGTATCTGCGGGTGTTGCTGTACCGTGCGAAACAATCGTTTAAGTCGTTGTATCTAAAAAATATGGGGGATGATTCGCCGGAGTTTACTCCGGCCTGATGGCGGTGAAACGCTGGGTCGCGCCGGCTCACTATTATACGAGGGGGCATTTAATGGACCACGATGTGGTGGTTCGTCAAAAAATGACGGAAAGATACCTGCTCGGCGAACTCGATCCCGAGGCTCGGGACGAATTTGAAGAGCATTTTTTCGACTGCCCGGATTGCGCGCTCGACGTCCACGCCGGCGCTTTGTTCGTGGAGCAGAGCAAGGTTGCGTTGGCAGAAGAATCTGAGCCGATTTCCGCCGGCTTGCCGGTGGCTCCCCCGGTCCCAGTCAAACCGGGATGGCTCGCTGGGTTACGTTCAATGTTGCGTCCGGCGTTTGCCGTGCCTGTGATGGCTCTGTTGCTGGCGGTGATCGGGTATCAGAATCTGGTGACGTATCCGCAACTGCGGAGGGAATTGAACAGCCCACAGGTGTTGCCGTGGGCGTCGGTGAATGTCGGCACCTGGGGATCTGGCGGGCCGGTGATTACGACGCGTCCGGGAAAAGGTTTTCTACTTTTTGTGAGGATCCCGCCTGAGGGCGGCTACTCCCATTACACGGCAGACTTGTATAATCCGGCCGGGAAGCTGGAATGGTCGCTCACGATTCCGGCGACATCCGCGCAAGATCAGTGGCCGGTCCAGGTACCGGGAGCGAATCGGGAAGCGGGCAGTTACACTCTGGCCGTGCGCGGCATTAGTGCTGCGGGCGAAAGTAAGGAAGTCGGTCGGGCATCATTTGAATTGCAAATTCAGAAGTGATCTCAAAAGAGGAGGAGCTAACAACATGGCCGCAAATCCGAAATCACCTGTGGCGCCGCGCCCGAGCCTGGAACGGTACCACGTGTATCACGCCGAAGCTCACGTGCTCAGTGGCAACCTGAAACATCCTGTCAATCAGCCGATCGAACACCATGCGCGCGTTGTATTAGAGAAGACCCGCCGCGACGGCCACATCACGCAGTCGGTCGAGGAGACTACGTTGGAAGGCCTGATTTCGTTCAAAGCGGGCCACACTCGTGCGTCCGGCAGCAAGATCGAGAAAAAGGATCTTTGGGGCAACGATCATTCTGGCTGGGTGACGCTGTCGACGTCGGTGATCGAAGGCCTGAACGTATTCGAAGTCATCACAGCCGATCGCGTGGTGGCGCAGGTTTCCACCGAGCATGCGATGAAGAGCGGTCATGTTCCCAAGGTGACGTTCTTGGGCACGCGCTTCGAAAACTTGCGGGTTGGCGGGTACCCGGTCCAAGTGGAACTCGATCTCGCAATTTGCGGCGACAAACCGGAAGCCGACAGGCGGTACTTGGAAGACCGCGGCTTCCTCGATCGCGTCCAACGTCAACTCGATAGCATCGCAGGCGCCAAGGGTCTTCCTGAAGGTCTGGAGAAACAGTACGATGCCAAGGTCGCGTACATCGACGATCTCAAGAAACGTGCCAATGGGCGCGCGAAAGGGGAGCGGAACGGCTATTCTAAGCTGCAATGCTCACTGGTCAAAAGCATCGGGCCGATTCCGATTCCCGGAGTCAGGACATTCGGGAATATCATCTTCGTCCCGGACTTTGGGACCGTGTCGTTGGCCGAAGTCGAGGTGGGCATCGAACCCAGCCACGATGGCTTTTCGGACAAGACGCGTTCTGGTTCTCCGCCGGAGCCCAGCGACAGCAACTACTTCACTCTGAACATGCTGAACATGCACCTGGGTTGCATCGGCGGCGGAACCGTGGTCGCCAGCAGCACTACGGCCAACGGGCACACAAGGCCGTAGTACTGGTTCTTCTCTCTTCGTCTCTCATCAGCGCGCTCTCATGCACTCGTCATGAGAGCGCGCTGACTGCTTATGAGCGTATTCAAGCGGCTTTCTTGCGCGGTAGTCTCAGGCAAAGTCAAGACGACTCTGACGACGAATACCAACGACTTCGGGAAGTAAACCCAGAATGGGCTTGGAGATTCAGAATTCTAGAAGCGAAATCTGCCTTGTGGCGAGGAATGTATGAAGATGTGCTGCACCTCCTAGCATCCCAGCCTGGGCCCCCCAATGAACCTGGGCTGAGCGTGCCCATTTTCACACTTGAAGCCATCGCTAACGCCCGCTTGCAACGATTCCCAGAGGCAGAGGTAAAGCTGAAGGAGGCGGAGCAAATCTGCACAAGCTGGGCGGACCCAAGCTGTGGAGAGGTGATCCAGGCCCGTGGCCTCATCTCCAACGAGAAGGGCCAACTCGTGCAAGCGCGGCAGGTGTTCGAACTTTCCTTGTCATTTGCCCGCGCACATGGCGACAGATTTCTGGAGTCCACATCCCTTCTCAACTTGGGAGCAGTATCACTGAAACAAGAACACTTCGATGAAGCGATCGAGTCATCCGAGGCTTCGTACCGAGTTTCTAGTGCTATCAGTGCCGGAGACGTCGCCTTAGTCGCGCAGGGCAATGTGGGTTGGGCGTATTACAAGCTCGGCGACTCCGAGAAGTCATTGGAGGTGTTTCAGGCGGCGGAGCAGAAAGCAGCTCAACTGGGCGATATCTTCGACCAGGAAAACGAACTCACTAACATCGGATACATCTACATGGACTCGCGCAAATTTGACTTGGCTACTCAGTCGTTTCAGCGGGCGTTGGGTCTTGCGGAGGGAATCAAAGCCAAGCAAGACATCTACAACACCCTGCGCGTGCTGGCGCGGCTTGCTCTGCAGACCGGCGATGTCGAGAAGGCGAGCCAGTATGCCGAGCGAGCTTTGGCCATCGCACGAGAGAGCGGGAACCATGTCGATGAACTTTATCCCATGCTTGTCCAGGGGCAGGTGGCTGCTCGTCGCGGCGATGCCGCAGCGGCTGAGAACAAATTCCACGAGGTCGAGCAGGACAAGACTTGTCCCGTTTTTCTGAAGTGGGAGGCCGAGCACTCGCTCGCCCGGCTCGACGAAGACGAAAAGCGGCCAGATTCCGCAGGCCGTGAATATCGCGCGGCGCTCGCCACGTTCGAAGCGGCTCGCGATACCGTGCGGCATGAGGACTCCCAGCTTTCTTTCCTTACCAACGCCTCCCGCATCTACGACGACTACGTCCACTTCCTGGTAGCACAGGGAAGAACGGACGACGCCCTGCGCTGGGCCGACTACAGCCGCGCTCGCACCCTGGCCGAAGGATTGGGATTGCTGGCAAAGGGACCTTCGACTGGGCCTCCGCCATTGAACCCTCAGCAAATCGCCCGGCGAACCGAAGGCACGCTTCTTTTTTATTGGCTGGGCGAGAAGCAGTCGTATTTGTGGGCGATCACGCCGCACAAGACCAGCTTGTTTACGCTTCCTCCCGGCTCGGAAATCGATGCGGCCGTGCAACGGTATCGCAAGGCTCTCGGCGGACCGCAAGACGTTCTCGACTCGTCCGACCAGGATGGCCGCTGGCTCTATCGCACGCTGATCGTGCCTGCGCAGGCATTGCTCGGAGCGCGGCCCTCAGGGGCTAAAGCCTGGCGGCATTGTCAGTCTTGTGGCACGGCTGAAGCCGTGCTCTTCCCAGACTCTGCTCTTTTTGAAGCTGGTGCGAAGGTTTTCGTCATCCCAGATGGCAGCCTGAACAACCTGAATTTCGAAACTCTTCTCGTCTCCGGGCCCAAGCCGTCCGAACCCAAGTTGCACTATTGGATTGAAGACGTGACGATTGCGAATGCCAGCTCGTTACGGGTGCTCGGCGCGTCGCGCGCGGGCAAAGGCTCAGGCAGAGACAAAGCCAAACGCGACCGCGGCCTGCTTCTCGTCGGTAACAGCGTTGCGCCGAACGATAAATATCCCGAGCTCCCGAAAGCCGCAGCCCAGATGGAAAGCGTTGCCCGGCATTTTCCGGCGTTGCAACAGCGGATATTCACGCGCGAGCAGGCGACTCCGGCAGCGTATCTGGCCGGCAGCCCAGAGCGGTTTCCCTATATCCATTTTGTGGCGCATGGAACGGCCAGCCGGCTGAGTCCGCTCGACTCCGCAATTATACTGTCGAAGATTGTGCGG
>Ga0066793_10000644_pt1 | contig 14293 bp, 12 predicted proteins | sample PersoiDNA2013189_FD_83876 | JGI IMG/M metagenome (GOLD analysis project Ga0066793, IMG submission 83876) | Permafrost soil microbial communities from the Arctic, to analyse light accelerated degradation of dissolved organic matter (DOM) -... | ecosystem: Environmental > Terrestrial > Soil >... | reverse complement strand
CGAGATCGAAGCCGCAGAGGTTGTGCTCGCGGGCCCCGCGTATGGATATGGAATCGAGAGACAATCCTTTGTCCTTTCGAACGCCATGGTTCGCGTCAAACGACTAGTTTACGCCCCACCGCAACCGAACAGGTGTTCGCATCGTAGCAGAGGGCAACGGCTACGGCACCGGACATCGCGGGACGGCTCCTCTCTTTTCGTCCACGTTTCGACCGTCTTGCGAGGTTTCTCGTGCCGGACAACTGACGGAAACACGGCGGAAACATATCCCTCATAACGTGTGGACGACCGGCAGGGAGTCGCCTGGTTCGGATAGGCGGCCCCAGACTATGCGAGATGGGGGTCCCGCGATGCCTGCGATCGACACCGGAAGCACGGCTTGGATGCTCGTGTCCGCCGCGATGGTGCTGTTCATGACGCCCGGCCTGGCGCTGTTCTACGCGGGGATGGTCCGTCGGAAGAACGTGCTGTCCACCACCATGCACTCCTTCTTCGCGATGGGGCTCGTGAGCGTCATCTGGGCGCTAGTGGGCTACACGCTCGCCTTTGGGCCGGACGTGGGTGGGCTCATCGGCGGGCTGAAGCATATCGGCCTCGACGGCGTGCTCGGCACCGTCTCCGGCACGGGGGCCTCCGCCATCCCCACGAGCGTCTTCGCGATCTACCAGGGCATGTTCGCGATCATCACCGTCGGGCTCATCACCGGCGCGGTGGCCGAACGCATGAAGTTCAAGGCGTACGTGATCTTCGCGGCGCTGTGGGCGGTTCTCGTCTACTCCCCCCTCGCGCACTGGGTGTGGGGCGGCGGCTGGCTGATGAAGCTCGGCGCGCTCGACTTCGCCGGCGGCACGGTCGTGCACATCGCGTCCGCCGCCGCGGCCCTGGCGGCGGCGATCGTGCTCGGCAGGCGCAAGGGCTACGGCACCGACGAGCTGCGACCGCACAACATCCCGATGTCGGTGCTCGGTGCGGGCATCCTGTGGTTCGGGTGGTTCGGATTCAACGCCGGCTCGGCGCTCGCCTCCGGCCACCTGGCTGGATCCGCGTTCCTCGCCACGCACCTCTCCGCGGCTGCGGGCCTGCTCGCGTGGAACCTCGCGGAGGTCATGACCGAGGGCAAGCCGACGGTTCTCGGTGCGGCCTCGGGCGCCGTCGCGGGCCTCGTGGGCATCACGCCGGCGGCCGGCTTCGTCGGACCTCTCCCAGCGCTGGCCATCGGCACGATCGCGGGCTGCTTGTGCTTCTTCGGCCTGCGCATCAAGACCCGCTTCGGATTCGACGACGCGCTCGACGTCGTGGGCGTGCACGGTGTCGGGGGAACGGTCGGGGCGTTACTGACGGGCGTCTTCGCGTCGCTGGCTGTGAACTCGGCCGGCGCCGACGGACTGCTCTCCGGTGGCGGCTTCGTGCTCCTGGGCAAGCAGTTCGTCGGAGTGGGAGCGACGACCGCCTTCTCCTTCATCATCTCGTTCATCATCCTGAAACTTCTGGACGCTACGATGGGCATCCGGGTCAGCGAGGATGTCGAGTCCGCGGGTCTCGACGTAACCGAGCACGCGGAGACCGGGTACGAACTGTAGACGAACCCACGGACGGAGGGTCCTGCTCATGAAGAAGATCGAGGCGGTCATCAAGCCGCACAAGCTCGATGAGGTCAAGGAAGCGCTCCAGGCGCTCGGCGTGGCCGGCATGACGGCGTACGACGTCAAGGGCTACGGACGCCAGAAGGGCCACACCGAGGTGTACCGCGGCAGCGAGTACACGATCGACTTCGTGCCGAAGACGAAGATCGAGCTCATCGTCGACGACGACATGGCCGCGAAGGTCGAGCAGGCTATCGTCGACGCGGCGCGGACCGGCAAGATCGGCGACGGCAAGGTCTTCACGTACGACGCCGAGGCGGCCGTGCGCATCCGCACCGGCGAGCGCGGATCCGACGCGCTGTAGGGTGTCGTGACCGCGCCCCCCGGGAGCGTCGACGCGTACCTGCGCGAGCGGGAAGCGCTGCTGGCCCGGGCTACACCCGGCCTCGCAGCCGCACGCGAGCTGTCGGACCTGACCGACAAGGCCGTCTCCGCCCTCGCGGAGGCGGCCTTGTCCGCGTTGCGCAAGCCATGGGCCGTCCTCGCCCTCGGCGGCTACGGGGCCCGTCGCCTCCATCCGGGCAGCGACCTCGACCTGCTCGTGGTGACGGACGCTCCCGCCGAGGAGCTATCGCGCGCACTCAAGGGCGTGCTCTACCCGCTGTGGGATGCCGGACTGGCCATCGGTCACCAGGTCCGCTCGCGTCGACACCACCTGCGGGCCACACGCGGGGACCTCGACACGCTGACCGCGACCCTGGCCGGCCGCGTGCTGTGCGGCGACCGCGACTTAGGGGACGGGGTGCTCAAGGAGGTCGCCGCCGACGCCCTCAGGCGCTCACGCGACGTCCTGCGCGACGTGTGGGCCCGCCCGCGCCCCGGCTCGCCGTACCTGCTCGAACCCGACCTCAAGGAGGGCGCGGGAGGGCAGCGAGACCTGGACGCGCTGGGATGGGCGGCCGCCGTTCTCCAAGGGCTGCCTGTCTCGGCGGGTCCCGGCTGGGCCCCGCTGGCGGCGCACGGCCTTCTGGCTGACGACGAGGTTCGCTTGCTCGATGCCGCGGCGGACGTCGTCGCGGCCGCCCGCTGGTCGCTCCATCTCGCGCAGAGGCGGCCCACGTCGGTCCTCTCGCCCGACCTCGCGCTGGACCTGTCGCTCGACCTCGAGGCGCTGCAGGGCGCGCTCGCCGACGTGGATCATGTGTTCCTGCGAGCATGGCGGCGAGCGGCGACCGGCACAGTGCCCAGGCCGCGGTCGGGCGCCGCGATCTCGCCGCCGCGGGTACTCCCGGCTCCCCCGGACACAGCCGCAGCCGTCATCGCCGCGTGCTCCGCCGGACCAGGCGGCCTCCCCGCCCTCGAGGAGGCCGCCTGGTCCGGCGCGCTGGACGCCCTGCTCCCCGGCCTGCGGGCGTTGATGACGGCGCGCCGGCCCGGCCTTTCACACCTCTACACCGTGGGGGACCACTCTCTGCGGTGCGCTATCGCCGCGCTTGCTCCAGACGTCGACGACCCTATCGCGGGGCGCGCGGCGGCAGCCCTCCCCGACCCGCGTGTCCTGGTGGTCGCGGCGCTGTCTCACGACGCCGGGAAGGCCACGCCGGGCCCCGGGCACGCCGAGCGAGGCGCGTCGGCGGCGCGGATCGCAGCGGAGCGGTTCGGCCTGCGCGAGGAGTCGGTCTGCGATGTCGAGTTGCTCGTGCGGGAACACCTGCTGCTGGCCGAGACGGCCGCGACCCAGGACCTGCACGACGAGGACTCGATCCTGAGGACCGCGGCCAGGGTGCCCCGCCCCGACCTCCTGGCCGCCCTGTACCTGCTGACCAAGGCGGACAGCATGGCGACCGGGCCGGGCGCCTGGTCGCCGTGGCACGCCGCCCTCGTCGGCGAGCTGACCGACCGCTTGGAGGCCGCGCTCTCGCCGTCGGTCGCCGGGGCGGGGATCGCGCGTCAGGCGGAGTCCGTCCGTTCCCAAGCTCTGGAAGCCCTGCGCGAGGGCGTCGACGAGCCGCACGTACGCTCGTTCATCGAGAGCGCGCCGCTGCGGTACCTCGCTTCGCGCACGCCCGTCGACGTGGTCGCTGACGGGCGCCTCGTGGCCGACCTGGGAGCGCATACGTCGGCCGTAGCCGCGGACATGGCCGTGACGACCGGTGCGGCCGAGGGCACGTGGCGGGTCACGATCGCCGCCGCGGACCGCCCGGGGCTGTTCGCGACCCTGGCCGGGGTGTGCGCGCTCGTCGGCCTCGACATCCTCGCCGCCGACGCGTTCCCCGCGCCCGCCGGAGTCGCGCTCGACGTGTTCACCGTGCGCTCGGCGACTCTCGCGGGCGTGGGCGACGACACGTGGACGACGTTCGAGCGGTACCTGAATGCCGGGCTGTCGAGCAGGCTGGCGCTGGAGACCCGACTCGCCGAGAAGCGCCGCCACTACGCCGCGGCGCGCAACGACGCGGTGCGGGTAGAGATGGGCGCCTCCAACGCGTACGCGACCGCGGTCACTGTGGTGGCCCCGGACCGCGTCGGGCTGCTGCACGACCTGGCGCTGGCCATCACGGCCGACGGCCTCGACATCCGCTGGGCCAAGGCGACGACGCGCGACGGGATCGTCCGCGACGTCTTCCACGTGACCGATTCCGGAGGTGAGCCCGTGACCGATCCCGGTGCGCTCGGGCACCTCGCCATGCGCATAAGGGAACGCGCTGCATCGAGGCCGTAGCGCGACGCCGCTGCCCACAGCGGCGTCCCAGTGGCGTCCCTAGTAGGCCCAGCCCTTCTTGATGGCCTCGAGGTCCTCCGCCACTGCCGGTCTGCGCGTCGTCATCCATCGCTCTACATACCCGCCTTGCACGGTATGATTCGATGTGGGCGTTCAGCGAGGAGGACGACGATGAGCAGCATCTACACGCGCGGCGGTGACGGCGGCACCACTTCCTTGGCGGACGGCACCCGCGTCCCCAAAGACGACCTGAGCGTCGAAGCGTTCGGCGCGATCGACGAGGCGAACTGCCACGTCGGTCTTGCGCGCGCGGCCGTGGTCAACAGCGACCTCGACGACATCCTCTCGTTCATCCAGCAGCGGCTCTACAACTGCACGGCGTGCCTGGCGAGCCCCAAGGGTGAGGCTTCTCCGCCACGGATCACCGGCGATGACGTAGCGGCTCTCGAGGCGGCCATCGACAGGCTCGGCCTGCGCGTCAGCCCTCTCACCGGTTTCGTGCTGCCCGGCTGCGACGAGGCCGGAGCCCGCCTGCACATCGCTCGCGCGGTCATGCGTCGCGCCGAGCGCGTGACCGTGGCGCTGTCACATGTGCGGCCGGTCGACAGCGCCATCCTCGCTTTCCTCAACCGCGCCAGCGACCTGCTGTTCATGGCTGCCCGCTACGAGGGCGCCGGCAACGAATGCCTCTGGGACCCCGAGGCGCCCACGCCGTGACCTCGCGGTGCGGCGGCTAGGCACCCGGGCCGAGCAGCTCCTTCACGACCTTCGGGTCCGCCAGGGTCGAGATGTCGCCGAACGCCTCGATATCGCGCTCGCCGGCTGCGATCTTGCGCAGGATGCGCCGCATGATCTTGCCGGAGCGGGTCTTCGGAAGGTCCGGGGCGAACTGAACGACATCCGGCTTCGCGATCGGGCCGATCATCTTCCGAACGTGCCCGGCGAGGATGGTCTCGAGGTCCTCGGACGGGAAGTAGCCGTCCTTGAGGACGACGAATGCGTGGATGCCCTCGCCTTTGACGGGGTGCGGGTAGCCCACGACGGCCGCCTCGCTCACCGCCTCGTGGGACACGAGCGCGCTCTCGATCTCGGCCGTGCCGAGCCGGTGACCCGAGACGTTGATGACGTCGTCCACGCGGCCGAGGAGCCAGTAGTAGCCGTCGGCGTCGACGCGGGCGCCGTCGCCCGTGAAGTAGCGGCCCGCGAACCTCTCGAAGTACGTCTCTCGAAGGCGCTTCTTATCCGGGTCGTTCCACACGGCGCGAAGCATGCCCGGCCACGGCTTGTTCACGACCAGGTAGCCTCCGTCGCCCGGCTCCGCGCGTGACCCGTCTTCTCGCAGGACCTCTGGCACGATGCCGAAGAACGGCACGGTGGCGCTGCCGGGCTTCAGCGGCGTGGCGCCCGGGAAGGGTGTGATCAGGAAGCCGCCCGTCTCGGTCTGCCAGTACGTGTCCACGACCGGCAGCTCTCCCCGCCCGATCACGTCGCGGTACCACATCCACACCTCGGGGTTGATCGGCTCGCCGACCGTGCCGAGCAGGCGAAGACTCGACAGGTCGTACCGCCCCGGCCAGCCGTCGCCATGGCGCTGCAGCGCACGGATCGCGGTCGGCGCGGTGTAGAAGGTGTTGACGCCGTGCTTCTCGACCACCGACCAGAATCGGCCGGGGTCCGGGTACGTGGGCACGCCCTCGAACATGATCGACGTCGCTCCGGCGGCGAGCGGCCCGTACACGATGTAGCTGTGCCCCGTGACCCAGCCGATGTCGGCAGTGCACCAGAACACGTCCTCGTCGCGATGGTCGAAGACGGTCTTGAAGGTCAGCGTCGCGTACAGCAGGTAGCCGGCAGTGGTGTGCAGCACACCCTTCGGAGTCCCGGTCGACCCGGACGTGTAGAGGATGAACAGGGGGTCCTCGGAGTCCATGGGCTCCGGCGGGCACGGCTTGCGGACCTCGGGCACCGCGATCTCCTGATGCCACCACGTGTCGCGCCCTGGCTCCATGTCCACGTCGCCTGTGCCCCGCTTGACCACGATGCACGACTCGACGCTCGGGCACTCGAAGAGCGCCTCGTCCGCCGCGGCCTTCAGGGCCACCTTACGGCCGCCCCGCACACCCTCGTCGGCGGTGATGAGCATCTTGGCGCCGCTGTCCTGGATGCGGCCACGCAACGCGCTCGCCGAGAAACCACCGAAGACGACCGAGTGGATCGCGCCGATGCGCGCGCAGGCCAGCATCGCGATCGGCAACTCCGGCACCATCGGCAGGTAGATGGCGACTCGGTCACCCTTGCCGACGCCCTTCTTCTTGAGCACGTTGCTGAAGCGCGAGACCTCGTAGTGGAGCTGCTGGTACGTGTAGGTGCGCGTGCGCCCGTCGTCCATCTCCCAGATGAGGGCCGCCTTGTTCCGGCGCCACGTGGTGAGATGCCGGTCGAGGCAGTTCGCGGAGACGTTGAGCTTGCCGCCGTCGAACCATCGCGAATCGAGATCCTCGAAGCCACCGGTCTCGACCGAGTCGAACGGTCGCATCCATTCGAGATGCTCGCGGGCCATGTCGCCCCAGAACCCGTCGGGGTCCTCGATCGACCGCTTGTAGAGCTCGCGATACCGGTCCATCCCCGACACGACAGCGTGCTCGCTGAACGCTGCCGGCGGCTGAATGACCCGGATCTCGTGACCCAGGTGCTCGATGGACTGCGTCGGCTGTCCCGCCGCGCCCGTGATCTCGTCGCTCATCGTCCGCGCCTCCCGTACCGGTTGGGGTCCGCACGAAGCAGAGTGTTCACCTAACACGGCAGGGGACTGGCGCGCTCGGGTAGAATAGGGTCCCCGATGACCTGCCGCCCGACCAGAAAGCGCGAAGAAGTGCCCTCTTCCCCCGCAGAGAAGTACGACTTGCTCAGGGCCCGGCTCAAGAACATGGGCAGCGTGCTGGTCGCCTACTCCGGCGGCGTCGACTCCACGCTGCTCGCCTTCGCGGCGCACGTCGTGCTCGGCGACAAGGCGCTCGCCGTCCTCGCCATCTCCGACACGTACCCGAGCAGCGAGGTCGGATCCGCCAGGCAGACGGCGCGCGAGATGGGCTTCACGCTCCTGGAGGTCGACACGCACGAGCTGGCGGACCCGCGGTTCCGGGCGAACACCAAGGACCGCTGCTACTACTGCAAGGGCGAGCTGTTCGGGATGCTGCGCACCATCGCGGACACGCGGGGGCTCAAGTGGGTCGCGGACGGCTCGAACACCGACGACCTGTCGGACCACCGGCCAGGCCGGCTCGCAGCCAAGGAGTACGCCGTGGTCTCGCCCCTGCAGGACGCTGGGATGAACAAGGCCGACGTGCGCGAGATAGCCAGGATGCTCGGACTCCCGACATGGGACAAGCCTTCGATGGCCTGTCTCGCCTCGCGCTTCCCTTACGGCGACGAGATCACCGACGAGGGCCTCGTGCGGGTGGCCGCCGCCGAAGAGGCGCTGCGCGCGCTCGGCCTGCGTCAGTTCCGGGTGCGGGCGCACGGCGAGGTCGCACGCCTCGAGGTGGAGCCCGAGGAGATGCAGCGCGCGTGGGAGATGCGCGCCGAGGTGTCCGCAGCCCTCAAGGTCGCGGGTTTCGTGTTCACGGCGCAGGACTTGGACGGCTACCGCACCGGCAGCCTCAACGCGACGATCCCCGTCGGCGAGGAGCGCCGCGGCTAGCAGCCGCGCGCCGCACCCGCTACGCCACGAGCTCCCGCATCGCCGCGCGGAACGCTCGCTCGATGCGCTCCTGCAGCAGCTCCGGTCGTCCCATCGACTCCCCGATCAGCTGCGTCACGAACGGCCGCGCCACATCCATGATGTCGATGTCGGGATACAGGGAGCGCGCGCATCCTTCCACGGTGGCGAGCGACTTCACGAGAAGGCCGTAGCCCGTGGGGATCTCGATGCCGTGCCGGCGCAGCAGAGACAGGAAGCCCAGCCCGAAGTGTCGGAAGTCCCTGGGGCCCTCCGGGCCGAGCATCGAGTCGAGCAGCTCGTCCAGCTCGCGAGTCACGACCGGGACCTTCTCGGGCGGGACGTGCACTCCGAGCCGCTCGCTGTAGCGCAGCGCCCGCGCCGCGTCGCGGTAGACCATCCCCGCCAGCACCTGTGCGATGTCCTCGCGCTCGGTCTTGGTCAGATGCCCCACGATGCCGAAGTCCAGGTACGCGATCGTGTCCTTTGGTGTCACGAAGAGGTTGGCTGGGTGCAGGTCGGCGTGGTAGCGGCCGTGGATCATCACCTGCCGCATGAACGCGGTGGCGCCGTAGATGGCGAGCGCGCGTCCGTCGATGCCTTCCTTGGCGGCGTCGTCGAGGTCCGTGAGCCGCCATCCGTACATCCGCTCCATCGTGAGCACGCGGGCGGTTGTCGCGCGCCAGACCACGCGGGGGACCTCGATCTTCGGGTCCTCGCGGAAGTCGAAGGAGAAACGGTCGGCGACGTGTGCCTCGATACGCAGGTCCAGCTCGCGCTTCACGGAATCCTCGAACTCGTCGAGCAGCGCGTGCAGGTCGACGTCCTTGAGCATCCCGAGTCGACGGACTCCGTCGAGAAGCCTCCGTGCCTCGGCCATGTCGCCGAGCACGGCCGCCGCCGCGCCCGGCCGCACGACCTTCACGACCACCTGCGTGCCGGCCGACATCACGTCGCCCCACACGGGACGGACCTCGTGCGCCAGGACCGCGCCGTGCACCTGGGCGATCGAGGCCGAAGCGATCGGCTCGTCGTCGAAGCTGGCGAAGAGCTGCTCGGGCGTCCGCCCGAACTCCTCGGCGATCACCTGCCGGATGACGGATGCCGGAAGCGGCGACACCGAGTCCTGCATGACCGCCATCTCCGCGACCATCTCGCGCGAGAACTCGTCGGGGCGCACCGAGATCAGCTGGCCGAGCTTGATGAACGCCGGGCCGAGCTCGGCGAACGCGAGCCGCCACTGGCGCGCGAACGCCGCGCGGCGTCGGGCGGCACCCGTGAGCCCGAGCCCCGAGCGCACGGCGCCGGCGAGCCACCTCCTCGTGAAGACCGCGGCTATATGCCGGGAGCGCGCCGACACGGTGGCGTCAGCCCTTCGCGGGGCCGGCGGACTCGAGCTTGGCGAGGATCGTCTCGAGGGTGCCGTGCACCTCGTCGATGCGCCCGCGCATCTCGGCGACCTCGAAACGCAGCTCCTCGAGCGCAACCCTCTGCTCGTCGGCGCTCGGCACGGCCGCGGTCCCGGCGGCGAGCTCGGATTTCAGGGCTTCCTTCTGCTGGGCGACCATCGCGGCCAACCCGTCCACGAATGCGTCGGGACCACCCTCCATCATGCCGCCCCGCGGCTGCTGCGACCCGCGCTGCACTGCCGCCTTCAGCTCCTCGTCGGCGACCTCGTGCGTCAGCATCCATGCGGCGAAGAACCGCATCACGTCATCAGACATCGATCGCTCCCCTCGCCGTGCGTTCTCACTGTTGTGAGTTCGTCGCTCGGGCGCCGATACCTGCCCCCGCTGGCCCTACCGGCGCTCCCCGGGGTACATTCCCTGCATGGACACAAGCGCGTTCCGCGACAGCGGGACGCCGTCACGGTCTGGGGGCCAGGAGACGATGGTGGACCAAGGAGTGTCAGGCGGTAGGCAGCCGGTCCCCACCCAGGCCTGGTCGTCGGTCGCGACAGTCGATCCGCCTCGTTCCCCCGCTCCTCCCGGCACGTCGACGCCTCAGCCCCCGGCCGGGGGCCCGGGTCGCGGCGCTCCGTGGTGGGTCGTGGCCGTGGTCGCGCTGCTCGCGGCGCTGCTCACAGGCGGGGTCGTCTACGCGTGGTCGCGCCTCGGGTCGAGCGGGAGTGCCGGCACGCAGCAGGAGACGACCAGCACGGCCGTCGCCGCTCTCGCCGCCAAGTACGACGCGACAAAGGCGGAGCTCGACGCCACGAAGGCCGAGCTCGACGCGCTGAAGAAGGCGACGGCGACGAAGCCCGCGGACACGACCGCGAATCCGTCGGACGTCTCGTCGACCAGCAAGCAGTACACGCTGATCAAGAAGGTCTATCTCAACAGCGGCACCTGGTACGTCACGGCCGACTACATCCAGTTCCTCACCGGCTCGGCGGCCGCGGCCGCGGCGACTGCGCACGGGGACGAATCACCCCCGCCGAACGACTACTACATCCTCAACGACAACACGCTACTCCGGGAGCTGCCCGTGGCGGCCGGAGCGAATGTGAAGATCATGGGCGGCGAGGGTGGCGACCCGGCGAACCCGCGCAACCAGACGATCGCCTCTTTCCACGACTGGTACGTCAGCCCCGACACCGCGAAGAACTGGGTCAAGGGCGGCATCTACATCCTGACCCTGTCCGGCGGCAAGGTCACCGCGATCGACCAGCAGTTCGTCCCGTAGGCCGCGGCTCGCCTACCGCTTCCGGCGCACCCCGTGCGAGGAGCCCTTGCGCGCGCCCTTCTTGAGCCGCGCAAGGACCTCGTCCTCGCTCGAGCGCTCGACGTTCGCCTTGAGCTTGACCACCTGGTCGCGAAGACGAGCGGCGCTCTCGAAGTCGAGCGCCTCGGCCGCGGAGCCCATGTCCTCCTCGAGCGACGCGATGAGGCGCATCACCTCGTCCCGGGGCAGGTTCGAGAGCTCCCGGGCGATCTCGATCGCGTCTGCGCCCTCGACGGCCTGCGCGTACTCCACGATGGCGTGGATGGCCTTGCGGATCGTCTGCGGCTCGATGCCGTGCTCGGTGTTGTACGCCACTTGGATCGCCCGGCGGCGGTTCGTCTCGTCGATGGCGAGGCGCATCGACTCGGTGACGTCCTCGGCGTACATCACCACGCGGCCTGACACGTTGCGCGCCGCCCGTCCGATCGTCTGGATGAGCGAGCGGTGGTTGCGCAGGAAGCCCGACTTGTCGGCATCCAGGATGGCGACGAGCGACACCTCCGGCAGGTCGAGCCCCTCGCGAAGAAGGTTGATGCCCACGAGGCAGTCGAACTCGCCGGCGCGCAGGTCCCGAAGGATCTCGACGCGCTCGAACGTGCCGATGTCCGAGTGCAGATAGCGCACGCGCAGGCCCTGCTCGAACAGGTAGTCGGTGAGGTCCTCGGCCATCTTCTTGGTGAGCGTCGTCACCAGGACTCGCTCGTTCATCTCGGCGTGCTCGCGCACCTCATGGACCAAGTCGTCGATCTGGCCCTTGGTGGGGCGGACCACGATCTCAGGATCGACTAGGCCGGTGGGCCGGATGATCTGCTCCACGATCTGACCCTGACTGACACGCATCTCGTAGTCGCCCGGCGTCGCCGAGACGTACACGAACTGCGGGACCTTCGCCTCGAACTCGTCGAAGCGAAGGGGGCGGTTGTCGAGAGCGCTCGGGAGCCGGAAGCCGTGCTCCACCAGCGTGAGCTTGCGGGAGCGGTCTCCCTCGTACATGCCGCGGACCTGCGGGATGGTCACGTGGCTTTCGTCGACGATCGTCAGGAAGTCGTCTCCGAAGTAGTCGATGAGGCAGTTCGGCGGGTCACCCGGCTTGCGGCCGTCGAGGTGGCGTGAGTAGTTCTCGATGCCCGAGCAGAAGCCCATCGTCTCGAGCATCTCGAGGTCGTAGTTGGTGCGCATCTCAAGGCGCTGGGCCTCGAGCAGCTTGCCGTCGGACTTGAGCTGGTCCAGACGCTCAGCCAGCTCGGCGCGGATGGTCTGGAGGCCCCGCTGCAACTTGTCCGGCACCGTGACGTAGTGCGTCGCGGGCCACACGGGAACCGAATGCAGTGATGCGACGAGCTCACCTGAGACGCCGTCGACCTCGGCGACCGACTCGATCTCGTCCCCGAAGAGCTCCACCCGTAGCGGTCGGTCGGCGTACGGCGGGAAGATGTCGACCACGTCGCCGCGCACGCGGAACGTCCCGCGCGTGAGGTCGTAGTCGTTCCGGTCGTACTGGATGTCGATCAGTCCGTGGATGAGGTCCTCGCGGTCCATCGGCGCCCCGACGCTCAGGAACACCGCGCTGCCGGCGTAGTCCTCCGGCGAGCCGATCCCATAGATGCAGCTGACCGACGCGACCACCACGACGTCCTTGCGCGAGAGCAGGGCTGCGGTGGCGGCGTGGCGGAGCTTCTCGACCTCCTCGTTGATCGAGGAGTCCTTCTCGATGAAGGTGTCGGTCGAGGGCACGTACGCCTCGGGCTGGTAGTAGTCGTAGTACGACACGAAGTACACGACGGCGTTGTCCGGCAGGAAGTCCTTGAGCTCGCTGGCGAGTTGCGCCGCGAGCGTCTTGTTCGGCGCCATCACGAGCGTCGGCTTACCGATCTGCTCGATGACCTTGGCCACCGTGAACGTCTTGCCGGAGCCCGTGACGCCGAGCAGCGTCTGATGGCGCAGACCGTCCCGAACGCCGCGGGTGAGATCGGCGATGGCCTTCGGCTGGTCGCCGGCAGGTTCGTAGGGTGCGACGACGCGGAACGGGTTCACTTCTGCGACACCTCCGGGAACGCGTCGGGGTACAGCCTGCGGTACGAATCCCGCTGCCGAAGGACGTCCGTCACGTAGCGCTTCGTCACCGGGAAGTCGACGGACGCCTTCACGTCGCCGCCCTTGGCGGCGGCGACCCAGCGGTCGGCGTTCGTGGCGCCACCGTTGTAGGCAGCCAGCGCCGCACCCTCGTCGCCATGGTAGCGGGAGAGCAGCTGGTGCAGGTACCGCGTGCCGACCGCGATGTTGTACGCCGGTTCGTGCAGGCGCTCAGTGGTCGGCTTGGCCGCAGCGTCGGTGAAGACCTCGTCGGCGGTGGCGGGCAGCACCTGCATGAGGCCCACCGCTCCCGCCTTCGAGACACGGCTGGGATCGAAGCCGGACTCGACGTTCACGACCGCCGCGATGAGGTATGGGTCGACGTCCTCCGAGACCGCGGCTTGGGCGATCTGGTCGCGGTACCGCAGCGGGTGGTACGCCTTCTGCCACCACGCCGGCCCGTAGACCGCCAGCAACGCGACGGCGGCGAGCACGGCGACCGTGGCGACGATGGCGACCCGGTGGGGCGCGAAGGGGTGTTCACGCGACACGCGGCGACACCTCGCGGTCCCAGAACGTGTCGACGGCCGCGGCGAGGTCCGCCGGGTCCCCGTCATTGACGATCACGACGTCGGCGATGGCGGCGCGCTGATCGGGCGTCGACTGGAGCGAGGTACGGCGGAAGGCGTCGGCCTCGTCGACGCCACGATCGCGCAGGCGCCCGAGCCGAGCGTCCGGTGGCGCCTCTACCGTGACGACCAGGTCGGCCAGTCTGCGCAGCTCCGGGACCTCCACGAGCAGCGGCACGTCGATGACGACGGCAGTGGGGGGCACGGCCCGCAGGGCCAGGTCGTCGAGGGCGCCCTCGACGGCGCGGGTGACGGCGGGATGGACGATGGCGTTGAGACTCGAGCAGGATTCGGCGTCAGCGAACGCGGCCGACGCCAGTCGGGTGGTGTCGACCTCCCCGTCGGCTCCGAGCACGCCCGGACCGAACGCCTCAACGACCCGATCGTGAACGGGTCCTGGGCCTGTGACCAGCCCGCGCGCCATTGCGTCGAGGTCCAGGACCACGGCGTCGTGTCGTTCGGCGAGACGGGCTGCCGCGCTCGACTTGCCCGCTCCCATTGATCCGGTGACTGCTATGACGAGCATCGCGCCCTCCTGGCTTATCCGAGGGGAAGCGTCGGGGCCGGACGCACTGTGTGTGCAGCCCGGCCCCGCTCACCTTGCAAGACCGCGGCCATCGCTGACCGCGGGGTGTCGCTACTCCGCGGCGGCGTCCTCGCCGGCCTCGGCGACCTCGGCCTCGACAGCGGCGTCCTCTGCGACCTCGGCCTCAGCCTCGGCCTCGACAGCGGCTTCCTCTGCGACCTCGGCGACCTCTTCCGCCTCTTCGGCGGCGGCTTCCGCCTCGACGGCCGCCTCGACCTCTACTTCGGCGGCGGTCTCGGTTGCGACCTCGGCGGTCTCGGT
>Ga0066793_10000642_pt1 | contig 14301 bp, 8 predicted proteins | sample PersoiDNA2013189_FD_83876 | JGI IMG/M metagenome (GOLD analysis project Ga0066793, IMG submission 83876) | Permafrost soil microbial communities from the Arctic, to analyse light accelerated degradation of dissolved organic matter (DOM) -... | ecosystem: Environmental > Terrestrial > Soil >... | reverse complement strand
GCTTTCTTCACAGTGAAATTGAGCATGCTCATCCATTGAGGCGAAAGAAAATTGATATACCTTTTTTCGAAACCAATTGCACCATATATCGGTGTTACTTCCACTCCTCCAAATCCTGCATTGCTATAAGTGGTTAATAATTTATCAAGATTTTTTTCATCAACGGCACTGCTCATCCACCACCAGCGTGTCCATGGATGCATCTCTTTTTTTAATTGTGGCCATGGATTTATTTCTTGTTTGGTTGTATCAATTCTATCAATTTTATTTATATTAAAACTGCAAAACAACAACACACAAACGCCAATCAATACAAATAATTTATTTCTTCTTTTCATCTTAATTAATTTCAGTGAAACGACTGCATTTAAAATAAAATCTGAATTTATTTTACTTCATATTTTGTTTCTGCAACAACAGGGATTCCCTTATCTGTTACTCCCTGCACATCTATTCTGATCTTTGTTTTTGGATCCGCATTATAAAAATTTACGCTGGCCTTACCATTTTCGTCTGTAGTAATTAAAGGCTCCCAATGAATGGTAGTGCGTTCATCAGGTTTTGTTTTGTCGGGGCTTTCATAGTTGGGAGAATAAAAGGTCCGGGCTTCGTAATAGCCTGTAACATCTGTCATAATAAAGGCCAGATCTAAGTTAAATGCGCCAGGCTTAAGATTAAGGTAAATGAGAAACACATCCGTTAAATTCATACCTACCATGTGTTGTACAGATATGCTTATTACTTGTGTGAGAGGAACTCTGTAATAATCTATTCTTTCAAATACATCTTCTTTTTTATCTACAATAAATCTTGCTCTTTGAGGCTTTCCATTCGCTACAAAATTTATTCCTTCATGTTCAACATCGTACACTGCACCGGGGATTTTTTGTACAAGAAAATCTTCTACTGTTTTATGTTGATAGTCATTAGGTGTAATGGTAAAATTATATTCAGGATACCCAAAATTCATATAACCCTCACCATCCCTTAAAACAACAGTTTTCCTCTTATTAGTAACAACAACTTCGGGTAATACATTATACCATTTAGTGTTTTGTGTACTGCTCAATCTTTTTGCAGACTCCTCAGCAAATTGTTTGAATTTAAAAGTTGTATCAGTTGTTTGCACATAATTTTGGTCAACAGAAAGAACGTTATTAAATAATGTATCCATAAATAATTCTCCACCTTTTTTATCCTTATCATTTTTAGAATTTATTTTAATTGCCTGGCTACCATACAAAGGCAATCCATCAAGATAATATTGGCCTGATGCATTTGTTTTTGTCATAAAGATCTTGTTGCCTTTTGCAGCCTTAGCCCATAATGTAATGTTCATGTCTGGCAAAGGCTTATTGGAAGCAATGCGATTTACTTTACCAGAAATGGTAATTCCCGGTTCGGGCAAATAGCTGATATGAATTGAAGTGTCAGCCATTTGCCTCCACAAAAAAGTTCTCCATCCCTGGGCTCTTAATAAGAGATCAAGCTGTTGAAAACGTAACGAATTTTTTGCATTAAAATATTCTGAAGCATTTTCTATTTTGCCTTTCACTTCAGATTGCAGCATAAGATATGAAAGGATATTTTCTGTTGATTGCTTCTCTATTCCATCATCAATTGCAGCCAATGAAAGATTTGCTTTTACCGGATGTCGCTCAGCATCAGTAACACTAATATTTACAGTAACCTTTTCCTTTGGCTGGTAACTATTTTTATCAGGTGATACAATTACATTTAATGGATTAGCATCCTTAACATAAACGAGTCTTTCGCAATAGGGGCGAAGGTTTTCATCGTATAGTATAATGCTGGCAATCCCTGCCGGAAAATCTTTTTTAGAAATGGTTATCGAGGCTTTTGCATTTTTTAAAAATATTTTTTGTGGGTAAAAAATTTTGCCCGCATGCTTTCCCGCAATTGTTATTTCGCCTGTGGGATGCATGGCAAGTGTAGCTGCATTAGAAAAAATATTTACAAGGAGTTTAGATGAATCGGCATCTGTTATTTTCATAACAAAACCATCCGGTGTTACAGCAGGAAAATCAGCAGGTATTAAAGGATTGTTTTTGTATTGCACCAACGCTTTATATTGAACGCCTGCCTCTGGTTTAAAATTAAAACTGCCCATACCAAGATGAGAAGTTTTAAAATGAACAACAGTATCTCCTTTTGAAGATAATATACTTCCGATTGCATCTATTCCATTGCCACTTTCATCTTCAGCTTTAAATGCAATTACAGAAGGAACGCCTTCTACCATTGAACCGCCTTCGGGAAAGAATTGAATTTTATAAGCAGGTCTTGAACTTATTTTTTTATCTGCTGAAGATAATTTTTCTGTAATGGAATTAATTTTATTTACACCGGGAATATTCTTTATCTGGATCTCTTTTTCAAAAATAAAATGCGTTCCGAAATTTCTCATCCAGTTGGTATAGGCACGGATGCGGTAACTGCCGCCTGCAATGGAATCATCCAATTTAAAATCTCCAACGCCAATTCCATTATCCAGCCTTATCACCTCTCTTGTTATAATTTTATTTACGGGATTGATGAGCTCAACATATAAATTATTACTTGTGTTTAACGGGTAATTACTTTGTGCATTTACAAGGTATGCTTTAAACCAAATATCATCCCCGGATGCATAATACGTTCTGTCAATGTGCAGATAAACTTTTTCAAAAAATAACTTAATGCCTGATCCTTTGTCTTGGGCAAGCAAATTTTTTGATGAAAAGAAAACAATGAAAAGAAACAAAAAGAGACGATAGCTTTTCAAACTCATTGTTTAAAATTTTCTAAGAATTCTAAATGTAAGAAAGACTGATTAAATAACCGTTATGTAGTTTCTGGTTTTATGACCTCACCCCTAACCCTTCTCCAAAGGAGAGGGGCTTGAAATTAAAATTCATCCATGCAGAAACTGAATAGTACAAATAATATTTCCCATTGCTGTAATGAATATCAGGCGCCCACAAATTTCCATCCTGTGTTGGAATATCAGTTTTGTGCCATGAAGGAAAATTGCCCGGAGAAAAAACACTTCCTGCTTTTTTCCAGTTGATTTTATCCTTAGATGTTTTTATGGCGATTCCTCTGCCGGTATGAAAAACGTAATAAGTATTTCCTTCCTTTATCATCACAGGATCATGCACACGGATATCGCCTTTCAAAGGATTTAGGGTATCCTGTGCATACGTTATTACGGATAAAGCAAATGCTGCAATACAGAAAAATAATATCTTCATTATACAAATTTTAGTCTTAAAATTTTGTTTTATTTAATATAATCATTTAAGCTTTTCCATTTACCATCTTGAGAACTTTGAAAAATTGATTCGATCACTCTCATATTATTTACAGCATCCTCAAGTTCAACAGGCACCGGGGTATTATTAAGTATAGCTTTTGAAAACAGGTCGCATTGGATAGTGTATTGATCAACTGCATCAAAAAAAATTTCTTCAGAACCGCTTTTAGAATGAAGCCAGATTCTTGCTTCTTTATCAGCAGGTGCGTTGAAAGGAATTTCAATTTCAATACGAGCTTCTGTACCCAAAATATTGACACGCTGGTAAGGCTCTAATTGTGTAGAACAGGTAAAAGTGGACGTTCCTGTTAAAAAATCAAGAATACCGGATGCGGTCCGGTCAGTTTTTAATTGCGGATCATACTCAATCATTCCAAAAACTCTTTCCGGCTCTTTAGCAAAGAGAAATCGCGACAAGGAAACACAATAACAACCAATATCCATCATGGCGCCGCCGCCTGCATTTTTTTGATTGCGGATATTGTGGGGATCAATATTGTAATAAGAAAAAAAAGATTGTATGGTTTTTAGTTCGCCGATCTTACCATCGCTTATAAGTTTTTTAGCATACTGCCATTGCGGATGAAAACGATACATAAAAGCTTCCATTACTTTCAGATGTGGTTTTTGATAAGCAGCGTTTTGTAATTGCTGTGCCTCGTAAGATGTAAGCCCAATAGGCTTTTCACACAAAACATGTTTACCTGCCTCTAATGATTTTATTGCCCATTCAACATGCAGATGGTTGGGCAGTGGAATATAAACCGCATCTATTTCAGCATCGCTTAATAGTTCTTCGTACAAGCCATAAGCTTTAAAAATATTCAGGCGATCTGCTTCTGCCTGCGCTGTTTCTTTATTTCGTGAAGCTATAGCAACAACATTACAAAATTCTCCCCGCTGCATCGCAGGAATTACTTTTTCTCTACCAATTTTAGCTGTGCTTAATATTCCCCAACTAACTTTTTTCATATAAATTATTTTTCAAATTATTTGCATCTCAATAATGGAAACTCATTACCAGTTCATCTTCAGCAAAGAAACTCCCTGGCGTGGTAATAAAATATTTATTTGGCCAGTTTCACCTGTTACATTTATTTTTTCAGGCTTGCCTGTTGTTTGCAACAGCCCGGCTTTTTCAAGTTCTTTAATTTGTGCCTTGGTAGGGTTTTGAGGCGAACCCATTTTCTTCCATACTTCATAAGAATTGCTGTGCTCATTATCAATCCTGTACTGAGTAAGTGTAATTTTTTTTGACGGTATTCCACTGATAGTAATTTTTACATTGCATACACTACCCTGCTTATCTTCATCATGATAGTTCCAAACCATTACTGCTGCGTTGTTATTATTTTTTGATGCAAGAGCACCCACATCTGTTTGCCCACGAACACTTGAGTCTAAAATATTTTTAAGAGAATACATATTGCTTGCCTGTACCTCAACTCTTTTACCTGTCATCATTCCAAACATTCTAAAAACATTTAAAACCGGTTTATCTACACCGTTAGTGGCAAGATCACGAAAGCCATAAAACCAGGGCTGGTCTTCAAATTCAAATGCCCATGTTACAGCGCCGATAAGATTTGCATTGTATTTATCAGCAAGTGCATATTTGCGTGCAAAAGCAGCAGCAGTATAACTGGAATACATAGTTCCATTGCGATAAGCATTTTGCGGATTTGTTGCCATGCCGCATGCAGCACATCCTTCAGGGTCTGATTCTCCAATTACAACAGGAATATTTTTTAGCTGAGGAAAAGAAGTTATGAGTTTGAGAGCATCATTGATGTTTTGCAATTGTTGCTTAACATTCATTACAACAGTTCCGTCAACAAGTTTAGGTGAACCTTTAGCATGAAACAAAACAAGATCAAGCGGCGAACCGATTTTTCCTGTTGCATAATTGGTGTCATTCAAACAATGTTTTATAAATGCATCAAGAAATTTAGTGCCGCCGCCGGTGATGTTAGCGCCACCAATTTTAGCTGTAGGCAAAGCCCGCTTTAAACCATCCGCAGCATAATCATAGAGCTTTAAATATTCCTGCAATGTACCTTTCCAGTAACCGCTGTTGGGTTCGTTCCAAACTTCCCAATACCAGCTTTCCACTTCCTTTTTTCCATAGCGATCTACAGAATGTTTCACCCATTCATAAACAAGGTTGCCCCATTTTTTATAATCTTTTGGAGGATAAGTCCAGCCGGTTATTATCTTGTCGTAAGGCATGCCCGGCTTCCAGTCATGCTTGTAAGGCTGAGGATGTGTTGATAATGCTTCGGGCATAAAACCAATTTGTGCAAGCGGCTTCATACCACGTTTTATATAAGTATCAAATATGCTGTCAATTATTTTCCAGCTATACACAGAATTTCCGTTTGCATCTTCAGTGTAGGCATTTGTTGAGCCCCATTTTAATGCAGGAGTTCCATCACCGGTTGATAACAAACTATGTGTTCTTACATAAACCGGAACCGGACTTAGCGCAGCAATTTCAGATAACAATTTTTTACCGTCCTTCATGTAAGTATAGTTGGGCTCATCGTAGCCAAACCAAGCCCATAGCGGATTCATGTTACCTATTGGTTTGTTCAGATCAACATTTATTGTTGCGGTGTTTGATTGGGACTTCAGAAATAAAGGAGTGAATGTATTTATAATGAATAGTAATAAAATATGTAACCCAGGTTTCTTCATAATTTTATTTTTCTTTTTGTTGTTTTCAAACCAAGTAACGAAATATATCGTTCCTACGGAACTTGAATTGTCTTTTTAATAATTTCCTACTGATATTTCGTTCCTAACGGAACTAAATTATTATTATCACCAAATAACTTACGCCATACTTTTTTCATAATCAATTCCCATCCGGTTTTACAGAAGCCATTGACGGGCTGTTTGGCCAATAAAATGATGAAAAATTATCAGGCTTCGCCGGATCAAAATCCGGTGTATTTTGTTTAAAAAATTTTGCAAGAGCCGGTACATTTTCTTTTATTCCTTTTACAATGATCTTTGAAATTTCATAAGCGCCAAAGGGTGAAAAATGCGTATTATCTTTCAACTCTTTTGTTTGACCAGAATAGGTATTGGCAGGAAAATGTACAAATGCTTTTATTGATTCCTGCGGTCCCCATGCTTCATACATTGTTTTACTCATAGCATTCAAATCAATCAAAGGAGTGTTTTCTTCTTTTGCTGTTTGTCTTACTGCTTCGGGATAGTCACCTAAAGTTTCTTTTATTTTTCCGGTACTATCAAAGCTTCGTCTTTGCATAGATGTTACCAGTACCGGTATCCCGCCTTTCTTTTTTACTTCGGCAATAAAATATTTCAGATCTTTTTTATAACTGGTAAATGCGCCAATGCCAGGACCTTTTTGCTTTTGATCATTGTGACCAAATTGAACAAACGCATAATCCCCAGGCTTCATTAAACTCAATTCTTTTTCAAATCTTTTTTCGCCGATAAAGCTGCTTAGTGATTCTCCTGACTCTGCATAATTAGCAACGGCTACTTTTTCAGGCACAAAAAAAGAAGGAAGCATTTGCCCCCATGCGGTATAAGGCTCTTCTGCCTGGTCAACTTCTGTAGAATTGCCGGCAAGAAATACAGTAACTACATTCTTTGCAGCAGGAGTGATTTCAATTGCATCTATTTTAGGCTCAGCACTATTAAACTCAAGCGTAAGCTTATTATCCCAGTGCAGGTAAGCATGTTCACGGAGTTTGAGTCGTACACGGCTAATACCATTACTGTTCCTTATCATGCTGTCACGGATGTGAAGAGTGAATTCAACGGTTTTTACTTCACCTTTTTTTGTTTGGATTCTATTGATCATCATACGCCTGCATTCGGCACGTATCGCAGCATCTGAAGTCCCTTCTTTATCACCGAGAGTGATTTTTACATTGTAATTTCCTTCAGGCACTTTTACTGAAAAATAAAATGGTTTAGTACTTGTAACAAATGCATCACTCAGAGCATCTTTACCACTTCGCTTAACATCAGTAACAGCCGCTCCTTTTTCAAAACCAAAGCCTGCTTCATCACTATATATGCTGGCTGCGCTTACTGCTGTATAACCTAAAGCAGTTTTGCCCGAACCAAAATCAAACTTGAATGAAGTATTTGTTCCTTTTGCGATTTTTTGAGCAATACAACCGTTTCCAAATAAAACAACATGAGTGATAACTGCTAAAAGAATGCGTTCTTTTATTTTCATATTTTTTAATTAAGAGTTGATATTATTCAATTTTTTTTATTCTGCTCTTATAATTCTACCATAGCTTTTATTACGCCTGTTGCAGGATTAAGCCAGCTTTCAAATTCAGATTTGACTTTTTCAAAAGCAACACGATGCGTTATATAAGTTGTAGGATCAACGTATTCCTTTTTCATTGAATCAACCACATGCTCAAAGTCTATTCGGTTAGCATTGCGGCTGCTCATTAATGTTGCCTCTCTTTTATGAAACTCAGGATGGCTGAAGCAAATATCACCTTTCTGCAAACCGATCATTACATATCTTGCTCCGTGTGACATGTATTGAAATGCAGTATTGATAGCTTTTAAACTTCCCGTCGCATCTATCACTATTGTTGGCATATCACCATTTGTAATTTCTTTCAGTTGTTCTATAACGTTGGGTGAAAATGCATTAACTGTGTGCGCAACCTTTAGTTTGTCTTTACAAAATTGTAAGCGTATATCATTTATATCCAAAGCAATTACTTTACCACCAGCTATTCGTGCAAATTCCATAGTTCCAAGACCAATTGGGCCTGCACCTACAACTAAAACAAATTCGTCAGGCATAACTCCAGCACGGCGAATACCATGTGCACCAATAGCCAAAGGCTCTACCAATGCCAATTCATCAAAGCTTAAACCTTGCCCGTGTATCAGAGAGTAAGAAGGCACAGAAAGATAATCTCTCATTCCACCATCTACATGAACACCACAAACATTTATGTTGCTGCAGCAATTCTCTTTTCCTGATCTGCAGGCAATACATTTACCGCAATAAAAATATGGGCTGAATGTTATCCTTTCACCAGGCTCAAATCCTTCTGCATCGCCTGATACATATTCGGCAGCCAATTCATGCCCTAATATTCTTGGATAATTAAAAAAAGGCTGAGTTCCCTCAAAGGCATGCAGGTCAGTTCCGCAAATGCCTATGCGGCTAATCCTGAGTAATGAATGCCCTGCTTTTGAAGAAGGTATTTCAACTTCTTTGTATTCAAATTCTCCCGGTGTTATACAAACTAATGATCTCATTAAATTACTTTATTACAACCTCGTACGTTTTACCTGCAACTGTTGCAAATGATGTAATGTATTGCGTTTGATTGTTTAACTGAGCGGTTGTGTTGGTAGTTTTTATATCTTTAATTGCACTATTTTGATTAGTACGAAGTTTACAAATATTGCCAGCTTTAGAAGTGATGAATGCTTTTGTAAGCTTTCCATCTTTCCAGAACATTTCCACTTCAAATGCACCTCTTGCTATCAAGCCTCGTACGTGCCCATCTTTCCATTTGGATGGCAATGCCGGCAATAACTGAATTTCGTTTAAATGACTTTGCAATAACATTTCTGCAATGCCTGAAGTAGCGCCAAAATTTCCATCTATCTGGAAAGGCGGATGCGAATCAAATAAATTTTTCATGGTAGAGCTATCCAGCAACTGCTGGTACATTTTGTAGGCATGATCTCCATCAAGCAGGCGTGCCCAAAAATTTATTTTCCATGCCTTGCTCCAACCCGTTCCGCCATCACCCCGAACTTCAAGTGTTTTACGACAGGCATCAGCAAACTTTGGATCAAGCAATGGTGATATTTCCCTGCCGGGATGCAATGCAAACAAATGCGATACATGGCGGTGCTGCGGATCTTCATCTTTCCAGTCACCATACCACTCAATAAGATTTCCTGCTTTACCAATTTTTAAAGGACTCAATTTGGCACGCTTTGCTTTTAGTAATGCAGCAAAATCTTTATCAATATTTAAAATGCTATCGGCCTCAATTATGTTGGTGAAGAGATCCCAGATTATTTCCATATCCATTGCAGATGCAATGGTTACTGAGCCTTTTGTTCCGTTTGGCAACACATAAACATTTTCGGGTGATGTAGACGGAGCAGTAATCAATACTCCATCTTTTTCAACCAGCCAGTCAAGACAAAATTCTGCAGCGCTTTTCATCAAAGGATAAGCAGTTTCTTTCAGATATTTTTTGTCTGACGTAAAACGATAATGCTCATATAAATGCTGAGAAAGCCATGGACTTCCCAAAGCCCAGTTTGCCCATTTTGGATCACCGCCACCTTCACCAACAGGATTGGTTTGTGCCCACATATCAGAATTGTGATGCACAGCCCAGCCACGCATGTTATAATAATTTTTTGCAGTTGCTTTTCCGTTCACTGCCCATCTTTTTATTTGCTGAATTAATGGCTCAGTCATTTCAGAAAGATTACACATTTCTGCGGGCCAGTAATTCATTTCTACATTGATGTTGGTTGTGTAATTGCTGCGCCATGAAGGACGAATTTCTTTATTCCAAATGCCCTGCAGATTTGCCGGAATACCGCCCGGCCTTGAGCTTGAGATCAAAAGATAACGGCCAAACTGGAAATACAATTCTTCCAGGCCCCGATCATTTCCTGTTGTTCTATAATCAGTCAAACGCTTATCAGTGGGCTGATCATCTGCAGATTTATCAGTTAATGACAACACCACCCTGTTAAAATATTTTTGATAATCTTTTACATGAGCATCAAGTAATTGTTTGTAATCTTTTTTTAAAGAAGTCTGTAAAAATTGTTTTGCAATTTTCTCTTCATCTTTTCCATCTTTATCAGGATATTTATCAAAGCCGTTATAGCTTGTTGCTGCAGAAACATACAACAGAACTTCTGTTGCATTAGAGATTGTAAGTATGCTATCGGTATGGCTAACCACACCATCTTTTGTAACTGCTTTTATCCTGAATTGAAAACGCATTCCATCCTGGTGAAGACTATCTTCGTAAATAAAGGGCTTGGGATTTCTTCTTTCATCATTGGTAATTCTTGCTTTACCTTTTAATACAAGTTCATTATCACTTGTAATCATCCTGCTAAATTTCAATTCATGATTAACACCAACGCTAAAGCTCAAAGCCTTTGGCTGGCTGGCTTTCAGCCGAATGATAATTACCTGGTCAGGCGCTGAGGAAAACATTTCTCTTGTGTACTCAACACCATTTACTGTAAAACGTGTTGTTGCCGTAGCGTTAGAAATATTAAGATCACGGTAGTAGTTTGAAACTTCGCCATTCAATTGTTGCTTTAAAATTATATCACCTAATGGCTGATACATTTCAGTGTTTGGCCCCTGCATTTTGCGCAATAATTTTACAGCTTGTCCTATGCTGTCTTTAAACAATGCATTCCGTACAGGCTGCAAATATTTTGGCGCATCAGGGTTTGGATTGGGATTTACGGGACCGCCAGTCCACAGCGTTTGTTCATTTAATTGTATCAATTCATCGCCCGCTCTTCCAAAGATCATTGCGCCTAATCTTCCGTTTCCAATCGGTAATGCTTCGTTCCAATCTTTTGCCGGCTGACTGTACCAAAGCACTAATGTTTTTTGTTGTGCAAAAGATGATTGCGCAATGAGCAGCAGAAATAGCAATCGTTTCATTATATGAATTTAATTTTTTATGATCGGAACAGCAGCTAATATGTTTATTTCAAATCCCAATATATCACATATCGTTCACGACTTATTGCGTAATAAGGTTTCAAAGTTATCTCTTTAGAATTTATACCTTTTACAGTTGTAAAAAGCAAAGGTTGATTTGCCACAGGCTTAACCCAGTCTGTTATGTTACCACCATTGGTATTTAACTGTGCAGAAATATCAGAAGGAATTGGATATTTATTTAGATCATTTTGATCTTTAGCAAAAGGAGCAGGATCATTAATTCCTTCTGTTCCCATTGCACCGGCTAACACTACCGGGCCATAAGCAATTGCAGCTTTTTTTGGATTATCGGGTGTAGCAATTAAATGTAAAGACATAGGATAAGTAATTTCTATCTTATCATCATTTTTCCACTTCCTGTTTAAAACAATATAACTGCCAGGCTTTTGATTTACTGAAATATTTTTACCATTTATTTTTACTGATGCTCCTGAAACAGCCCATGATGGATAACGAATATAAACAGGCATATCCACTACATGATTTGTCTCAATGTTTAATATTGTCTTTGGTTCTTCAGGATAATTGGTTACCTGTGTTATTTTAATACCTTTTTGTTTCCAGTTTAATTCCGAAGGGATAAATAAGTTAACGTATAAGCCTTTATCATCATGAAAATAAATTGCCTCGGAATATTTTGCATGATTTTCAAATCCTGTACCTACACAACACCAAAACGAATTAAGTGGTGTACTATACACTTTAAATGATCCGGGTTTAAAAGGCATGAAGTAACAAACCATTCCTGTTTCAGGATCCTGCGAACCGAGTATATGATTGTATAATGCCTGTTCGTAATAATCAGCATATTTTGCATCTGCATACCAGCTAAATAAATGCTTTGTTAGCTTAAGCATATTATAAGTATTGCATGATTCAGTGGTGCGAACACTCATGTGTTGCGATAATTTTCCAGGCTCGGAAAAATGTTCGTTATCACTATTACCACCGGTTGCATAGGTATGATTATTAATAACCGTTTGCCAAAAAAAAGATGCAATTGTTTTTTGATTTTCATTATCTGTTAATTCATATCCGCGGGCTTCGCCAATAATCTTAGGAAATTGTGTATTAGCATGCAACCTGTTCAGTTTATCCTGCTGCTGAGCAAGCGGGTCTAATACTGCATGATGATAAAACATATCTGCAAGTTTCAAATCATTTTTATTCCCTGTGATTGAATAAAGATTATAAAAGGCTTCTATCATCCCGCCAAATTCTGTTTTATGCATTACTGCTAATTGTTCAGGGGTAAGAGTAGAAAGTTTTTTATAAGCCCATGAAGACATTTTATTTACCACATCTAATGCCTCTGCATTATCTGCATATAAATACATGTCAATCATTCCGGCAAAAATTTTATGCAAGGTGTACCAGGGCGCCCAAACATCTGTACCAGCTATAACCCTGTCAATAAAATTTTGAGGAAAGGCACTTAGGTAACCATCCTGATTAAGTATTTTCTGGCATTCTGCCAATGCTGTTACTAAACTATCTCCCTTATTTTTATAAGCTATGTCTCCGGTAGATGCATACATCAATGCCAAGCCTGATAACACATGGCCGATAGTATGTCCACGCAATTCGCCATCCAGTTCTTCCCAACCCCCCAAAGCAGTTGCATTGGTTTTTATACCCGCATTTATTCTGAAACTGTGAAGCAGCCTGTTGATGTCCATTGAAAGTAGCCACTTTCCATTGCGATCCATATTTTCTTTAAAGCGGCTGTCCAATAATCTCACATCCTGTAAATCGAAACTATATACTTTTAAAGATGTTTGCAACGGCATTTTTATCTTCTCCTTATATTGCCCCGGATATTGTGCAGTAGAAACAAAAGGGCTCAGAAAAAGTAAAATAAGAAAAATGCAGATTTTTATTTTTTTCATTTTTGAATTTTTACATGCTAATCATTTATTGGCTTTATTAATTGAAGTGAACTATCGAGCATTCCGAATTCAAAATTTTTAAGTAAGCTTATGATCTCTGCGCCTGCTAACAGCACCGGGCCATAGCTGTGTGCTGCAAATAAATTTACTGGCCGGTAATAATAAAATGCAGGATCGAAAGCCATTCCTGTGCCTACGCAGGTTCCATCCACTTGCCCTTTATCATTTATTTTTGTTGATACAGCATTCCATGCAAGTATGCACATAGGAGCGTAGACTTTTGCATTAATCCATTTTTTATTAATAGCATGTGCAATGCAATAAGCATAAATTGCAGTAGCCGAAGTTTCTAAATAGCTGTCGTTCTTATCAAGCAACTGATGCCAGAATCCCTGTCCGGATTGATAAGATGCAAGTCCCTTTATTTGGGCATTAAATTGTTTCATCACTGCTTTTCTTCCTGCATGATCTTCAGGCAATACATCCAATAATTCAGTCATTGCCATTAACGCCCATCCATTTGCACGAGCCCAATGAAACTCAGGGTGAACAGGCATTTCCTGTACCCATCCATGCATATACAATCCTATTTCTTTATTAAACATCCGTTGAGAAAATTGAAGAACCTGTTTTACGGCATCATCATAATATTTTTTATTACCGGTTAGTTTTCCCATTTGTGCAAGAGCCGGAACACTCATATACAAATCATCTAACCAAAGCGTATTTTTAATTGGACGATTTCTTGCCAGCGTTCCATCGCTTAACCTGTATTGTTTTGAAGAAATATAATTGATATAATTATCAACTATGGGTCGCAGGTTTGATTTGTTGGTGGCTCGTAATGTTTTGATGAAAGCCGCACACATAGCGCCGGCATCATCCAAGGCAAGAGGATTAATTGGTTGTCTCAGCGCATTGGGTGAGTGAGGATATTTTTCGAATAAAATACGAAAAGAAGGAATTACGTTTGAAATAAAATTTAAACGGTTGGTTGTATAGTTTGTAAATTTTGCATCACCTGTAAGTTCACCAACTCTTAACATTGCTGAATAAGTAACTCCCCATTCATAACTTGTTAACCGATAATCGCCTTGTTTTAATATAACATTGGTATCAATAGAAGCCATGGCAGTGATAACTTTCCCCGAACGGCGATCAATTAATTGTGCTGGTGTTACAGAATCTAAATAGTTATATATTCTATCTAATAAAGATTTTACTTCCTGGATATTGGGCTTGCCGTAAGGTACAGTATAATTAGGCTGTAAAGCGTGCAGCGGTGCAGTTACATCATTCTCTTTTGGGTTTTGCGCCGACGCTGAATTGCAAAAAAT
>Ga0066793_10000640_pt1 | contig 14343 bp, 14 predicted proteins | sample PersoiDNA2013189_FD_83876 | JGI IMG/M metagenome (GOLD analysis project Ga0066793, IMG submission 83876) | Permafrost soil microbial communities from the Arctic, to analyse light accelerated degradation of dissolved organic matter (DOM) -... | ecosystem: Environmental > Terrestrial > Soil >... | reverse complement strand
CGTCAACCAGATCCGCCTGCCTTCCGACATGCAGGGCATGCCCTTCGATGAGGCGTACAAGTCGATCAAGGAGCGCCGCAAGGCGCTGCCCGGGCAGCTCGAGGACGTCCGCAAGGAACTCGAGGTCATGTCCCACAAGTGGTACCTGGTGCTCTCCACGATCCGCGACGTCCTCGCGGACAAGATCGAGGAGATATCAGCCATCCCGAAGTTCGGCCAGACGAGCTACGCGTTCGTGGTCACCGGCTGGCTTCCCGTCGACGACCTGTCAGGTCTGCGCAAGGGCATCAAGGCGAGCTTCGGCGATGACGTGATCGTGAACCAGACGGAGATCGACGAGAAGGACTTCGGCGAAACCCCCGTCGCAATGAAGAACTCCAAGATAATGGCGCCTTTCGAGTTCCTGGTGGCTCAGCGGGGCATCCCGAAGTACGGCACGATGGACCCGACCTGGATGCTGTTCATCTTCTATCCGCTGTTCTTCGGCATGATCGTCGGCGACATCGGCTACGGCCTGCTCATGCTGGCCATCGTCGTATGGCTGCGCATCAAGGGCAAGGACAACGATGGCATGCAGCTCGCCACGTCGATCCTGGGCCCGGCGACGACGATGGTCATCGTCTTCGGAATCCTCTACGGCGAGTTCTTCGGGAACTTCCTCGGCAAGGAGTACCTGAACGTGATCGTCCCGATCAACGTCGCCGGCGTCATCCTGCCGTTCAATCGCGTCGAGTTCGTCACCGTCTTCATGTATATCGCGATCGCGGTCGGCGTCATCCAGATCATGCTCAGCTTCGTGTTCGGCATCGTCAACGCGATCCGCACCAAGAGCCGGCACCACCTGTGGGAGCGCGGCGGCCTGCTCGCGCTCTTCGGGGGCATCATGCTCGCGGTTGTCGTCGGTGTGGCTCTGCCGAAGTTCGGCACGTGGACCATCGTCGGTCAGGTCGTGTTCGCGGCTGTCGCGTTGGCCGGCTTCGTCTTCGCCATCCGAGGCGGCGGGATCATGGGCGCCATCGAGATGCTCGAGGGCATGACGCACATAGCGAGCTACATCCGTATCATGGCGGTCGGCCTGGCCGGCGCGATCTTCGCGGACGCCGTCAACGGCATCATGCACAAGTCCATCGGCAGCCCGCCGACCGTGACCGGCGTCATCCTGGCCGTCTTCATCGGCGTCCTGTTGCACGGGCTGAACCTGCTGCTCTCGGCGTTCAGTCCCACGATCCATGCATTGCGCCTCAATTTCCTCGAGTTCTTCGGGGGATTCTTCGAGGCTGGCAAGCAAGAGTACAAGCCGTTCCAAAAAACCGGAGGTGAAAAGAGCGCATGATCGACAAGAAGAAGACTGCAATGCTGGTGTTTGGCGCCGCGTTCCTGGCGACTCTTATGGGAGCCGCTACGGCGTTCGCAGCCGAAGTCGTGCCGGCTACTGTGGACTGGCGCGTGTCCGCCGCCAAGGCGATCGCGGCCGGACTCGCGATGAGCGTGTCCGCCCTGGCCGCTGGCTACGCACAGGCGAAGATCGGTTCCGCTGGTGCAGGCACACTGGCTGAGCGTCCCGAGGTCTCGATCTGGGTCATCACCCTTCAGGCCCTTCCTGAGGTCATCGTCCTCCTGGGCTTCGTGTCCGCCATCATGATCAACGGCTAGACAAGAGCGCGAAGCACACTTCAGAAGGCGGAGAGGATCCACGGATTATGGCGATCGAAGACATCTTCAGAGCGCTGGAGGAACAGGCCGACGAGGAATGCAGGATGATCCTCGAAGGCGCCAAGGCGCAGGCGAAGGGGATCGAGGAAGAGGCGCGCGAAGAGGCCAAACGCATCCGCGATCGCAGGGTCGAAGTGGCCGATGTTTCGGTGCGCGCCCGTGCTCAGCACCTGCTGAACGCGGCTCGTCTCGAGAACCGGAAGGCCACCGCGGCGGCCAAGGACGACGGCGTCGAGGGAGTCTTCGCTGAAGCGGGCCGGCAGCTAGCCGCCCTGCGGGGGACTCCCGAGTACGAACGCATCTTCCACGGGTTCGCCGAGGAGGCGCTCAATGGTGTGGAGGGTGAGGTCGTGGTGCGTGTCGCCGCGTCCGACGCCAAGCTTGCGACCGCGACCTTGGCTGAGCTGGGCCACAAGGGAGAGGTCGAAGCCGACCTCGACACGACCGGAGGCCTCGTGGTGGTCTCGAACGGCGGCACCGTCATCCGCCGCAACACGTTCGAGGACCGCGTCCTCAAGGCGCGTCCCTTGGTGCAGTCCCAGATCTCGGAGACCTTGTTCGCATGAGCGAGCAGACGGTCACCGCGCGTTACTACAAGCGCCCCGGCAAGGACTACGGATACTGCAACGCGCGAGCACGCGGCATGCGGTCGCGCCTGTTCACGCGCGCATTCCTTGACGAACTCATGGAAGCGCAGGACGTGAAGCGCGTGATCCAGATGCTCCAGGACACGGAGTACTCGGTCGACATCGACGCCGAGATCATCCACGGCAAGACGTTCCGCTCTCTCGATGAGGCGCTCAAGCGCAACATGGTGCGGACGTTCCAGAAGGTGATCGGGTTCTCGAACGACCAGGCCGGTCTTCTGCTCACGACGTTGCTGGGCCGCTGGGACCTGTTCAACCTCAAGACGATCATCCGTGGCAAGCACCTGGACCTTCCCGCCGAGGAGATCGCCCTGAGCCTGATGCCTTTGGCGTCGTTCAGCGAGGTGGACCTCACGGTCCTGACACGCGAACCGGACGTCCGCGCGGTCGTCGACACCCTCGTCACGTGGGGCGTCGAGTATGCGACCCCGTTGCGTGCGGCTGTCGGGGAGTACATGCAGAACCACGACCTGTCCGTGCTCGAGCTGTCACTGGACCGCTACTACGCGGACTCGGTGGCCAAGCGACTGCGTGGCCGGGGCCAGAACTACCAGGTGGCGCGCCGGGTACTGGGCGCCCAGATCGACTCGACGAACCTGCTGACCGTGTTCCGCCTGCTGAAGGCGGACATGCACGATATCGACCCGGGGAGGTTCTTCCTCTCCGGCGGGCTTGATGTCGACGAGACGCTGTTCCGCACGCTGGCCGCCATGTCCGATGTCGACGAGGTCCTCGACCGCGTGAAGTCGACGCCGTACGGCAAGCCGCTCGAGGACGTCGTGCTCACCTACATCGAGGAAGGCTCCATCTCGGTGTTTGAGCGCGCGCTGGAGGAGTTCGTGACGCGCCGGGCCTTCGCGGCCGGTCGCGGCGACCCACTGGGCGTCGGCATCCTCATCGGCTACCTGTGGGCGAAGCAGAACGAGGTCACGAACCTCCGGATCATCGTCAAGGGGATATCGGTAGGCATGCCGGTGGACCGCATGAGGAAGGAGCTGATCTTTGTATAAGCTCATCGTCCTCACGGACCCCGACACGGCGGACGGATTCAGGCTCGCGGGAGTCGACGTGCACATCGCGGCCTCGCCCGAGGAGGCCCGCAAGCACCTGAACGCACTGGTGGACGACGACGCCAGCGGCATCATCGCCGTCAACGAGGCGATGATGGCCGAGATAGACGAGCGGCTCCAGAGGAAGATCGATTCGATCTACCGCCCCATCGTCATCTCCTTGCCCATCAAGGAGAAGCTGCACCTGGGAGAAGACCATAGGGCGTACTTGTCACGCCTGATCCGACGCGCTATCGGATTCGACATAACACTGAGGCGAGGCTGATGATTGCAGGAAGCATTCAAAAGATCACCGGCCCGGTCGTCGTGGCCGAGGGCATGACCGGTGCGAAGATGTACGACGTCGTCCGCGTCGGCGCCTACGGACTCATGGGCGAAGTGATCCGCCTCGAGGGCGACCGTGCGACGATCCAGGTCTACGAGGACACCTCCGGCCTGATGGTCGGCGACATCGTCGAGTCCACCGAGGGACCGCTGACCGTCGAGCTCGGCCCGGGTCTGCTGACGTCGATCTATGACGGCGTTCAGCGTCCTCTGCCCGAGATCGCCAAGACCGGCGACTTCATCGCCCGGGGCACCGTCGTCTCGGCGCTCGACCGCGAGAAGCTCTGGAAGTTCACGCCTTCCGTGGAGATGGGGACCACCGTTGTCCCCGGCGACATACTCGGCACCATCCCGGAGGGGCAGACCATCCTGCACAAGGTCATGGTCCCGCCGAAGGTCTCCGGCAAGATTGTGACCCTGCTTCCCGCGGGCGAGTACAACGTCGATACCATCGTCGCCACGCTCGAGGACGGGACCACGATCGGGATGACGCAACGCTGGCCTGTGCGTCAGGGCCGGCCCTACGCCAAGAAGCTCGACCCGACGACCCCGTTCATCACGGGCATGCGGATCCTGGACACGTTCTTCCCGATCGCACTGGGCGGCAACGCCATCATCCCGGGCGGCTTCGGCACCGGGAAGACCGTCACGCAGCAGTCGCTCGCCAAGTGGGCCGACGTCGACATCATCGTCTACGTCGGCTGCGGCGAGCGCGGCAACGAGATGACCGAGGTGCTCACCGAGTTCCCGCAGCTGGACGACCCCAAGACGGGCGCCCCGCTGATGGACCGCACCGTCCTCGTGGCGAACACGTCGAACATGCCGGTCGCCGCGCGCGAAGCCTCCATCTATGTGGGCGCGACGCTGGCGGAGTTCTACCGCGACATGGGCTACAACGTCGCGATGATGGCCGACTCCACCTCCCGATGGGGCGAGGCCCTGCGTGAGATCTCCGGCCGTCTGGAAGAGATGCCTGGTGAGGAAGGCTACCCGGCATACCTGGCCACCCGCCTGGCCGCATTCTACGAGCGTTCCGGCCGCGTGCAGGCGCTCGGCAGCGAGACGGACCGTCTCGGGTCGGTCACCATGGTCGGCGCGGTCTCACCGGCCGGCGGCGACATGTCCGAGCCGATGACGCAGAACTCCCTGCGCGTCACCGGCGCGTTCTGGGCGCTGGACACGTCCCTGGCGCACAGGCGGCACTTCCCGGCCATCTCGTGGACCAAGTCCTACACTCTGTACCTGGGGCAGGTCCGCGGCTGGTTCGAGGCGAACGTCGCCAGCGACTGGCTCGCATTCCGCGACCGCGCCATGTTCCTTCTCCAGAAGGAGACGGAGCTGCAGGAGATCGTGCAGCTCGTCGGTCCGGACGCACTTCCCGAGTCCGAGAAGATCATCCTGGAGGTCGCGCGCATGCTCCGCGAGGACTTCCTGCAGCAGTTCGCGTTCGACGCGGTCGACGCCTACTGCCCGCCGAAGAAGGGGTACTGGCTGCTCAAGACGATCATGGCGTTCCATGACGCCGCGGTAGCCGCGCTCAACCGGGGCGTGTCGCTGCGCCAGATCCAGCAGCTGCCCCTGAGCGACGAGATCGCCCAGCTCAAGACGATGCCGCACGAAGAGGCTCTCGAGAAGATGCCGAAGCTGTGCAGCCGGATCGCAGAAGACATCGCCGGAATCGAGGTGCTGTAAGACATGGCAGAAGCAACCGCCACCCCGATACGGTCGCTGCTCTCCGTCGACTATCGGACCGTCAACTACGTCACGGGCCCGTTGATCTTCGTCAACGACGTCCATGGCGTGGCCTACAACGAGATGGTCAGCATCGTGCTCCCCGACAAGTCGGTCCGTTCCGGCCAGGTCCTCGAGATCTCGGGTTCCATCGCCGTCATCCAGGTCTTCGAAGGCACGGCGGGCATCGACGTCGACCGTACCACCGTGCAGTTCCTCGAAGAGGTCGCGCGGATCGACGTGGCCCCCGAGCTCCTGGGACGCATCCTCAACGGAGTCGGCAGGCCCATCGACGGCGGCGCTCCGATCATCCCGGAGCGGCGCCTGGACATCACCGGCTCGCCGATCAACCCGTACTCGCGCGAGCAGCCGGCCGACTTCATCGAGACCGGTATCTCGGCCATCGACGGCCTCAACACGCTCGTCCGCGGACAGAAGCTCCCGATCTTCTCCGGCTCGGGCCTTCCGGCCAACGAGCTGGCGGCACAGATCATCCGCCAGGCGCGCGTCAAGACCGGCGAGGAGTTCGCCATCGTCTTCGCCGCCATGGGCATCACGAACCGCGAGGCCGCCTACTTCAAGCAGCAGTTCGAGGACACCGGCGCGCTCGAGCGCGTCGTATTCTTCCTGAACCTTGCCGACGACCCCACGGTCGAGCGCCTGCTGACCCCGAAGGTCGCCCTCACTGTCGCCGAGTACCTGGCGTTCGAGAAGGACCTGCAGGTCCTCGTCGTCCTTTCGGACATGACGAACTACTGCGAGGCCCTGCGCGAGGTCTCGACCGCGCGCGAAGAGGTTCCGGGTCGCCGCGGCTACCCGGGCTACATGTACACCGACCTCTCGACCATCTACGAGCGCGCCGGCCGCATCAAGGGCCGCAAGGGCTCCGTCACCCAGCTCCCGATCCTGTCGATGCCCGACGATGACATCACCCACCCGATCCCCGACCTCACCGGCTACATCACCGAGGGTCAGATCGTGCTGAGCCGCCAGCTGCACCGCCGCGGCGTGTTCCCGCCGATCGACACCCTGCCGTGCCTGAGCCGCCTGATGAACCTGGGCATCGGCGAGGGCAAGACGCGTGAGGACCACCGAGCGGTGGCCAACCAGCTCTACGCCGCGTACGCGCAGGGCCGCGACCTGCGGCGCCTGGTCGCCATCGTCGGCGAGGAAGCGCTGTCGGACACCGACCGCCGCTACCTGCGGTTCGCCGACGACTTCGAGTCGCGGATCGTGGGTCAGGGTGACGAGAGCCGCACGATCGAGCAGACGCTGGCCATCGGCTGGGAGCTCATGGCCGGTCTGCCGATGAGCGAGCTGAAGCGTGTCCGCGAGTTCATCGGGAAGTACCACCCCACCGCGGGCGACGCAGTCAAGGATCAGGGCGACCTGTAAGGAGTCAGAAGCCGCATGGAAGAGGTACGCCCGACCAGATCCGAACTGCTCGAGCGACGGAGCCAGATCTCCCTCGCCGAGCAGGGTATGGACCTGCTCAAGCAGAAGCGGGACGCGTTGCTGATCGAGTTCATGTCGGTCATGGACGAGACACTGCGACTGTCCGGCAGCCTGCAGAAGACGACGCAGGAGGCGCAGTACGCGCTGGCCATCGCGCAGTCGGTCGACGGCACTGTCTCGCTCCGGTCCGCGGCCCTGGCCACCACCGGTGAGATCACCATAGACATGACCGGTACCAAGATCATGGGCGTGTCCGTCCCCGTCGTCACCAAGGGGGAGAGCCCGGTCAAGTCGTCCTTCACGCGAGGATATTCGATCACGGGCGTCAGCTCGCGTATCGATGAGACGGCGGACAAGTTCGAGAAGATCCTGGACGTCATCATCGAGTACGCCGACATCGAGACCCGCCTCAAGCGCTTGGGCGAGGAGATCCAGAAGACCAACCGCCGCGTGAACGCGCTCGAGCAGATCACGGTGCCGGGGCTGCGCGAACAGGTGACGTACATCCGCCAGACGCTGGACGAGCGGGCCCGCGAGGACCTGTTCCGCCTCAAGAAGGTCAAGCGGAAGATCGAGAGCAAGAAGCGCGCGGCGCAGTTGGTCTAGGCGTCTCGCGAACGGGAGTCGATGCACACCAAGAGAGGGCGGCCCCGCCGGGGCCGCCCTCTCTTGGTGTCGCGCCAGAGACCGTACGGTGTCGAAGTGCCGGCCTCAGTTCTTGGCGACGATGATCTTGTTGACGTCCTGCAGCACGTCGACGCTGTTGCGCGTGTGCTTGGCGATCTCCCGCGCGAAGCCCAGGATCTCCTGGATGTCGACCATGCGCAGCTTGGAGAAGTGCAGCTCCTCCCAGTCGCTATGCGCCACGTACGCCCACAGCTCGCCGAGCACCCAGCCCAGGGCCTCGACCTCGCCCATAGAGAGCATCGACCACTCGGTCTTCATGCCTTGGCGCATCCGCTCCATCGCACGTTCGACGGCGCGGGCCTTGCGGATCTGGAACGTCCGCATCCCGATCTCTTCGTCGCTGACATCCGGACGCTGGTTGTTCATGTTCATCGGCGAGGATCCCCTCTCGGAGGTTACGCCTGTATGTGTTCGCCGCCCGCCGCCTTTCTCCTGCCGCCCTCGCCGTGCGGCTGGCCGGACCGCGGGTCTGCGGGGCGGTTGTGCGGGTGTGGGGCCGACTCTAGAATGGGCTTCGGCGCCAGGCCCGCTCCACCAGCGGGCCTGCGGGTGCCGCCGTCCGCTACCGAGAGGCCGCACGCAGTGGAATTCCTGGACGTCATCGCCGGGCGCAGGAGCGTCCGGCACTTCAACTCCAAGCTCTCCGTCTCCGACGACGACGTGCGCGCGTTGCTGGAGGCCGCCGTGTCGGCGCCGACCGCCGGCAACATCCAACCGTGGCGGTTCGTGGTGGTCCGGAGCCTCGAGGCTCGCGAGCGCCTGGCTAGCGCCCTGCACCAGAAGTGGGCGACGGGCGCACCCGTGACTATCGTCGTATGCGTGGACCCGCGTCCCTGCTACGCGCGCTACAACGACCGTGGCGAGCGGCTCTACGCCCTGCAGGACACGGCCGCCGCGGTGGAGAACATCCTGCTCGCGGCCGTCGACCGGGGGCTTGCGGCGTGCTGGGTGGGCGCCTTCGACGAAGACGCGGTGCGCGAAGCGCTCGGCGTCGCGTCGCCGATCACTCCCATCGCCATCATCCCCGTCGGCCACTCGGCCGAGGCTGCGGGCCGCCCGGCCAGGCGACCGCTCTCCGAGGTCACGACGTGGCTCTAGAGGCCCGGGTCGACTGCCCAGACCTTCCGTCGCTCGCCGGGCACATCGGCGACTGCCATCGCTGCCCGTTGGGCGACACGCGGACCAGGCTCGTCTTCGGTGTCGGTGACCCGGATGCGGAGCTCATGTTCATCGGCGAGGCTCCCGGCAAGAACGAGGACCTGCAGGGCGAGCCCTTCGTCGGCTCGGCAGGGAAGTTCCTTGACGAGCTGCTCGCCTCGATCGGCCTGACACGCTCGCAGGTCTACATCGCCAACGTGCTCAAGTGCCGGCCGCCGAACAACCGCGACCCCATCGCGGTCGAGATCTCGACGTGCACGCCGTTCCTCGCGCAGCAGGTTCGGCTCATCGACCCCAAGGTCATCGCCACGCTCGGCAACTTCGCGACACGCTGGCTGCTCGATACGACGGCGGGCATCACGACGCTGCGCGGCAAGCTGTACCACGTGGAGGGACGGCAGGTCGTGCCGATCTTCCACCCGGCCGTGGCGCTGTACGACCCCGGCAAGAAGGACGCGCTCCTCGACGACTTCAAGCGCCTGAGGTCGGTCATGGACCGCACGCGTGAGCGGCCGGGCTCGGCGCCCGCCGAGGAGACGTGCGCGCCTGAGGACCTGTGGGGCGGCCAGGACGGGGGCGCCGACGTCGGCGATGACACGGGCGCGCGAGCGGGCGACGACGTCGGGGCGCCTGCCGGTGGCGTCACTGGCGACCATGGCGGCGCCGTCACGCCGCCGATGTTCTGAAGGGGCGGCGCCGGTCGTGGGCGAGATCGTGAGCATCAGGACGCGCGGCGACGCGCAGACCGCTGAGGCGGGACGCCGCCTGGCGGCCCTGCTGATGCCCGATGACGTCCTGTCCCTGTCCGGCGATCTCGGAGCGGGAAAGACGTGTCTGGTCCAGGGCATCGCCGGCGGGCTCGGCGTGAAGGGCCACGTCGCGAGTCCGACCTTCAACATCCTGCTCGTGCACCACGGGCGTCTGACGCTCAACCACATGGACCTCTACCGCCTGGACCGGGCGGACCAGCTCGAGGACATCGACTTCTTCGCCACGCTCGAGTCCGGTGGGGTGACGGCGATCGAGTGGGGCGACAAGTTCCCCGGCGCCATGCCCGACGACCGGCTTGAGGTCGCCATCCGACTCGGCGGGCGCGAGACGGACAGGGTCCTGGACCTCGACGGCACCGGACCGCGGTCAGCGTCGCTCGCGCGTGCTTGGGCATCCGCGTGCTCGGACCTGAGCGGCGGTGAGGGCGCATGACGCTCGTCCTCGCGCTCGACACCGCCACCGAGGAGTGCGCCGTCGGCCTCGGCGAGTGGGACGGCGCGGCCATGACCGTGTTCGGCGAGACGAACCTCGACGTACCGCGCGCCGCGCTCACGCACCTCGTACCGGCGATCGACCGGCTGCTGAAGGACTGCGGTGCCCGGATCGACCGTGTGGGCGCCGTGGTCTGCGGGCGTGGGCCCGGCTCGTTCACGGGCGTGCGTATCGGCGTGGCGACGGCGAAGGGGATAGCGAGCGGTCTGGCCGTGCCGCTGTACGGCGTCGGCACGCTGGACGCGATCGCGCGACGGTTCGCCGACCACGACACGCTCGTGGGCGTGGTGGGCGACGCGATGCGCAAAGAGGTCTACCCCGCGCTCTTCCGCTGCCGAGGCGGGCGCCTGGAACGCCTCGGAGGCTACGAGGTCATCCCGCCGGAGGTCGCCGCGGCGCGGTGGGCGCGGGACGCCGGGACGGGTCCGATCCTTCTCGCGGGCAACGGGCTCGCGAAATATGCGGACGTCTTCACCGCCGCGCTCGGCGATCGCGCGCGCCTGACGCCGCGCGCCGACTGGACGCCCACGGGCACGTCCCTGCTGCTCCAGGCGTACGCGGGCGCATCGGCTCTCTCCGGCGCCGGCCCGGAGGCGGGAGACGGCGATCCCGCGACGCTGCTGCCCATCTACACACGCCTGTCTGACGCGGAGGAGGCCGAGCGCTCCAAGTGCGGCGCTTCGGGCTCCGGCGATCCGGCCGCCGCCGGCACGGACGTGCCGTCAAGCGGAGTCACCGGCCCGGGAAGTGGTCGGCCGTGACGGTGGCGATCCGCCTCATGCGCCCGACCGACCTCGACGCCGTCGTCGCCATGGAACGTGCGACGTTCCCGACACCGTGGACGCGCGGTATCTTCAAAGGAGAGCTGCTGCAGGGCGCCTCCCGGCGATGGGTGGTCGTGACGTCGCCGGGAGGCATCCTCGGTTACGCCGGCACCATGCAGGCGGGCGAAGAGTCCCACATCATGAACCTCGCGGTCCGGGCGGACTCGCGCGGGATCGGCCTGGGCGCCGCCCTGCTGGCCGACCTGATGTCCGATGCTCAAGCACGGGGCGTCGAGCGCATGACGCTCGAGGTCCGGCCGTCGAACGCGCCGGCCATCGCGATGTACGAGGACGCCGGCTTCCACCCGGCCGGCGAGCGCCCCGGCTACTACTCGGACACCGGCGAACCCGCGCTCATCATGTGGACCGACGACCTGCGCTCCGAGACGATGGGAGCGCGGATAGGCGAGCTGGCCCAGCGGGGCCGGCGCGCGCTGGCCGAGCGCTCCGGTGGCGCGGCCTCGTCCGCGGATGGCGTGCGTCGCGCGCTCGTCCTCGCCATCGAGAGCAGCTGCGATGAGACGGCGGCGGCCGTGGTCTGCGGCGGCCGCGAGGTGCTGTCCAGCGTGGTCGCCAGCCAGATCGACTTTCACGCCCGGTTCGGCGGGGTGGTGCCCGAGATCGCGAGCCGCAAGCACACGGAGGCGATCGTCGGAGTGGTTGACCAGGCGCTCGGCGAGGCGGGCGTGGGCCTCGGCGACCTCGACGCGATCGGCGTGACCCACGGTCCCGGACTCGTGGGCGCGCTCGTGGTGGGCGTGGCGTACGCCAAAGGACTGGCACTGGCGACCGGCCTGCCTCTCGTCGGGGTCAACCACCTGGAGGGGCACCTGTTCGCAAACAACCTCGCGGACCCCACGGTCGAGCCGCCGCTTGTGGCGCTCATCGTGTCCGGCGGGCACACGTCGCTCGTCCACGTGCCGTCGTGGGGGACGTACCACACGCTCGGCTCGACGCTGGACGACGCCGCCGGCGAGGCGTTCGACAAGGTGGCGAAGCTGCTCGGCTTGGGCTACCCGGGCGGACCCGCGATATCGAGACTCGCGAAGACGGGGGACCCGCGTGCCATCGCCTTCCCCCGGGCGATGATCAACTCCGGCGACTACGACTTCTCACTCTCCGGGCTCAAGACGGCGGTCATCACACACGTGAACCGCGAGCGGCAGGTGGGTCGCGAGATCGACGCGGCCGACCTGGCCGCGTCGTTCCAGGCCGCCGTCATCGACGTGCAGGTGTCCAAGTCCGTCCGCGCCGCCCAGGAGTTCGGCGTCAAGACGTTCTGTCTGGCCGGCGGGGTGGCCGCCAATGCCGCACTGCGAGACGCCATGCGCGACGCACTCGCCGCCCGGGGTGTGAGGCTGTCCGTGCCGCCCCTCGAGCTGTGCACCGACAATGCGGCCATGATCGGGGCGGCCGCGAACTTCCGCTTCATGCGCGGGGAGCGGCTGGGCCTGGATGCGGAGGCCGTCCCGGACCTGCCCCTCGAGTGAGGGCCTTTAGACAGGTCGCCGCACGGCGGCGGCCTCTGCGGAATCTCAGCGGCGCTGCATCAGATTCCAAGTCAAGACGCCGCTCACACGGCTTGAAGCCTCGTCCCTGCTTCGGTATCATCCTCCAGGGGTTAGCAGTCGGGTGTCGTGAGTGCTAGACTCCGCCGGGCGGGGGTATCAACCCCCGGTGTGGCAAACCGCGAGCGCCGAGGCGCGCATGTCAGCGTCGGCGCCCGCTGCTTCAGAAGGTAACGTCGAGCAATCAGGAGGGCAGGGCATGAATCTCAAGCCATTGGGCGACCGCGTGGTCGTCAAGCCGAGCGAGGCAGAGACCCAGACGCAGTCGGGTCTGTTCATCCCGGACACCGCGAAGGAGAAGCCCCAGAAGGGCACCGTCGTCGCGGCTGGCGAGGGACGCTGGGAGGACGGGAAGCGCATCCCGCTGGACGTGAAGGCGGGTGACGTCGTCATCTACAGCAAGTACGGCGGCACGGAGATCAAGGTCGAGGGCGCGGACCATCTCATCCTGTCCGAGCGCGACATCCTCGCGATCGTCGAGGGCTAGGACCGCAATCCCACCCGCGTCCGCTTGAGGCGGCGCGGGCAATCTCAAGTGAAGGAAGAGGAGGACAGACCCGATATGGCCAAGGACATCAAGTTCGACGAGGAGGCTCGGCGCGGTCTCGAGGCGGGCGTCAACAAGCTCGCCAACGCCGTCAAGGTCACCCTGGGCCCGAAGGGCCGCTACGTCGTGCTCGAGAAGAAGTTCGGCGCTCCGACGATCACCAACGACGGTGTGACCATCGCCAAGGAGATCGAGCTCGAGGACGCTCTGGAGAACATGGGCGCCCAGCTCGTCAAGGAGGTCGCCACCAAGACCAACGACGTCGCCGGTGACGGTACGACCACCGCAACGCTGCTGGCCCAGGTCATCGTGCGCGAGGGCCTGCGCAACGTCGCAGCCGGCGCCAACCCGCTCGCCATCAAGCGCGGTATCGAGAAGGCCGTGGAGGCCGTCGTCGCCGAGATCAAGAAGAACGCGAAGGAGATCGAGGACAAGGAGGAGATCGCCCACGTGGGCGCTATCTCCGCCGCCGACGACGCGATCGGCGCCAAGATCGCCGAGGCGATGGACATCGTGGGCAAGGACGGCGTCATCACCGTCGAGGAGTCGCAGACCTTCGGCATCGACATCGACACCGTCGAGGGCATGCAGTTCGACAAGGGCTACATCGCCCCGTACATGGTGACGGACCCGGACCGCATGGAGGCCGTGCTGACCGACCCGTTCATCCTCATCGCCAACCAGAAGATCAGCAACGTCCAGGACCTGCTGCCCGTGCTCGAGAAGGTCATGCAGAACGGCAAGCAGCTGCTGATCATCTCCGAGGACGTCGAGGGCGAGGCCCTTGCCACTCTGATCCTCAACAAGCTCCGCGGCACGTTCACCTCCGTCGCCGTCAAGGCGCCGGGCTTCGGTGACCGCCGCAAGCGCATGCTCGAGGACATCGCGATCGTCACCGGCGGCCAGGTCATCTCCGAGGAACTCGGCATGAAGCTGGAGGGCGCGACCCTCGACATGCTCGGCCGTGCGAAGACGGTCAAGATCACCAAGGAAGACACGACCATCATCGACGGCGCGGGCAACGAGGCCGACATCAAGGGCCGCGTGGCGCAGCTGAAGATGGAGATCGAGAACTCCGACTCCGACTTCGACCGTGAGAAGCTCCAGGAGCGCCTCGCCAAGCTGTCCGGCGGCGTGGCCGTCATCAAGGTCGGCGCGGCCACCGAGGTCGAGCTGAAGGAGAAGAAGCACCGCATCGAGGACGCCCTTCAGGCGACCCGTGCGGCTGTCGAAGAGGGCATCGTCGCCGGAGGCGGCGTGGCCCTGACCGACGCCGCTCCGGTGCTCGACAAGCTCAAGCTCGATGCCGACGAGATGATCGGCGTGGCCATCATCCGCAAGGCGCTCGACGAGCCG
>Ga0066793_10000639_pt1 | contig 14343 bp, 9 predicted proteins | sample PersoiDNA2013189_FD_83876 | JGI IMG/M metagenome (GOLD analysis project Ga0066793, IMG submission 83876) | Permafrost soil microbial communities from the Arctic, to analyse light accelerated degradation of dissolved organic matter (DOM) -... | ecosystem: Environmental > Terrestrial > Soil >... | reverse complement strand
GGCAGCCTTGACTGGTCTTCGCCCAATTGCTGAACTCATGACGATTAACTTTGCGTTTGTGGCTATGGATCATATTGTCAATCAAGCGGCAAAACTGCATTATATGTTTGGCGGACAGATGGTGCTGCCCCTGGTGATTCGCACAGTGGGTGGCGGCGGCAGGCAGTTAGGGGCTACCCATTCCCAAACACCGGATGCGATTTTTGCTCATTTTCCTGGACTAAAGGTGGTTGCGCCTGGCACGCCCGCGGATGCCAAAGGTCTGCTCAAGAGCGCCATCCGCTGTAATGACCCTGTCTTGTTTATTGAACACGCCACGCTTTATCAGATGAGAGGTGAGGTGCCAGATGGGGAATACCTGGTGCCGATTGGTAAATCGACTGTTCAACGACCCGGGCGAGATGTGACCATTGTGACGTATAGTAAGATGGTGGATGTTTCTTTTAAAGCGGCCGATGCGTTAGCCAAAGAAGGCATCGAGGTCGAAATCGTCGATTTACGTTCGCTCCGCCCTTTGGATATGGATCCCGTGATCGAGTCCTTTAAAAAGACAAACCGCGCGGTAATCGTCGAAGAGGGCTGGCCAACTTTTGGCGTGGGCGCCGAAATCTCGGCGCGGATTTATGAACAGGCGTTTGATTATGTGGATGCGCCGATCCGGCGGGTAGCCCAGGCCGAAGTTCCCCTGCCGTATAACCGCAACCTGGAACAGTTGGCTCTTCCCAAAGTGGAGGATGTGATTAAGGCGGTAAAGGAGGTCTTGTAATGGCAGATACCATTACTATGCCAAAACTTGGTTTTGATATGGCCGAAGGCACCCTGATAAGGTGGGTAAAAGCGGAAGGGGAATCGGTCAATAAAGGCGATGTACTGGCTGAAATTGAGACAGATAAAGCCACGGTAGAGGTCGAATCGACTTATACCGGAATTATCAACCGTTTGCTGGTGGAACCGGGCAGTGTGGTGCCGGTCGGGACGCCGATCGCAGTCATTGCTGCGCCAGGTGAAAAGGTTGAAGAAATTAAAAGGAAGGGGGTAGAAAAGGCTGTCCCACCTACTAACCCAACCCCAGCGCCTACCGATCCTTCAGTGACGCCGGTGGTTTCGGCGCAGGCCGAGGCTCCCGCAATCGCGGTAGGCCCGGTGCATGCTTCCCCCATTGCCAGGCGCATTGCAAAGGAAAATGCCGTCGATCTCAGCCTGATCCGGGGCACAGGTCCAGAAGGCCGGATCGTGCGGAAAGACATCGAGACCGCCCTGGCAGGCATGCAGTCCAAACCAGCCCCACCCACAGTAGCTGTGACCGCCGCGGCGACTTCAACGGCTCCCGCCGTTACAGCACCTTCAACACCCACTGTGCTGCCTTTGCCAGGGATGGCGCCTGGAGAAGTACCCCCAGATCAGGTGATCACGTTGAGCAAGTTAAAGGCGACCGTTGGCCGGCGCACCCAGGAAGCCAAGCAGAATGTTCCTCATTTCTATGTAACTCACGAATACAATATGGAAGGGGTGGTCGCTTTGCGCAAGCAGATCAACGCGGTGCTGCCCGACGACCAGAAGCTGTCCGTGAACGATTTCATTGTGCGTGCGGTTGCGCTCACCTTGCGCCAGTTTCCAAACCTTAACGCGAGCATTAAGGACAATGAGATTGTCCGGCATGGCCACGTCAACGTGGGGAATGCAGTCGCGACAGAGAACGGTTTGCTGACCGTGGTGTGCAAAGATACCGATCAAAAGCCGCTGCGCCTGATCTCAACCGAGGTTAAGGCGATGGCGATCCGCGCGCGCTCTGGAAAGGTCCGCCCGGAAGATATCGAGGGGTCCACCTTCTCGATCAGTAATCTCGGCATGTATGACGTTGAAAACTTCCAGGCAATTATCAACCCGCCAGAAGCGGCAATCCTGGCCGTTGCTTCTGCCCGGCAGGTGCCGGTGGTGGTGAACGGCGAGTTGACAGTCGGATCGCGCATGAAGGCTACGCTTTCAGCGGATCACCGGGTTTCAGATGGCGCCGAAGTCGCCCAGTTTATGCAGGGCTTGGCGGTCTATCTTGAAGAACCTTATCGCTTATTGATGTAATTGATCCGGGTTAAAAGAAAATGACCCCCTGAACTGATCTGCGGGGTCATTTTCTTTTAAGGCGTTCGGCCGTATAAACGGCGGTAGATATTATACAACTCGGCGATGTTCATGATGTAGGTGCGGGTTTCCTGGATGCGGATCACCTCTAAGAACAGGTCCAGATCATCCGGGGCCAGGCTTTTCCAAATGAGAGCATTCCCCGGCCCGCCATTGTAGGCTGCCAGCGTGACGTAAAGATTACCTTCAAAGCCCTGGACCTGTTGGGCAAGATAATGTGCACCCAGGCGAATGTTAACTGCCGGGCGGTAGAGGTCGCTGTCTGAATAGGCATCCGGCCAACCCAGCGTTGCGGCGAGGTGCTTACCTGTATCTGGCATAATTTGCATCAGACCCCGCGCGCCGGCCGAGGATTGGATAAACCCTTCGAACAGGCTCTCCTGGCGCATCAGACTGAAGAGCAGCAATGGATCCAGGTTTTCGGCCTGCGCAGCTGGTAAAACTAGATCCTTGTAATAGAGCCCAAAGCGCACATGATTGAAATAGACGGGGGCATTCAGCGAAGTGACATCATTCATGTTGGCCAGGGTAAGCACCTGGCGGCTGGCAATGATGGCATTTTGGTAATCGCCCATATCGACCAGCACTTGAATGAGAGAAAATGAGGCAGCTGGATCAGCGCTGATGGCCTGGCGAAAGTCGGTAATTTCAACATCCGCTTCGGTATAGAGACCCAGAGACCAGAATTCTATGGCGCGCATCAGCCTGGGATCGCTGGCGAGGGGACCTGGGCTGGATAAATCGGTATTGGCTGGAAGATTAAATGTAGTGCGTACCCAGGTTTCGGCGTCTTGCCTTTCGATGGGCAAATTGATAGCCAGGTCGACCATTGCGGGTGATGAAAATGCTTTACGGTTCAGAATCAGGTCGCGTGCGCGTTCGCTGTAATAACCGGTCGGATCTTTTTGGAGTGCCTCCTGCCAACTGGCTTGCGCTCCATTAAGATCGTTTTGAGCATTTTGGACTTTTCCGATCCAGAGGTAAGCGGCGGACTGGTGGACCGGATCGGTATCCAATAATAAAGCGCGTTGAAATGTGGTCTGCGCGTTCTTGAGGTCGCCCAACCGGACCAGGGAAACACCCGCGAACAAGAGACCTTGAAAGGTCTGGTCGGAGGATGCGTATTCATCGGCGATGCGCGTCCAGACTTGAACGGCATCCTGAAGTTGGCTGGTCCTTTCGAAATAGCGACCGGCCTGGAAAAGATAATCCGGCGCCTTTGGGTCGGTTGGGTTGGCATTAACAAAAGCCAACATGGTTTGCGCTGCGTCGGTTGGATGGTCCATGTAAGCCCACTGGGTAAAGGCTATTTCGTCCCATGCATCTTGATAATAACGATCGGTGGGAAAATGGTCGATCAGAGTTTTTAACTCGGCGATGGCAGCCTGATCATCCGGTAGGCCTGCCTGGGCGTTAGCGGTGGTGCGCGCGCTCGATCCCAGGGGATATTGATCTTCTCCCAGGCTACGCACAGCCAATGCCTTGTAATAATAGACAGATCCGTTGGCTGGGTTGGGGTTGGCAGCAAGGTAACGGTTGAAGGCGGCTCCGGCCAGTGCATACTTGCTGGCAAAATAATCGACCAGACCCCGGTTGAAATCATCTACGGTTACGCTGGCATTGACCAGGGCAACCAGGGCCGAATAACTGTCGTATGAGCGGGGAAAATTGTTCACAGCGTCCTGGAAATTGTTATGAGCCTCATCGACGTGGCCCAGGCTGATCTGGATCTGGCCAATCAGTAAATCCATGGTGGCTTTGGTGTAATCGCTGCTTGTGGTTTTATACAGGTCATTGAATTGGGTTAATGCTGTCGTCAGATCCCCCTGGCTCAGGTTAGCCTGGGCAATCTTTATTTGTAAGGCTTCGAGCGAGCCGAGGTGCGGCGCCTGGATGGCAGCCTGGTAAGCATTGATGCCGCCAGCGAAATCACCCGCGTTGATCAGAACATCTCCGCGCAGTTCTTGAATATAAGCATCGATGATCCCAGGATTCAATTGTAAATAACCAGCGAAGGCGCTGTCCGCCTCTTTGTATTGTTTCTGGAGAGTGTATATTTTTCCGATGAAATAAAGTGCCCTGGCGCGGATATAGTTGGGCGAGCCCTGTTCCGCCAGCGATTGGAAGGCGTTAAGGGCTGAGGCGTAGTCCCCTGTCAGGTATTTAACCTGGCCGATGCCTAAGCGCGCCGCAGCCTGGATCGCCGGGTCTGTGGATGCATCCAGGGCAGTCTGGTATTCGGCCAGGCCTTTTTCGTAATCTCCTTCCAATAGGGCATAGCTCCCATCGTGTAAACGCGTGGTTGGGGCAGGGGTTGAAGTTGGGATAGGTGTGGCCGTCGGCGCCTGGGTTGGGGTGGCACTTGGTAAAGGGGGCAGGGTTGCTGTGGGCGTGGGTGAATGGGTGGGAACGATGAATGCCGGCCAGGCGCAGGCTTTAAGGGCCATTACCAGGCTAAGCATGATGAGCAGTAGGGACTTTTTTTTCATGTCACTTCAGGGCTTTAATTGGGTATTTGAGGAGGCGTGCCTTGAAACAAGGCATGCATTGAGGCAATGGGTGCAATGCTTCAAGGCTTTGACAAACAACCGGATGCATGTTAAACTAACCTTACGATAACCTTAACCACGCTCTCAGTTGAGGGCGTTTTTTGATGCAAACACGATGCGTACACTTGAATGGGATCCAACAAGCTACAAACTCCGGATGATCGATCAACGGATATTACCACGCACTTTTAAAGTGGTTACCCTGGATACTTACCAGGCAGTTGCTGAAGCTATTACCACCATGGTCGTACGGGGAGCGCCAGCCATTGGCGCATCCGCCGCTTTCGGTATAGCTCTGGCAGCTTGCCGCTCCCAAGCCAAAGATTTGGCCGGGCTGCGCCGGGATTTAAAAACAGCCGCCTGTGTTTTAGGGGCCTCTCGACCCACCGCAGTGAATCTGGCCTGGGCGCTCAAACGTATGATGAAGATCGTCGATGCAGAAGGTTCTTCAGTCGAACTGCTGACCGGTAAATTAATCGACGAAGCTCAGACTATCGCGGACGAAGATGTGGCAATCAACCAGAAAATTGCGAGGTACGGCGCCACGTTGATTGAGGATGGCGATACCATTATCCACCATTGTAACACAGGCGCTTTAGCAACTGTGGATTGGGGGACCGCTTTAGGGGTGATCCGTATGGCCCATCAATTGGGAAAGCGCATCCATGTATTGGTAGATGAAACCCGCCCAAGGTTGCAAGGCGCTCGTCTTACCGCGTGGGAATTGGGCCAATATGGTATCCCGTATGATATTATCTGCGATGGCGCGGCAGGTTACTTTCTTTCTCGGGGTTTAGCCCAAAAAGTTTTTTTTGGCGCAGACCGTGTGACGGAAAATGGGGACGTGGCCAACAAAGTAGGCAGTTATATGCTGGCTTTGGCCGCCCGGGATAATCAGGTGCCCGTTTATTCTGTTTTCCCGCTATCCAGCATAGACTTTTCTCTTAAAGAGGGTCGGGAGATCCCAATTGAAGAACGGGATGGGGTGGAGGTACTCGATATCGAGGTCAAAGGCGAACCCGTGACACCTATAGGGGCAACTGCACGCAATCCAGCATTCGATATAACCCCCCACCGGCTGATCACTGCCTGGGTAACAGAAAAAGGGGTGATCTATCCACCTTTTGATCAAGCTTTCCCCACGCATGTGAATTGAGGTAACTGCTCGGCCATGCGAAGAAAGTTGCCGGATTTGAGGTGTTTGCGCTTACTTAGTAAGCGCAAACACCTCAAATCCGGGTCTTTTCGTAGCAGCCTGAGCAGTAACGAATTAAGGCTTCAATCAGATTGATGAGAAAGTGATGGATTAATTTAAATGGATATCATCTGTACTGGATCGATTGCTTATGATTATTTGATGACGTTCCCTGGATATTTCAAAGACCACATCCTGCCGGAACGCCTCAATTCGCTCAGCCTGTCCTTCCTGGTCGACAGCATGGTGCGCCAACGGGGGGGAACGGCGCCAAATATCGCTTATACCCTGGCGTTGTTGGGGGGGCGTCCCAGGCTGGTTGGAACTGTGGGCGAAGATTTTTCAGACTACAATGAATGGTTGAAAAACAAAGGTATCGATACACGGGATGTGCGTTTGATCCCGGGTAAATTTACGGCATCATTTTTTGTCAATACAGACCGGTCCAATGCCCAGATCGCCAGTTTTTATCCTGGCGCCATGGCTCACGCCGGAGAAATATCGATGCGCGAGCTTGGACTGGCCAAAACCGATCTGGTGGTCATATCTCCTAACGATCCATCCGCGATGATCCGATATGCGGCGGAATGCTGTGAATTGGGTGTGCCATATTTGTACGACCCCAGCCAGCAGATTGTGCGCATGAATGCGGACGATTTACGCCTGGGCGTTGAAGGCGCCCAATCCTTATTCGTCAATGATTACGAGTTTGACCTGCTCCAGAAACATACCGGTTTAACCCTGGATTCTATCCTTACTAAGGTAACCTTCGTCGTGATCACCTGTGGCGAGTCGGGTGCGTCGATTTACACCCGCGACCAGCGGTTTGATATTCCGGTTGTCCCGCCAGAGAGGATCGCCGATCCTACCGGAGTTGGGGATGCTTTCCGGGGTGGTTTCTTGACTGGTTATCGTCTTGGCTTGGACTGGGAGACGTGTGGTAAAATGGGCGTTCTGGCAGCCACTTATTGCCTTGAACAGGTTGGAACTCAATCGCATTTTTATACACCGGCTGATTTTATCGGCCGGTTTCACCGTCATTTTGATGATCAGGGTAAACTCGATGTTTTACTCAAATAATATGGAGGATTTAAATGGATAATTATCACGTTAAAGACATGAGCCTGGCTGAGGGCGGCCTCAGGAAGATCGATTGGGCCGAACGGGAGATGCCTGTTTTGCGCTTGATCCGCGAGCGGTTCAAGAAAGAGCGCCCCTTGGCGGGTGTGCGCGTGTCTGCCTGCCTGCACGTCACCACCGAAACAGCCAACTTGATGATCGCGCTTCAGTTGGGCGGGGCCGATATTGTGCTGTGTGCCTCAAATCCGCTGTCAACCCAGGATGAGGTAGCAGCGGCTCTGGTTTCGCATTATGAGATTCCTGTGTTCGCCATTAAAGGTGAAGACAACGTCACCTATTACAAACATCTGAATGCTGCCCTGGACCACAAACCCCAGATGACGATGGATGATGGGGCGGACCTGGTGAGCACCTTGCATAAAGACCGGCGCGAGCTGCTGCCCAATATGATCGGCGGCACCGAAGAAACCACCACGGGTGTGATCCGCCTGCGCGCGATGGCGGCGGATAATGCCATGTCTTTCCCAATCATCGCGGTTAACGATGCCATGACCAAGCATTTATTTGATAACCGTTACGGTACTGGCCAATCCACCCTCGACGGTATCGTCCGCGCGACCAACATACTTCTGGCCGGAAAGAATTTCGTCGTGGCGGGTTATGGCTGGTGCGGGCGTGGCCTGGCCAGCCGCGCGCGCGGTATGGGCGCAAATGTGATTGTCACCGAAGTTAACCCACTGCCTGCCCTGGAAGCGGTGATGGAAGGCTTCCGGGTGATGCCGATGGCTGAAGCCGCCAAATTAGGCGATATTTTCTGCACGGTGACCGGAGACTTAAACGTGATCGATCGCCAGCATATGGAGTTGATGAAGGATGGCGCCATTATCGCCAATTCCGGGCATTTCAACGTCGAAATCAATATCCCTGCCCTGGAAGAGATGTCCACCAGCAAGAAACTCGTGCGGCCTTATGTTGACCAATATGAAATGAAAGATGGCCGCCGGATTTATCTGTTAGGTGAAGGACGTTTGATCAACCTGACTGCCGCCGAGGGTCATCCCGCGAGTGTCATGGATATGTCTTTTGCCAACCAGGCGCTCAGCGCGGAATACATGATCAAAAACGCCGCCAAACTGCAAAAACAGGTGTACAGTGTCCCCGAAGAGATCGACCGCGAAATCGCCCGGTTGAAACTGGATGCGATGAATGTGGCGATCGATACCCTGTCTGATACGCAGGTGAAATACTTGAATTCCTGGCAGGAAGGCACCTAAAATAGAGTCCCCGAATATGAGATGTTTGTGGATGCTTTGAACCACAAACATCTCATATTCGGGACTTTTTTATCAGGAAGGATTGACTACTATTTCAATGAAGATCGGATCGCCAAAGAGCTTACCATCCGGCGAGTAAGCCTGCCAGGCGCTGCGGTATGTACCGGGTAGAGACGGCGCCGTAAACAGAATACGGATGGCAGCCTTGGTACCTGCGCGAGCAGGGTAAAGGGGCTGATCAGGTGATGCACCCAGATCGGGTCCTTGGGTGAGCTTCAGGTGGTAATGTTCGTCCCAATTGCACGAACCGCTGTTCTCGACCTGCCAGCGTTTATCGATGCTTGAGCCAGGCGCCATGACCGTTCCATCCGGGACGGTCAGGTCAGAGAGATAGGCCAGGTTGTCCTGACAGGTGGGAGTAGCCGTTGGATGGGAGCTGGCGATGATGGCTGCTGTGGCAGTGGGGAGAAGCCTGACCGCGATGGTGGGGGGCACAAATGGGGTATCCGGCGACACCTGACCCAGATTTAGCGTGGAACAGCCCGCCAGTCCGGTGATCAAGAGGATTGCAGACAGAATCAGGAGAGGGTGATTAAAACGAAACGCCATCCGGAGGCCAGAAGACCTCCAGATGGCCAGCGGCGCCATTTTTTTGTTACTCGATTCCAGCGCTATCCCCATCATCTTCTTCAACATTACCGAGGGCTAAAGGCATGTCTCCGCCCAGAGCGCGCTGGCGGACAGCATTCTCGATCTCATTACTCAATTCCTTATTCTGGCGTAGGAATTCTTTGGCATTTTCACGCCCCTGGCCCAGGCGGATATCTCCGTAAGAGAAGAAAGCCCCGCGCTTGGCGATAATTTCGAGGCCGGTGGCCAGGTCGATAATATCCCCGACTTTCGAGATACCTTCGTTGTACATGATGTCAAATTCGGCGGTGCGGAAGGGCGGTGCAACTTTATTTTTAACCACCCGCACGCGCACACGGTTGCCTATGATTTCGGCGCCGACTTTTATTGATTGAACCCTGCGGACATCCAGGCGAACGGATGCGTAGAACTTGAGTGCCAGGCCGCCTGAGGTTGTCTCAGGATTTCCAAACATTACACCGATTTTCTGGCGCAACTGGTTGGTAAAGACCACTGAGGTCTTGGTCTGGTGGATGGCGCCTGATAATTTGCGCAAAGCCTGAGACATCAAACGCGCCTGCATACCCATGGTCGCATCGCCCATGTCTCCTTCAATTTCAGCCCGCGGAACTAAAGCCGCTACTGAATCGATTACCACTAATTCGACGGCGCCGGAGCGGACCAGGGTTTCGGCAATTTCCAGAGCCTGTTCTCCCGTGTCGGGCTGCGAGATGAGTAAATTGTCTACGTTTACCCCGCAGCGAGCAGCGTAGGTGGGATCGAGGGCGTGTTCCATATCGATGTATGCCGCTAAACCACCTTGTTTCTGATTTTCCGCCACAAGATGCTGGCAGATCGTGGTTTTACCGGATGACTCAGGCCCGAAGATTTCTGTAATGCGCCCGCGCGGTATACCGCCTACGCCTAGGGCAATATCAAGGGAAAGTGAGCCCGTGGGAATGACTTCGACTGTCATGTGGTGTGCTTCACCCAGGCGCATAATTGACCCTTCGCCATAACGCTTCACAATATCGCCCAGTGCTTTTTCCAGCACCGCGCGTTTGGCATCATCCATGCCTGAAGATGAGTTGTTGATCGGTAGTGTTTGAGATTGGGGGGCGGATTTTCGCGGCATTTTAAACTCCTGAAGGTTTTAAATTCAACCGGCTTAATTAGATGAGTTCAAACATGTTTAATAATAACCGATTGCAGCAAAAGAATGGGTAGATGATGACCCCCATCCTGTTGGGATAGGGTTGATCTCTAGTATAGCACAAGTGTTCGAAGTGTCAATAGGGTCTGATCTGATATTTTGACATGTGCTCGGCCTTCTGTCCGAGCACATGTCAAAATATCAGTTTATTCGATTAACTCTACCTGGGGTCAATGCTAGAATATTTAGAAATTTTACAACGTCGCTACAACTGTCGGGCTGCTTTCGCCGGTAAATATCATCTTTCATGTTAATAACACCGAATTTGAGGTGGTTGCGGGTGCGGAGCACCCGCAACCACCTCAAATTCGGTGAATTTCTTTTTATTGTGTGATCAGCTATATCGCTTTAATTATTTTAGGGCTGGGGTAAGGGTGTCTAGAAATTCGGCGGCTGGTGTAGGTGGGGGTTGGGTGCTGAACAGTGATTTGCCTTTGAAGGTAAAGTAGCTGACCCGGCCCGGGTTGATGTGTATCTCTTCTTCGTGTGAATCATCCTGGTAATGGATTGATACGACGTAATCGCCAGTGGGGAGATCGCTTAAGACGACGTTTTCTTGATAATAAGGATCGTTTTTTACGGCTTCACTTCCATAAGTGCGAACGATCCACACCCTCCCGGTGGCTTTGGAGGTCACCTGGATATCCAGGCGGTGGATCAGGGTGCCCTCACTATCCATGACCTTACCAGCCAGGATGCCCCAACCTTGCGGGGGAACGAGCCACAGCTCGGGGTTTTGGAAAGCAAAATAGTTGAATTGTTCGACACGCACCTCAAAGTGGAGGTGAGGCCCGGATGCAAGCCCAGTCTGGCCAATCAGCCCGATTTGTGTCCCGGCCTCAACCCTTTGCCCTTCGACCACATCGAGCTGGCTCATGTGGCCATATACGGTTTCAAGGCGGTTGCCAAGGAAACCAAAATTATGGCGGATTAACACCGCCATCCCATAGGGGTCCTTAGGGTTGGGCTGCCTGCTCTCCAGGCCGAAGCCAGCCCAAACGACTGTGCCTGACCCGGCAGCCAGGACAGGCGTGCCGAAAGGAGCTCCGATGTCAATCCCCGTATGTAAAATATGTTGATCTGTTTCGACAGTCCCCCCATAACGGTAATCGGGACTAGGCCAGTTGACCTCATTGGCAGCGATCGGCCGGGTAAAATAGAAATGGTCGTGAGGGGACGGCGCCCAGGGATTATCATAGGGCGGTGGGCGCCACAGTGAGATCGGCAGCGGCCCGGGGCTTGGAAACACAAAGCGTAGGGTGTCTGGATTTGAGACGGATAAGGTCGCCTGCGCCTTACCTGGCGTTACGGCAGCTGGGCTCTCGGTAGGAAAGGGTGTGGGCGGTTCCGTTATCAGATCCGGTGAGACTGTTATGGTCATGCCGGGTGTAGGGGAAATGCGGGCCGTCTGGGGTGTATGGGGGATAAACTTCGGGTTGATTGGCAGCGACAGGAATAGCAAGCCAAATGCTGAGATCACCACGATGAGCCTTAAATAGATGGAATAACGGTCGCCGTTTGGTTGCTTGTTCATGGACTATCGGGCGTCCAGGTTGGACGGCGGGTGGATGTGGCCGTAAAGGTCGGGGTAGGGGTAGGCGTGCTCGGCCGGATCCAACTGGGCGTGAGTGTGGCCGTTGGAGTTGGCGGTAAAATTGGTGTGGTGGTGGTCAGAAATTCAGAAGGGTAGACCTGGAGCATCGCGGAACGCCAATCCAGGCCATCCTGGGCGACAAATTGGTTGAAACGGATGGCGGGGTAATAAGTACGCCAGTTAATTTGGGATGGCAGCCTGTTCCAGCCGTATGCCTGGGCCAGAGTTGTAAAATCCAGCCAATAGCCACTCGGGGCAGAGGTGGCGTAAGTACCTCCCTGATCGTAGATGCGCGGATCCCCGTTATAGCGGTCATTTAAATCCCATGGCGCCTGGACAATTGGCTGGCCTTGAGAGCCATCCTGGTAGCGAGTTTTTAAGTAAACCCGCCAGTAAGTTTCTGCGCCGTAATCTTCCCGGATCAACACCATCCAGCCCGCATTCATGGGGATAGGATTTGCAGCAAACGACCGGCCTGTGAAGAGCCAATCTTCATTGGTCTCCGGGGATAATGGGTCGGAATAAGGTACAAACGCATTTTCCAGGCTGGACAAATAATCCCAGCCAATTTCATTGGCCACCCGCGTGCGAAGGCTAATAAATGATGGGGTGATACTGTCGAGAAGGAGCGGGTGGGGCGCAGAAATATCTTTTATTTCGGTTAAACTATGCCGGCCGGAGGGTGCATTGGTGACTGTGGCAACCTGCGAAGACCATAGCGGGGTAGGTGTGACGGTCCCTGCGCGCTCAAAACTGGCCGGTGGGGGATCTGGCAGGGCGGCATTTTTCCAGTCGATCCCCATCATCTGCGCAGGCAGTGCCAATGGAGAAAGGATCACATTGCCGGATGGCACCTGGTAGGCAGTCAAGTAGGACTGGTTGGGCATTTGGGTCCGGGAAGCCAGGAAGTCTCCCGTTGGACTCCACACGGGCCAATCTCCACTGCCGATAAGCCGCGGTAGGTTCTCAGGATCTAGCCTGTCCCATAAATACAGGCTGGATAACCCATCTTGAGTTGAAACCCACGCCAGGTGGTTTCCATCGGGTGACCAGGCGGGATGGGATGCTGCGGCATTAGGGTTGTGGCTGATTTTCGTGAATTTACTGTGATCTGTTTTATCCAGGTCGGCCAACCAGATCTCAGGAATTCCACTGCGGTTAGAAACGTAAACGACCAGCCGCCCCTGTGGTGACCAGGCCGGTGAATAATCCGATGCCTCATCGCTGGTCAACGGGATAGGCGCCTGGCCGGGGTCTTCTACCGACTGGATGAAAATTTCCAGGTGATTAGCGTTGTAATCTTCATAGGCCAACCATTGGCCGTCGGGTGACCAACTGGGTGATCCTTTATATTCTGGTGAATCGGTCAGGCGGTTGGATTTTCCCGTGGACAGGTCCAGGACGAACAAGTCCCAATAACTATTTTGGCGGGAGCTGTAAGCCACCTTCTGGCCGTCCGGGCTGATCGACGGGTTGATATCATCCCAGGCGTGGTTGGTGAGGCGAGTCAACGGGGTTGTTACGGGTTGGTAGGCGAAAAGGTGAGCGTACCCGCCTTCGCGAATAGATAGGATGATCAATCCCTGGGCAAACGGACCGCTGGGATCTGTTTTGAAGGGATCGGTAATTGAAGGCTGGGTAGGCGATGCGGAAGGGGAAGGACTGGATGTTTCGGTGGATGTGGTGGTTAAGCTGGCGGTCGGGACCGATGTTTTAGATGGGGTCGCTGAATTAACAGCCAGGGGACGGACGCGGTTTTGTAGGGTCGGCCAACTCAACGCGGTCAGAATAACCGCATTGATTAATAACAAAACCAGACCATGTCTTAAAGAAATTGTGACCCGATGTGGGTTTGCCTGATTCATAAACAGTTGAATTCGCCGATTGGGTTTTAAGGGAGGTTGCCTTACATCATCCGTTCATTGTAGCATGGTCGATTCAAACGGTCAAATCAGATCAGGCGCCCGGGGCTTGCAACCCCCTAACAACATGGGTCCTCCAAGCTCAATTTTTCCCCAAGGCGAGGAGTTTAAGTGGATCGAACATCTGAAACGTTCCACTGATCCGCCATGTGCAGTAATTATCCATTTCCTCACTGGTGGCCTGGGTGTTGTAATGGGACATACCGGCGAAGGTGGCTCCAGCGGGTCCCAGGCGAGTCTCTAGATGGAGATGGGGGTTTCCGGATTCGCCAGTGCTGCCGACTCCGCCTAATTGACCGCCACAGGCGACCTGATCGCCCACTTTAACCAGAGGCGCCTGATTGAGGTGCGCATAAAGCAGATAGAGCGATTGGCGTCCTGGGCTCCATTCGGGATGGGATGCATGGACCGGGCAAGTTAACCGATTATCCGGATGAATAAGGGTAGGCAATGGGGTAAATTCTACTCGTTGGATCAAGTTTCCTGGCAGACCGTCCAGGGGTGTTTCAATCATTACCATATTCCCATAAGGCGGACGATTGAGAATGACCGCGGCCACCTTGCCAGTAAACACTGAATAAATGGGGAGACCCAGCATTTGAGTATGTTTTCCCATATGGTAATATGCAAAATCGACACCCTGATGACCAGAATCCTGACCGGTTGGTGGTGCCTTAAATGGGGTGGAAACGATGGTAAACAGATCGGCGATGGTCAGATCTTGGAGAGGTGAACACATCTGGAGGG
>Ga0066793_10000637_pt1 | contig 14346 bp, 10 predicted proteins | sample PersoiDNA2013189_FD_83876 | JGI IMG/M metagenome (GOLD analysis project Ga0066793, IMG submission 83876) | Permafrost soil microbial communities from the Arctic, to analyse light accelerated degradation of dissolved organic matter (DOM) -... | ecosystem: Environmental > Terrestrial > Soil >... | reverse complement strand
GTAGCGCATCGCGGTTGCCAAGGACAAATCCCGCAGCATCCATTCAGATATGAGCTTTGAGGTCCCGTAGGGATTGATCGGCGCGGTGGGCGTCGTCTCCTCGGCAAAGGCCCCGGCGGGGATCCCATAAACCGCCGCAGTAGATGAGAACACGAACTGCTTGATCCCGATTTCCGTGCAGCATTGCAACAGATTCTGCGTAGCACAGGTGTTGTTGCGGTAATACTTGAGCGGATCCGCTACCGACTCGGGAACTATCGTATGCGCTGCAAAGTGCATCACCGTATCAACGCCTTGTTCGCGCAGCACTCGCAGCACCTCGTCCCGGTCGCCGACGTTGCCGACCACGAGCGGACAATCGAGCACCGCCTGCCGAAAGCCGGTCGCGAGATTGTCCAACACGACCACGCGCTCGCCGCGCGCTCGCAACTGTAGAACGACGTGACTACCGATGTAGCCCGCGCCGCCGGTGACTAATATGGTGCCTGGGTTCATGGTCGAACGCCCCCGAAAGCCGCTGCCGAGTAAAAAGCAGATGATACGCAAAAGCCCCCCCATCGATCGGACGCCGTTCTCGGGTCTTACACCCGACGTCGTGCTCGATGCCGCGGCGTCACTGGGATTTGAGGGCGATGGGATCCTGTTTCCGCTTAACAGTTATGAGAACCGGGTGTATCAGCTCGGCCGCGGCGCAGGGGCATTGGTGCTCAAGTTCTATCGTCCGGCGCGCTGGACGGATGCCCAGATCGGCGAGGAGCATGCTTTCGCGGCCGAGCTTGCCGGTGCGGATCTGCCGGTTGCCGCGCCGGTTGCCATTGCGGGAGATACCCTGTTCCGCTTTCGCGACTTCCGCTTCGCGGCATTCCCCTGGCAGCGCGGCCGGGCGCCCGAGCTTGACGCGCCGGACTCACGCGCCATCCTCGGGCGCAGCCTTGCGCGTATCCATCAGGTGGGCGCGGTCCGCGCGTTCGCGGTACGGGCTCGATTCACGATCGAGAGGCTCGGCCGGCAAGCCGCGGCCCAGGTGCTCGCGAGTGAGCTTTTGCCTGAGGCCCTCGAGGATCGGTATGAAGAGGCGACTGGGCAGCTCCTCGAGCGCGTGCAGCAGGAGTTTGATGCCGTTGGAACGCTGTCCGAGCTGCGCATCCATGGGGACTGTCATCTTGGCAACGTGCTGTGGAACGAGCGCGGGCCGGTTTTCGTCGACCTCGACGACTGCGTCACCGGGCCACGCATGCAGGACCTGTGGATGCTGCTTGCCGGGTCTGCGGATGATCAGCACCGCCAATGGGCCGAGCTCATGGAAGGCTATTCGCAGTTTGCAAGCTTCGACGCAAGGGAACTTAGGCTCATCGAACCGCTGCGCGCGCTGCGCATGCTGCACCACGCATCCTGGGTGGCGCATCGGTGGGGCGATCCGGCCTTCCCGCGTGCTTTTCCGTGGTTTGCGCAGGCTCGTTTCTGGGAGGGCCACATCGGCGATCTCATCGAGCAGGCGGGCGCCATCGACGATCCGCCGCTGTTGCGCTTCTGAGGATGTGTTACGGCTCTGTGGACGCTGGCGCCGCTTGGCATACAATCTCGGGCGTTTTCGTGAACCGAGTCCGGGGCATTCGAAAAGACAATGCAAATCTCACGGCGTGATGCATGGGTGGCCGGGGCGCTAGTTGTCATGCTTGCCGCCTTGAGCAGCTGCAGTAAGGCCCAACATGCCGCCCGGCCGGCTGTGAACAACGGATCCGGCGGTACGGCGTTCGACCTTGCCGACATGGTGAGCGCTGTCAGCTTGGGCAAGGCGTCACCGGACATCGATCTTAAGTTCGCGCTCACGGAGCGGCCCGCCGTGGGCGAGCCTGTCGACATCGATGTCGCACTCATTCCCGGGCACGAGCTCGACCAGGTGTACGCGACCTTCAGCGCAACCGACGGCCTCGAAGTCAGGAAGGGCGGGACGATGCCGAAGGTGGAGCATCCGGAGTCTGGAGCGCCGATTCCCCATACGGTGACGATCGTTCCGCAGCGCGATGGCATCTTCTATATCAGCGCGACCGTGCTCGCCGACTCGGCGGCAATTTCCGTCACCCACAGTTTCTCGATACCGGTCATCGCCGGTGCCGGCATCACCGCCGCCGGCGCCGCCGCATCGCCGCCTGCGGCCCGTCCGCAGTGATGCCGCCGCAGGCGCGCTTAACGTAAATCCGGGAGGCGTTTCACGGGGAAACGCCGGTCAGCCTCCTATCATCCATTCTGGATTGGGCTGCATCGTCTTATGTCAAACTCCCCGCAAGCCCGCGCGCATGCCGAGGCCGAGGAATTCAACTCTCCTCGGCCCGAATCAACCGCGAGCGGCGGCGTGTCAGCGGATGCGCTCGCGCCGGCTGCCGATCACGCGGACCTGCACCAGCTGTTGCGCACGCAAGCACGGCAGGTGCGACTGCAGGGCGCTGCTGCCACGGCGGAGCTTCACGCGCTTTTGACGCTCGTGAGCGAGCACTATGAAGCGGTCGATGAGGAACGCCGCGGCATCGTCAAAGCGATGCGCCTGATGGCCGATGAGGCGCGGGCCATGGCGCGCGAGGCGCGACAACAAAGCTCCGAGCACCTGCAGGTCATTCTTGACCACATCAAGGACGTCGTGCTCACCGTCGACGAGGATGGCAGCATCCGCACGTTTAATCCGACCGGAGAGCGGGTATTCGGTTACGACGCGGCCGAAGTCATTGGCCGGCGCATCGACCTCTTGATTCCGCAGATCGCCGAAAACGAAACGATCGTCGAGGCGTTGCAGCGCCTGGCGGCCAACTCGGGCGACACGCTGACCGATCTTGCGGCACGCGAATCCTGGGGCGTGCGTAAGGACGGCAGGATGTTTCCGGCCGAGATTGCGATCAGCCACGCTCCGCTGAGCCGCCGGCAGATGTTTGTCATCTGCTTGCGCGAGGTGACCGAGCGGCACGAAGCCGCGCGGGTGGCCGCCGCAGAGCACGATGTATTCGAGAAGCTCACGGCAAATGCGCCTTTGGCGACCGTACTCGAATCCATCGCGCGTCTTATTGAATCCGGCAGCGCGCGCACGGTCTGTTCGATCAGTGTCCTGACGGAAGACGGCTCGGGTTTCTCAAATATTGTGGCACCACGGCTCTCGCAGCGGCTGCGCGCTGCGCTTTCATGCGTGAAGATTGATATCGGAAGCGGCTCGTGCGCGGCGGCGGTGTATCTCGGGCGCCAGGTGCTGGTCGCCGATCTGGGTACCGATCCTTTCTGGCAGGAGCGGCGCGAGATTGCGCTTGATGCGGGGCTGCGCGCTGCATGGTCGACCCCTATCAAGGCCGCGGGCGGCAAGATATTGGGCGCGCTCGGCGTATACCTTACTGAAGCCGGACTGCCAACGGCGCGCGAAGCTAAGATCATTGCGCATGCGGCGCAGCTTTCCGGCATCGCAATCGAGCGGCGCCTCGCAGAGGAAGCGTTGCGCAGCAGCGAGGCCAAGTTCCGCGGTCTTTTCGAGGCGATTGCAGAGGGCGTCTATCAAAGCACGCGCGCTGGACGCCTGCTGTCGGTAAATCCGGCGTTCGTGTCGCTGCTCGGTTATTCGAGCGCTCAGGAGCTGTACGCCTTGCCGACCGTCGCAGTTCTGTATTGGAGCCCGGAGGATCGCGCCGAGTTCTGCCGGCGCGTCGAGAACGAAGGCGAGATCCGGGCCAATGAATTCTGCATGCGCCGGCGCGACGGCGCGACGGCCAACAGCTCGTGGTGCTCGAGAATTCCCGTCCGCTGCGCGATGCCGCCGGGCGCATCATCGGCTACGAGGGAACGATCGTTGACATCACCGAGCGCAAGCGCGCCGAGCAGGCCGTGTTCGCCGAGAAGGAGCGCGCGCAGGTGACCCTCGCTTCGATTGGCGATGCGGTCATCAGTACCGATGCGGATGGTCGCATCGATTACCTGAACGCCGTCGCGGAGAGCCTCACGGCATGGACCGTTGACGAGGCGCGCGGCCGTCCCATCGGCGATGTGCTGAACCTTGTCAATGAGGTGACGCGCGAACCCATCGAGAATCCTCTGTCGCGTGCGCTCGCGCAGCGCGACGGCACAAGCCCGCTCGATCATTCAGTGCTCATCACCCGCGCCGGCCAGGAAGTCGCTATTCAGGAGTCGGCAGCGCCGATCTGTGACCGGCACGGTGAGGTGATCGGCGCGGTGACCGTGTGTCACGACGTGACCAAGGAGCGGCGCCTAAAACGCGCGCTCTCATATCAGGCGAGCCACGATGCGCTCACGGGCCTCATCAATCGACGCGAATTTGATACCCGCCTGCAAAGCGCGGTGCTCTCCGCCCAGACCGGGGAGGGGTCGCACGCGCTGCTGTACGTCGATCTTGATCAGTTCAAGGTTGTGAATGACACCTGCGGCCACCAGGCCGGCGACCGGCTGCTGCGCGATGTCACGGGCCTCTTGCAGACCCGCGTGCGCGCGGCCGATACGCTCGCGCGCTTGGGCGGAGATGAGTTTGGGATGCTGCTGCAAAGCTGCACGCTCGAGCAGGCAACGCGTATTGCCGAGGCAGTGCGGCAGTCCTTGCACGACTATCGGTTCGTCTGGGGCGCAAGTACGCTGTCCGTCGGGGCGAGTGTCGGCGTCGTTGAGATCAAGCGCGATACCGAAAATGTCGCAAGCGTCATGAGTGCCGCCGATATTGCCTGTTACGCGGCCAAAGAGGGCGGCCGCAACCGCATTCACGTCTACGAGGCGGGCGGGCTATCAAACCGTCACCGCGAGATGTATTGGGTGGCACGCGTCACACGCGCCGCCGAAGAGAACCGCCTGGTGCTCTTCTATCAGCCGATTGTCGCGATCGGCGCGCGGGATCCGCCGAGCTTCCATGAATTGACCGTGCGGCTGCGCGGCGATGACGGTGAGCTTGTGCCGCCGAGCGAGTTTATTCCCGCAGCCGAGCGCTACAACGTCATGTCGGTCATTGACCGCTGGGTTGTTCTACAAGCGGTGGAGCTGTTGCGCGGGCGGCAGCGGCGCGGCGCTCCGCTGCCGACACTTGCGGTCAATCTCTCGGGCACCTCGTTGAACGAGCAGTCCTTCCTCGACTTCACGCTGCAGAATTTGGGAGATGCCAAGATCGCCGCTGCGCTGTGCTTCGAGATCACCGAGACCGCCGCCGTCACGAACCTCGCCGACGCGATTCATTTCATGCGTGAGCTGCAGGCGCGCGGCTGCAGGTTTGCGCTGGATGATTTCGGCAGCGGGATTTCCTCTTTCCTGTATCTGAAGACGCTGCCCGTCGACTTTCTGAAGATCGATGGGCGGTTCATCAGGCACATCGCCTCCGACCCAGTCGATTGGAGCATGGTGGAAGCCATCTGCAAGGTCGGCAAGGCGCTCGGCATCGCAACCGTCGCCGAATCGGTCGAGACGGCGGAGGTACTCGCGGAGCTCGAGCGCATTGGAGTGGATTTCGTGCAAGGCTACCACATGGCGCGTCCGCGCCCGCTCGCTGAGCTCGGTTCCTGAAGCACGCCGACGCCGGGCAGAGCGCGCGATTGGGACCAGGCTTGCGGTACGATGCTGGGTGTCGCTCGAATCACTCGTAGCACCCTGACGGTGACTAACACGCCGGATCCCGAACTTCTGCGCCTGCTTGAGGACGAGCAGCGCGAGCAGCGTTGGAAGCTCTGGGGCACCTATCTATCGGAGCGCCAGTGGGGAACGGTCCGCGAGGATTATTCCGCTGCAGGCAATCCCTGGACGTATTTCCCGCATGACCATGCGCGCAGCCGCGCCTATCGTTGGGGCGAAGACGGCCTCTTTGGCCTCACCGACGAGCATTGTCGGCTGTGTTTCGCGCTCGCTCTGTGGAATGGCGCGGATCCGATTCTGAAGGAGCGCCTATTCGGTTTGACGGGACCGGAGGGCAATCACGGCGAGGACGTGAAGGAACTCTACTACTATGAAGATGCGACCCCGACGCACAGTTATTGCCGGGCGCTCTACAAGTATCCGCACAGAGCCTTTCCCTACCAGGAACTTGTCGAGGAAAACGGCCGGCGCAGCCGCGACCAGCCCGAATATGAGCTCCTCGATACCGGGGTTTTCTCCGAACAGCGGTATTTCGATGTCACCGTCGAATATGCGAAGGCGACGCCGAGCGACGTTCTGATCCGCTTGACGATCGCCAATCGCGGTGCAGAGATGCAATCCCTGCATCTGCTGCCGACGCTATGGTTTCGTAACACCTGGTCGTGGGGCGAGATCGAAGAGGAATCCACGGCTCGGCCCCGTATCGCAAGCGGCGCCCAAGGCGCGCTCGTTGCCGTGCACGAAACCCTCGGCACTTATCATCTCGCCTATGATTTTGAGGGCGATGCGCCTGAGTGTCTATATACGGACAATGAGACCAATGCCGCCCGTCTCTTTGGGGTTCCAAATGCCAGGCCATATGTTAAGGACGCCATTCACGACGCTGTCATTCAGGGTCGCCGTGATGGACTCAATCCCGCGGCGAGCGGCACGAAGGCAGCGCTGCATTACCGCCTCGCGGTCGCAGGCCAAAGCGCCGTCACAGTGCGGTTGCGTTTGACCGCTGCGGCCGAACATGCCGCGACACCCTTCGCGGCGGCATTTGATGACCTCTTCCGGCAGCGCATCAATGAGGCGGATCAGTTCTTTGCAACACGCATCGAGGCATCGCTCGACGCTGAGAGAACGCGCATTGCGCGCGCCGCGTACGCCGGTCTTCTGTGGTCGAAACAGTTTTACAACCTTGTGCAGAGCCGCTGGAGTAGCGGTGATCCGGCGCAAGTTACCCCGCCGCCCGAGCACGCATCCCGCAATGCGGATTGGATGCACTTGTACGCGCGAGATGTTCTGTCCATGCCGGACAAATGGGAATTTCCCTACTTCTGCTCGTGGGACTCCTCGTTCCACTGCGTAAGTCTCAGCAAGATCGATCCGGGTCTTGCCAAGCGTCAGCTCGTGCTCTTCTTGCGTGAGTGGTACATGCACAGAAACGGCGAGCTGCCGGCGTACGAGTTTGCCTTTTCCGACGTGAACCCGCCGGTGCACCCGTGGGCGGTGTGGCGCGTGTATCGTCTGCCGGAGACGGATGCGAAGCCGGATCGCGGATTTCTCGAGCGTGCCTTTCAGAAACTCCTGCTTAACTTTACCTGGTGGGTAAATCGCGAGGACCGTGACGGCAACAACATCTTTGCCGGAGGGTTTCTCGGACTCGACAATATCGGCGTGTTCGATCGCTCCAAGCCGCTGCCGAACGGCGCCACGCTGCAACAGGCGGACGGCACCGCCTGGATGGCGTTCTACTGCGTGCACATGCTTTCTATGGCGCTCGAGCTCGCCCGTGATGACGACATATATCAGGACATGGCATCAAAGTTTCTTGAGCACTTTGGCGCCATTTCCCACGCCATCAATGGCTTTCGCGGTGCCGGCCTGTGGGATGAGGAGGACGGCTTCTATTACGACCGCATCGAGCTCAACGGTAAGTCCGAGCCTTTGCGGGTGCGCGCTGTTGCCGGCTTCATTCCGATGCTGGCGGCAACCATCATCCGTCGTGACGACGTCGAGCAATTCGCAGGCTTCGTGCAGCGCGCGCAATGGGACGCGAAGTTCCGCCCAGAGCAGTTGCAGCATTCGCTGCAGGCGAACGATGGCAACTCCGAGCGTCTGCTTTCCGTCTTGACGCGCGCGCAGCTCGAACGGCTGCTGCACAGGCTATTCGACGAAGACGAATTTCTCTCGCCATTCGGAATCCGCTCGCTGTCGCGCTTCCATGAGCAAAACCCAAGTTTTTACGCCGTTGGCGGCGAGACCTATGCCTTGGACTATGAGCCGGGGGAGGGTACGAGCGGCTCGTTTGGCGGCAACTCCAATTGGCGCGGGCCGGTCTGGTTCCCCATCAACTACCTCATCCTCGAATCTTTGCGGATCTATCATTTGTTCTATGGGGAGAGCTTGCGCGTTGAATTCCCCACGCGTTCGGGTCAATGGATGACTCTTGGCGAGGCCGCGCGCAATCTCGCGCATCGTCTGCAAGGGCTTTTTCTGCCGGACGCTGCCGGTCACCGCCCGTGCAATGGCAGCGAGCGCCGCTACGCTGAAGACCCGCACTGGCAGGGTCTGCTTCTATTTAGCGAATACTTTCACGCTGATACCGGGCGCGGCTGCGGAGCCAGTCACCAGACAGGCTGGACTGCATTGATTGCCGATCTCATGAACCTGGAGCCGCATTGGACCAGCAGCAAGCCCGGTTTTGTTGGCGATTGAGCGCCTGGCAACCCTAAAATTGACCTTTATTTGCATCCCTATAGCTGACGGATGCCGGTATTGGCGCTTTTTTGTTAGGAATTAGGCGTCCAATAGGGTTACAATGGGACGTTATCCCAACTTATTGGAAGTTAGCACATGGCTCGCCGCAAAAAGACGAATTATTGGACCGCTGCCCACGTAAAGCTTTTGAAGAAGATGTCTGGAAAGAAAAGTGCAAAAGCAATAGGGCGCGAGCTGAAGCGCAGCGAATCGGCTGTCCGTTTCAAAGCATGGAGCGAGCGCATCAGCCTCGCGATGAAGTAACAGTCGCCGACACATCAGTCACGACCACATCCGGGCCACGCCTAAGGCGTGGCCCGGAAGTTTTCCGTCTGCGGTAGTTGCGTTAGGCCGGGGGATAAGTGCTGGGACATGCCAGCTCCGCCCGGGTTCTAACCTGGCTACTCGCCTTCTGCGCAAGATAGAGCCCGGTAGCGCTCACCTTTGTGCATTAGCTCGCCGCCGGCCGAGCTTGATGCCCATCCGAGCGCCTGCGTATTTGGCAGCAGAGCCTGAAGAGCTCTCTAGTAAGCCAGTGCAACGCCGTCCGCGCGCATCTCGCTCGCTGCCGCATAGACCCGCTCCGATCCGCTCATGCGCCGTTCGATGCACTCGTAGCGGCCGAAGCTGCCGTCAGAGGCGCCTAAGGGCCAACCAAGGGCTTGCAGCGCCCGTCGGGTAGCGGCAGGCACCCCCGATTCGAGCCGCAGCACGCCACGCGCGTCTAAACCGGGGGAATCCTCGCCCATCGATTGTGATGAGCCTTCGTGGTGCCAGCGCGGGCTATCGCCCGCAGCCTGGATATCAAGACCGTAGTCAACTCGGTTGACGATGATTTGCGTCTGGCCCTGCGGTTGCATGTCCCCGCCCATGACGCCAAATGACATCCACGGTACGCCAGCACGCGTCGCGAAACCCGGAATGATGGTCTGGAACGGCCGCTTGCCGGGCGCGTAGATATTGGGATGGCCATCGCGCAGCGAGAAGAGCTCGCCGCGGTCTTGGAACATGAAGCCGAGGCCGTCGGCGACCAGGCCCGAGCCCATACCGTGAAAGTTAGATTGAATCATCGACACCATCATTCCGTCACGATCGGCGACGGTGAGATATGTGGTATCGCCGTGGCTCGGAGCCTGTCCGGAGTAGAGCGGCGTGAGAATGCGGTCGGGACGGACAAGCTTCGCGCGCTCGGCTGCATAAGCCTTGGAGTTCAGCCACGCCGTTGGGACAGGCGAGAACTTTGGATCGGCGTAGTAACGGGCGCGATCCTCGTAGGCGAGACGCTTCGCCTCGGTCTGAGCATGAATTGCTGCGGCCGACTGGAAGCCCATGCCGCGCAGATCGAAGTTCTCCAGGATGTTGAGCATCTGCAGCGTCGCAAGCCCCTGAGTATTGGCTGCCAGCGCATAGACGTCGACACCGCGGTAGGTCGTGAGCAGTGGCTTTGTCCATTCCGAGTGATGGCTGCGCAGATCGTCGTAGGAGAGCCAGCCGCCGATGCGTTTGAAGTAGGCATCGATGGTGTGCGCAATCGGCCCTTCGTAAAAGGCGTCGCGGCCGCCTTGTGCAACGAGGCGATAGGTGCGCGCCAGATTGGGGTTACGAAAGACATCGCCTTCGCCCGGCGCGTGACCGTTCGGCGCGTAGGTGAGCTTTGCATTGCTGGTTTCTTCCACGCCTGAGGCCGGGCTATCAAAGACGGCAAGATTGCGCTTGATGTAGCAGCCGATGATCTGCGGCACCGGGACGCCGGATTCACATAGAGCAATTGCGGGCTCGAATAGTTCCTGCCAGCGCAATTTGCCGTAACGTTGATGCAGCGTCCACCACGCATCCAGCGCGCCCGGCACGGACACCGAAATTGCGCCAAACCCCGGAATGACACCCGTCGGCGAGCGTGTGCGTACGGTCTCAAGGCTGAGCGATGTCGGTGAGCGGCCGGAGCCTGCGAGTCCGACAACCTGCGCGCTCTTTGGATCCCAGAGCATGGCGTAGCAGTCCCCGCCCACACCGGCACTGGTGGGTTCGAGAAATCCAAGGCAGGCGTTGGCGGCAACGGCAGCGTCTGCCGCCGATCCGCCACGCTTCAGCGTCTCGATAGCGACAAGCGTTGCAAGCGGATGCGCCGTGCCCGCCGCGCCCGACAGTCCAAATGCCGCAGAGCGCGACGCGAAGCTCGCGCCTGAAGGGCGATCGCCCGCATGCACGTCCAGCCGCTCAAAGCGTGCCGCGTCGGCAGGCTGGAAGCCGCGCTGCTGCGCCCCTACATCTGCAGTCGGCGCATCGGTGCTCTTCGGCGCGGAGGATGTTCGCGCCAGCGTGCGCGCCGCGACGACGGCAAGGGGCAGGGCGGTTACGAAAGATCGTCGACGCATGGGCGCTCTCCCAGGGGCTGCAACTATCGCGCAAGCTGCTTATCAGCTGCGAACGCAGAATAACATCGGTGCTCGGATCTCGCAGTTCGGCGCCTTGAGGCCCTAGCCGATTCAATTCGCGAGCGCAACCTCGAATCTTGTTGCAAATGACCTCAATGCTTGGCTAGGCCTGTGCTGCGTCTCCTGTTGGGATAGCGGCCTCTGCTGATACTCGTGCAAGGCCCTGAACATGATCAGACTCAATCTCGTCGCATGCAGCCAAGCCACGCTTCTGATCTCCTTTATTGCGGCCAGTGTCGCCATGCCAAACCTGGCATCCGCGCAGGCCTCGCCGTTTCTCACGGGAGCGACGGCGCTGCAGACCAACATCCTTGCCTGGCTTACCCCCATCGCAGTGATCCTGATCATGGTTCTTGGCGGTATGGCGATGGCGAACCGGATGTCCTGGGGGTGGTGCATGGGCGCGATCCTTGGTATCGCGATCGCCTTCGGCGCGCCGCAGATCGTTACCTGGGTGCGCGGTATGTTTGGCGTTTAATGGACCGCAGAAGGAATTCACCATGACTGCTCGCAATAGCGGCGTGACCGCCGACCCCCTCTTTGTAGGCGCCACGCGCCCGCCGATGCGTTGGGGAGTGACGTACTCCGCACTGCTCTTCAATCTGGTCTTCACCATGGAAGTATTTCTGCTGACGAAGAATCTCGTCAGCTTGTTGATTGCCGCGCCAATTCACGGCGTAAGCCTGTTGCTATGCACGCGTGATGCACGTTTCTTTGATCTCGTTCTCTTGTGGGGCAGGACCCGATTTGCGGCGTTGTTGGGCAATCTGCGCTTCTGGAAGGCGAGCAGCTACAGTCCGTTGGCGCTCGACTTGCCTTCCGCCCGCTTCCGGCGCCGCACGACTGTGCAGACGCGCTTCGGGCGCGACTAGGGGAGCGGTATGGCCATGGGAATGCCTAGTCGGGCCGCTATTGTGAAGCGCGAGCTTGTGGCGGCGGCTCGTATTCCGTACGCCGCGCACGTTGCCGGAAACCTTGTCAAGACGGTGACGGGCGACTACGTGCAGATCTTTCGCTTAGCAGGAGCGAGCTTCGAGAGCGCTGATGATGAGCAGCTCAACTCCTGGCATGAGCGGCTGAACGTGCTGTGGCGCAACATCGCAAGCGCTCATGTCGCGCTGTGGGCGCATGTGATCCGTCGCCGCGAAGCCGCAATTGACGAGCGCATGGGTGGCGGTGGCTTTGCGGATGCGTTGCATGGCAAGTATAGGCAGCGGCTGTGCGCAGAGACACTCATGATAAACGAGTGGTATCTCGCTATCGTCTATCGGCCGACGCGCGGGACCGCTGCGGGCCTCGTCTCGAAGCTGCTTGCGAAGACACAGCGTGATGGCTCCGAGCTTGAGCTGCGGGACGCGTTTGACGCCTGCGAGAAGCTCGGGCAGATCGTAACAGCGTCACTTGCCCGCTACGAGCCCGAGCCGCTGGGTGTGTACAGCAAAGCTGGGCGCGTGTATTCGAGCCTGCTTGAGTTCCTGGCATACCTCATCAACGGCGAGGCTCAGCCCGTGCCCCTGCCGCGGGCGCCTCTCTTTGACGTGCTCGCAACGACTCGTCTGTCATTCGGCACGGAGGCGATTGAGTATCGGTTGGCGAGCGCGACACGCGTCGGCGCGATGTTGGGCATTAAAGAGTATCCGTCGCCCAGTGCCGTAGGCATGTATGATCGGCTGTTGGCAGCGCCTTTTGCGTTTGTGCTCACGCAGTCCTTTGCGTTCCTTACGAAGGCGGCGGGCCAGACTCTTCTGCAGCGGCAGTATAACCGCATGGCAAATGCCGGGGACTTCGCCATCTCTCAGGCGGAGGAGCTCAAGGACGCACTTGATGCTCTCACCAGCAACCAGTTTGTCATGGGCGACCATCACTTCTCGCTGCAGGTGCTGGCCGACGTGGTCGATGGTAGCGTCGATGACCCAAAGGCGCGGCGGCTTAAGATTCTCAACGATCAGGTGGCATTGGCGCGCAGCATGCTTGCCGACACGGGCATGACGGTCGCTCGCGAGGATCTCGCGCTTGAGGCGGTATTCTGGGCGCAGCTTCCCGGACACTTCCAAATGCGTCCCCGCAAGGCGCCGATCACGTCGCGCAACTTCTGCGCGATGGCCGCATTTCATAACTACCCGTGCGGGCGCGCTACCGGGAATCACTGGGGGGACGCGCTCACGTTGTTAGTGACAAGTGCGCAATCCCCGTACCACTTCTCCCTGCACGCAAGCGACCCACTCGATGCCGACGGCGGCAGCCGCAAGGATACGGGTCACACCTTTATCTGCGGTCCGACCGGGTCCGGGAAGACTGTGTTCATCGGATTTTTGGTCGCGATGCTTGCTCGGCGACACGTTACGCAGGTTGTATTCGACAAGGACCGCGGTCTTGAGATTCTTGCGCGCGCCCTGGATGGCGAATATTTGCCACTCAGGAATGGTGTAGCGACGGGTTTTAATCCGCTGCAGTTGCCGAGCACACCGGACAACGAGGAATTCTTGAAGTCATGGTTGCGAGCATTGCTGCGCACAGCGAGCGCCCGCAGTTTAAGTGTACGGGAACAGTCCGATCTGGATCAGGCGCTGCGCGGGACTCTTGCGCTCGAGTTGCCGGCGCGACGTCTGTCGCGACTCGCTGAATTCCTTGATCCGACCGATCCGGAAGGCGTTCACGCGCGTCTGGCACGCTGGTGCGCCAGCACGCGCGGCGACTACGCGTGGGTTTTCGACAATGCCGCAGACTCCGTCGTGCCGCGTCTGGCCGGACGCGCACTCATCGGCTTCGATGTCACCGACTTCCTTGAGCATGAGATGATACGTCCGCCGGTAACACTGTATCTCTTTCATCTCGTGCGCCAGCTTTTGGATGGCCGGCGGCTCGTCTGCTGGATGGATGAGTTCTGGCGGCTCCTCGCAGACCCTGCATTCGAAGCCTTCGCGAAGGACGGCCCGAAGACTTGGCGCAAGTTGAACGGGGTGATGTGCCTTGCGACACAAAGCGCGAGTGACGTGCTGCAAAGCCCGATCAGCCGCACCATCATCGAGCAGACGTCAACCAAGATCTTCTTTCCCAACGTCGATGCCAATGCCGGCGAGTACATGGAGGGATTCGGGCTCACGGAGCGCGAATTCAAGCTGATCAAGGAGCAGCTCGATCCCGGCTCGCGAATGTTCCTCGTAAAGCAAGGGCATCACAGCGTCGTTTGCCGCCTTGATCTTAAAGGCTTCGACGCCGAGCTTGCGGTCATCTCAGGACGAGCAAGCGCCGTTGAACGCGTGCATCACCTAATGGAAAAGCACGGCGCGGATGCCGCGGCGTGGCTTCCCTACTTTTGCGGTGCAGAGCTTGCCCACACCTCCGGAGATGCGCCATGTCTGTCGTGAAATATTTCGCCGGGTTGTTTGCCGTCCTGCTGATAGGCGGTGTGTCGCATCCGGCGCACGCACAGATACCCGTGACCGACGTCGGTGCGATCATTCAACTTGTGACCGAGGTCAATACGCTCGAGCAGGAGCTCAATACTGCGCGCCAGCATCTCGCGCAGGCGCAGCAGCAGTATCAGTCAATGACCGGCGCTCGTGGCATGGAG
>Ga0066793_10000636_pt1 | contig 14354 bp, 13 predicted proteins | sample PersoiDNA2013189_FD_83876 | JGI IMG/M metagenome (GOLD analysis project Ga0066793, IMG submission 83876) | Permafrost soil microbial communities from the Arctic, to analyse light accelerated degradation of dissolved organic matter (DOM) -... | ecosystem: Environmental > Terrestrial > Soil >... | reverse complement strand
GGAAGTCACGAATCGTGCCGTCGGCTGGTTTCGTGTATTCGTGCCCAAGCGGATTCTTATCCTCCCTCGTTGACGCCCGCACGCCTGAAATTCAGCACATCCGTCCTCCGCTTACTGGGTCTGACTCACTCGTAGCGCAACGCGTCAATGGGGTTGAGCTGAGCGGCGCGGCGGGCCGGGTAGATGCCGAAGAACAGGCCGACGGCCATTGAGAAGCCAAGGGCCAGCGCGACCGAGGTCGGGCTGACGATGGCCGTCAACGCGCCGGAAAGGGTCACCAACAGGGCGACGCCGGCGCCGACGGCCAGGCCGAGCAGGCCGCCGAAGACACTGATCACAACCGCTTCGACGATGAACTGCGTCAGGATGTCGCGGCCGCGCGCACCGACCGCCTTGCGCAGGCCGATCTCACGCGTGCGCTCGGTGACGCTGACCAGCATGATGTTCATGATGCCGATGCCGCCCACCAGGAGCGAGATGCCGGCGATCGCTGCCAGGAAAGCGGTGAAGAGCGACGTTATGTTGTTAAGCGTGCTCAGGAACGAGGCCTGGTTGGCGATGATGAAGTCGTCCGCGGTGCCATCGGCTTTCAGGTGGTGGCGTTGGCGGATCAGGAGTGTGATGCGGTCCTGGATGGCCTTGATGTCGCCCGCATTTTGGGCCGAGAGCAGGATGCTGGCCACACGGTAACTGTTGCCGTCGGGCGTGCGTGCGCCGAAGAGACGCTCCTGCACGAACTTGATGGGCGCGAAGACCTGGTCGTCAACGGAGCCGAGGCCGGCGCCGCCCTTGACCGCCAGCACGCCGACGACGCGCAGCGTCTGGTCTTTGACCCGGATGGTTTGGCCGACCGCCTGGCCGCTGCCGAAGAGGTCCTTAGCCAGGTTGGCGCCCAGCACGGCGACCGGCGCGGCGGTCTGGTCCTGCTCAGCGTTAAAGGGCGCGCCTGCGCTCGTTTTCAGATCCTGCAAGACGAAGTAGGCGGGCGTGGTGCCGGAGACCTGCGCATTCTTGTCGGCGACTGCAGCCACAATGTCGGCGCTGCCGCCGAACGTCGGGGCAATGCCGGCCAGAGGCAAGTCCAGGCCCTGGATCGCCTGGTAGTCATCCATGGTCAGGTTCTGGGCGGAGTTCATGGCGCCGGGGCCGCCACTCGTGGTGGAGCCGGGCATCAGGAAGATCAGGTTGGTGCCGATGCTGGTGATCTGGCTGGTGATAGACGCCTGCGCGCCGTTGCCCAGGGAGAGCAGGGCGACCACCGAGGCGACGCCGATGATAACGCCCAGCATAGTGAGGGCCGAGCGCGTTTTGTTGGCGCCCAGGCTGTCTAGGGCGACGCGCACCACCTCGGCGAGGTTCACGCTGCCGCGGCCGGCGGCTTCCAGCGGGGTGAGGACGGCGTCGGCCTCGTCATACAGATCGTCAAGTGTGCGCTCCGCTGAGCCTGGCAGGCGCGAATCGAGGCCCCTAACTGTGCTTGTCATTGGACCCTCTCGGTTGCTCGGGCGGCCGCGACGGTAGGCCGCGCAGGCGGGGCATCGCCGATCAGTTGGCCGTCACGCAGGGTGAGGATGCGGTTGGCGTAGGCCGCCACATCCGGCTCATGGGTGACCAGTACGACCGTCAGGCCCTGGCGGCGGTTGAGCGATTGCAGGATGCCCATGATCTCATTGCTGGTTTTGGTGTCCAGGGCGCCGGTGGGCTCGTCGGCCAGGATGACCGACGGGCTGCCGACCAGGGCGCGGGCGATGGCGACGCGCTGCTGTTGCCCGCCGCTGAGCTCGTTCGGGCGGTGATCCAGACGGTCGGCCATGCCGAGCAGCTTGAGAGCGGCGGTGGCCCGTTGGTGGCGGCGTGCGCCGGAGACGCCTCGGTAGATCATCGGCATCTCGACGTTTCGCAGCGCCGTCTGGCGCGGCAGCAGGTTGTATTGCTGGAAAACGAAGCCCAGCCGAGTGGCGCGTATCGCGGCCAGCTCGTCGTCGGACAGGCTGTGGACCTCCACGCCGTCCAGCCGGTAGGCGCCGCTGGTGGGGGTGTCCAGGCAGCCGAGCAGGTTCATGAGCGTGCTCTTGCCGCTGCCGCTGTGGCCGATGATGGCGACAAACTCGCCGCGCTTGATCTCGAACGACACCCCACCCAGGGCCTGAACTTCCACCGCGCCCAGCTTGTAGACCTTACACAGATCTGTAACCGATATCATACTGGTTGTCATAACCGAACCCATCTATCATCCACCGAAGAAGCCGGAGCCGGGCCGGCGGGGTGCGTTCGTGTCGGGCAAGGCGACGATCTGCTGGCCGGCGCTGAGACCACCGGTGATCTCGGTATTGACGCCGTCGCTGAGGCCGGTCTGCACGTCCACCTCGCTGGTGGTCGGGTGGCCTTGCGTATCGGTAGCCGGGATCTGGACGGCGCGGCCGGTGCCTTTGGGCAGCAAGGCCGAGTTGGGCACGAGCAGGACGTTGTCCTTGCGCGCCGTCGTGATGATCATGTCGGCGGTCATGCCGACTTTGACCGTGGGATCAGTGTCTGGGAAGCTGACGCGCACCGCATAGGTGACCACACCGTTGCTGTTGTCGGCGGCCGGAGCAACGTAGCTGACCTTGCCCGTGGTTTTCCAGCCGTTCAAAGACGCGACGGCCAGGGTGACGGGTTGGCCGAGCTGGACCTGGGCGACGTCGTTCTCGCTGAGCTTCAGGTCTACGTGCAGGGGGTTGCGGTTGATCAGTTTCATGGCCGGCGCGGCGTTGTTGGGCAAGCTGCCGGTCACGACATTGACCTGCGAGATGATGCCGGCAAAGGGCGCGTTGAGCGTGGCATTATCCAGGTTGAGCTGGGCTTGCTGGAGGGCGGCTTCGGCCTGAGCGACGGCGGCCTGCTGGATGGCGAGATCGGTGGCGGTGCCGGCGGAAGTGAGCTTGCCCAGGTTGGCCTTAGCCTGGTCCAGGCTGGCCTGGGCGGCGGTCACGTCCTCGGCGCGCGGCGTCAGCTTGGCCAGGTTCGCCCGGGCCTGCGCCACCTGGGAGGCGGCGGATTGGGTCTTGGATTGCGCGTCACTGCCGGAGGTCTGCACGAGCGAGTCGTAGTTGGCCTTGGCCTGGTTATAATCGATTGTCGCCTGTTGCAGTTGGAGCGACTGGGGCAGCATGCCAATGTTGGGGTTGCTGGCGACCTTGTCGTAAGCCGCCTGGGCTTGCGCCAGCGCGGCCTGCGTCTTTTGAACGCTGGCCGCGGCGGCCTCCAACTGGCTGCCGGTTGTCCCGCCGGAGTTGACGGCTGCCTGGTATGCGGCCTGGGCGCTGCTCAGAGCCGCCTGAACGGCGGCCAGGTCGGACGCCGTCGGACCCTTGGAGACCTTGTCAAAGTTAGCCTGGGCCGAGGCGACCGCAGCCTGAGCAGAGGCCAGGTCCTCGGGACGGGCATTGCCTTGTTGAGCCTGGGACAGGCGCGCCTTGGCGCTTTGCAGGCCCGCCTGGGCGTTGGTGACCTGCAGCACGAACTGGCGGTCGTCAAGGCGGGCGAGCACCTGACCGGCCTGCACGGAGTCGCCTTCCTTTACGAGCACCTCAGTAACCGTGCCGGTGCCCTGAAAGCCGAGGCTCAGGTTCTGCTCAGCCGCGACACTGCCACTGCCCGGGACGGTGGCGGTCAGGCTGCCGCGCGTTACCGCGACGGTGGCGGGGGCAGCCGAGGTAGCCGCGGGCCGCTTGATGGCGCCGCCGAGCAGCAAGGCGGCGAGGATGGCGACGACGATCAGGGCGATGCCGCCCGCGAGCCAGCGACCGGAAAGCCCGGCGCGGGGGCGGGGGAGTGTGGTTGGAGTAGCCATTGGGTGTCCTTTCCGAAATACCATGCTTGTTTGCCTGAAGTCGCGGGCGCGCTGAAACGCTCGCCGCCGCGCCGCCGGACAACGAAGAGAAGTATAGAGGATAAGCGGGCGCCTGTCGCCATGCGAGTGGGGGAACGCCGGGTCATCCGTTCGGGTCATACGCCATCACCCGTTTGGGTGAGGGTGGCCAGTTCCAGAAAGCGTCATCTTGCTTACGACGGACGCGGCGACAATGGTATCAACATTAGAAGAAGGAGGTGCATATGAAAATCGGGATTCTCGGCACAGGCATGGTTGGTCAAACGCTCAGTGGAAAGTTGGTGGAGCTTGGCCATGACATTATGCTCGGCACGCGGGATGTGGCCGGCACGCTGGCGCGCAGCGAACCTAACCAGTACGGCTTTCCGGCTTTCAGCGTCTGGCAGAAACAGAACCCGAAGGTCAAGCTCGGGACCTTTGCCGACGCCGCCAAGCACGGCGAAGCCGTGATCAATGCGACTAACGGCACGGCCTCACTGGACGCGCTACACCTGGCCGGCGAGGCCAATCTCAACGACAAGATTCTGACCGACGTATCGAATCCGTTGGACTTTTCAAAGGGGCTGCCGCCGACTCTTTCGGTGTGCAACACTGACTCTGTAGGCGAGCAGATCCAGCGTGCCTTTCCCGGCGTGAAGGTGGTGAAGACGCTCAACACTGTGACTGTGTTCCTGATGGTGAACCCCGGTCTGGTTGCCGGCGGTGACCACACACTGTTCGTGTGCGGCAACGATGCGGCTGCCAAAACCCAGGTGAGCGCCTGGCTCAAAGACTGGTTCGGGTGGCAAGACATGATTGACCTGGGAGACATCACGAACGCCCGCGGTACCGAGATGTACTTACCCCTCTGGCTACGGCTGTGGGGCGCGCTGGGCTCGGGGATGTTCAATGTCAAGGTTGTGAAGTGAATCAGGTGGGTGCCTGGTTTTGCGCAAAACTTACGCCAGGCAGGCAGACTGGTGTCAGCAGTATGGGGTAGGCAGGCTGTGATATAATCTGAGTCAAAGGGATGACTTAGTCAGAAGGATGACGAATGAGCGACGTTAGACCTGGCGGCGAGCGGCAAGACACGGAGGCGAGGCATAAGATCCTGGCCGAGGAGAGGCAGCGGCGCGGGGATCTCGTTTTGCGCGTGCTGCCCATTCTGCTTATCCCGGTGTTCACCGCCAGCGTCGCCTTCGCCCTGGCGATGTTGGCGACGCCGGCGTCCGCCTTGCCGCCGGGCGGGGCCGGCCATGCGCGGACGGTGCTGCCGGTTCTCGTCCTGGCAGTCTTTCTGACCTCGCTGATCGTCCTGGTGCGCGTGGGGCGGCCGACGATGTCGGCGCTGTTGCTGATCGGCGTGTGGACGCTGGTCACAACCCTGACCACCCTGCGCGGTGGGATCACCGGCATCGGCCCGGCGTTTCTTATCATCCCGATCTGTGCCGCCGGCTTGCTCATCGACGGCGTGGCCAGCATGAGCCTGGCCGCATTGGCGACGCTGCTGGTCGGCAGCCTGGCCTGGCTGGAAATGAACGGGCTTTACTCGGCGCCGGACCAGCTCTCGAGCATGACTGGGTCGCCATTCGCCATGCTGGCCCTGCCCGCGTTCCTGGCCGCAGCCTGGACGGGGTTGTATTGGACGGTGGCGGCCCTGACATCGCTGCTGGCGGGGGGATTGCAGCGGGCGCTGGAGCAGACCCGGCAGCAGGCGGAAGCGCTGCGTGAGCTGAGCAACCAGCTCGAGGCGCGCGTGGCCGAGCAGACGGCGGAGCTGGCGCAGAGGGCGACGCGGGCTGAAGCGCTCTATGCGGTCAGCCAGGCGCTGACGAGCACCCTGGACCTGGAGCGGGTGCTTGCGCTGATCACGGAACAGGCGGCGCATTTGCTGGGCTTTGACTCGGCGCAGGTGTTGCTCGCGCAACCAGACGGCAGCTTTGCCTCGTTGGAGGTATACCCGGGCACAGCGGCTGACGGGCCGGCGACGCGCAACGGCGCGGAGCGGCGCGCGGGGGAAGTCGAGGCGGTCGGCTGGCTGTTGCGCGAGGTGGTCGAGCAGCGTAAGGCGCGCGTGATCCGGTTCGCGGCGGACGACGATGGCGACGGAGATGGCGACGGCTACGAACGCGGGAACGGAGCCGCGGAAGCGGGGGCCCCCGCAGCGGGCAGCGCGCTGATATTGCCCATGCACTATGCCGAGCGGGTGGCAGGGGCGTTGATGTTGACGAACGCCAATGGCGAGGCGAACTGCGGCAGCGATGATTTGGTGCTGGGACAAGGACTGGCCGATCAGGCCGCGGTGGCAATCGCCAACGCCCAGTTATTGAGCGAAGCGCGCGAGGCGGCGACGTTGGAGGAGAGGACGCGGCTGGCGCGTGACATCCACGACACGCTGGCGCAGGGGCTGACCGGAGTGGTAGTGCAACTGGGAGCGACGCAGCGGGCGCTGTCGCTGGCGCCGGATGAGGCCCGCGCGCACCTGGCGGTGGCGCTACGCATGGCGCGCGAGTCGCTGGCGGAGGCCCGGTGCTCGGTCTGGAACCTGCGGGCGCCGGCCCTCGAGCGCGGGGATCTGAGCGACGCGCTGCGGGCGTTGACCGTGCGCCCGTTGGGGACGCACGTGGCGGTCACCTTTGAGCAGCGGGGCGAGCCGTGGACGCTGTCGACTGCAGTGGAGTCGACGTTGCTGCGGGTCGGGCAGGAGGCGCTGGTGAACGTGGCCAAGCACGCCCAGGCGAGCGAGGCCAGCGTCGTGCTCGAGTACGGGCCAGATAGAGTGCAGTTGCGCATCCGGGACAACGGCATCGGCCTAGAGCGGCAGGCGTTGGACGAGGTGGCGCTGGCGCCGGGACCGTGGGGTGGGTTCGGTCTGGTGGGTATGCGCGAGCGCGTCGAGGCGCTGGGCGGCAGGCTGGAGATCAGCAGTGAAGGCGGGGTGGAGATAGTGGCGGTGGTGCCGCGCAATGGGGACGTGGCGGAGCGGGGCGACCTAAGTCGCGACGACTTAAGTCGCGACTACGTAGGGACGGAGCGGAGCGACTGAAGTCGCGACTACATAGTAACGACTTCAGTCGTGCCGGGGCGAAGGAGTGAGATGATTCGAGTGCTGGTGGTCGACGATCACCCGGTGGTGAGGCATGGGTTGATGGCGATTCTGCGCTGGGAGCAGGACATGGAGCTGGTGGGCGAGGCGGCCGATGGGGCGGAGGCGGTCCGCATGATCCTGGATCACCAGCCGGACGTGGTGTTGCTCGACCTGCGCCTGCCGCAGCTGAGCGGCGTCGAGGTGATGCGGCGCGTGCGGGGCAAGGCTCCCGGCACGCGTTTTCTAGTTCTGACGACCTACGACACGGACGAATACATCGCGCCGGCCCTGGCCGCGGGCGCGAATGGCTATTTGCTGAAGGACGTGGAGCCCGACGAGCTCTCGCGGGGTATCCATGCCTTGATGCAGGGCGGCGCGGCGCTGGAGCCGAAGGTGGCGGCGCACGTCCTGGGCCACCTGGCGGACGACGAAGCCGGCGACGGGCTGTCGGAACGCGAGATGGACGTGCTGCGCCTGCTGCCCAGTGGGAGCAGCAACAAGACGATCGCAGCGCAGTTGGGACTCTCGGAGAACACCGTCAAGTCGCACATCAGCCACCTTTTCTCCAAGCTTGGCGTGCAGAGTCGGGCGGAAGCCGTATCCGCGGCCATGCAGCGTGGTTTACTTCCAATAGACAGATAAAGGGATTACTTCATAGGGCTTGGCCCCCGCCTTCGGAGGACGGCAGGGGCCAAGGGTGTGTGCTGGAAGAAACCTGGTGTCTCGCGAGAAACCAGGTTTCTTCGTGGAAAGGTCTGGCGTTGGGCCTATGCGGCTCATAGCCTTGGGCCTACGCGGCTCAGGGTACAGTCGGTTTGCCGTTGTCGGTTTCGAGAGCGCCGGCGACGGGATCGGTCCAGAGCTTGCCGGCCAGGTAGTCGTTGAGGTTATCGGCCGTCACGACGACGGAGGGTGTGAGCAGGATCTGCGGCACCTTCTCGCCGTTCAGGACCTTCTGCATGGCATTGGCGACCGTGACGCCCATGCGGACGGGTTCGACACCGAGGGTGGCGGAGAACTTGCCTTGCTTGAGCAGGTCGAGGGTGGGCTGGTTGCCATCGATGCCGACGGCGAAGAAGTCCTTGTTGACGACCTTGCCCAGCTGTTCGGCGGCCAGTTCGGCGCCGATGGCCATCTCGTCGGAGTTACCGTAGAACAGGTCGATGTCGGGGGTCTTCTGCAGGGCGACGGTGGCGACCTGGGAGCCGGTGGTGCGCAGCCATTCGGCGGTCTGCTCGCCGACGATGGTGACGTTGGGGCAGTACTTGGTGAGGCCGGCTTTGAAGCCACCGGTGCGGCGATGGGAGAAGATCGAGTCGATGCCGAGGAGGATGAACACCTTGCCCTTGGTCTTGTCGGCGGTGGTGTTGTACTTCTTGGCGATCATGTCACAGCCGGCCTTGGCCAGCTTCTCGGCGCCGCCCCACTGGTCGTAGCCGATGTAGGAGGCGACGGTGCCTTCGCTGAAGGGCGTGATGAAGTTGTGGGCGAGGATGGGGATGCCCTTGGCGTTGGCGGCCTTGACGGCGGTGACGGCCGAATCGGTGCCGATGGGGTTGATGGAGAGGGCCTTGACGCCCTTCTCCAGCAGTTGCTGCACGATGGTGACGAAGCCGGCGAAGTCACATTCGCTGGCCGGTGCCTGCACGTCGAGCTTCCACTTGAGCTCGGCGGTGCGCTGCTTCATGCCCTCGACCATGGCCACGTGGAACGGGCTGGTCAGGGCCGGGGGAACGAAGGCGACGTAAGTGCCCGCACCTGCGCCAACTACCGCTGCCCCGGCCGGCGGTGGCGCAGGTGCGGCGGTAGTCGCTGCAGGCGCGGCGGTCGCGGGTACGGCGGTCGCGGGGGCGGGAGCCGGTGTAGCCGTCCTTCTGGATATTGATGCCGGCGCCGTGCGTCCAAACCAGGCAGACGCCCAGCAACATGCTGCGAAAGCCCAGGGTGACGATGAATGGGTTCATCTTGAGCTGGGTGATGAACACGCCCATGAGCAGGCCGATGGCCAGGGCCGCGAGGAGGGCGATCGGGATCGCTTCCCAGGAGGCGATGCCGTGCGCGATCTGCCCGCCGGCAACGTTCGTGCCGGCGATCAGAACGGCCGCCACGACGCCGCTGAAGGACACCATGGCCTCGGCGGACAGGTCAATGCCGCCCGTCAGGATCACGAAGGTCTGCCCTGCCGCCACCAGCCCCAGCGAAGCGGCTTCCAGGCCGATGAGCAACATGCTGGTGGGCGTGCGGAAAGGGGGCGAGGCGATATACAGGATGACGATCATCAGGAGCAGCACGATCAGCGGGCCGGTGTTGGCAAGGAAGCGGCGGGCCAGGCTGCCGGCGCGATTCGCGGCATTTGGGGAGCTGACGGCGATTTGGCTCATTGTCGTCTAACCTTTGCTCTTAGACTCTGCAGCTTCCTGAGCTCGCTTCAGTAGCTCGGAGACTGCGGAAGTCTGGGATGAGAAGGACACCGGTTTGTCGGCGCCGGTCGCGAGGGCCATGATCTTTTCCTCGGTGGCCTCGGCGCGATCCCGGAAGCCGCGGATACGTCCGCCACCCACGACCATGATGCGGTCGCTCATGCCGAGCACCTCGGGCAACCCAGAGCTGACCATGAGGATGGCCATGCCCTGCGCGGCAAGCTGGTTGATGGTGCGATAGATCTCGACCTTGGCGCCCACGTCGATGCCGCGTGTCGGCTCATCGAAGATCAGCACGCGCGGCTTGGTGGCCATCCACTTGCCCAGCACCACTTTCTGCTGTGTGCCGCCGGACAGGTTCACCGCCAACCGGTTCTGGCTGGACGCCTTGATCGCCATGTTTTCGATATAGTATTGCGCGACCGCCTGCTCTTTGCGATCGCTGGTCACCAGGCCGTTGGTCAGCCGGCTGAGCACCGACATGGTGATGTTGTCGCGCACGCTCATGAGAAGCACGAGCCCCTGCGACTTGCCGTCCACGGTCAGCAGACCGATGCCTGCGGCTACCGCGTCCTGCGGGCTGCGAATGTTGACTGGCCTGCCGTCGATGTAGACCTGGCCCTCATCGATGGGGTCGGCGCCGAAGATGGCCCGGACCAACTCGGTGCGCCCGGCGCCCACCAGGCCGGCGATCCCCAGCGCCTCGCCCCGGTAGGCCGAAAAGCTGATGTTCTGCAGGCGGGCGCCGCGTGACAGTCCCTCGACGCGCAGCACTTCCTCGCCGCGCGGGGCGGGCTCCTTGGGGAATTTCTCAGAGAGATCGCGCCCGACCATCAGCCGGATCAGCTTTTCCACGTCCAACTCGCCGGCCGGCAGGGTGGCGACCTTGCGCCCATCGCGCAGGACGGTGATGCGGTCGCTGACCTCGAAGGTTTCCTCGAGGTGATGGCTGATTTAGATGATGGAAACGCCGCCGGCTTTCAGCTCGCGCACGATCGCGAAAAGGTCGTTGATCTCGCGGATGCTGAGGGCCGAGGTCGGCTCGTCCATGATGATGAGGCTGGGCTGTTGGTGCAGGGCCTTGGCGACCTCGACCATCTGTTGCTGCGCGACGCCCAGGTCCCGGATAAGGGTGCGCGGATCGATGTCGAGGTGCAGCTTAGCCAGGAGCTCGCGTGAGCGGCGGTGCATCTCGCGCCAGTCGAGGGCCACGCCGCGCGTGATCTCGCTGCCGAGAAAGATGTTCTCGGTAACCGAGAGATAGGGGACCTGGTGCAGTTCCTGGTACGAGGAGATCTGGCGGGTCCGGCCAGGTGTAACCGGCCGGCGCAAGTTTCAGTCAAGCGCCGACCGGGTTGTGTCCGGGCCGGACCCGGCGAGAGGTTACAGGCTGACGCTTACCGAGTGATAGCCGGTGGCGCCGTCCGGGAACGTATCGGCGTCCCTGCTGATCTGCAGGGCGCCGGTGCCATCGGTGGCACGCACGCGGAAGGTGTGGCTGCCCTTGACGAGCGGCCAATCATAGCGCCACTGGATCCAGGTGAGGCCGCTCAGGGGAGGGGTGCGCAGGACGGCCTCGGTCCAGGGGCCAGTGTCGACCTGGATCTCAACTTTTTGGATGCCGCGATCGCCGGCCCAGGCAATGCCGCCGATGGGTACCTTGCCATTTTCGACGTGGTCTTTGGCGACGGTATCGATGACCGAAACGATCTGCGGACGGGCGGTGGCGCTCCAGCCGCGCTCCACCCAGTAACCGGCCCGCTCCTGGCTGACCGCCTCCATGCCGGTGATCCACTTCGGTTGCTTCATGCCATAATGGTTAGGGATGTAGATGCGCAGCGGAAAGCCGTGCTCCTGCGGGAGCGGCGCGCCGTTCATGGCGTAAACCAACAACGTGCGCGGGTCCTGCATGTCTGCCAGGACGACCGTCTCATAGAAGCCGTCGGCGGCCTGGAGGAAGAGGCCCTTGGCCTCGGGCTTGAGGCCGAGGCTCTTGAGCACGTCACGTAGGCGGGCGCCGGTCCAGTTGCTGGTGCCGATCAGGTCGCCGGCGACCGGGTTCGAAATGCAGCTCATGGTGATCGTCTGCGTGACCGGCGGGAAGGCCTTGAGGTCGGCCAGCGTCAGCTTGCGCGGCGAATCAAAGAGCCCTTTGACCTCGACGAACCACGTTGCCTCGTTGATATTGGGCGGGATCAGGTCGATATCGATGCGGTAGAACTGCCCGTTGTCCGTCAGCTCGGGTCGTGTGCCCGGCGCAGGCGCGAGGGCGTCGCGCAGGATCGCGACGCGCGTGGCCGCCGAGAGCGGGGCCGCGGTCGCAGAACCGGCGGCCGCGGCCGCCTGCGTCGCTGCCGGAACTGTTGCTGCCGCGGCCTGTGAGGACGCAGCCGTCGGGGTCGCGGCCGGCTGCAGGGCAGTGGCAGGTGCGGCGCCGGTATCGGGCAGGGTGGCTGGCGTGGCCGGTGACTGCGCACCCAGGGCCTGTGCCGCGCCCAGGGCGACGACGGTCAGGCCGGCGGTGCCCCCGGCGACCCGCAGCAGGAAGGCGCGGCGGCTGAGCCGGGCGGTGCGGACGGCCGGCGCGGCTTGAGGCGCCGGCATGGCGTCCGGCAGCGGGGGGCCGGCGGGCGATGAGGTCGAGGCGGCGAACGATAAGTCTGCGGCAGCAGCCGCCGCGGCGGCTGCCGCCGGGCGCGCGGCCGGTTCGGCGCTCAACAAGGAGCCGACGGAGACGGCCCAGCCGATCACCAACAGCGCTACCCAAACGAGCGCCAGCAGGACACCGGTCGAGAAGCCGTTCAGGGTCAGCTCGATCGCGGCGAAGCCGAGCAGCATAACCAGGCCCGCCAGCAGGCCGAGCCACCAGGCGGGTCCGGCCCGGCGGCGCAGCGCCAATGCCAGCAGCGCGCCGATCACGACGCAGGCGACGACGAGGGTCAGGATGCCCATGGCTTGCTCGAGGAGCTTGGCGGTCGAGCTAAGCGGGCCGAGGTTAAGGAAACGGATCGCCTTGACCATCGTGTCGATGCTGCCGATGACCAACCGGCCGGGCAGCACGCGCGCGAGCCACTCGAACAGGTCAAAGGCGATGAAGGGCAGGCCCGCGAGGCGGGCGCCCAGGTAAGACAGCGCGATGAGGGGCAGGCTCACCAGCCCACCGATCAGCGCTCCAGAGAATATAGAAGGCCGCCGCATATGTCACCCTTTAGCACAGGAATTGAGAGGGGCAGGTTTGCCCCTAAGCCGTGAACAGAAACAGGCCGATCAGGTCCCGATTGCTCCACAAGTCAAAGGCGCCGATCAGGACCAGAAGCACGCCGCCGGCCAGATTGATCAGGCGTGCATGTAAGGCAAACTGGCGTGTGATCCAGCGCTGGGCGGCTCCCGAAAGGAGCGAGAGCGCCAGCAGTGGCAGGCCGAACCCCACGCCGAACCAGAGAAAGGTCGCCAGCCGCCCGAGGGTCTCGCCGGCGGTCAGCGATAGGGCAAAGACGCTTACCACCAGCGGCCCGGAGCACGGCAGGGCAATCGGCCCATAGAGCAGGCCATAGACATAAGCATTGACGAACGGCCGGCGGAGCAGTGGCACGCGCACCTGCGGCAGTGCCTTGAACGGATTGCGGCCGGTGAGCAGCAGGACGCCCAGCGCGACGATCAACAGATCGGCCAGCGGCAGGATAAGCGCCAGGGCGCTGCCGACCGAGACCGAGAGCAGCGCGATCAGCAGGCCCAGGGCGAGCATCATGGTCAGAACGCCGGCCAGCACGAAGAAGCCCAGGAAATAGCGCCGGACCCTGGGGCCCTGGCCGGCAGGCCCGCCGCTGAGATAGGCCAGGTAACCGGGATAAAGGGGCAGGACGCAGGGACTGGTAGTCGCCAGCAGGCCCAGGGAAACCGAAGTGAGGATCTCGCTCAGTTGCATCGGTCACGACTTCCCGTCCAGGTAGGGCTGAAGGGCCTTCTGCAGCGCATCGGCGCTCTTGACGCCGAAGGGCAGGGCGTGGACGCCGCCCTGGCGGTCGACGACGAACATGGGCGCCGAGGGTGGGTTCAGGTACTGTTCGCCCAAATGCGCGGCGAGCTCGCGGATCACCTCCGGCGGGGCCACGGCGTAAAGGCCGGCAAAGGCGTTCTTGGCGGTAAATGCCTTGAGCGTCGCAGCGTTTTCGTGCGCGTCGACGTCCAGGGTGATGTCTACGAAATCGTCCCGGCTGGCCAGGGCCTTATGCAGGGCCAGGACCTGGGTCTGCTGCTGAAAGCAGGTGGTACACCAGACGGCCATATCCTCGACCAATACGACCCGATGGCTGAAGTCCGCCAGTTTGAACACCTGGCCGGTTTTGACATCGGTCAAGCTGCTGGCAAAGGTGACGCGCAGGCCGGGACGGGCGGCGGCCGCCGCGGTGGTCGCCGCCGCAGTCATCGCCGGCGCGGCCGGCATGGCGGTGGCCGCGCCGCCCGCGCTGGGACCAGGCGTCGCCCGCCTGCTCGATCCGGTTCCGGAGGCCGGCGCGGCGCAGGCGGCGAGGGCGAGCGCTAATAAGAGAAGTCCGATCAGGCGTTGCGGCAGAAGCATGTACCCTCTGTCTGTTGCTCTCATCAATCAGGATAGAGCATGACGTAGCCCTCTTGCAGTAGTCTTACCAGGGTATTACAAAAGTGTTACAAGCGACGCTCATATAGCTTAGATGCGCGGGCGGCACGAAACATTACCGTATTTCGCGGCAGAGGGGCGTAGAATGGAGCAACCCGGTCGGTGGGCCGGGCGCCGGAGCCGGGCGACCGAGGGCGCGGCAACGGGGGCGAAGTGGCCCTGCGGCCACTAAACCGAGACGAGCCAGCTGGGGAAGGGAGGCTGAGATGACAATGAGTGAGTTGGAGCAGTTCCGCGCGGCCAAGGATGAGTTGTTCGCGCACGGGGAGGAGAGTCCCCTGACGGACGAAGAAAAGAAGGACTTTCACGGGTTGGCTTACTTCCCGGAGCACCCGGAGC
>Ga0066793_10000635_pt1 | contig 14359 bp, 10 predicted proteins | sample PersoiDNA2013189_FD_83876 | JGI IMG/M metagenome (GOLD analysis project Ga0066793, IMG submission 83876) | Permafrost soil microbial communities from the Arctic, to analyse light accelerated degradation of dissolved organic matter (DOM) -... | ecosystem: Environmental > Terrestrial > Soil >... | reverse complement strand
GTACTTCGTCAAGTTCGTCCAGGGCTACAAGGCCCAGGGCGTGCCGATATGGGCCGTGTCGATGCAAAACGAGCCGCACTACGAGCCGGGCAGCTACCCCGGCATGCGGCTGGAGCCCGCCGATGAAGCGACGCTGGCCAAGACGTATCTGGCTCCCGCCCTAAAGGCCGCCGGGCTCGACACCAAGATCATGGTCTGGGACCACAACTGGGACAACACGAGCTACGCCATCGATGTGCTGTCCGACCCGGCCGCCAAAGCCGTCGTCGCCGGCACGGCGTGGCACTGCTACGCGGGCAGCTTCTTCGCCCAGGGGGTCGTCCATGACGCCTTCCCGGACATGCCCATGTGGGAAACCGAGTGCAGCGGATTTACGTCGCTCGGTTTCGGTGACGGCTTCAAGAACGACATGTCGGACCTGATGATCGGATCGACCCGCTACTGGGCCAAGTCCATCATCAAGTGGCCGATGGTGACCAACACCACCAACGGCCCCAACACCGGCGGCTGCGGCACCTGCATCGGCTTTGCCACGATCGATCCCGCGGCTCCTGCCGGCTACACCTACACCCGCGACTACTTCTCGATCGGACAGGTCAGCAAGTTCGTGCTGCCGGGCGCCTACCGCATCGCGTCCTCCGGGTTCGCCTTCCACGGCTTCGGGACGGTGGCCTTCAAGAACCCGGATGGTTCGAAGGTCCTTGTCGCCACCAACCCGTTCAACTACGACTCCACCATCGTCGTTCATTGGGGCAACCGCTCCTTCGCCTACACGGTGCCCGCACAGTCCGCCGCGACATTCACCTGGAACGGCACGCAGGAAGACGCCGCCGCTCCGGCCCCGCCGGCCAAGATGACGCAGAAGGTCAACCCGACCAAGATCGACCTGAAGTGGGACTTCTCTCCGCTGGCCGACACGTACACGGTCAAGCGCTCCGACAAGGCCGGGGGCCCGTACACGGTGGTTGCCTCCGGGATCGGCCTGCCCGAATACTTCGACACGACCGCCACGACGGGTAGCACCTACTTCTACGTCGTGAGCGCCGTCAACAAGCTGGGCCAGAGCCCGAACTCGGATGAGGCCAAGGCGGCGTCCTGAGCACATAGACGGAATGGAGCACCGGCCTCGATCCATCATCCGCCCGAGAATCCGTCCTTCTGGCAGTGCTCGTGCCCTCGCGAGTTGTCCCACCGAAATAGTCGAGTGCGCGCAGGTGGGCTACGATGCTAGTGGGCCAAGAGGCCCCACCAAGACGCCATAGGAAAAGTGAGGTAGATCATGGGCGACAAGACACCCAAGCGACCGCCAAAGGTCAAGAAGCCGAAGCCGGCGACACAGCCGCCGACCAAGAGCTCCTAGTGCCGGCTGCCCCAGACCGTCGTTACAGGCGCCGCCAGATCGAACTCGCCGAAGGTGGCAAGCTCGTGCTTCGTGGCGACGGCTCAATAGTCCACACCGATGCCGCCGGCGAGACTACGGGCACGTGGGCCACCGACGACCCGGAATGGGCCCGCCGCGCGATCCGGTTCGGCCTGCGGCCTAGGCCCACGACCACAGTTCCGCAGGCCCCTCGCGTCAGCGAGCCGAGGCCTCAAGTCGGATAGACAGGACCCGGATGCGCGGCATCGCCGCCGGCTCGATACGATCCACGTCTGATTGCTTGTGAATCTGAACGCCGGAGGCCCGATGCTCGCGCCCATCCGTCCCGCAGTCTTCTTCGGTGCGCGGCTGCTCGATGGGCGTTCGCCTGAGGCCGTGGCCGACGCCGTCCTCGTCACCGATGAGGACGGTCGCATCGCCGCCGGCGGGTCTGCCTCCGCGGTCTCGGCCCCCAAAGATGCGGAGCGCATCGATGTCTCGGGCCTGACGGTTCTGCCTGGCATCGTTGACTGCCACGTGCATCTCAGCCTCCGCCTCGAGCCCGTGGCGGAGCAGACGCAACGCTCGGCGACAGACCTGGTGGTGCGCGCCCTCGAGACGGGCCGCGACTTCCTGGAGGCGGGCGTCACCACGGTCCGCGACGCGGGCTACACCCCGTCCGGTATCAAGCGGGCATTTGCCTCAGGCGCATTCCCGGGCCCGCGGACCCAGGTCAGCTGCACGCCGCTCTCCCAGACCGGCGGGCACGGCGATGGCTGGACGCCGTCCGGTGCCGTTCTCGAAACGGAGGTCAGCGATCTGCCGCCCGGCATCGCCGATGGCGTGGACGCGGTTCGACGCGCCGCCCGGCTCCAGATACGGGCCGGTGCCGACTGGATCAAGGTGATGGCCAGCGGCGGCGTCCTGTCGGCCGCCGACTCCCCGGACGCCAGCCAGTTCACGGTCGACGAGATCCGCGCCATCGTCGAGGAGGCGAAGGCGGCCGGCATCAAAGGCACGCTTGCCCATGCCGAAGGAACAGTCGGCATTAAGAACGCTCTGCGAGCCGGCATCACGAGTATCGAGCACGGGGACCTGATCGACGACGAGGGAATCGATCTCATGCTGGAACTCGATGTCCCGCTCGTGCCGACCTTCAACATCAACTTCGCCCTGATGGACGAGGGTAGGGTCTCGCGGGGCGAAGTCCCGCCCTGGGCGATCGAGAAGATGCGCTACCTCTTTGACCGACAGCAGGCCAATTTCCGCCACGCGGTGGAGCGGGGCGTCAGGGTTGTCATGGGTACGGACAGCTTCAGCGGAATGTACCCCCCGGCCGAGCTGGCCTACATGTCCGAGTTTGGCCTGGGCCCGTTCCGAGCCATCCAGGCTGCCACCTGCGACGCGGCTCGACTGTTGGTGCTAGCCGACTTGATCGGCACGCTGGAGCCGGGCAAGCAGGCCGACCTGATCGCCGTTTCCGGAGACCCACTCGCGGAGCCTGAGCTGTGGCGAGATCCGGCGCGGATCGTCCTGGTGGTTCAGGGTGGGCGCATCGTGGTGGACCGGCGCGGAGTCTGAGGCCGTGGTCTTCCACTTGGGCCGCGCTGATCCTGGACGTGTGGTTGGGTCTGAGGCGCACGGTACGCGCCCGGTTCGTCCGTGCGGTTCGATTTCGAGACTGGTGGAGGTCGCTTCCTGGCGACATGCTGGGCCGCCTGGTAATGCGCGGATGCGGCATCCCGGCGTCGACGCGCGAGCAAGCCGTGGGCGACGTCGGGGCCATGCTGGTGGAAGATCCCCGCGTGGGCCTGTGGTTCAGAGCTCACGCGATTCCCGTACAGGCCCAAACGCTAGGCCACTACGTCTCTCGCGCGGTCCAATCCCGGACCACACGCTCGTCCACGAATTCGAACACATCCGCCAGTGGGAGCGGTACGGGCCGCTATTCCTGCCACTCTAACTTCGGTTCGTCGGCTGCGGCTCTGTTCCGCGGCCGGCGGCCCTACTGGGACAACCGATTCGAAGCAGCGGCGCGGAGACGAGCCGATAGGGACGGGGTCGCAGCCTGGGAGTTAGCGGCCGGGACCTCCGAGGACGAAACCCGACCAAGGACGTAGGATATCGGTAGCAGCCGCACAAGCCTTGGCGCGCCCAGATCGTCGTTTCGAGGAAATCGCCCGATATGCCAATTCTCACCGAAGAAGCCGTTCTGAAGGCTCTATCCACGGTCCAAGAGCCTGAGCTGGGGGGCGATCTAGTCTCCCGGAAGATGATTAAAGACGTGGTGCTGGACGGCACTAAGGTCTCGTTCACGATCGAGTTGACGACGCCGGCGTGCCCGCTCAAGGACGAGATTCAGGCTCGAGTGGAAGCCGCGCTTCGTCCGATCGGAGCTGAGGTAGTAGAGGTCGCGTGGGGCGCCACCGTTCGGCGGTCGAGCCAGACGACTCCCCAGATGCTGCCGGGCGTCAAGAACATCGTGGCCGTGGCTTCGGGCAAGGGCGGCGTTGGCAAGACCACGATCAGTGTCAATCTGGCCGTGGCTCTGGCTCAGGCGGGCGCGTCGGTTGGCCTCCTCGACGCCGACATCACCGGCCCGAACATCCCCATGATGATAGGAGCGGAGGGCCAGCCGGTGGCCAGCGCGGATGGCAAGATCACGCCAATCGAGGCCTACGGCGTCAAGGTCATGTCGATCCAGTTCTTCCTGCCAGAGGGTCAGCCCGTCGTTTGGCGCGGTCCCCTCGTCGGCGGCGCCATCCAGCAGTTCCTGCGCGACGTGGAGTGGGGCGATCTCGACTACCTCGTGGTGGACCTGCCGCCCGGCACCTCCGACGCGCAGTTGACCCTGGCCCAGTCGGTTCCTCTGACCGGCGCCGTGCTCGTGACCACTCCCCAGCAAGTGGCCCTGTCTGACGTGGCCAAGGCCCTGGCCATGTTCAAGCGCGTCAATGTGCCGATCCTGGGCCTCGTGGAGAACATGTCGGGCTCCGTATGCGCCCACTGCGGCGAGGTGACGGACGTCTTCGGACGCGGCGGCGGCGAGCGCTACGCGGCGGAGAACGGCGTCGACTTTCTCGGAGCCGTCCCTCTCGATGTGACGGTCCGGCAAGGTGCCGACGTGGGCGTCCCGGCCGTGGCCCAGAGTCAACCCGGACCGGCAGCCGCCGCCCTCGCCCACATCGCGCGAGCCGTTGCCGGCAAGGTCAGCGTCCAGGCGGCTCGCGAGCAGCCGGTTCTGACGATCTCGTAACCGGCGGCTGGTCCTTCCGATGGCGTGCCCGGCGGCGTAATATCGGGACGTCCCGAAGAGGTCCCGATGCCCTGTCCCGAATGCGGCACACCGACGGCTCCAGGAGCGCACTTCTGCCACAACTGTGGCAAACGCCTCGAGTCGGCTACGGATGGCCTGAAAGTCGGCGATCGTCGTGTCGTCACGGCGCTGTTTGCCGACCTGGTCGGTTACACGAAACTCGTGGACGAGCTTGATCCGGAGGAAGTTCGGGCTCGCGTCGATGGCGCCCTGACCATCCTCGGCCACGCCGTCTCCCATTTCGGCGGGACCCTCGAGAAGTTCATCGGGGACGCCGTGCTGGTAGTGTTTGGCACGCCTGTTGCCCACGACGATGACGCCTTGCGGGCCTGCTTGTGTGCGCTCGAAATGCAGTCATCTCTGTCACGTTACGTGACCGGCGACCAGCCCATGGAGTTGCGCATCGGCATCGCGACGGGCGAAGTCGTGGCGGCTCTGCGGGACGTGGCGGGCAATCGGTCCGTGGCCCTGACCGGCGATCCCATGACCACGGCCGCTCGTCTGCAGCAGCTCGCCGAGCCCAACGAGATCCTCCTCGACGAGGCTACGGTCGTGGGCGGGGAACCGCGCATCGGCGCAGAGCGCCTTGGCGAGCGACTCTTGCGCGGCCAACGCCGGCCAGTGCCCGTCTACCTTCTTCGGGGCGAGCGGCGCGGCATGAGCCACGCTTCGCGCCGCGCCGTGCCTCTGGTTGGACGCGACGCTGAGAAGGCTCGTCTGGCCGAGGTGATCCGCCGGACCGGTGCCACGGGCAAGGGCGGCGCCGTCCTGCTGCGAGGCGAGCCAGGCATCGGCAAGTCGCGGCTGTTGTACGAGATGGAGGAGGAGGCGAAGGCCGCCGGACTGGCCTGGCTGTGGATCGACAACGCGCCGCACTCCATGGAGTCGCCGTATCGGACGGTCCGTAACATGGTTGATTGGCTGGCCGACGAGCAGGGCACGAAGGCCGGCATCGTCGCTCGCCAGTTGCTCTTCGGCGACGGCGTGCCGGAGAATCTAGACCCCGAAATCTACCGACTCATGCTCGGTGCCATCGCCGTGCTGGCGCGCGATTCGGAGATGACTCTGTTACCGGAGGAGGGTTGGGAGTCGGGCCTGCTGGCGCTGGCCGACTCGGCCGACTTCCAACTCGGCCTGACGCTGGCCACGCATCTGTGGGTGTCGCGGATGGTCTCCGGCAAGCCGCGCTGCATCGTCGTTGACGACTACCACTGGGTCGACCCTTCGAGCCGCCAGCTGGTGGACATCATGATAAGCATGGCAGGCGATCTGCCGCTCGTCGTGCTGACCGGATCCAGGCCACCGGCTACGCCAGGCTGGATCGACCTTCCGCACGTTGAGGTCATCGACCTGGTGGGCCTCGACGAATCGGCAACCGAAGAGCTCGGCGCGGCCGTCGCAGGCTCAACCCTGGAGTCTGAGTCAGGCCGCTGGCTGCACCAACGAACAGCCGGCAACGCGCTGTTTGTGGGCGAGATCATCCGCACACTTCGGGACGCGGGTCATCTGGAGCAGATCGGCGATCTGTGCCGCATAGATCGTGGCGCGGCTCGGCGCGGCGTGCCGCTCAGCTTGCGGGCGCTGCTGGGGGCCCGGATCGACGCACTGCCGCCGGCTCAGCGGAACGCGCTGGAAGTTGCGGCGGTGGTTGGGTCGAGTTTCTCGGAGTCGCTGCTGACGGCCTTGTGCGGCGGCAATTGCAGCGAGACAGAGTTAGCGGAGCTGGCAGAGGCCGGCATTCTGACTGGCGTCGACGATCCCGGACAGACCGGGAAGCGGTGGAAGTTCCGCCATCAGCTCTACCTTGACGCGGCCTACGGAAGGCTGCTAGCAGACCGGCGACGGGCTCTCCACACTACTCTTGCCGACCTCCTGGAGTCCACCGAGACTCGGCCCGACGTCGCGGAACTGGCTCGCCATCGGATCGCGGCCGGCGACTCAGTACGGGCTCAGCCACTGCTTGAGCAGGCGGCCCGGGAGGCCACCTCAGTAGGCGCGATTGCCGAGGCGGAGGGCTTCCGGCGAACCCTGGCAGAACTGCGGGGCGAGGCGGCCACGACCGTTTCGTAGTCGAGTGCGCTCGGCGTTCGTGGCGGGCGGGTTATTGGGCTGCGCCTTTTGGAATCGGCACGCTCGACCACACGTCGGCGGCCCAGGCGTCCGCCGCCATCCTGGCCTGGCCGGAAAGCGACGGGTGGAAGTAGTCGACGGTGCTCAGGTCGCCGATTAGGAAGTCTGTGTCAGCCAGAAGCGTGGCGTTGTAGGTGCAGTAGAGCTTGCCCGATGGCGAGTCGGTGGCCGTGATGCCGCGACACGCGCTTTTCAGCGCGGCGTCGTAGCGAGTCAGGTAATCGTAGGCCTGGGCCATGGAGAAGGGGCCGTTGTTGCCCAGATACGGTGGGCAGCGGTTGGAGTTCTCCGGCAGGGCCAGGTTCGCCAGAGCTGCGGGGTTGACCTGGGTGATGTCGTGGAAGTGGGGGAAGTCCGGCACCGAGAGCATCAGAATTCGGCTTCCGACCGGCAGCCCGGAGCGAAGAGTCGCAATTGCCGTTGCGAGGTCCCGCTCGAACGAGACCGGGTCCGTCTTGGGATCGGGATCGGCACACAGATCGTTAGTGCCCAGCTCAAAGGTGACGTAGGCGGTCTGACCTGGCTTGAGCTTCTGCGCCGCGGCGACGACGAGGTTCGCCTGGCGCGGGGCGTCCTTCATCTGCCGGCCCGAGGTGGCGGCGTCCACAACGACCGGCGCGCCCCCGATGGCCTTGAAGCGCTCGTACAGGCTGAATACGCCGTCATTACGGGTTGAGCCGATGACCCAGGAGAAGCCGATGTTGTCGCGGAGATTGGAAGGGGAGACGCTGTAGGCCTGGCTGTACGAGTTGCCGATGGCCGCGAGCAGGGAAGGCAGGGGCGCAGTCGGCTTGGGCGTGGGCTCGGCGGTGGGCTCGGCTGTGGGCACGAGGCCTGTTGCGGAGGGGGAAGGTGCCGGAGACGAAACGGGCGTCGCTGTCGCCGTCGTGGTCGTCAATGTGGTGTTGGCTGGCTGGGAACCGGCCGGAGTGGGGGAGGCCGCGCTGCCCGCCCAGACACTCCTGCCGACGATGGCCGCGACGAGACCGATGATCACGATCGCACCGCCGACTACCGCCAGCCCTCCCCGCTGACCGAATGGCAGACGGCGGCCCCACCGCGGCTGGTTTGCAGATTGCATGTGCGCATCGTACCGGCCAGGGCCGTTTGCGGATGTCGGCCGGGGCTCCGGCACGCCTCGCCGGCCGTTACGATGGCGCCATGTTGCAGGCCGACTTCGCCGCGGAAGCATTGGGACACTGCCGTCTGTTCGATGGCATGACCGGGGAGCCGCTTGCGGCCTTGACTCGGACTCTGCGGACCCGCCATTTCCGGCGTGGCGAGGTTCTCTTTCACGAGGGCGATCCCGGCGACGCACTCTTCATCGTCGCCAGCGGCGCGGTCAAGGTCGTCGTGCCGTCCGAGGACGGTGAGGAGGCTATTCTGGCCACGCTCCGCCGCGGCGATTTCCTCGGCGAGCTTGCGTTGCTAGACGGGGCGCCGCGTTCTGCAAGCGCCATAGCCCTGGAGCCGACCGAGACCCTGGCCCTGCCGCGCGATCAGTTCTGCGCCCTGGTGGCCACTGAGCCGGCGATCCGCGACGCTCTACTGGCGGCCCTGGCGGGCGAGTTGCGGCGCCTGACGGCCCACGTCGCGGAGCTCCACTTCCTTGACCTGACCGGCCGGCTGGCGGCTCGACTGGCTCGACTAGCCGAGGAACACGGTGAGCCCAGCTCGGACGGCTCGGTCCGGCTTGACGCGCCACTGACTCAGAGCGACCTGGCGGCCATGATTGGGGCGACACGCCAGAGCGTGAACAAGCTCCTTGGCGAGTTCGAGGCAAGCGGGCTGATTCGCATAGAGCGCGACAGCATCGTCGTGACCAGTCTGGAGGCCCTCACCAAAGCGGCCCGCCGGTAAGGCACCGGCCGCTCGCCGCCCGCCGCCAGGCCTTCGCGGTCGACTTAGCCGGCCGAGATGACTCCCTCGCGCCCCAGCTGGAGGAGCTGCGCCCGACTCTCGTCGAGATGGTGAGTCGCTGTTCCGAAGAGGCGTCTGAGCAGCATCTTCGACTTGGCGGAGCCGCCGGACAGCAAGCCCAATAGACCATCGGCCTGGACCGACACCAGCACCGCCGGGCCGATCGCTCGGGCCGTCGAAAGGGCCGTCGGATCCTCGCGCAGTGCAGACCAGCCGAGCATGTCGCCGGCGTGAAGTGTCGACACGAGGACCCACCGATGCTCGTGTCGCACCCGAAGCGCGAGCTGGCCCTTTGTCAGCCAATGGACTTCTGATATTGGCGCGCCCATATCAACGAGCGTCTCGCCGTCCGCAAGAATGCGTCGCACGGCCTGCCCCGAAAGGGACTCGAGGTCGGCCTGATCCAGCCCGGCGAACAGCGGCAGGTCTGCCAGCTCGGCGGCGCTGACTCTCTCCGTCGTGCTCATCGTTTGCTCCCAACTCTGCCATGGCCGGCCGACTTCCCCGGTGCCCTCATTGTCCGCTACGTGACGCCGGTCTGCTCAGTGTTTATGGCTGCGCTGCCTCCCGCGCGAACGAGTGCAGGAACGCGGCGGCGGCAATGCCGGCCCGGCGCCGACCCTCCGCGCCACCGAGGAAGGAGGTCACATTTGCGGCGCGGGCACCCCACGGGCTGGCCAGGGCAAGCTCGACCTGAGTGTCCTCGCCCGAATCGACTGTTCTGACAGCGAGGCCGACCGATGCGCCCGACTCTTGGCGGATCTCCTCGGCCAGCTCGGCCAGATCGGGGAGAGGTGCGTCCGGGCCGCGTTCGCTAGACTGATCGGCGGCGGTGGCCCGGGCCGCTCTCAGCCACGGCGCATCGCCAAGGAGCCTGGCCGTGGAGCCACCCGTGCCCAGTTCCACGACCGCAACTGTCCAGTCGAGTGCCGCCAGATCGCGGCCCAGGACCGTCGGCCACGTGTCGTCGGCGCGGCCCCAGACGTATTGGCCGAGGGCGGCCAGGACCACGGTCTCCGCCTCGTCCACCACGGTGGCGGCGGGGCGGCCAGCTTCGGCGATTGCGGAGATGCGGACGTCAACGGCATCGGCGCGGGCATACGTGGCCACGATCGGGTTGGCCGCTCGCAGCAGCGGCTCGCCAAGCAGCGCCGCCACGAGCGATTCGCCGATGCCGGTCAGGCGGTAAGTGCGCGTGACTCGCTCCTGTCCCAGGCCGCGTTCTCGCAACCGCGGGAGGACCCAGCCCTGCCACATCGGCCGCATCTCGCTCGGCGGTCCGGGCAGGGCCACCACCAAGCGCCCGTCCGGTCGGTCGATCCACCAGCCGGGGGCGGTGCCACGGTCATTGGGGATGGCGGTGGACGACGGGATGAGCCAGGCCTGCTTGAGGTTGGTGTCGGCGAAGCTGATGCCGCGCCGCTCAAAGAGATGGCGCAGCCAGCGCTCCAGTTCGGGATCCACGGCCGGCTGTTCCGCGCAGACGTCGGCGATGGCCTCACGAGTCAGGTCGTCGGGCGTGGGACCGAGGCCGCCCGTCGTGATGACGAGATCCGCGGCCTCCAGCGCGTCGCTCAGCGCGGCCGTGACCGTGCCCAGTTTGTCCGGCAGCGCCGAGATCCAGACCACGTCCACGCCGGCCTCGGCCAGCGAGCGGGCCAGGTCACCGCCGTTCGTGTCGCGCGTCTCGCCCGTGGTCAACTCGCTGCCGACCGCGAGCAAAACGGCTGTCAGGAGTGGCCTCGCGGGGACCGACACTGTTTCCATGGCGGGAGTGTACGGGCAGAGGGCCAATCGCCGCCTCCGGTTCGTCCTCCTGTTCGACCGCCCGTTCGCCGGTTTGCCGTTGTGGTGCCCTCCGCTGCTATGATCATTGTGCTGTTCCACATGTATCCGAAGGAGGTCCCTTGGCTGTTCGGTCCTCCTCGAAGCGCCCGGAATCCGACTCGGATACCGCTGCCGGGCCTTCTGGCAAGTCCGATTCCGATCGAGCACCCGGATTGGGTGAGCAGTTGGGCCGCACCCGCAGCGCCCTGACGGGCCTGGTCGCCTCCCACATCGACCTCGCACGGGCCGAGTTCTCCGAGATCGCCGACCAGGTCAAGCGTGCCGCGGCCCTCGGCGGCATCGCCCTGCTCCTGCTGTTCCTGTCGGGCATGCTGATTGCCGTGGGGACGCTGCTGTTTGTCGGTGAAGCGGTCTTCGGGTCGATCGGATGGGGCGTTCTCGACGGCTCGGAACTGCTGATCGCCACAGCCTTGCTGCTCATTTTTGCGATTATCGACCTGAGCTGGGGCAGAGCGCTCTCGGCCCTAATCGTCGCGCTGGGCGTGGGCCTGGTGGTCGCCGGGGTTCTGGCAGTCGACTGGAACTGGGTCAGCCACCACTACTCGGGCATGCCGGCTGCGGTAGTGCTTGCCATTGCCGCCGGCGTTCTGGCCATCGGCTGCCTGGGCGCCGTGCTGGGCTCCGCCTTCGGCCGCTGGCCGGCCATTGGAGGCCTCGCCGTCGGGACCGTCTGCGGCGTTCTGCTCGGACTCTTGGCTGCATTTGGTCCGGGACTCCGCGTCGCTGCAGCCGTGGGCGTGGCCGCTCTTCTGCTGTTCTGGCCGATCGTGGCCGCCGTCTTCGTTTTCCGCCATGGCATCGACACCGCGAAACTGCGCCAGCGTTTCGTGCCTGAGCAAACCATCAAGACAACCAAGGAGACCATCGAGTGGGTGCGCGAACAGATGCCGCTCGGGCGGAAGTCGTAGCCCGCCGCCAGCTTCTGCTGGTCGAGGTCGTCGGGCTCGAGGCCGCCGGCCGCTCGGCGATAGACATTCCCGCCAAGATCCGGCGAGCGCCGGCCAAGACGGTCGCACTCGCGGCCGGAACCGTTTTTCTCGTTCTGGGCGGGCCCAAGCGGTCGTTCCGCGCCGCCAGACGGGCGATCTTCGGACCAACGGCGGATCTGCCGAAGTCGATGCTGCCCGAACAGATCGACAAGGCGCTGCGATCCCTCGGTGACGATGGCGACCGAGTCCGAGGCGTGCTGGAGCGCGAATTCGTCAACTACCTCGACAAGACCAAGCCCACCCGTGAGGCCCGTGACCTGCGCCGCACAATTTCCGAGCTAGGCGGCAACATCCTGCGCCCAGCCACGGCCGCGGCCGGCAAGCGGCTGGCCAAGGAGCTGTTCAAGCCCGATGGCGGCAGATTCCACGAGGTTGTGGATCGAATCCAGACCCGGCGGGGCGCCCGACAGGCCGAGGCCGGGGCTGTGCCGGCCGCCGACGCGTCGGCCGCGTCCAAGCCGATCACGCCATCGCGCTGGGATCGGCGCCTGACTCGGGGCCGAAAGAGCGCGCGCCCCAGCTAGGATCGCGCCTGAACGTGAAACACTCAACGTTGTCTGGGGCGACGCTAAGAGCGCGCTAGGGCAGCCTGGGACTCCTTTCGGAGTTGGCACGTGGGCCGCCACGCTTGGCACGACGTCGGTGCGGTCGGTCGTGGCTTCAAGCCGCCGTGGAAGTTCGTTAGTGCCATCCCAGACGACATTGAGTGGAAGACTCAGCGGTCTCGCCGCCTGGCGCCGTCCGAGATGGAGTTGAGCGGAAACGGCAATGTCGCGCGCCTACTCGCTGCTTCTCGCACACGTGCCGCGCCCCTTCGGCTTGGCGCCGCTAAACTCTGTGACCGCGGGCGAGTGGCGGAATGGCAGACGCGCCAGCCTTAGGAGCTGGTACCGGAAACGGTGTGCGGGTTCGACCCCCGCCTCGCCCACCAGGTCCCTGACGACGACATTAGTCTTGTTGTCCGCGCCGCCCAGTGCGCCGGCCGCGCCGAAAACCCACCGGTCGCCGAGCTGGCCTCGACAGGTCCCGTCCCGGTATGGAACCGCCTCGACTCACTAGAAAGCAGAGGGCTCCAGGGTCGCCATGGCGCCAAGTTAGGGTGCGCCGGGTCCCCGGTCTATCTGCTTGCAGACAATGTGCGCTCTACGAGCCTGAAATGGCGCCTTAGCCCGTATCGACCGATCGCCGCTTGCATCTCGCTCGGTCGGCCGGCGTAGCTCCGCCGCGGCTTGAGACTGACCTAGCCTGGCTCGCGCTCCTCGCTCGCGCACCCAAGCCCAGCCGGCCTGGCCCGCGCTCGCTGCGGTGCTCGTCGTCGCCTTGATCTACACTCGGCGGCCCGGCCATCTGCGGCGCTCGACCGGTTGATCCGGGCCCTGTGGGCGTCCCTCGCTCAAGCTCCGGACCGCAGTCGGCTGCGCCACCTATAATCTGCCGACGATGCAGACCACAAACACGCCCCTTCCCCAGTCACGCCTCCAACTTGAGTTCGAGGTTCCGCCCGAGCGCCTCGCCAAGGCCATAGGTCAGGCCGTTGTGCGTCTGGCGCGCCAGACGCGAGTTCCCGGCTTCCGGCCGGGGAAGGCGCCGCGTCTGATGATCGAGCGAGTCCTTGGCCCCGGCGTCGTTTTGGACGAGGCAATCGAGCAGCTGGTGGATGACAGCTATCGCGAGGCATTGCGAGAGCAGGACCTCCGGCCGCTCACCCCGCCGGAAGTCGAGGTCACTCAACGCGAGGAAGGCAAACCGGTCATCTTCAAGGCGGTCGTGCAGGTTCTGCCTGAGGTCAAGCTCGGCGATTTCGAGCATTTCCCGTTCGTGCCGGAAGTCAAGCCGGTTGACGAAACGATGGTCGAGAAGGTCGTTGACGAGCTGCGCGATAACGAGGCCCACCTGGAGCCGGTGCCCGATCGCCCGGCCCAGATCGGCGACTACGCGACCGTCGCTTTCCAGGGCACACGCGACGGCGCCTCGTTCATTGGCGGCTCGTCGGAGCAAATGCTGCTTATGCTGGGCCAGAACCGTCTCTACCCGGGCTTCGATGATCACATCGTAGGGCTCCAGAAGGGTGAAGAGCGAGAGTTCGACCTCACGATTCCCGAGGATTTTCAGGTCGAGTCGATGCGCGGCGCCGAGATGCACTTCAACTTGACGCTGAAGGATTTGCGCGGCAAGGTCGCGCCTGAGGCCAACGACGATTTCGCCCGATCCATCGGTAGTTTTACGGACCTGGACCACCTCAAGGCCGAGTTGCGCGAGCGCCTCGAGGCGAATGCTCTGGATCGGGCCCGCCACGAGTTTGCCGACAAGATCGTCGAGTACGCTGTCGCGAACGCCACGGTTGATATGCCCGAGATCCTGGTGGACAAGGAAGTGGAGGTAATGCGCGACGAGATGCGCTCCGCCATTGCCCGTCAGGGAATGAGCGAGGAGGCGTTTCTGGAGGCCGCGGGCAAGACCGAGGCCGAGATGAACGAGCAGTACCGGCCACAGGCATTGACGCGGGCGAAGAGCTTACTGGTGCTGGCGGAGATCGCCACCGTGAAGGGCGTGGAGGTTTCTGAAGCCGAGATCGAGGCCGAAGTGCAGGCTGCCCGGACCAGCTATGCGAATGATCGCGACATGGTCCGATACTTTGACAGCGAACGCGGCCGCAGCTATATCAGAACCACCTCTCGGCGCTCGCGAACCGTGGAGCAGCTCGTAGACGAGTGGCTCGCCGCCCATCCCGATGCGCCGCGACTGCGCCATCACCAGGCGGCGTCGGCAAGTTCGCCCATGGCCGACCGGTCGGCC